>Ga0102592_1000440_pt1 | contig 71999 bp, 61 predicted proteins | sample AraplaCol_mMF_r2_FD_76861 | JGI IMG/M metagenome (GOLD analysis project Ga0102592, IMG submission 76861) | Arabidopsis root microbial communities from North Carolina, USA - plate scrape MF_Col_mMF_r2 (SPADES assembly) (version 2) | ecosystem: Host-associated > Plants > Roots > Endosphere...
AAGAACGACTTCCGTCAGCCGGGCAGCCGGATCATGACGCCCGAAGAAGTGCTGGCGCTGAAGCCTCAGCCGGTATATATCCAATACCAGTAATACTGTATAGGGAACAATTTCTCCCTACGGAATCTTTTCTCCCTTATTGCCAGGGTCTGTTACAGTGATGAATTTTGTGCTGAACAATTCAAAGCGCATGAAGAACATCACTGTAACAAAACCTTTTGGCATTTCTGACCTTATTACGCTTTTAGCCTGGGCTGGCATCATATTCCTGACCTGGTCTTTCATGCACGGCGCTGATCATTATCTGCAATTTACGCCCGAAGCGCTGGGAAAATACTTCAATGTAAAATGGGCGCTGATTCTGCACATCACCGCCGGTGGCGGCGCCCTGATACTGGGCCCCATCCAGTTCTGGGAAAGGCTCAGGAACCGCTACCGGAAACTGCACCGGATAGTAGGGATACTATATCTATTAGCCATCCTGGTCAGCAGCACCTGTGCCGTGATCCTGGCCTCTACCACTGCTTATGCCGTGAACTGGGCCTATGCTTTCTCCGTTCAGGTATGGGTGACGGTATGGATCACGTCTTCCTTTATTGCCTATTATACCGCCCGTAAAAGGAAATTCAAACTGCATAAGGAATGGATGACCCGGAGCTATATTGTTACGCTGGCCTTTGTGGTATCCGGCTTGCTGTTAAAGCTGCCGCTGGTACAAGGGCTGGGAGAGTTTGCGGACATCTCCCCTTCGTTCTTCTGGCTGGGATGGTCGGTGCCGCTGTACATCTATGAGGTAGTGTTGTCTTATAAAAGGAAGAGCTGATGGCCGATGGGGCTTTTGTTAATCCCACCTAAATCCTTACTTTGTGCATGAACCATAAACCTAAAGACCTGTGAAAAAGATCACTATTTTAATCATTATCAGTTGCTTCACACTGCTGGCCCAGGCGCAGACGCAAACTGCCGTGAACCAGAAAGATGCCAAGCAACGCAAACAAGGCCCCTGGGTAGAACAGGTGGAACCTTTGCGCGGAGAGCCCGGTTACAGCTGGGAAGGCTCCTATAAAAATGACCGTAAAGAGGGCATCTGGAAAAAGTACGACGTCAGCGGTGATATGATCGCCGAAGAAACCTTTCACAATGGCGTGCTGAATGGTCCCTGCAAATATTATTATCCCAACGGCAAGCTCAGTGCAGCGGGCGTTATGCTGGCCACAGAGATTGAAGGTGAGGTAGATACTATACTGGTAATAGATCCTGTTACGCAGGAAGAATCCCGTGTGGAGGTAGTACGTATGGGCAATTCTGTGCGGAATGGTGAATGGCGTTTGTACGATGAAGACGGGAACATGATAAAAGAAACTTATAGCCGCGGAGAAATTGTTACTGCAGAGAAAGGCGCGCAGCGGAAGTCGAATGTGGCGCCCCTGCCGCATGAGCTGCAGCAGCAGACGGGAAATAAGAAGAAGAAAAACTAAGTTGTATTTGAAGAAAACGAAGGTAAGCCCGCCTAGGGCGCGGGCTTACACTATTTGCATTCATCAACCAAAACATTTTTTTTCACGGTGTATCCGGGTAAGGACGTTACTAAGGCTTACCCACATAGGTTCAGGCGTGTGTGGTTAAAATCATTACAAAGACGTACCTACTCTTTTCTTTCAGGTTTTCGGCGGCCCCTGCTGTTGCACAACAAAAAGTTTATAGTCAAGATGTTTCACTAAAATGCGTTTCCTGAGGTGGTACCTCCGGAAATATCACCGGCCCGATTGTGCCTCACTCCATCTCTTTCACATCGCCGGTGATATTTCCGTGATACCTTTTTTGTAACCATAGGGATTTAAGGCGTTTGGGCTACGCTGATGGTCTGGCAGGAAGCAAGCGCCCGGCTCGGGGGCCGCGCGCTGCGCTGCCATATTTCATGCCCCTTTTTATCTATCTGTCATTTCGTTGTTTGATGATGTAAAGATAGCACCAGGCTATCCCCGTACCTATGATCGCAGTAGGCCAAGTGGCTGATTGTGATCAGGAAGAAAAAAATAATATATTACTATGTTAAATATGTTTAGTATTGTAAGTATTAAAAATCCCTATATCAAGAAGATAATAAGGCAGCACTCGGATACTAAGAACACGGATGTATATTATTACCGCGGTGTACTGGAAATGAGAGAGCATCAGCAGGCAGCGGCTTGTGCAGATTTCGCGCAGGCGCTCAAAGCCGGGTTTGAGATCACGGATAAAGAAGCGATTGATTTTATGAAGAAGTGGTGCCCTAAGGGGAGAACGTATATCGCAAACTAAGTGAAGGATGTATACTATGTAATAAGAGGATGCTGGTTTTAGATCAGCATCCTCTTTCTTGTTTAGAATTTAGTTATAGTTTATAATCAGGCGAGGCTGCAGGTCTGTCCGCTCATGATAACATGAAACAAAGTTCCTAATGTTATGAGGCTTTCTTGCCGTTGGCGTCAGTCTAAACCCGATCATAGTTTCTCCGTCGATGATTGCATCTTTCACTAATGTAGTAACATCCACTGTAACATCCAGGAAAGGTAAATTGGTATGCGGCACCAATACCCTATTTTTCTCCCGGATAGCTGGCATGCTGCCCCAACGGATCTTATCCATTTGGAAAATATCCCAGTCCCCAGACACCCGCTGAACGTAAAAAGCGTTATCTGTTCCAGAGTTGGCATGCACTTTATCTCCATTTAAGGGAGTGGGGTTTGAATAAAGCATCAGATAGGCAGACTTGATGCCGTCTGCTGTTGGAGCCAGTGCCTGTGTAGTAAAAAAGTACCCGTAAAGTAAAATCTGTGCCTGATCCACCGTCCATAAACCTGCCATCAGTTCCGTGCTCGGATAGAAGGTCCGATCACTGCTGGGGGGGCCAAAGCCTATAGGGGATGCACTTCCTGTTAGGAAACCTAAGATTGATCCAAACTTAAGTGTGTCGCTGTGAGGGCCTTTCACTTTAGCAATTGCCTGCCCGTGATCTGCAGGCACAGTTTTTTCGTTGTTGAGCTCCTTAGTACAGCTTGAAAGAATGATTACAATTGCAAGGATTAACAGAATAGGGTTTGCTGAAAGTTGACGTTTCATTTGATTGCAATTTGGTTTTTTGAGAAAATTGAAGAGTCACCAAATTAGCACAATAAATGAATGAGGAACAAAGCGGTTTATTAACGGTAGTAAAATGTTTACAAACGGATCATGTTGATCACATTAGTCAATTGATCTTTACTGCGGGCCATCCCTCTGGATCCCAGCTGATCTCTTCTATGATCAGTTTAGAACGTCCGCGGTCTTTTGCATCGTAGCCATGCAATACTATGTAGTCTTTGCCTGCGTTACTGAACACCGCATTATGACCGGCGCCGTACCAGTTTGTACCATCGCCCTGCGCTACCAGTGTGCCGCCATCCAGCTGTAAAGGTTGTTGCTGTTTATCCAGGTAAGGGCCCTGTACTTTTTCGCTTCTGCCTACTACTACCTTGTAAGTGCTTTTCTCTCCCTGGCAGCAATAATCCCGCGAAACAAAGAGATAGTAGTATTTTCCTTTTCTGAAAATAAAAGGCGCTTCTATTGCGCCATTACCGGCGGATGTATCCGGTGTGGAGAAATCCCGTGGTCTTCGCGCAATGGTGTACCATTCCTGCGGCTCAGCGATGGCCTGCAGGTTGTGCTGTAGCTTTACCAGCTTGATGCCATCCCAGAAGGAACCGAAGGACAGCCAGGGCGTACCTGTATCATCAAAGACGAGATTGGGATCAATGGCATTCCACATATCACGGCCAGGCACAGATTGAATGACCATGCCTTTGTCTTCCCATTTATAATCAGGCGATTGAGGGTTCAGTGTAGTATTGACCGCAAGGCCTATGCAGGAAGTATTTTTGCCGAATGCAGAAACAGCGTAATACAGGTAATAGCGGCCATTGTGAAAGCTAATGTCCGGCGCCCAGATATGGCCTTTAAAACCGGGAATAGTTTTTACAGCCCATTCGGGCGGACGACTGAATACAGCTGCCTTTTTTCGCCAATGCTGCAGATCAGGGGAAGCATATACGGAGATACCATTACCGGTGCAGAAGATGTAATAAGTGTCTTTCTCTTTGATCAATACGGGATCATGCACCGGTGTATTACGGGTACTGAACTCCGTTCCAACGGATACGGGCTGTGCCCGTACTCCGAAGGAAAGAATCAATAGTATGGCAAGAAAGGGAATCAGGCGTTTCACTATGCATCTCTTTAAGTGACGGCTTACAAAGGGATCCTCAGTACATTCAGCGAGTAAGGCGCCGCCTCCAGCGGGAAGCGTTTACCGGGTGTTTTGATCTCCCGGCTCTCAGGCGATACCTGTCCGGGCTGTTCAAAACTGTTCACGCTGCCAGGATCGCTACTTTGCAATACGGTGAGCCTTGCGGCCGCTGCGGGCTTTCTGTCCAGCTCCAGGGTACAGGTTTGCTGCAGGCCGGATACGTTCACCAATTTGATGATCAGCTCATTATTTTTCTCGTCCAATGCAGCAGAGGCGTACAGACTATCCTGTCCTGCAATAACGTCATTGCCAATACGTAAGGGCACGATAGCAGTGCCTTTGTTCAGGGAGAACAATTGCTGTACATAGTAATTGGGTGTACCAAAGGAGCGCAGGTTATCTACCCAGATCAGGTCGGGTGTCCACTGCCAGCCGTCTGTATGTGCAAATAAGGGAGCATAGGATGCCATGCTTACCACGTCTGCGTTTCTTTCGAGGCCGGTCATGAACGCGGCTTCGGAAAGAGCGGTCAGCCAGTTGTTCTTATTATGGATGCTCACCATCTTGTCGCTTTGCGCGGCGTATTCACCGGCGAATATTTTTGATCCGTTGCGCGGGTAGTTATCATAGCGCCGTGCGTTCTGCAGGAACCATTGCGGGGAACGGTAATAGTGCTCATCGATGATATCCGCATGCATACTGCGTAATGCTGTGTTCAGGTAATCGAAGCGTTCTCCATTAGGATCCGTTCCGGCGCTGTTCACGAGCTGAATGTCGGGATACTTTTCCTTGATGGCTTTTGTGAACAGCTTCAGGCGTTCTATATATTGCGGGCCCCAATTCTCATTGCCTACGCCCATTAATTTCAGGTGGAAAGGCGCAGGGTGCCCCATATTGGCACGTACCCGGCCCCAGGTAGTAGTGGTATCACCATTGGCAAATTCGATGAGGTCCAGGGCATCCTGTATGTAGGGATCCAGCTCATCGAGCGGCACCAGCTCTGCTGAATTGAACTGACAGGCCATTCCACAGTTGAGAATAGGCAGCGGCGCTGCTCCAATGTCTTCTGCCAGCTGGAAGTACTCGAAGAAGCCAAGGCCAAATGTCTGGAAATAATCCGGTGTGGGGCGATGTGCAAATTCAAAATTCCAGCGGTTGATGATCAGCTGCCGTTCTTCTACGGGGCCGATCGTTCTCTTCCATTGATAGCGCTGTGAAAGATCAAAGCCTTCCACAATGCAGCCGCCGGGAAAGCGGATGAAGCCAGGCTTCATATCCGCTAACAACTGGATCATATCTGCGCGCATACCACCCGGACGACGCTTCCAGGTGTCTTCAGGAAACAGGGAGATCATATCCAGGTCGATGGTACCACTGCCTTCCAGCCATAGCTGCAGTGTAGCTTTTGGTTCCGTTGCGCTGGCATGGAAGCTGACAGACTGCTTATGCCATATGGTGTCTTGTTGTGATGGCGTTAGCAGTGTGTCGCCGATCACCTGGCCGCTGCCGTTCAGTAATTGTATGTGTAAACGGACGCCCGGCTGCTGCTGCCTGTAGAGCACCGAGAAATCATAACGCAAGCCTTGTTTAATGCCCATTCCGCGAAACCCCTCGTTGAGCAATCCTGCATCGCCCTGTGCTGCGTTGCTGACGGTAGTACGCAGGAAACGGGGATTAGCGGTATGGGAAGGTGACCTGTGCAGGATCAGCATGTCGCCTTCTTTCACCTTTGTTCCGTTCACCGTCCATCCCATGAGCGGCCTGAAAAATTCAAAGGAACGGTTCTTGACCAGCTCTGCATAGATACCACCATCGGCGCCCATATTAATGTCTTCAAAAAAGACGCCCCACATGGTAGGCGATATTTTACCGCTGAGGTTCTTTGTGTTTACCGTGATGACGTTGTTGTGTTGTGCTTCTGTCACACCTGACACTGCCAGCAGGCCAAGCGCCAGTATCTGTAATACCTTCTTTTTCATTACATCCAGTTATCAGTTTGTAGAGATCATTACTTGCTTTTCTTACCCCATATTGCGGTGCCGTCGTTATTCAGACCGGTAAATATAAAAGTGGGTATTTTCTTTTCCCAATCGCGCCCGCGCTGTATCAGCACTTTATCGGTAAAGCCGTTGCTCCAGTGCATTTCCAGCCAGGGAGCGTTATAGGTCCATTTGCTGTTGGCATCGTTATTCAGTGTTCCGTTGGGGGAGATGGTAAGAGCGATGGACACCTGGAAATCCGGCGACACCTGCTCATCAGCATAACCTGGCACTACGCGGTATCCCAGGATGATCTGTTCCCAGCTACCGGTAATACTGTCTACCGGTACATTGGCATTATCTTCCCAGGCATAGCGCTCGGGCGATACTACGGGCCATCCGTCTTTTGTCCAGAATACCTTTCGTACATGCAGGTCCATAAAATATTTATCTACACCCGGGCGGCCCTGGTGAGCGAGGTAGTACTGCCCTCCCCCATCGTCAAACACGGTGCAGTGGGAAACACCCTGCCATCCGCTGTGACCGTTGAAGCGGTAGGGCGCCGTGATCATCGGTCCGTGGTCGATATTCGTATTAGCATCTGCACCCTTGAAATCGTAGAAAGGGCCGTCTGGTCTGTCGCCACGCATCACGCGTGTATTGTATTTCGTTTCCAGCCAGTCGTAAGCAATGAACAGAAAATATTTGTTGAGTGAAGGATTGTAGATCACTTCAGGCCCTTCTATATTACCGTTATACTTTCCGCTGGTAAAACCCCGGTTAGCAATGCGCTTGCCTTTATCACCGGCTGTTTGCGCCAGTCCGGTAGCGGGGTCCAGCTTCAATACATAAATACCATCCCATGCGGAACCATAATACATCCAATGCTCGCCGGAGGGTGTAACGATCACGCTCGGATCGATGGCATTGGTCTGGATGCTGTTATCATTCAGGGAAGTCACTACCAGGCCTTTTTCTGTCCAGGGACCTTCGGGTGAAGAGGCGGTGGCCAGACCGATCACACTCAGGCGCCCGAGGTTGGAGGACAGCGAATAGTAGAGCCGGTATTCATTACCCACCTTCCATACACTGGGCGCCCAGAGGCTGTTATTAGGCGTACCGCCACGTTGTTGTATAAAGGAAGCGCCCATTCCCGGGATCTTGTCAAACACCCATCCCACAAAGGTCCACTCCACCAGGTCTTTGGATTTACGCACCTGGATACCGGGCCTTACGCTGATACCATAGCCCGCGTCTGTACTGTAGCTGTAGTAGTAAGTACCGAATTTGCGGATCACCGGATCATGTACATTATAAGGCCCCCATTTGGGATAATACACAAAGGGGGCCAGGTCGGCATAGGTATCGTTAATACTGTTGATATCAAAAGAAGCTGCCGGGGCTTTCACACCGGTAGTATCCGCAGGGTTGGGTGCAGGCGTATCTTTTTTACTGCAGGAGGTCATGCCTGCTGCGAGTAAAAACAAAACGGCCCTGTTCCGTAAATGGAGGAAAGTCATGCGCTGTGTTTAAGGATATGGTGAATCAATAAGAGGGATTTTGTTTGAACCCGGGATTGTTATCTATCTCACCTTGTGGGATGGGATAAAGTTCTTTCCCTGGCTTATAATTATTGAATTCAGGATCGCGTGATTTCAGCATATCCAGCTTAGTAGCATCCTGGAGCCAGCCCCAGCGCTTTATATCGTCGAAGCGGTGGCCTTCCAGGCAGAACTCCAGCAGGCGTTCATGCGCCAGGCGGTCACGCATTTGTTCTTTGGTGAGAATAGCCATTGCAGCGGTGATATCAGGCAGCTTTGCACGGGTCCTTACCTGTTGGATATAAGATGCGGCCTGTGCCCGCTGATCCTGTTCGTTCAGGCACTCAGCGTACATGAGCAGGATGTCTGCGTAGCGCATCAGTCTTTCGTTGATACCAGATTTCCAGTCGTATTCATTTGCCTTGTTGCCATCTCCGTTCTCATACTTGCGGCAAAAGATATCGTTGAGATAAGAGCTGTTGGCATATACCTGTGCGAATGGTTGTCCGTAGATCATTTCACCGGGCTTATTATAGAAGATGGTAGCATCCAGACGGGGATCTGTTGCGCCATCTATCGTCTTTTCCTGCATGAACTCATTGAATACGGACATGGAAGGCTGCACGTCTGTCCACCCGAAATTAGGTGCACCAAAAGTAATGGCCCTGGCCGATGTTTTGGCCCAGGTAGAAGTGGGAATACCCTGCCATCCCAGGTCTGTTCCGCCTGCGGTGGTAGAGAACTGTATTTCGAAAACAGATTCGGCGTTGTTCTCTTTGCTTTCGGTGAAATTGTCTTTATAGTCGGACATCAGCTGATATACGCCCAGGTCTATCACTTTCTTAAATTGCTCTGCTGCTTCGGGGTACATTTTGTTAAAGAGATAGGTTTTACCCAGATAACCCATAGCTGCGCCTTTAGTGGCCCTGCCGATCTGGTTAGCATCCGGACCATTGATGTCTTTATAGGAGACCGGCAACAGATCTACCGCGGCTTTAAAATCAGCGATCGCTTGTTGCCAGCCCTGCTGCTGAGTGGTTTGTTTGCCATAGAAATCTGCTTTTGACTGCGGTGTGCTGGTGGGCAGCGCCACATTACCGAAAAGGTTCACCAGGTGGAAGAAATACAGTCCTCTCATAAAGTAGGCCTGTCCGAGCACGCGGTTCTTCAGGTCCTTATCCATATTGATGTTCGGCACATTGTCCAGCACCTGGTTACAGCGGAATACGCCTTCGTAGTATTCATCAAATGCCCATCCATAACCATCGGCATTTCCTGTACCGAGCGCAAATTTGCCTACCCCGGAAATGGCGGTCCAGGGGCTGTTGCTGCGGATATCATCGCCCCTTACATCCAGTAGTACCGGGGTAAAGCGCATATAGGCGCCGTCGAGCAGCATGGGCGCATAGGCCGCATTGATACCTTGTACCGCGTCATTACTGGTTTCCCAGAAGGTAGCGGATGTTTGTGCGTTCGGGTTTACCTGGTCCAGTTTCTTACCGCAGCCTGTTGTCAATATACCGGCTGCCGTGATTGTTATTATATAGTGAGATATAGTACGTTTCATGATAAAGCTGTTTAAAGATTATAGGCCTAACTGCAAACCAAACATAACTGTTCTCGGGTTCGGGAAAGAGCCATAGTCGAAGCCCCGGTTGAACAGGCCGTCGCTGATGAAATCAGGGTCATAGCCTTTATATTTTGAGATAGTCACCAGGTTCAAACCGGAGAGGTAAACGCGCAGGCTGCGGAACACATGTGTTTTGCCCAGCGTTGATTCCGGGATGGTATACCCGATCTGTGCATTCTGCAGCTTTACATAGGAGCCGCTTTGCACAAAGCGATCTGAGAAGCGGCCGTTGTTGATATCGTTGATCAGCGGCCGGGGTACATTGGTATTGGTGTTGGAGGGCGTCCAGTAATTCAGTTCGTCGATATGGGCATTACCATACTGGCCTGACATCAGGGCGGAATAAACACCGTTGTTCACTTTGCTGCCCATGTTACCTTGCCAGAAGAAAGACAGATCGAAGTTCTTGTAAGAAGCGGATACGTTCAGGCCATAATAGAACTTCGGAATGGAAGAGCCGAGGTAAGCCCTGTCTGCATCAGTGATCACGCCATCGCCGTTGATATCTTTGTATTTGATATCACCGGGTTTGATACAGCCTGACTGATCCTGCGTGGCATGTTTTGCAATATCGTCGGCGTTCTGGAAGATGCCTTCTGTAACGTAGCCGAACAACTCTCCTACTTCACGGCCTACTTCTGTTTTGCTACCGGCGCCGTATACCGGGTTATTACTGCCGCCGAGTTTCTCTACTTTGTTCTTCAGTGTATAAGCATTTGCGTTAATAGAATAGTTCAGCTCACCGATATGGTCGCGATAGTTCAGGGTGAACTCAACACCCCTGTTCCTCAGCGAGGCAGCGTTGGTAGTAAGTGTTTGCGGGTATGAGCCTACGGAATATGGTATAGGGATAGCGGTAATAATATCTTTTGACAGACGGTTGTAATATTCAACTGTAAAGGAAAGCTTTTCTTTGAAAAGCCCCATATCCAGCGCTACGTTGGAAGTGGTGGTGGACTCCCATTTCAAGGTGGGGTCTGTTACCGATACGGTGGTGGAGCCTACGGCCAGCTGATCGCCAAACAGATAGTTGGTAGCGTTATTGATATACGACTGATAATCGTAGTAGCCCAGGGCTGCCTGGTTACCCAATACGCCATAGCCGCCTCTCAGTTTCAGGCTGCTGATAAAGGAAGGCAGCTGGAAGAATTTTTCATTGCTGATATTCCACGCAGCAGCGAAGCCCACGAAGTTGCCGTAGCGGTTGGCCGGGGCGAACTTAGAGGAACCATCGCGCCGGAAGTTGGCGGTCAGTAAGTAACGATCGTCAAAGTTATAATTGATCCTGCCCAGCATAGAATACAAGGCGGCAGTACCTTTCCAGCTGGTAACACCTTTGGCATTGGCCCGGGCTACAGCAGCGAAGGTGTGGAAATTCAGGTCTGTTGTATCCTGGGCTGAAGCAGACATCCACTGGTCTCTGAATTCCTGGTAGGTCATACCGCCGAGGAGGTCCACTTTGTGTTTACCTTTCTGCAGCTGGTAGGAAAGCGTATGCTCCAGCAGTTGGGTATTGGAACGACCGTTCTGCAGGTACATATAATATTGGGTGTTGAGATAATAATATCCCATATCGAAACGCGGCTCGAAGTGTGAATTCTCATAGTCGGTTCTGTCAAAACTGGCGTTCACCCTGTATTTGAGGTTCTTCAGGATCTCCAGTTCTCCCCAGGCATTACCCAGGAACCTGTTACGATCGCTATAGTCGTTTACCAGGTTGTTGATGCCTACCACGTTGGCAGAGATGGCTCTGTTCTTCACCTGGTCGCTGCCACCGTATCCACCCAGGCGGGAAGCGTCGTATACAGGCATGGTAGGGATGGCGGTCAGCATGCTGGTCACCACTCCACCGAAAACAGCGTGGCCGTTGGTAGCGCCGTAATTACCTTTATGCGATTGTGTATAGGCTGCTTTGATGCCGTAGCTGAAACGGCCTTTTTTACCCTGGAGATTACTGTTGAAGGTATAGCGGTCATATCTCTGCGGGCCCACCTGGGTGCCGGTCTGGTTGAAATAACCCAGTGAGGCGTTGTAGGAGATATTTTCCGTTCCACCGGAAAGGCTTACGTTGTGATCCTGGATCAGTCCTTTTTTCAGCACTTCATCCTGCCAGTCTGTATTGATATTGGAGACATAGGAAGGATTGGTGGGATCGTTGGCGGGCGCCAGGCTTAAACCAGCATTCGTTTCAGCTGCGGATACGATCTGCTGATACTGCTGCCGGTTGGCCAGCGGAATTTTCTTTGCCACTTCCTGTACACCCACATAACTGTTAAAGTTCACCCTTACCGGGCCCTGTTTTCCTTTCCTGGTGGTGATGATGATCACGCCCGTAGCGGCCCTTGATCCATAGATCGCTGCCGCAGAGGCATCTTTCAGCACCTGGATGCTTTCAATATCATTGGGTGAGAAATCGTAAGGTGCGTCTACCGGAACACCGTCTATTACAAACAGGGGGCTGTTAGGACCAAAAGTGGTAGTACCACGGATCTTGATCTGCACGTAGCCGCCTGGTTCTCCGGAACCATGTACACTGATACCTGCTGCCTGTCCCTGCAGCATTTTCGCCACATCATAGGACACGTTCTTTTTGGCATCGGCTACATTCACCAGCGCCACGGAACCGGTGAGGTCTTTTTTCTTTACGGAACCGTATCCCACCACAATCACGTCGTTCAGGTTGCGGTAGGACTTGTCGAGCTTTACGGCCACTGGCCCATCACCTTTCAGTACCAATGCTTTATTCTCAAAGCCGATACTGCTGATGATAGCAGCAGCGCCTTCTTCCGCCTCAATGGTAAAATTACCTGAGACATCCGTCATGGTTCCCGCGCCGCCCTTTACGGTGACGGTAGCGCCGATAACGGGCTCATTTTCCTGGGTAGTGACTGTTCCCCGGAACTTCTTTTTGCCATCCTGCCGGGCGGATGCTGGTTGGGAGAGTAAAAAAAGCGCACAGGCGAGGATAGGGAGCACGCTTCTGTGTAGCAAAATGCTGATCAGTTTCATAAACGTGTAATTATAGATATATCAATTAAATTCACTAATTTTATTAGTGTAGTAGTAACAATTAAATATGCTGTCCCCGTTAACCGGACTACGATCTGGAAATAACGGTATGAAGTTGCGATTAATAGTTCTTTTGGGCTCGACAAACTGTATCAAAACTTCAGCAAATTATCTCATTTTGGATTTTACGTTATGAAACGGTATGCAACAACCGCATTATTGTGAACAAGAAAAGGGAAATTTTACGCCACGTTTGTATTTCCGGATAAGAACATTCCTGCTGGCCTGGCTTTTTCTCTGCTGTGCAGAAAGATCAGGCGCCCAGTTATATTATTTCCGTCACTACCAGGTAGAGAACGGCTTGTCTAACAACGCTGTTATCTGTTGTCTGCAGGACAAGAGGGGCTTTATGTGGTTCGGCACCAAAGATGGCCTGAACCGCTTTGACGGCTATGCTTTCAAGGTATTTCGCCATCACCCGCAGGATACGGGCAGTATCGGGAGCAATTTTATCCATTCCCTTTTTGAGGACAAGAGCGGCACCCTCTGGGTAGGCACAGAGAATGGGCTCTTCCGGTATGATACCTCGACAGAAAGTTTCCACCTGCTGGAGGCGGCGCCTAAAGGCCAGATAAGGGCCATACAGGCAGATAGCCAGGGGAATATCTGGTTTGTGGCAGGATTCTCTCTTTTCCGATATCATCCCGGCAGCCGACAGCTACAGTATTTCAGTACGGAGGATTTTTTTGAAGCGACCTCCCTCTGTCTTGCTGCTGATGGTAACATCTGGGTGAGCACTGCCGATGGCCATCTGCAAAAACATGATGCCCGTACCGACACCTTTACTCCTTATGACATGTTCGGTCATTCCAAACGGCCGGTATCCCGCTGGATAGAAAAAGTATGCAGTGTTCCGGACGGCAGCATACTGGCAGGTACCTCTAACCAGGGCGTGAAACGGTTTGACATCGCTTCCGGCGCTTATAGTGATATTCTTACCTATAACGACGATCATACCGAGCTCTTTGTCCGCAATTTTCTCCAGACAGCCGATCATGAATACTGGATCGCCACTGAAACGGGCATCTTCATCTATAATACCATTAGCGGGAAAGCACAGAACCTGCGTAAGATGTATAACGATCCGTATTCCATCTCCGACAACGCAGTATATACCTTTTGCCGCGACCGCGAAGGTGGTATCTGGGCAGGTACCTACTTTGGCGGGGTGAACTATCATCCCAGGCAGTATACGCCTTTCAGGAAGTACTTCCCAAAGACAGGAGAAAATTCATTGAGCGGGAATGTGGTGCGGGAGATCCATGCGGACCGCTATGGTAACCTGTGGATTGGAACGGAAGATGCGGGACTGAACAAGCTAAGCCCTTCCAACCAGGTATTTACCCATTTCCAGCCGGGAGGCGCTGCAGGCAGTATATCCTATACCAACATTCATGGCTTGCTGCTGGATGGGGACGACCTATGGATGGGTACTTTTGAGCATGGGCTGGACGTAATGAATATCCGCAGCGGGAAAGTGATACGCCGCTTCAACATGCAATCCGGTTTATCCTCGCTGAAAAGCAATTTTATCTATTGCATTTACCGCCCCCGCGGAGGCCCTATTATGCTGGGCACTACCAGGGGCGCCTATCAATACGATGCAGAACGGAACGATTTCAGCCAGTTCCGGGGGCTGCCCCTGAATAACTGGTATTCCTGCCTGCTGCGGGATAAACAGGGCACCTTTTGGGCCGGTACCTATGGCAGCGGCATTCATTACTACGATCCTTCAAGGGAGCGGCAAGGCAATTTCCGCTATGAGGAGCATAACTTGCACAGCGCTTCCAGCGACCGTATCAACAGCATTTTTGAAGATTCCCGCGGCCGCTTATGGTTTGCCACTGAAGGAGGGCTGTGCCGCTATAACCGCCGGGAAAATGATTTCACCCGCTACACTACCCGGAACGGGTTTCCCAGTGATTTTATGCTCAGCATACTGGAAGACAAAAGAGGTCAGCTGTGGATCAGTACTTCCCGCGGGCTATGCTGCTTTAACCCGGAGAAGAGCAGCGTTAAAACCTATACCAGGGCAAACGGCCTGCTGAGCGATCAGTTCAATTTCAACTCAGCTTACAGGGATTCCTCCGGCCGTATGTACTTTGGCAGCGGAAAGGGATTCATCAGCTTTCACCCGGATGAATTTGTGCAAAATACCTTCGCCGGTCCGGTATATATCACGGGCTTCCAGGTACACAACCGGGAGCTGCCGATTGCTGCAAAAGGCTCTCCGCTGCAAGCGTCTGTTACCAATACCAGCAAGATCACGCTGGGCTATCATCAGTCCACCTTCAGTATTGACTTTGCTTTGCTCAGCTATACCGCTCCTGAAATAGCAGAATATGCCTATAAAATGGAAGGGCTGGATAAATCCTGGACCTACCTGAAAACTAATCGTAAGGCTTATTTCACCGAGCTGGCGCCAGGCACTTATACATTCAGGGTAAAGGCCTGTAACAGCGGCGGGGTATGGTCCCGCGAAACGTCCGTGACCATTGAAATAATGCCGCCCTGGTGGCGCAGCTGGTGGGCGCTGACGCTGTATGCTTTGTTCGCAGCGGCGATCATCGTATACATTATCCGCAGCTATCACAAACGAACGGAAGAAAAGAACCGCCGCAAAATAGAGCGTTTCGAGGCAGCCAAGGAGAAAGAAGTTTTCAAAGCCAAGATAGAGTTCTTCACCAATGTGGCGCATGAGGTAAAAACCCCGCTCACACTGATCAAAGCGCCGCTGGAGAAGGTGATCAGGAAAGCCGGTCATCTGCCAGAGATCAAAGACAGCCTTGCTATCATGCAACGCAACACCAACCGTTTGATAGACCTGGCGGCCCAGCTGCTGGACTTCAGACAAACGGAGCTTAATAGTTATTCACTCAATTTTGTGAAAGCGAATATCTCCGCGTTGCTGGAAGAAATGCACATCGCTTTCAGGCCCCTGGCAGAACAGCGGCAGCTTGCGTTTTCACTAGAGCTTCCTGCTGACATCCTGTATGCTTATGTAGATATCGAAGCTTTCAATAAAATACTCAGCAACCTTTTCGACAATGCCATCAAGTATGCTGATACCTGTGCGCATGTGCAGCTAATGGCATTCACAGAACAGGATAATTACTTCACCATAGCGATCAGCAATGATGGTCACCTGATACCCGAAGACATGAAAGAGAAGATCTTTGAGCCTTTTTTCCGCTTAAAGGAAACGGAAATGCAGAAGGGCACGGGCATTGGCCTGGCGCTTTCCCGTTCGCTGGCCACGCTGCACAAAGGAACACTGGTACTGCAGCCAGGCAGCCATCACCTGAACGTATTCGTATTAAGTATCCCGGTGCACCAGGAAATAGAATTCAACCTGCAGCCTGGCAGGACCACCAAAACAATCACGACCACAAACCATGTATCATGAAGCCACTTTTACTGCTTGTTGATGACAATGAAGATATCCTTGCATTCCTTGGAGAGGAACTGGGAGAAAAGTATAGCATTCTGACTGCAAAGAATGGCAAAGAGGCACTTTCTATATTGGAGAAAGACGCCATACAGTTAGTGATCAGCGATGTGATGATGCCTGTGATGGATGGTTTTGAACTGTGCCGCATCATCAAATCTACTTTTGAGAACTGTCATATTCCTGTTATCCTGCTTACCGCGAAAAACACCATGCAATCAAAAATAGAAGGGCTGGAACTGGGGGCGGATGCTTATGTAGACAAACCCTTTTCTACAGAGTTCCTGATGGCGCAAATAGCTAACCTGCTGGCCAACCGCTCCAAGTTGAAAGACTATTTTGCCCACTCGCCGCTCGTGCATATTAAAACCATTGCCTATTCGCGGGCCGATGAGCTGTTCCTGGAACAACTGACAGCTGTTATACATGAGCACCTGGAAGATCCGGAGCTTGATATAGAAAAGCTGGCGAGGCTCTTAAACATGAGCAGGCCTACTTTGTACAGGAAGATCAAATCTATCTCGGACCTGACGCCGAATGAACTGATAAATGTTACCCGTCTGAAAAAAGCAGCAGAGCTGCTGGTAGCAGGCGAGTTCAAAATATATGAAGTAGCCGATATGACGGGGTATCATTCCCAGACCAATTTCGGCAGGAACTTCCTCAAACAGTTTGGTATGACGCCTTCTGAATACCAGGCGATGAAACAGGCGGAAAAAGCGCCGAGATAAGTTTCTTTTAAAAGTTCTGTAGCGTACTATCAACAGACCATTCCGGGTTGGCAATAATCACATTTACACCGCTGTCGCCGCCGGGCAGGTTGTCAAACAATTTCCCGGGGGTAAAAGAAGTTGGCATTGTTTTTAAAGAACAATCCATAATGTAAAATGTTTCACCATGCATATTATTCTAGGAGCCACCGGTCACATCGGTTCAACACTCACCCGATTGTTACTGGAGCAAAAAGCACCGGTTACGTTGGTAGTCCGCAATGCTGAGAAAGCCGTTAAATGGCAACAGCAGGGCGCGCAGGTTGCCATAGCGGATGTACTTGATACACAGCGGCTACACGACATTTTTGAGACAGGAGAAAGGCTTTATCTGCTCAACCCTAATGCTCCACCCGACACAGACACTGCCACTGAAGAGCAGCGAAGGGCGACCTCTATACTACAGGCGTTGCAAGGGTCCGGTATACAGAAGGTGGTGGCGCAATCTACCTACTGCGCTCAGCCTGGTGAAGCGATTGGCGATCTCGGCGTATTGTTTGAAATGGAACAGGCACTGGAAAAAACGGGGATACCGAACAGCATTCTACGAGCAGCCTATTATATGAGCAATTGGGATCAATCGCTGGAATCAGCGCGTGAAAGCGGTGTGGTATATTCTTTCTATCCTGACGATTATAAACTGCCGATGGTTGCGCCGAAAGACATTGCAAAGGTAGCCGCCCGGTTAATGCTGGAGCCAATAGACCATACCGGTCTACATAATGTAGAAGGTCCTGACCAATATTCACCAGCGGATGTTGCAGCAGCATTTGCCGACGCATTACAACGGCCGGTGAAAGCGGTGGAAATCCCTCCTGATAAATGGATGGAAAGTTTGGCAGCGGCCGGGTTCTCTCCGGCTGCCGCTGCGTCTATGGCAGCCATGACAACTATTTCAGCAGCACGGCGATGCGAAGTACCGGAGGATCCTGAGCGCGGCAACACAAGCCTGCAGGAGTATATCCGGGATCTTGTACAAGATAATGCATAGCTTAGTCCAGGCGGTAAGCGAGGCTTAAATAAATAGACACTGATCTGGCATCTATGGCCGTATAGGAGCTTTTTGCCACCGCCGAAAAGGGCAAGAGATAAGAACAATTGATGCCCACCTTATATCTTTCAATGATACCATTGATACCGGCCTCCAATTTGCTGCCCCAGTTGGCGCGCTGTGTAGTATAGCCGGTATACAGGTCTTTTTCGAAACCGCCTGAACCAAGCAGGAGGTTAAGGTAGGGGCCGGCGCCGATATATACTTCGGATTTACTGAATCCCATCCGCAGCCTGAAGGATGTATTCAGCTGCGTATAGTTCCAGGTTTGTTTATCACCGCTTGCAGGATCGTCTGCCATCTCCCCTTCCTTTCCTCCTAATTGCAGGTAGCCTATCTCACTGGACAGGTAATACCATTTTTGCTGAAAATATTCCAGTCCCAGCATCATGCTGTATGAAGCGATCTTGCGGGGGAAGATATCAAAATCCTCTCCTTTCAGACTGTTTATACTAACGCCATTATCAATCTTGAACGTTTGCGCATAGCTGGTAGCAGCGAGTAGGAGGCATGTAACAATCAGGGGTAATTTCTTCATATTATAGGCTTTTCAAACAGTTGTATTACCCGCAATATATTACTTTCCCTTCATACCCCGCTAATTAATCAAACAGCCTACAGGAGTACCGCCAGGGTCGGTTGACAGACCATTGGCTTCGCGGATCAGCTGGAAGATATGATCCGGGCGCACTACGATGTAGTTGGTGTTCAGCGAACCGGCAACGTTCTTAAAGCTGGTAGGCGTTACATTCTGCCAGGGCTGCGCCTGTATGATTATGAAGCGTGGCGAGGTGCCGTTCCATCCCGCGGCAGCGGAAGCAATGTGATCCTTCATTGCCTGTTCATTCGTACAGTAGTTGCAGGACAATGCCATACCGGGAAGACTGTTGTTATAGATGGTCAATCCGCCGCCGGTGTTCTGGGCAGTTAAACCCAGCGTTTGCGGCGCATAGGTAGCGAAGGTTTGCCCCACGTTCTGATTGATACCACCGGTGATCGTATTCCAGATAGTGATCACGCGGAAGCCGGCCCGCTGATTATAGTCCTGCGTTTTGGCGACGAACTGGTTCAACAGGTTTTGATTAGGCCAGCTGTTCGGATACGTGTAACCGTAACCGGAAGGGCCGGAGATCAGGTTATCGTTGTCGGTAGCACTTTGATAGTAATAGTTCAATGCACCGGGCATTGCATCGAGCATGGCAGGCGACAGGGTCCAGCCGATGGGGACGGAGCCACGATCAGGATTGCTCCAGAGCTTGCGCAGGAGATGCTCCACATATTGCAGGTTGTCGCCGTCGCTTAATATGAAGGCCACATAGATCTTATTCTGCAGTGCGGGTTTGGGAGGCATTGGTTTAACGTTCACTGTTCTGGACATACCACTGTGAACAGTTAAGTTAGTAGCCCAGTCGCTTGCGATCGTTGAGATACCATAGGTGGAGGCTCTTTCAACACCGGGGCCTTCTTCGGGCCACCAGCCCATATAGTTTGCGCCGGGGGGCATGGAAGATAAAAAGCTGTTCAGCAGCTGGCTTTCGGCAGCGATGTTTGGATCGAGCCAGATCACTGCAGCGCCTAAGGCCGTTGCATATTCACGCAGGGCAGCTTTGTGCACGTCAGGGTTTAAGCCGATCAGGAGGCGGTGGTCCAGGTTAGGCCAGTAAGTGTTATACAGGGTTTGATATACCTGCAGCTTGCTGGTGAACTGGCCACGCAGATCAAGTAATACAGGGATATTATACGGGGTGGCTGTTAAACGAGATAACAATGCCGGTGAGGCGATGAGGGCCTTCTTGTCTTTTGCCAGCATGGTGGCCAGGTTAACCGTGTGGATCTGCGCAGGGTCGTATACGATCAGGCCGGAGATCTCACTGCGATACTTAGTAATGAGATCCCATTTGTTGGCGTATTCGGTCCAACTCAGGCCGAGGGACTGCAGCCAGGTATATTGTCCTTCCGCAAAGGCATCGCCTTCATAAGAAAAGGTACGCGGCCGTGTTCTGTTAACGATACCTTTCAGGGAAGCGAACAGGTACATTTCAGCGGAAGTGTTGTTCTGCTGCACGGCTACCCAATCTACTTTTGTGTAGGAGGTGCCGCGCCAGAACACACGTAATTCAATGGATTGATTATCCGCCGGCATGGTAAAAGGCAGCGTAAAATTGGTGTAGTCAGAAGCAATCGGGAATTGCTTCCGGGTAATAGTGCGTGCGGCGAGCGTTTGACCGGTGGTAGCATTCCGGACATCAATATCCACCACGGGATCATCATTGGCGGTATTGTTGTCGACCTTCATACGGAATTCGGCTACGTTGGGACCTGCCGGTACGACGGTACTGTATGGCCCGTAGATCATATGATCGTTAGGGGCGTCGATACCGGTTTGGCAAAGCCAGCCATCGGTTTCAAGACGGCCTGTTTTGTGGCTGAGGGCCGGGCCTTCGCCTTCCCAAAGCGTGGACGTTTCACGAAGGATGAAGAGATCCTGCGTTTGCGCCGATGTTGGAAAGCTGGGGAGGAGCTGAGTGGCTGGCCATGTGATCTGGGCATTGGACGGGATGATGAACAGCAGCAGTAAGGGCAATAGTACAGCTACAGTCTTAATGGACAAGTTGTTGGGTTTCAACATAGGTTAAAACTTGTTTGAGTGAACAATAACGTGGGCTATCACTTACAAAATACGGATTAAAATAACAAAAGAGCAATACGCTTTTACCTAAGCTTCCATGCGCTTTTACTGCGGGAAACCTATCAGTATGGCTAAGCTTCCTCCCGGGATTTACCCGGGTAATACGAGGAGAAAACCCGGATAACATACGAAGGCAACTAAGATAAGATACGGAGGAAATGAGGGTATCATGCGGCGTAAACGGCCAAAATGTGTCATTTCGTTCAAAAACGGTCAAAAGAGGCATAAAAGTACTTTATGCGACGTTTTAGGTTGTCATATTTGGAGGGTATTCCCTATTGCAGTTACCTTCATTCCGGTCATGAATTTTTAACCTTAAAATACAGTTTATGAGTAAGCAACGAGGACCTGTTTATTTTACAGGCACCGTAGATGGGATCTGTTATTACAGGATGAACGGAAAGTATTATGCGAGACGGAAAAGTACCTTGAGCAGAAAACGGGTGAGACGAGACCCCGCATTTGCGCGTACGCGGAGGAATGCGGCATTACTTGGGCAGGCATCGCGGATAGCGGCGGGTGTTTATCGCTTGTTGCCGCGGGTGCAGAAGAAACTGGACCTGTACAGGGCGATGACGGGCCAGGCGATGGAGCTATTGAAGAAGGGAGTGGATGAAGCGGAAGTAAAGGTAAGGTTGGAGCAGGCGGTGAAGCAGCGTGTGAAAGTAAGGGCGAGTGTGGAACCGGTAGCGCGGTTGCGGGCAAAGACAGGGGGTATGAGTGTGGTGAGGACGGTATGGCGGCGTAGTGGCAAAGGAATGGTGCGGGGGAATGAGATGACAACGCAGGTTTGGACGGTGATGACGAAAGAGAAAGTGTACCAGGTGAATTTGAAGGGAGCGAGGTATTTGCCGGGCTAAAGCGTACATTTAGGCGTTCACCAGCTTGTTTGACAGCGTTAATGACTGATCGTTCTAAATGAAAGAAATACCCATCAGAAATATCAACACCATCCTGAAGGAGCTAGGTTCTTCAGGTGACTTCCTTATCAGGGATGCCAGGGATCTGTTATCTGAAGGAGATATGGTGCAGGAGCTTCACCGGCATAATTTCTTTTATATCCTGGCCCTGGAAAAGGGGGATGGTGAACATAGTATAGACTTTATGTCTTATCCCGTCAAAGATCATACGGTGTTCATCATGCGCCCGGGACAGGTGCATAAAATTACACTGAAAAGCAAGAGCAAGGGGTACCTGATGCAATTTAACAGTGACTTCTACTCCCCTATTGAAAAAACGGCGAACCAGATCTTCAGAAAAGTCACTAACGGGAATTTTTTCCAGCTCGATCCGGAAGCGGCTAAAAAGACCTTTTCGATTTTGAATGAGATACTTCGGGAGTATGCGAACAAACAGGAAAACCATGTGGAGGTAATTAAATCGAGCTTACATATTTTCTTCATTGAGCTATTGCGGCAAAGTCCGCAGCCTCAGCATCCTTCACAAGCCAATGGGGAATATATGCAGGAACGCCTGATGGAGTTCATGGAACTTGTCAGGCTGCATATCACTACCCACAAGCAGGTGGCGTTCTATGTTGAAAAGCTGCATCTTACTGCATACCAGTTGAATGCTATTACCAAAGCTACTTTAGACAAAACATGCTCTGAAGTAATTAATGACTATATCATACTGGAAGCTAAGCGGTATTTGCTGGCCACTTCCAACCAGATCAACCAGATCGCCTGGCAGCTGGGTTATGAAGATGTTTCCTACTTTATCCGTTTTTTTAAGAAGCATACCGGTCACTCTCCGGAAGCTTTCAGGCATAATTTCAGATAAGTCCTTTTTAACTATATTTTTGTCCTATAGACAGTTCCGGTGCCTTCAATAATTTTGCTTAAAACAAATTTTATGGGCCAGTCATTTGATGAACAATACAAGAACTTTTGGGACAGCCGCTACAGCAGCGAAGAATACGTATATGGAAAGCAACCCAATGAATTCTTTAAGGAACAGCTGCTGAAGCTTACACCAGGATCTATACTGATGCCTGCTGATGGTGAAGCCAGGAATGGCGTTTTTGCTGCAGAACAAGGGTGGAAAGTCACATCTATGGACCTGAGTATAGAAGCGAAAGGCAAGGCGTTACAGCTGGCAAAAGAAAGACAGGTGTCATTGGACTATATCGTAGGCGACCTGGAACACCTGGATTTTGAGAAGGCTTCTTTCGATGCCATAGGGCTCATCTTTGCCCATTTCCCGGCGGATAAGAAATCAGCCCTGCATAAGAAACTGAGTACTTTTCTTAAGCCCGGCGGGATCGTGATCTTTGAGGCCTACAGTAAAGGACATTTAAAACAGATCGATAAAAATCCACAGGTAGGAGGCCCCCGGGACATTGAGATGCTTTTCTCAAAAGAAGAAATATCTGCCGATTTTGAAGGCTATGATGTGCTGCTATTAGAAGAGATGGATGTATGGCAGAACGAAGGCATTCGTCATGTAGGCGAAGGAACGGTGATCCGGTTTATTGGAAGGAAGCCGGGGAGTTGATCTACCATTTCTGCTGTCCCCATATATGCAGCTGCGACAAAATATCCAGCAGGGCTTCTCCTTTTTTCGTGAGTGTGTACACCGTTTGCTGAGGAACGGTGTTTACAACATGCTCTTTCAACAGCAGCTCCTCACTGACCAATTCAGATAAGCGTCTGCCCAATACCTGGTCTGACAGGGACGGGAAGGCTTCCTTCAGCAAGCTGAACTGGTTCACGCCCTGCGATGTACTGCACAGGATCTGCATTTTCCAGCGGGGGCTGATCATCTTCAAAATGTCATTTACGTCATTGGAAGCAGCCAGTACCCGGAGGTTATAAGCATTTGAAGAACTCGATTTGATCTCACTCGCCATATAGCTGATTTAAGGCTCACTTTCGGGTGAGCTATTGATGGGCATATTAGCCACTGGTAAATTTGCAAAAAATAATTTACATGAGTAGCAAGAAAATCAGACTGGCATTTATCGGGATTCTTTTATGCCTTATTACTTTTCAGGATAGCTATGCGCAAGCGCAGCAGGGCAAAGCGCCTGTGTATGTACTGGTACATGGCGCATGGCATGGAGGGTGGGCCTGGCAAAGGGTGAGCAGTATTTTACGGGCCAGCGGAGCAATAGTATATACGCCTACCCTTAGCGGCCTGGGTGAGCATAAGAATATATTAAGCCCGGCTATCGATCTTAACACACATATCTCGGATGTGGTGAATCTCATTGAGATGGAAGATCTGCATAATGTGATCCTGGTAGGTCATAGTTATGCGGGCACTGTTATTGCAGGCGTAGCAGACCGGATACCGGAACGGCTCAGTAAACTGGTATACCTGGATGCGATACTGGTGGAGAACGGGCAAAGTGCACTGTCTATCCAACCACCGGCCGTGGAAGAAACCATCAGGAAATCTGCAGCAAAAGATGGCGGGCTAACTATTCCTGCCTGGCCGGCGAAGGTGTTTGGCGTGAAGGATACAGCAGATGCACGCTGGGTAGATGCAAGGCTTAGCGGGCAACCCTTCAGAACATTTGCCCAGCGGTTGATACTGCATCATCCTTATGGGAATCATTTACCGATGGTGTTTATCGCCTGCACAGTGGATATGCTGCCTGCCATTGTTCCATTTGCAGAGAAAACCAGAAAGAGTAAGGACTGGCAATATTACGAATTGCAAACAGGTCATGATGCTATGATGACAGCGCCTGTAGAGACGGCGGCACTATTGCAGTCATTTGCAAAGTAGATCTTGAATGAAAGGAACGCGTAGTTATCCGGAACACCGGATAGCTGCGCTTTTGCTAAGCGTAAACAAATTTTCTCCTTAATTGTAAACGTTGTATCTTCATCATACCTTACATTATTTATTCCCCTTGTTACTACCCCTTTGAATCCCGGCACATTTTTAACCTCAAAACAATACACATGGAGAAATCAACAAGCACGCCAACACCTGCTGCAAATCCTAACAAAGCTTTATGGGAAAAAGGCGACTTTACACGCATTGCTGCAACGATGCGCGAAAGCGGTACGGAACTGGTTAACAAACTAGGCGTCAGTTCCGGTATGGACGTATTAGATCTTGGCTGCGGTGATGGTACTACCGCTATTCCCGAAGCGCGGCTGGGGGCAAAGGTGTCTGGCGTAGACATTGCCGGGAACCTCGTGGCAGCGGGGAACAAACGGGCGCAGGAAGAAGGTCTTGACAATATTTCCTTCCGGGAAGGCGATGCTACTAACCTGGAAGGAATTAACGATGCCAGCTTTGACCTGGTGGTCAGCATATTCGGGGCGATGTTCGCACCCAGGCCTTTTGATGTGGCCAAAGAAATGGTAAGAGTGACACGCCCCGGCGGCCGCATTGTAATGGGCAACTGGATCCCCAACGATCCTACGCTGGTTGCACAGATATTGAAGATCAGCTCTGCCTATACCCCTCCGCCCCCGGAAGGATTTGTTAGTCCGATGCTATGGGGAGTAGAGACTCATGTGATTGAGCGGTTTGGCAAAGCGGGTATTCCGGCGGAGGATATTTCTTTTGAAAAGGATACCTATACTTTCAATGCGCCGTTCCCGCCTAATGAGCTGGTTGAAATATTCAGGAACTACTATGGCCCTACTATGAATGCATTTGACGCAGCCGAAAAAAATGGAAAGTCTGCAGACCTCCAAAGTGAACTGGAAGCGTTATTCAATCGTGAGAACAAGAGTGGGGATCCTGGCAGGACTTCTATTCCGGCCACCTTTTTACGGGTGACAGTGAGACGCTGATTTGCTATATGCGTTTAATGGGCCAGTCTCGCTGAGACGGCCCTTTTTTTATTTCGGGTACGCATATTCACTGCATACTGCGCTGCTATCTTTGTTATATCAGTTGTGCACAACAAATATTGTTTAACCCGAAAAAATCAAATGCTCCAATTTATGTTAAAATCAAAGATCTATCAGCAAGTAGACAACGCTGCCAACAACGGTACCCCAGGACATTTAAGCAGGCCAGGCAACATAGCCACTGTGGCCACTATTGATAACCGGGAGCTGGCAAATTCAGACGGTATCATGCAATTATCAGGCTTCGGTACCATCTCTGACATTGCTCCTTCCGCTGAAGAAACAGATGACCTGGTAATGGTACTGGGAGCAGAAAGGGATCTGCAACGCGAAGTAGTATTATTCGACAAAGCATTTACCGGCGACACCACTTTCCGGATAGATATCCAGTTCCAGTTACTGGGACAAACATACTACGGTATTTCAACCGTATCCTTCTCTACCGGCGAAGTGGTAACCAAATCCTTTGAGGTATCCGATTGTGGCGCTAATAACTTCACGGCTATTCAATTCAGGAACACCAAGCTGTCTGGCAGTGGCGTAAAAACTGCGATCAGCATGTTCAACGTTTTCCTGTTTAAATAGTTGGATTTAAAGTGTTAACCCAAAAGGGGCTGATCATCCGACCAGCCCCTTTTTTAACTATAAGTACTAAACTAATCTTTGCTATTCCGTTCTTAATCCCTTGATGGGGTTTATGGTCGCCGCTTTGATAGCCTGGAAACTCACCGTCAGCAGTGTGATGAGCAGGGCGCTCAGTCCTGCTGCTGCGAAGACCCACCATGACAAGGGCGTACGATATTGGTAGCTCTGGAGCCAGCTATGCATAAAATACCAGGCCGCCGGCGTGGCGATCAGCAGTGAAATAGTCACCAGCATTACAAAATCCTTCGACAATAAACTCCAGATGCTGAATACGGAGGCGCCCATCACTTTTCGTATACCGATCTCCTTTATACGTTGTCCGGCCATAAAACTGGCCATACCAAACAAACCAAGGCAGCTGATCAAGATAGCCAGTACTGTAAAGCATCCGGCCAGTCTGCCGATACGTTCTTCACTCCGGAACTTCTTTTCATATTCATCATCGGCAAATTTGTATGAAAAAGGAACGCCAGGAGCATATGTTTTGCAAACCGCTTCAATTTTACGGAGTGCGGTATGAGCGCTTAGCGCCGGGTTGATCTTTATGTTCAGATAGCTGAAACGCCTGTTCCAGATATAGAACACGGTAGGTTTGATAGGATCATAGGGAGATCCCATTACCATATCTTTTACCACACCCACCACCCTGCGGTCTTTATTATGGAAGGTAATTATTTCACCCAGGGGGTCTTTGAGCCCCATATACTTCACCGCTGCCTCGTTTAAAATGGTAGCGGTAGAATCTGTGAGGAACTGGCGCGAGAAATCCCGTCCCTGTGTGAACTGCCAGCCTACTGTTTTGCCGTAGCCGGTGCTTACACGGATCATGGCAAAATCATCATCCATCGCAGGATCTTTCCCTTTCCAGTAAAAACCGCCGCCGTTATTATTGACCGAGGTGGTAGGGCTGGATGATTCTGCCGCTTCCACAATTACTCCTGACTGAATAAGGTCTGCCCTTAGCACATCAAAATGCGTGTGCAGATCGTCTGTTGCCATTTCGATGGAGATCAGTCCATCGCGGCTGTATCCAACAGGACGGTCCTGTGCAAACCGGATCTGTTTGAAAACAATGATAGTCCCGATGATCAGCACAACAGAAATAGTAAACTGTGCCACTACCAGCACTTTTCGTGGAATGGCTGCAGAACGGCCTGCCCTGAAAGTGCCCTTCAATACTTTTACCGGCCGCAGTGAAGAGAGGTAGAGTGCAGGATAGCTGCCTGCAATAAAGCCCGTCAGCAAAGTAAAGCCTATGCTCATGATCCAGAAGAAAGGGTTCCTCCAGAGGACAGACATTCTTTTGCCGGCTACTTCATTGAAGAAGGGGAGTATTAACCATACCAACAGCAGTGACAGCACAAATGCCAGCGTGGCAATGAGGAATGATTCACAGAAGAACTGGCTGATCAATTGAGCCCTTAAAGAACCTACAGCTTTGCGGATACCCACTTCTTTTGCTCTCTTTTCACTCCGGGCAGTACTAAGGTTCATAAAATTGATACAGGCCAATAACAGCACGAAAATGCCGATAATGCTAAAGAGCCAGACATACTGGATAGCACCGCCGGTGTTAACCCCATTTGTAAACTTGCTATACAGGTGCCATTTACTCATGGGCTGCAGAAATATCAGCGGCTTCAGGCGGGCAACATCCGCTCCTCCCCTGTTTAGCTTTATATGTTGTATCTTTTCTGAGACTTTCGCCATATCTGCATGATCAGCGATCTGTACATACAGCAACAGGGAATTATCGCTCCAGTCGGTCAGTGACCTTCCGTCTGCAGAATCCTGGTAGTAGTCCCATGGCGCCATAAATGCAACATCATGCAGGGCAGTATTATAAGGGAGATCCTCATAAACGCCGGCAACATTAAAGGCTCCCTTATTATCCAGCTTTATCACTTTATTTATTGGATCAGCATCGCCAAACAGGGCAGCGGCGACTGAACGGGAGATTAAAATGGAGGAAGGATCGTTTAAGCCGTGACGGGAGCCCTTTAGCATCCGGAGCGAGAACATCTCCGGCGCTTCGGCGCCCATAAAGTTTCCGGGATAGGAGACTTTTTTATCGCCTACGCTGAGTGTATGGTTTTCTGTCCACGATGAAATAACAATATGCTTAAAATCACTGCCATAGTTATTCCGTAAGGCCGCTTCCAATGGCAGGGCAACTGCTCCGCCCGTTTTTACCGTTCCGTTATAGGTGGCCTTTTCCATCACCTGGGCAATACGATCATAGTGCTGGTGATATTTGTTGAAAGACAACTCGTCCCAGATCCATAGCCCGATCAATATGGCTACGGCCATGCCGGCGGCCAATCCACTGACATTTATAAAGGAGAAGACCTTGTTTTTAAACAGGTTTCTCCAGGCGGCTTTCAGATAGTTTTTCAGCATAGCAAGGAGGCATTCTAAAATGGTGCCCGGATTTAATAGATTGAAAGTCAGATGAGAATTATCATCCGATTTCCATCAATTGTCCGATTCCGGACGGCCGGTGTCCGTTTATTTGTAAAGGTTATCTTGTAAATTATTATCTTAAAGCAATCGTTCACTGTAAGCATACTATGCTATCAACCTGACCCTCCAAATCCAAATTATGAAAACAGCAAATTTGTTACACCTATGCGCGCTGCTGGCCCTTGGGTTCATCCATGCCTGTAAAGGACAGGGACCCGATACTGATATGGCGCCTAACAAGGCAGGCCGTACTCCAACTACAGAAAGCGCCTCTCCCATTTTCAACAACCCGCTTACCTCTGCTGACAATGGCAGCTATTATGATCCCTGGGTGATCAGGGTAAACGGCTTCTATTACTACTGCGGATCTGACGGCGGCCGCCTGTGGATCACCAAATCAACCACCTTACAGGATCTCCTGCTGCAGACCAAAACATACATTTTCACTCCGCCCGGCGGCACCATGTATTCTTCCAATCTCTGGGCGCCTGAGCTGCACTATCGCAGCGGCAGGTGGTATGTATATTTTGCCGCTGATGACGGCAATAATGCCAATCACCGGATGTTTGTACTGGAAGGCGGCTCCAATGCCGGCGATCCGCTGGCCGGCGCCTATAATTATAAAGCCAGGCTGAGCGCAACTACCGACCGCTGGGCTATTGACGGCTCACCTTTTGACTTCAACGGCCAACAATATTTTGTATGGTCCGGCTGGGAAGGAACCAGCAATGTTTCGCAATACATCTACATCGCCCGGATGAGCAATCCTTATACGCTTTCCGGCGAAAGAGTGGAAATATCCAGGCCTGACTACGCCTGGGAAAAGGTAGGTTCACCCACCGTGAATGAAGGCCCTACCCCGCTTATCAGCGGCAATACGGTGAATATTATTTACTCCGCCAGCGGCAGCTGGACCAATGATTATTGCCTGGGCCGCCTGACCTGCAGCAATGGCGACCTGATGACGAAAGCATCCTGGAACAAACCCAATACCGCCGCCTTCTCCAGGTTCGGCAATGTATATGGACCCGGACATGCATCGTTTGTAAAATCGCCGGATAATATTCAATGGTGGATCGTATATCATGCTGCCAACAGCGATGGCTCCGGCTGGGACAGACGCGTGATGGCCCAGCAGTTTTCCTGGGATGGCGATATTCCTTATTTCGGGTATCCTATTGAAAAAGGCATCCCAGTTCCTTCTCCTTCCGTTGGCCCCAGCTATGCCATGCCGATTGCCGACGGCCCTTATAAGATCAAATCGAAAGTGACCTCCCAATGCGTGGATGTTCCCAGCGGAACCACCACTGCCGGTGTACAGATCCAGCAGTGGACGGATTACAACAACACTGCTCAAAAGTGGAATTTTATCAGCCTGGGAAATGGATATTATAAGATAAAGTCGGTTGCTTCTAACTTATGCCTGGATGATGCGGGAGGATCACTTAATGCAGGCAATATCCTTATTCAATGGACGGATAATAACAATATCGCGCAGCAGTGGCGGGTACAGGATATGGGAAACGGGTACTTTAAGCTCATTAACCGCAGAAGCCTGATGGCGCTGAATGTTCCCTACAGTAACCAGACGCCGGGCACCAAATTGGAACAATGGTATGAAAATCAGTATGACGCGGAATTGTGGCAAATACTTCCCTGAGAAAAAAAACAGGATAGCTTTAAAAGCTATCCTGTTTAACAGTTATTACAGATCACACAACCATAGGCATGCTTGTAAATCTTATGCTGCTCACATTTATCGTACCTGTTTATTTTGTCGGCAAAATCACGTAGCGGGAGCTCATTTGCTGTATCTATACATTCAATCCTGAAATTGTGTATCATCTGTCTAAAGTCTGTTAATTTGGCAAAGATCATTTCACCTGGAGTATAGTTTAACAGATCCCAATTTGTCTTTTCTACTGCTAAGTCAATTACCTTAAGAATAAATTTCTGCTGCTCATAAAAGTTTTCTTTATCCCAGATAATTTCCGCAACATCAAACCCTTCAAACCCCATTCCCAATAGCATCCAGTCACGTTGACTAAACCAGATCATTAAGTCTTGCTGATATTTTTCTACTGCAATGTCTGACCCCGCTAAACAAATTGTTTCAATGAAAACGGAGGTTAGTCCATTACTCATCAGAATTGCGCTATCGTCTATTTTTTCGTTGGTAACTATATTCCCCATGTTTTTGAAATTACACTAACATTATATTTTCGCTAGTATACACAACTTTCAGCAGAACGTCAATTTTGATGTCCATTTATGTAAAGGCGAGTTTGTAACCCATTAACCCTTTAACAAGCAACATTTTTGTCAATAAGACACTTTATATCATGCGTTTGTATTTCTGTATAATTTAGGTATTTTTACTTTCATGCGCGACGATATCCCCGAATTGCAAAACAGAATATACAGCGGTGATACACAGGCATTTAAAGAATTATACGATTGCTACTGCGCTCCATTACTGCAGTTAGCCCTGGCGATAGTCCATAACAGGGAAATGGCGGAAGAAATAGTAGCGGATGTGTTCATTGCCGTATGGAAAAAAAGGGAGGACCTTCCCCGGGTAAACAACCTGAAATGGTATCTTTATGCGGCCACCCGCAACATTGCGCTTAACTACCTACGTAAATATGCGCAAAAGCAAACGCTGCATCTCGATGAAGCATATTCACTGGAGTATGAGATAAACCCCGAAGCACAGCTCATTAGCAATGAAATGATGCGTCATATTAACACAGCTATCAGTGAGCTGCCACCGCAGTGCCGTCTCATTTTCAAACTTGTGAAAGAAGACGGGCTCAAATACCGGGAGGTAGCCGTTCTGCTGAATATATCCCTAAAGACCGTGGAAAACCAGGTGGGCATCGCCCTGAAAAAGCTCACCAGGATGAAAGCATTCCTTAGCACGCCCCTGCCCGGCGACCAATAATCTTCTCTCAAAAAAATCCGGATCCCTTTGGGGGTATTTTCTCCTGAGCTTTGTCTTATACCCCTGAGCGCGTCTTATTTAATCATTTCAATCATATTATGAGCAGGGATCGCATATGGATTTTACTCGGAAAAGAGCTGAGCGGTGATATTTCCTCCGCAGAACTATCTGAACTGGAAGCATTGCTAAAAGATGATCCTGAAGCGGCAGCTTCCCGGGACCTGGCTGCCACTATCTGGCAGACTCCTATACAGGAAGTAAATGACGCTGATAACAGTAAAGAGCGCATATGGAACGCGGTGAGCCCGCAGCTCCAGGTGCGGCGTCATCGCCCTCTTGTACGCAGGCTGGTGGCTGCAGCTGCGGCAGCGGCTGTACTGGCGGCGGCGTGGACCGGATGGCAATTGATACGCCCAACTGCTCCTGTATTGCAGCAGCTCAGTTCCGCCCCGGGAGGAAAATCCAGGGTGCTGCTACCCGATGGCTCCACAGTATGGCTCAATAGCAATACACAACTCCGTTATGAAAAGGACAATTTTGGCAAGCAACACCGCGAAATTACGCTCATTGGCGAAGCCTTTTTTGATATTGCAAAAAGCGAGGGGATTCCTTTCATTATCCATGCAGGGAAAGTAAACATCCGCGTACTTGGCACTGCTTTTAACGTCAAAGCCTATGCTGGCGACAGCGCCGTGTCCACTACCCTGGTCCGTGGAAAAATTGCCGTATCGTTCCGGGAGAAAACCGTGGTGCTGCGCCCCGAAGAAAAATTAACGGTACCAGTAAGCAGTTCGGCGAGGGGCTTTCAGCAACAACACCTGGAAAAAGACAGCAGCGGTCAGCTGGCTGACATCTTCTGGCTGAATAATAAACTGGCATTTGACAACAACACCTTTGGTGAACTGGCGGAAAAAATGGGCCAGTGGTACGGGGTCGCTTTTCATTTCGAATCTGCCAACCTGCAACAACTGCGGTTTTCGGGCATCATCGATACTGAATCAATAGACGAGGCGTTGAAAATGCTGCAGCTATCACGTCCCTTTAATTTCCGGATCGACGGGAAAGAAGTCTACATCAGCAACTAATACCACATTCATCATTTTTTAAATAGATATTATGACTTAAAAACATTGCACATCCACGCATTTTACTTTCCTTCACCCTTTCACATTCCATGTTATGAAATTAATAATCCTATGGGCGTTATTGTTCACCGGCATCATGCCTGTATACGCCACGTCTGCTACCCAGGAAAAGATCAGCATCTCCCTGGAGAAAGTCAGCATTAAAACAGTGCTGAAAACCATTCAACAAAAAAGCCGCTACCGGCTTATCTACAACGACGACATCCTGCCGGAAAAACCGCCGGTGTCCATTCATGCAGAAAATGCCACGGTAGAACAAGTGCTTTCCCAAACTTTTGCCGGTACTCCACTCCACTACACTGTAATGGATAACAAGGCCATTGTGATCGCATCCGGACAGGTAAGCGCCGCCAGAATAAGCGGCACTGTAAAAAACGAGCACGGCGATCCGCTCATTGGCGTATCCGTAAAAATAAAAGGTACTGCTATTGGCACCATGACCAATGAAAATGGTCATTTTGAGCTGCAGGCCAGCACCGGTGTTACGCTGGTGTTTAGTTATGTGGGCTACGAGCAAACCGAAATAGTAAGCACCGCCGATCCTATCAACATTGTTATGAAAGAAAGCGCCAGCGGCTTAAATGAAGTAGTGGTGGTTGGTTACGGCACACAGAAGAAAACATCTTCTACTGCGTCTGTAGCAGCTGTGCAGGGAAAGGAGCTGGCTAAATCACCGGTTACCAATATTTCCAATTCCCTGGCAGGGAATGTTTCGGGCATCAGTATGCGCCCTAATGGCGGTCAGCCGGGAAGAGATAATCCCGATATACATATCAGGGGGATTGCCACTACGGGCAACAATGCACCGCTGATAGTAGTGGATGGGATCATCCGCAATAACATCAATGAAATTTCACCCAGCTCCATTGCCTCTGTTACTGTATTGAAAGATGCCGCTGCAGTAGCGCCGTATGGATTAGGAGGCGCCAATGGTGTAATTCTCATCACTACCAAGCGTGGGCAAACAGGTAAGCCTTCGCTATCGTTCAACACCTATTACGGTTTTCAAACGCCCACTTATTATCCTAAAATGCTGAACGCACAGGACTATATGCGGCTGCGTAATGAAGCCTACATGAATGAAAATCCCGGTGGCACGCAACAGCCTTTCAGCGACGATCTCATTAATACATATGCAGACCTGAATGCTAAAGATCCGGACAAATATCCCATCAGCAATACAAAAGACCTGGTGCGCATGCATGCGCCCATTCAAAACTACAACGTCCAGCTAAGCGGCGGCACCAGTGTAGTGCGATATTATGCAGGTCTCGGTTTCCTGAAACAGGATGGCATGTTTGACCCGATAAATTACAAACGCTACGATTATAATGTAAACATGGAAGTAAGCGCCACACCTACTACTACGGTATCCCTGGCCCTCATCGGCGCCATTGAAAATACCAACAGCGTAGATGCCGCTACCACACCCGGACAGCTGTTCCGCAGCGCGTATAAACTGATCCCCATTACTAACCTTTACTATAGTAACGGTCTTTGGGGCGAGTTTGCAGGCAACACGCCGGTAGGGATCCTGAAAGCAGGCTATTCCCACCGCAATGCCACTTCTTTGCTGACCACCCTTGCCGTGGAACAACAACTGCCTTTCATTAAAGGGCTCAGTGTTAAAGGCACCTTCAGCTATGATCCCAATGATTTTACGGTGAAAGGCTGGCATACGCCCTTTTACTTTTATTCGCAGAATACGGCAACCAACCCCTACACCTATACGAAACAGATCTCCACTTCGGAAGGAAGCGCTGCTCCATATACCTGGCTGAACCAGGAGTATTCCAAAAACCAGTACTTTACCTACCAGGGGTATCTCAACTATCACAATACCTTTGGCAAGCATGATTTCACCGGGCTACTGGTAGCAGAAGCGCGTAAGAATGATTCTACCGGCTTCTCTGCCCGTCGTAATAATTTTGCGGTAGACATCGACGAGCTGGGTATGGGCAGCTCCAATAAAAATGATTTTGACAACAACGGCTCCACGGTTACCGGCAGCCAGCTTGGATTTGTATACCGCGTTGGCTACGTTTACGACCATAAATACCTTTTTGAAGCGGCCGGCCGCTATGATGGTCACTACTACTTCGCTCCCGGAAAACGCTGGGGATATTTTCCCGCCTTCTCTGCAGGATGGGTCATCTCTGAAGAGAACTTTATAGCGGATCATCCTTCCGCGCTGAACTATCTTAAGCTAAGGGGCTCCTGGGGCAAATCAGGCAACCTGGCGGGGGCGGCATTCCAGTACCTTACCGGCTATAATTTATATGGCAATGCCTATGCCTTCGGTAACGGCAGCATGGTACAGGGCTCCAATATTACCCGGGAAGCCAATCCCAATATCACCTGGGAAATATCCACCAAAACGGATGTAGGGATAGACGCCACCTTATGGAAAGGTTTACTCTCACTGGAAATAGACTATTTCCATGAAAGAAGAACAGGCATGCTGCTGCCGCCTGCAGTAACGGTGCCCGTAGAATACGGCCTGAACCTCTCTGACGAAAACGAGGGCATCATGGAAAACCATGGTATTGATATTTCTGCCCGTAGCAGCTACCGTTTCTCTAATGGTTTACAGTTGAACCTGAACGGAAACTTCAGTTACGCTAAAAATAAAATGATCCAGGTGTTTGAGACTGCCGCCACGCACGACAATCCCAATCGCAGCAGGACAGGCAGGCCCACCGGCACACAATTCGGCTATCATGCACTGGGGTTATTTTCCCTGGCAGATGATAAAAACAACGATGGGGTGATCAACGGCCAGGACGGATACAACGTTACCCAGTTTGGCGTGCTTCATCCAGGCGACATCCGCTATGCGGATATAAGCGGCCCTGATGGCAAACCTGATGGAAAAATAGACTCCAATGACGAAACAGTGATCGGTAACCCGGTATATCCTTTCATCACTTATGGCTTCACTCCCAGCGCCTCATGGAAAGGATTTGACCTCAGCTTATTTTTCCAGGGGTCCGCGCTGGCCAGCCTGAACTTCCGCGGTTTTCAAACAGTGCCCTTTAATAATAACAATAGTAATTCTGCCTATGAATACTATAACAACCACTGGACGCCTAACACGCCCGACGGAAAGTATCCGCGTGCCAACCAGTCGCCCTATGCCAATAACACGCAGAATTCTGATTTCTGGATGATGAAAACGGGTTATCTCCGTTTAAAAACTGCCGTGCTGGGATATACCCTTCCTGCCAATATTTCCAAAGCTATGAAGATGCAGAGTGTCCGTTGCTATATCTCCGGGCAAAACCTGCTCACTTTCAGCAAAATGAAATTCATGGACCCGGAAGTTGGCTATACCGACCTGGAAACAGCCTATCCTAACCAGAAGGTGTTCGTGTTTGGACTGAATGTCAATTTTTAGATTCATCGTGTTAAATAAAAATACTATGACCCGATCCATATATCTCTTGCTCGCTGCTATACTGCTGTCCGGTATCCTGTCGTGCAAAAAAGAGTTTCTCGAAAATACCAATAAGTCGAAGCTCACTGATGAAATCCAGTGGAGCACAGAAGGGAATGCCGATCTTTTCCTCAATGATATTTACAGTGCATTGCCAAACTACTGGAACCAGCCGGAAAACCTGGATAATTTCACCGATGATAACGACGCAGGTTTCTACTATACTTCCTATAACTGGAAACAGGGTATTGTAGAACCCTCTTCCAACGACTATACCGTATGGGGAGGCATCACCGGTTCCGGAGATCTTACCAACTGGACCGCTACCTTCACCAACATCCGCAAATGCAACACTTTTATTACAGCAATACGCAAGAACGCTACGAACTTCTCACCTGAGTGGCTAAACAAACGATTGGATGAAGCCCGGTTTATCCGCGCCTTTTTTTATAGTGAGTTGTGGATGCACATCGGCGGGTTACCGATTATTACTACTCCCGCCGACAGGCGTACGATGGACAGCGCAGCGCTTTATATTCCCAGGAGCACTTTTGCGGAAACAGTAGATTTTATCAGCACGCAACTGGATTCCATCGCGAAGGATGGTTACCTGCCAGCTAAATACAACAAAGGCGATGCAAATGCGGGCAGGGCTACCCTGGGCGCCGCGCTGGCCTTAAAAGGATGGGTGGAACTATATGCCGCCAGCCCTGCATTCAATGCCGCTCAACCCGCAGCAGGCAATGACCCCGGTAAAATAGCCGGTTACAATAACTATGATGCCCAACGTTGGGCAAAGGCAGCCGCTACCTTCAAACAGTTCATTGATAACTACGGCAACGGCAAAGCCTATGAACTGTTTCCCGATCCCTCCGCCATCTGGTATGAAGCTAATGAATACCATTCGGAAGTAGTGTGGGACCGGCAGGTAGTCGCCAACATAATGGGGTCCTCCTTTGAACAATATGGCGGCCCCGTGTGGATCAACGGCGCCTACTACACCTGGGGCAACTACTGCCCTACCCAGGAACTGGTAGACCAGTTCTTTATGGCGAATGGGAAGTCCATTACTGACCCTACTTCTGGTTATGATCCACAACATCCTTACGTGGGACGTGAGCGACGCTTCTACGACTGGATCGTATACGACGGTGCTCCGTATAAAATGACCTGGATGGACAAAGGCGACACCATATACACCCGCATTGATAAAGTACGTCCTTCCAAAAACCAGATCGATTTTGGAACCGATGACGTAGGTAACACCGGCTACTATTTTAAAAAGCGGCTCAACCCACTGGTACGGCCTGGTGGTGGCGCAGTAAGCGGCGCTAACTTTATTTATTACCGTTATGCCGAAGTATTGCTGGGATACGCAGAAGCACAGAATGAAGCGGTAGGGCCTGACGCAACCGTATACAATGCCGTTAACCAGGTCCGCAGAAGAGCCGGTCTGCCGGACCTTGCACCCGGACTATCCCAGGGGGAGATGCGAACTGCTATTTATCATGAAAGAAGGGTGGAGCTCTGCTTTGAGAACAAACGCTTTTATGATATCATTCGTTGGAAAACGGCCAGTACCGTGATGAATGTGGACAAACACGCTATGAAGATCTCGAATACGATACCCAATAATAATAGTGGTGTGTGGAAATATGAAATTGTGCCGCTGAACCATCCGCATGTGTTTACCCAGAAGATGTACCTGAACCCGGTACCACAGGATGTGATAGACCGGAATCCGAAGATTGTGCAGAACCCCGGGTATTGAGTGAAGATAAAACGAAAAAGTTGCAGTACATCACTGCAACTTTTTCATTTTAGTTTAAGCGGGCGGCGCTATTCTTTTGGAAGCTTGCTCATATCCATAAAAAATATCTCCCAGGTATGACCGTCGTAGTCTTCAATTTTTCTTAATTGCATGAAGCCGTAATCGGTCATAGGCATCGGTTCTGTGCCGCCTGCTTTCAAGCCGTTCTCAACCATTTGGTTTACCTGGTCCAAACTATCAACGGAGAGTGCAAAGAGCCCTGCGATATTGCTTTTTGTATCTGCGATCGGCTTCTTTGTGAAGGTTTTAAACTTCTCATGTGTCATAATCATCACGAAAATGGCATCGCTCCAGACCATGCACTTTGATTGGTCATCGGAAAAAGCCCCTTAACGACAAAAGCCACTTTTTTCGGTATTTGTCCTACCGAGATAAAATGTTCGCCTCCGGGGTACATTCTTTCCGTTAATAGTGCAGTCCAGGCAAGATCCGCTTCCCTTGTCAGATTCGTATAAGTATTTATTTTCCGGAAGAAAATATCGGTATCCATCTGCTTTCCCTGATTAGCTTTTCGAAATTTACATAAAATAGTCCGCGATACAACATACCGCTTAGCTTTTTAAACCTTTTGTTGCTTCCAGGTGTTATTAAGCTGCTAATTGTCATAGTGGACGATTCCATCACTCAAAAAACCATTATTCTATGAAACGCATTGTATTGATCGGAAACAAATCATGGGAAGTTGAGCCCATACTGAATGCCCTGCTGAATAGCACTATCCGCCCGCAGACCCTACCTAATCCAAGCCGTTTAAACTATCCCTGGACCTACCCGCAGGGAACTGCTCAACCCAGGGCGGTGTGGGATAATTTCAACCAGGTTACTGTAGAGCTATGGTGTATACAGGACATCATGGACCCGCAGTGGAACCCCTCCAGTTCCCAGGGCAAACATGCCTGCTTGCCGAAGGTGCTGGCCTACCGTGCGGAGCCACCTGCCCTGGTGGTAGCGATGGGAACAGCTGCATTGGGATTGGATAATAGCAATAACAATGGCTGCGTAACCGTAGGCAGCAACATCTTTATCCACAATTTCCATCCTAACGGCGAAAACCCGCAGAGTAAATGGGATGATCCTGTTCATTTTGAGAAAGTGCTGCCGTCTGCAATATCGGCAGACTTCTTCAAGCTGCTGGATGCGGCTACTATCAGCGCAATAGAATCGGGGTTACTGAAGCCCTATCTTAATCCATCCCCTAATATTGAGGTGATGAATAACAAAGACTATATCGGCGTAAGCGTGGTGAACATCACCAACTATGCGGATTATGCCACTTCTGACCAGGCAGGCCTGCAAGCATTGGCCAACACCGGTAACAAGCTGCCTGTAGGCTCCGTGGAAACCACGCATGGCGTAATACGGCTGTTATGTGATGCACCTTTTATTTTCCTGTCTGGCATTACTGACAGAGAGGGGCATTTTGCCGACGATGTAGATGGAAAAGATGGAAAGGGTAATGTAAAAACAGCTGCACAGAATTTTACTGCGGCATTTAATATAGGCGTATGTTTAAGCCATATGATACCTAAAATGGCGGCTTATGTAGTGAGCGGTCAGCTCAAAGCTGACAAGGTACCCGCAGCTCTTTAACATACGGAGGAACCGGGGGGCTTATCTCCCGGTTCCGTGTTATGCGCTGTAAATGTGTACGACGGTTCCTCCGGGGAACACCTTGACATCGACCAGTTTCAGGTAGGATGGCTTTTCAAGACCATTGAAGATCGGCAGACCGGATCCTAATACCACCGGGTGGATAGCCAGGTAGAATTCGTCGACAAGTCCGGTGGCTATCAGGCTTCGCATGAAACCTGCGCCTCCTAATGCTCCGATAGGTTTCCCTTCTTCTGCTTTGAGCTGTCTGATCCCCTCGGCAAGATCGCCGTCGAAGACCCGTGCATTCAGCCAGGTAGCTGTGGCAGGCGAGGGCTCAGGTCCCAGATCAACGCCTTTAAATCCGTTTTGGGTAAAGACAGCCTTGGGGATCCTGTTCATCGGCTCGGCAAAGACATCGGTTGAAGTTGGCCAGTAAGGCGCCATCATCTCAAAGGATTTTCTGCCCATAATATGTATCCCTGCCTCGGCGCATTGCCCGAGGGACCAGGCCTTGGATTCTGCATCCCCGGTTTTGAAGACCCAGTCGTTTTCCCCATTGGGGCCGCCAACAAAACCATCGAGCGACATTGACATTTTCATTTGTAACTTTCGCATAGCTGGAAGAATTATTTCTTCAAATGTAGGTTGCGCTGAGGGAACTACTGGGGGGTGGAAACGACTTTTTGAGGGGGTGGCTGTGACCTGACCTTATGTATCCGTCTGCCAGGGCGGGCTTTAAACTATGCGTATTTAAAACTGCAGCAGCACTTTGCCAAAAGGTCGATCTTCAATAAGATACTGTTGTGCTGCCGGCGCTTCCGACACCGCAAAGGATTTGGCCACGATGGGTTTAATACTGCCGTTGCTAAAGAGTGGTAACAACTGATCCCATACCGCTTGCTGTTGTGCGGTTGTGAACCAACCTGACAGGCTTTGCCCCCGCATCTGTAGTCCTTTCCAGACAAAATCGGTAATATTGGCCGTGAATTGGGTACCCGCTGAATATCCGATGTTTACGATAATGCCACTGCGTGCCAATGAATGGATAGCATCGCCGGTAAGATGGCCACCAATACTGTCAATCACGATGTCGACACCTTTGCCGCCGGTGATTCGCATTACACCGTCTGAAATGCTTTCTTCTCCGAGGTTAATCACATTCGTATAACCTGCCTCTCTCGCAGCTTCGGCTTTTGCTGCCGAACCAGCTGTAGTGATCACCAATGAAGCGCCCAGTGCTGTTGCCAATTGGACTGCGGCATTACCCACAGATCCTCCCACACCCAGCGACAAAACTGATTTGCCGGCCGTGAACTCTGCCTTGTTCAAACAGGCCATAGCAGAAAAGAAGCCACCAAACGCGGACGCTGCTTCTTCATCAGAAAGGACATCCGGTGTTTTCACGAGTTCGGACGGCAAAACTGCCAGGTATTCCTGCCACGCTCCGTCGGTGGTAATACCACGCACGGTGCCCTGTGCGGTGAAGCCTGAGACAATTACACGCGTGCCATTTGGGAACGCTGTATTGCCCCTGACCACAATGCCAGCCGCTTCGTTGCCTAATATCATAGGTGGTTTTTTTGCCTGTGGTATCAATCCGCTGCGGATGGTGTTGTCTACGGGGTTCACAGCTGCAAATGTCACCCTGACCAGCAACTGATCACCAGTTAAGGCAGGTTCGGGTATGTCTGTAAGTTTAAGTTGCTCGTAGGAGCCGTACTCATTGAATTGGATAACTTTCATAATGGTTGTTTATTTGAGACCGAATGGTCCGTCTATGGGTAAAAAAAATTTATTTTCTAAATGAGGCGATTTCTTCTTTAAGCAAACGGGTCACCGACCTCATTTGCGCTTTGTTTTTCATTACCCGGCAGGCCAGGATGGTTCCTTCGAGCAAGTTGAAAGTTTTAATGCCGAAGAGTTCTGGATTGACTGAACTTTTGAATTCGCCGGTTTTAATGCCTTCCTGAACAATACGACTGATCTGTTGCTGTATTGCGCTGATGCCTTTACCCACCTGCTCACTCAGGCTGGTGTCGGTATCATCTGCCTCAACGCCAAAATTCATCAGGGGACAGCCGCCGGTTGGCGACAGGGCCAGCCGGTCAGTATAAAAATCCAGCAAAGCGTTCAGCCTGCCGGTGGCAGTAGTTTGATCTTTGATCGCGTTGTTGATGGCGTTGGACAGGCGGGTTGCCAGATACTGGAAAACAGCCAGCGTAAGCTCTTCCTTATTTTCGAAACGCCGGTAAATACCACCTTTGGCCAGTTGTGTTGCATCCATTACATCGCTCACCGATGTGCCGGAAATGCCTTTGATATTATAAAGCGCGGCTGCTTTTTCAATAATACGTTGGCGGGTATCGTCTCCTTTGCTCATAACAGCACAAAGATAGGACCGTTCGGTCTCATTTCATAATATTGAAAGAAAATATTTTGTTAAGGTTCCTTTTTGGCGTCAAATTGATCTGTTCATTTCTATTGGCGCACCAAAAATGTAAAAAGGCCGCCTCTTTCTTTTGAGACGGCCTCAGGGAATGGATGAGAAATTTGTCAATGAACAATGAGCTTCTTCGTAAAACTGGAATCTCCTGAATCTACTGTAACGACATAGAACCCTGCATTCAACTGCGAATCGATCTCTATTTTATTACTACCCTGCGTTCTCTTCTCATAAAGCATTCTGCCCTGATTATCATAAACCCTCACGATCGCATGTTTTAAGATCTCCTTTAACAGGATTGTAAACCTTCCCTCATTGGAGGGATTAGGGTAAATGCTGACAGCATCCTCATTAATGCCGGCTTTTTGTGATATGCTGGCAGCCGAAGTATCACTAATGCCTGCTCTCATTAAAGAGCCATTCAGTGAGATGTTAAAGGTCTGCGTGCTTTTGCATCCTCCTGTGTTCGTATAGGTGGCCACGTAGTTCCCGGCCTGGCTGGACTGGACATTTGAAAGGTATACTTCCCGTGTAGCAGCGCTAAAATTATTTGGCCCGCTCCAGCTCCAGGAGCCACCCTGCGTAGGTTGAGGGCCAAACTGCACGCTGCCGCCAGCAGCTAAGGAAGCATTGGCTGTCTGCTGCCAGGCGCCGTTATTTACATTTAAATATGGTGTGATAGCAGTAGGCGTACAGGCGGCCGGGCTTCCATAAACGATACCCCTGCCTGCTGTGCTCATATATACTCTTCCGAAGACATTCATATCTCCCTGCACGAATTGCCCGTTGCCCGGACCTCCATATTCATGCGCATCATCATTTACACGCACCCATGAAGCCCCCTGGTCTGTTGAGCGGTAAAGACCTCTGACATTGTTGATGGTACCCCAAATGAAGATGGTAGGATAGTTTGCCCCGGAAGCAGCTATTCCAAAACCAACGGCCCCGCAATTGCTGACACCATTTATGGTTGAAAATGATTGTCCGGAATTAGTTGAACGTGCCAGCCCGCCACCGTTCAAAGCTATCCAAATGTGCCCTTCCACTCCGGGAGCCAGCCGTATGATCTTTGAACCGCCGCCGGCAACTGAACCGGCCTGAGAAAATGAAGCGCCGCCGTTGGTGCTCACCAGTACCGCCCCATTTCCGGGATTGTATGCATAGAATTTATTGGAATTAACCGGATCGCCAACCGGCCGTGCTTCGGTAAAGCTTAAACCGCTTACCGTTGACCAGGAAGATCCGTTATTCGTTGACCGGTAGGTGGTAGAAGATTCCTTCGGCGAATGCAGCACTGTATTACCGTTAGCGGATAATGCCACCTGTCCCTGACTGCCATTCATGCTATTCTGGGTCCAGGTTGATCCCATATTATTGGAGTAATACATGTTGTTGCCCACCCGCACAATTTTGTTGGTGTTTTGAGCAGCTACTGCCAATCCGGTGGTGGTGCCCATCTGCGGATTATGAATGGGTGCATATTGAGCAACATTGGTGTGTCTGAATCCGTCATAATCGCCAATAACTGATATCACCGGACCATTTGGAATACTTTCCAGGCCAAGCGGCACGGTTTCTTCAAGCCCTTTCACAGCAAATCGCCAGGTACCGCTGGAACTGATGTTGTCATTTACAAAAATGCCATTGCCTGAAGTAACCCAAACCTTTTCCGTATTAAAGGGATCAAATTCTATTGAGCCGGCCCAATGGATGGCGTGCCCGCTAACCCAGGTAATGCCATCGGGATTCAGGGTAAATCCCCTGTCTACCACATCCACCCAGCTGGAACCACCATTTGTACTCAGGAACATTCTGTCGCCCCAGGAGCCGTTCTGGCTCATATAGGTGTTGATGGTAGAAGCCACAAGCCTGTTGGGATCATTAGGCGCAACGCTGATCCCTCCAAATGCCCTGCTGAAACCGGAAGGGGTGATGTTGGTCCATGCACCGGTGGAAATGTTGTACTTCCAGATCTGCCCGTTATCCATGGGCTCCGGTAGTGACCAATGCCCGCTCGGACCCGCACCGTTGCCATAAGTGATGAACAGGGTGCCGTTACTGGCCAACGCTGCCCGGTGCGGCATAAAGGTGGTGGTAGCGCCGGGAACAGCAGAAAAAGACTGCCCGCCGTTATCACTGCGGTACAGGTTGGTACTTCCACTCCGTGATACACCCACAATGATCCTTTGGGTAACACCGCCTGAAACGCTGCTCCCGTCTAAGATCACAAAGCTTATCCCGTTCTCATTAGGGGTAGTGGTTACATCAAGGGAGCTTAACCGGGTCCAGGTGGCGCCTGCATCGGTGCTTCTGAATAATCCATTCCACCGCGTGCCGCAGTATAGAATGTTGCTGTTGTTAGGGTCTACTACAAGCTTCTCGCCTGTTTGCCGCCCCATACCATTGCCGTGCGCTTTGAATTGGTTGGTAACCTCCGTAACAGCAAAGGTGTTGCCATAATCGGAAGACCGCAGAATGGCTGTTTTGCCACCATTGAAATAGGAGATCCCTACCAGCATATACACCCTGTTCGGCAATTTGGGATCTATAGCCAAAGACTCAACACCCAGGAAACCAACTTCATTGTCGGACACCCAATCTAACAAAGGTACCCAGCTGGAAGTGGAAGCATTCCAGCGGTAGGCTCCGCCCACGTCCGTCCGGGCATAGACCAGGTTTTGCTCGGTTTTACCGGGAATGATCGCGGAAACAAATCCGCCGCCGCCAATAGGTAAATTGTTCCAGGTATAACCGGTTTGGGCCTTCGCTTCATAGCCCTGAAGCGTAATAATAACGGGAAATAACCAGAGAAAGGCAAGCGCCTTTTGCCTGAACTGCGGACGTACTTTGAGGGACATAAAACATCCGGAAATAAAAGGCCGTAGGATACACTCTTTAAATAGTGTAGGTAGTACTGTTTTCATACAGGTTGATGGTTTAGGTAGATCAATAATTCTAAACGGGTTGAAAGAATGCAGTGATGGAGAAAAACTGGCAAAAGATACGCGCTACCCCTGATCGGGTAACCGGCGAAAGCGCTGACAAGATGCCATTAGCCAGGGATCGCCCCGGGGAAGCTTTGCGGTAGCAAACGTATTTTCATAACGGGAATCTTTCTCTTAACTGAATGGTGTAAAAATATTCGATGTTCCTGGAAATGGGGTGCTTCATATGTTGCAAATAACGGCGGGAAATGTTTCAAATCTATGCGGTGAATATAACCTTTCATGGTTGAGGCCGGCTACAGCGGGGATCGGTGATCTTCGTACAATTTTAACCGTTATTCTGTCATACTTAATTATCGGGAACTATGAAGAAGCAAAAAAGCATGAAATTCGGTTTATTGAATTTCATGCTTTGATATCTGTTTGGTCGGGATGACTGGACACTTTTCGAACTTTTTAGTGGAGGATCTAATCAAAATTGATGCCTTTCGACAGATTTATGACCAATCTTTATTAAATCGATAGATGGACAAATAAACCCAATTACAGCCTCCAGCTTTACCGGGTTAGCCATTATAGTCATGGATCGCATGCCGGTTTTTTATACCAGAACAGGGTGATTACCTTTTGTTACCATAAAAGTCACCAGAGCCCAACTTTTGTTCCGATTTCGTAAAAAGTATCCGAACTCCTGAGTTTTGTATAAGCCGGATAGGCACGGCCCGCGTACGCTTTGCCAGTTCCAATTCTTGTCTGGTTTGATCGCCTAAACGTAAACCTTTAAAAAATTAACACCCATGTATGCAGGACACTTCGCAGCTGCCTATGCTATAAAGGCGCGTGAGCCTAAGGTTCCGACATGGGCCTTACTTGTTGGTGTAGTAGCCTTGGATATAGTATTCCCTTCGTTTGTATTGACCGGAACCAAATTGATCAGTTTTACTCTCTTTTGTACGTTTTGTCGCCCTCCCTGTACAATTTTCGAACTTATTCTTAATGGATTTGCGGCGTTTGGCTAACCTAGCGATTTGAAAATAAATATTTTATACTTTTTTATAGCCAATGCCTTTCGCGGAATAATTTTATAAATTTCAATAATGTGATTTACCCTCAATGTAGAGACGCACTTGGCACCGCAATTGTCACTGTCCGCCAGTTGCTCCAGCATGGCCAGACTGTTACCGGAACCGTTGGCATATACTTTGAGGCTTTTCTGTATGCGAATAGAAATCTGGCTGTTCTTCACTATCCTGGTAGGCATAGTGAGCGGCTGCAAATCAGATAGTATGCAAAAAGAAGATACGGCCGGAAACAAGGCATTTGTGATGGAGATGATCGGCCAAAAGAAGCAGCTGACGGATTATCCGGATAGGGCAAGCGATTCTATGGTGGTTTACGAACCCTCTTCTCTGCCCTTCGGCGGTACTTATCGGGGAATGAAGGCATTTGAGCAGTTCTATCCCAAGGTGAGAGCGTTTTATGATTTCAAACACTTCCATCTTTTGAATGTTTATGCTGACGAAGATAAGGTGTTTGCGATCAGCAAGGCAGCGATCGCCCACAGTGACGGAAACATACTTCTTTGTGAGCAATTCACTTTTAGGGGCGGAAAGATTGTAGAGGTGCGGTTATATATTTATGATTACGATGGCCAGCCTATCCATAAACTAATCGAACAGGCAGGTTAAGAGAAACTCATTTTTCGGATCTCTAATTAAATGAAACGTGAATGAGATGGCAGGATTCGAACTTCTGGGGCTTGAAATTGAATATTTTAACCTGGGCCGAAATTTAATAAAAATGAAACCCGCTACCAGAGCGGGCTTCAAAATATAGTCGGGATGATTGGATTCGAACCAGCGGACAAAAATCCCAATACATAAGAACATCGCGAATACGCCGTTGGCGTATTCGCGACTCCAATGATGAGAAGATCCTTATCCACAAATAACGCGAAAGGAGCTCACCTAATTCTGCAACACCCACTGGCTGCTCTCAAAGTAATTCGGTACTGCTGTACATTGTGCAAATCCGCTTTGATTTTCCAGGTTCAAATAAGTACCCTGCCATTCGTTCTTCAGGCGTACGTTACCGTTATAGTTCTCCAGCACCCAGTAGCCGCTCCAGAAGGTATTGGGTATGTCATTGCTTTCTGCGTAGCTATAGAGATGCTCTATGTTGAGGTAATGGCCGGTGGCGACATTCTTAAAACGTGTATGGCCGTTCACCTGTTCCTGTACCCACCTGCACTGGTTACCGGTATTATTGCTGCTGTATTTCACCTGGCCGTTATCTTCGTATAGATAGGCGCTCAGCCATTTGTTTTTGATCAATACACCGGTACCAGTGGGAGGCGGATTACCACCGCCACCAATGCTGTTCAGCAGGGTTTCTGCATTGCTCACCTGCAGGTTGGCCAGGTAACTGAATACCTGGTTCAGCTGTTGCTGTACGCCGCTGTTACCGCTGTATTGTTTACGGTATTGGTAAAGACGGAAGATCAGGTCCAGCTCGTGCTGGCCGTAAGGAACGCCCAGCTTCTGCTGCATGGTAGTAAGGAAAGAAAAGCCAAATTCTTCGGTGGGCTCTATCATCGTGCCTTCGCCATAATCGTTCCAGGTAGCGAACTGGATGATGCTGACGCCGGAATTCAGGGCTTTATCCAGCATGGTGGAGAACGTGCCTGTACCATTGTGGGCGATCTGCCAGGTAGGACCGTCTGCTCCGCCGGCTGCATAGAAAGATTTGAAACCAGGATATACTACACCGATGGGTAATGCGAAATTACTGACCTGGCGGTAGTAGTTATCCACTACGGTGGGATGGTCCTGGTAGATCCAGGGAAACTCGCCACCTGCATTGTTAGCTCCTACCTGGTTAGTGAAACCGTACAGGGGGATCACTTTAGGACGGGGATTGATGCCATTCAGGATCTGATCCCACTCGGAAGGCTGGTGAAAGGTGATAGGACCGAAATTAAGCACTACCGGCGCATTATTCGTTCTCAGGTAATTGCCTTGACCAAAGTAATTGTTCTGCATGTACACGAAATCTCCGTTGGCGCCGGAGGTTTGACCAGGGTCCCAGTTCCTGTCTTCATGTACGATGGAGAACTGCAGGCCTACGGCGTTCAGCTTGCTGATCAGGGCGTTGGAGTTAGCGAGGTTGTCCGGGTAGTCATAACGCTGACGGGTACCCGGCCAGTCGATGAATACGCCATCAGCGCCTGCATATTTCATCAGCAGCAGCTGATACTCTATGATATCCGGGTCGCCGGAGGCATAGGGACCGGTTTTAGGATAGAAGTAAGCGGCGATCTGCCGTTTTCCGTTCACGATAATGTCCGGGTTCTGGGTGTTCATTTTCCAGTGGTATCCCCAGGCGCCTCTTGATGCCGGAGTCTCAAACCAGGGCATCCAGTGGATGAAGATCTTTTTGCTGGTGGTTTTGTTCACTGCAAGGGCATTGGCCGATACTTCCCGCAGGGCGGCATCGGGCGATAAAGGATCATCCTTTAATAAAGATTTAGTGCATGCCGACAAAAACAGGATACAACAACAGATCCAGGAGATGGTTTTCATTCAGAGGGATTTAAGTGATGAATAGGTTTTTCAGTGCGAAAAATAGGTAGATGCTCCTGGTCTGTATAATAATATCCAAAAAATATAAGGGGAAAATGTTCTTTCAAACACTTTCCCCCTGGTATTCATCACGTTAGTAAGTAAGCTGTATGAAAAAAATATAAGGGCGTTTGATCCTTTTAAACGAATTTAAAAGGGTTGCCCGAGGCAATATGTGTAACCGGCACTCCCTGCAGCTTAGGTTGCAGCCAGTCTACCAGCCATTCCATACCCGGTTCTTCGCTCTGGGAATGACCCAGCACGATCAGGGCAGTTTTTGATCCCAGCTGCCGGGCATCGCGGATGTATTCTGCAGTTTCCCATTCATGCACTTCACCTACGATCAGCACATCGGGATGCTCCTTTTCTACGAGGGCGATCTGTCTTTGTCCGCCGGCCGCGCCGGGCAGCAAGGCTATCCGTTCGCAGGATTGGGAAAGGTCGCCGATCACGCGGAGCTGTTCAATGCCCAGGGACTGTTTAAGCGTTTTAACGATATCCTGCAATGAAGCAGCCGGCAGGTTCAGGATCATATTGCCGGGCTTGTAATATTGCAGCCAGCCTGTTTTTTGCAGCACCCCATACCCTATTCCATCCGGACGGTGCGTATGCCAGTAGTCGTGAAAACGCCATACGGTCATGTTGTGCTTTTTGAGCAGTTCCTGTTTCCGGCGTACGATATCGTTCTGTCCGGACCATTTCGTATCATCGAGGTGGTTATAAAAGGTAGGTTCATGGGCGATGATGAAATTGGCCTTTCGCTTTGCCGCTTCTTCAATTACGGCAAGGGTGGCGAACATGGTGGTGATGATACCGGTGACCACCTGTGTTTCGCTGCCGCTTTTAAGCGTGTCTACCGTTTCCTTGAAGGGAGCGCCGGGAATGTCTTTCAGTATAATGTCAATGACCTCGCGGACCGTATAGGTTTTGCGGGCCGCTGTGGCAAGGCCGGGTATGCTTAATACGGCGGCGGCTCCTGCGGCCTTTGCGATGGTAGTGATAAATGTTCTTCTGGCAAGCATGGGATGTGAGTTTATTTGTACCAGTTACGCAGGCGCACTTCTATATGCCTGTTACCTGCATCTACCAGGCGTTTGAATTCATTTACATCGCTCAGGCCATTCTGTCCGCGGTAGTGGTAAGGATATACGATGCGGGGCCTGAAAGCCAGCACGGCATCTGCAGCATGGTTCACATCCATGGTATAGGGCAGGTTCATGCAAATGAAAGCTACATCGATATTTTTGAGGCCGCGCATTTCGGGAATGTCTTCCGTATCGCCGGAAAGATAGACGTTCCTGCCGCCGATGTTCAGCACATAGCCATTGCCCCTGCCTTTAGGATGTTTTGCATCAGGGCCACCGGGCGGATTATACATCGGGATGGCGTTGATGGAGATACCAGCCTGTGTAGTTTGCTCCCCATTTCTGAGCACGATGGCCTTTGTCCTGTCTTCAGCCGGCAATTTATCGGCTACTGCCTGCGGCACCACCAGGATAGTATTAGGCGTTTTAACGGCATTCAAAGTACCCGGGTTGAAATGATCGCCATGGATATCGGTGATCAGGATCACATCGGGCTTTGCGAAGCTTTTATACTTCTCTGCACCGCCGTCGGGATCTGCGTAGATGGTGGCGCCGTTAAAAGACAATACCAGGCTGGCATGCTGAACGGGCTGAATGGTGAGTACGCCTTTTGCGGTTTGTACTGTGTCTGGCCCACTCTGCGCTAGGGCTTGCATGGTGGTTAAAAGAAGGGCGAATGCAAGGTTCCTGAATTTCATAACAAATAGATTATATTGTATAAAATTATGAAAAAGAAGCAGCAGTTCAACCCCAGGATACTATTACTTCCGGTTGCAGCATTTTGTTTTTTTGCCTGTTCTTCTTCAAAGAAGAGCATGACAGGCAGGAAGGCCGCCCGTGAACAATATGCCAGCCGCATTGCCGATGCAGGGCTGCAAAACACTACTGTAGGCAGGCTATGGTTTGCAGCTGGGGAGAAAGCGCTGGTACGGCCGCTCACCATCACATTACCTTACCGGGAAACCGGTTACTTTGCCGCTGAAAAACCAGACGCAGCCGGTTATGTCTTTCCGGTGAAACGCGGAGAGCAAATCAATGTACAGGTGAGCATACAACCACGCGGCAGTTTCCTGTTGTTCACAGAACTGTGGCAAAGCGCAACAGAAGGCAACAGCCCTTCTCTACTGGCCGCCGCTGATACTACCGTATTACAGCTGCAATACGAAGTAAAGAAAGACGGCCGTTTACTGGTGCGCGTACAGCCGGAACTGTTACGCGGCGGAGAATATACCCTTTCTATCAGCAGCAATCCTACCCTGGGTTTCCCGGTGCAGGCCAATGCCGCTTATAAGATCATCAGCACCTGGGGCGATGGCAGGGATAAAGGTAGCCGTAAACATGAAGGCATTGATATTTCCGGTAAGTTCAGAACGCCGGTGGTAGCGGCAGCCAGCGGGTATGTGAACAGTGTCCGCGAAAACAGCCTGGGCGGTAAGGTAGTATTTATACAAGCTGACGGAAAAGATTATACGTTGTACTATGCGCACCTGGATGAACAACTGGTACGGCAAGGCCAGCGCGTAGGCAAGGGAGAGCCGGTAGGATTGATGGGCAATACCGGGAATGCCCGTAACACGGTTACCCACCTGCATTTCGGTATTTACACTACAGCTGGCGCTATTGACCCGCTGCCTTTTGTGAACCCTGACAAGGCAACACCGGCTGCTGTTACTGCCCCGCTGGAGCTGCTGCAGCAACGTGTGCATAATCCAAGCGCTACCAGTCTGCGCGTGACGCCTGCAAAAAACGGCATGATGCTGGATAAGCTGCCCTCCAACCAGGTGATGCAGGTGTTGGCCGCCACCGGCGACTGGTATAAAGTAGTATTGCCCGATACACGGGAAGGCTTCGTGGAGTGCGCGGCTGTTACAGATCAGTCTTACCGCACACTAACCTTAAAAAATGCAGCGCCGCTGCTGGATGCTCCTGACAGTGTTACGGCCGTGATGGCCACCCTGCCGCCCGGTAGCAGCATCAAAGTACTGGGAGGGTACCGGGACTACCAGTATGTGCAGTATAAAACCCTGAGCGGCTGGCTTAAACAGCCATTAAGCGGAAGCAGCAACTGATCCCTGCCAGACTCTTCAAAACAACTTTAGTATGCTTTTTGAAGCAGTTCGTGAAAAGGACAGACGCATCTATGACTTCGGAAAACCGGATACATGACACGAAAACAAGCAAGCTGCCGTTTATTATCTCCATCTCCATACTCGCTGTACTGGGCTTGTGTTACTGGCTGATACCTTCCTTTCAGCAAAGCATAAAAGAAGCATATACATTGATCACCAGCGAAGACCAGCAACGCATCCGGGAATGGGTGAAGCAGTTTGGTTTGGGCGGTCCGGTGGTACTGGTGCTCATGATGGTAGTACAGATGTTCCTTTTCGTTGTACCTAATGTGCTGGTGATGATGGTGGCCATTACCTGTTATGGCCCTATATGGGGCTCGGTTATTTCCCTGCTGGGTGTATTTGCTTCCTCTTCATTCGGGTATATGATAGGAAGGATGCTGGGGCCATCTGTGGTTAATAAATTAGTTCCCTTAAAAACACAGGAAAAGATCAGCGCCTTTATCAAGGCATATGGCGTACCTGCCATTGCCATTACCCGTTTGTCCTCATTGTCGAATGATTCCCTAAGTTTTGTTACAGGTATCCTGAAAATGAAATACCACCGGTATATACTAGCCACTATGGGTGGCATTACGCCGCTCATTGTACTGCTGGCCATATACGGGCATAACGGTCGTATTGAAAAGGCGCTGATCTGGCTGGCTGCTTTATCGCTGGTAGCGCTGATCGCTTACATCATCATCGATAAACGCAGAAAGAAAAGGAAAGGCAGGATCAGTGCAAGCTGATAATCCTTGAGAGCTGCCAGCCGTTGCCTTTTCGTTGCCAGATGCTGATAAACTTACCCGGCCTTGATATAGATTTTTCCACGAGATTGTGAAACCGGTGATACCCAATTTCCACAGCACCGTAGTTACCGATGGGATAAACTTCCACACTACCGGGCAGCAGCTCTCGTTTCACCTTGTTACAGATATTTCTTGCGATGGCATCCATCACCTCTTTTTTAGAGGTGGAAAGCCCGGTTTTATCATGATAGAATTCCAGGGTGTCTGAGAGAAAAGCGCGCTGGGTTTCCAGATCACAGTTGTTATAGGCGGTAAAGAAGATGCTGTCCATCTTTATAATTTCATCGTATAATTGCTGATCATCCGGCACATAAGGCTCCGGGCGATAAATGGGATGTTCCTGTGCGGTGAGCCTGGCCAATACTTTCTTACCGTTGTCATTATCGCCGTTGAGGTCAATAGACTTCTTATACATGCTGATGGCTTCTTCTTTCTTTCCCATTTTTGCCAGTACTTCTCCATAGCTGTCATATACGTTCCAGCTGGAAGGGAACAAACGAACATTGGTTTTAAATACCTCGTAAGCTGCGGTGTCCATATTGGCAGCGAGGAATTGATAGCCCAGCTCGTTCAATTCCGCCTCTTCCAGGATGTAGTTGGCGGTATCCTTTTCTATTTTTGCCAGCTTGTAATTACCGGCTACGCAGCCATCGTTTGCCAGGGCTATGGCGTAATACCTTGCACCGCTCTTCACCGGTTTGAGCGGCTTCAAGCCGTTCAGTATATTCAAAGCCTGGCAGGCCATTGAATAGGTATCGTTGCTGGTGTTGTCAAACAGGATGACCGTCTGATGCCTGTTGAGATTCCTGAACAATATCGTACGTAAGCCTATCAGGCCTCCGGTGTGCAATACACTTTCGCCGAAGGCGCTATCGTAGCGGGTATTCCAGCCAAGGCCATAGCGTTGCGGGTTGTCTCTTCCTCCTGGTAGTTTTACAGGCGTAAAGGCTTCTTTCAGGGTGGCTTCATTCAATAGTTTTCCGTTGTAAAGCGCTTCGTCATATTTTAAGAGGTCGTGCGTAGTACTGATCAGATCACCATGTCCTTTTAAATTGAGATTGTAGAGCTTTTTAAACTCAGCGGCGGTATCCGGCTTTTCTATTGCAGGAGACCAGGTGTGCGGATAACGGTATTGGGTGATGAGATATTTATCCTTACGGCTAAAAAAATCAGATGAAGAAGTACTGCTCATGCCTGCGGGCTGCAGGATACTCCGGCTAATATATGTATCAAAATCCTGTCCCGACAATTTTTCTACAATCATTGCCAGTACATTGAAGTTGACATTGTTATAGCTGAAGTCCTGCCCGGGCTCAAAGTTTAACGGAAGCCTGCCGGCGATGGCGGCAGGGATGATATCCTTATTGGTGAAGACGGTATCGGGGTGCTGATCGATCATCTTAAAGAACAACTGCTCATAATCAGGCAGGCCTGAAGTATGAGAGAGCAGATGTGTGAGCGTTACATTGGGATAGGGAAAATCAGGCAGAAATTTTGTAACCGGGTCTGTAACCTGCAGTTTTCCTTTTTCCTTCAACTGCAGTATAGCCGTTGCAGTGACCGTTTTTGTAATGGAGGCAATGGGGAAGGAAGATAAGGACGTGTTGGGCCTTTTGGCAGCAAAATCTGCATAGCCAAAGGAGTGTTCGTAAATGACTTTCCCGTTTTCAGCTACCAGGATGTTTCCGTTAAAGCGGTTGTTGGCAGCGAGTGCAGTAAAATACTGACTGAGTGTTTTTGCTTTATCCTGTGCAGTAACATTACCACTTATTGCGGCAATGAAAAGAAGGCAAGCCAGTTTGAATTTCATGTGATGTTATTTGTATGTAACGATGTTTGCAATATTGGCACCATAACGCCCAATAATCCCTGCCAGCTATTTATACTTGTATATTTTTTAACAATTGTCCGCTTTTGAAACCGGGGTGTACGCTTCCGGGCATTTGTAAAATAAAAATAAATGTATACATTTGCGCCCGATTCCTAATTGTTCACTCTTTAAAATTATAGGAATTATGCTTGAACGTACCTACATATCATCTCTTTCACTAGCTGCCTAAACGGCAAAAGCTACCCCTTTTCCTTTATTTACCGGAACAGTATTACCTGATCATTCATGATGATCATGACGGTTATCTTTTGCCTGCTTTTTCGCAGCGACGGCTATTACCATTTCCCATCGCTAATATCAAAAAAGCTATGAGCAATTTAAAAACAAAAGAACTCAGTAAAATAGGATATACGAACGACCAGACAAGAAGCCTGGTTATCAATATCATCTCAAAACATTTCAAACACACTGCAAAAGCAGACATCCTTGCACTGCTGAGCAAGATCAAAGACAAGCCGGAAGCATACCTGCAGGACGAGCTACTGGGCAGGATCGCCGGCACCTTTATTGACCAGGAAGCCGAATGCAATTTTCAATCATTTGAGCTGCTGGAACAAACAGGCCAGTTAAAAATATACGGCGGCAGGGAAATAGAACATGCTGCCAAAAAACAAATGGAACTGGCCATGTCATTACCTGTTACCATACAGGGCGCACTGATGCCGGATGCCCACATGGGCTACGGTTTGCCGATAGGCGGTGTGCTGGCTACGCGCAATGCCGTGATACCCCATGCTGTTGGTGTAGACATTGGCTGCAGAATGGCTTTATCAATACTGGATGAAGGCGAGTATTATATAAAACGCTATGCGCACCAGGTAAAGACCGCCCTGAAGGAATTCACGCATTTCGGGATGGAAGGAGGACTGGAGTTTGCACAGGAGCACGCAGTACTGGACAGCCCGGTATTCCAGGCCACAGACCTTTTAAAGAAGCTGCAAAGCAAAGCGGCCAGGCAGCTCGGATCTTCGGGCAGCGGTAATCACTTTGTAGAGATGGGCGTCATCGAGTTGTATGAAAACAATTCATTGCAACTGAAGCCCGGAAAGTATAGCGCTTTGTTATCGCATTCCGGCAGCCGTGGCTTAGGGGCCAGTGTTGCGCAGCATTATACCCGGATTGCTATGGACGCCTGCAAGCTGCCTAGATCAGCACAGCAGCTGGCATGGCTGGATATGGACAGCGAAGCCGGACAGGAATACTGGCTGAGCATGAACCTGGCAGGTGATTACGCAAAAGCCTGTCATGACCGCATACATGCCAACCTGGTGAAAGCCCTTGGCCTGCAAAAGCTGGCCACCATAGAGAACCATCACAATTTTGCATGGAAGGATACGCTGGCAGATGGTACGGAAGCGATCGTGCATCGCAAGGGTGCAACGCCTGCGCACGCGGGAGAGATGGGCATCATCCCCGGCAGCATGACCACTGCCGCTTACCTGGTAGCAGGCAAAGGCGTGAAGGATGCCTTGTACTCCGCTTCCCATGGCGCCGGCAGGGCTATGAGCCGGCAAAGGGCCCGGGAAAACATGACCGCGTCTGCGCTGAAGAAAATATTAAGCCAGGCAAACGTGACCCTTATCGGCGGCAGCGTTGAAGAAAACCCGCTGGCCTATAAGGATATTGAAAAAGTGATTGCCGCACAAACGGCATTAGTAGAAACGCAGGGACGGTTTATGCCCTGCATTGTAAGAATGAATAAAGAGTAGATCATTATGGACAAAATAATTGTACAGATCACCTCAGGCCGCGGGCCAATAGAATGTTGCCGCGCCGTGGCCCGGGTACAGGAGATGATACTGAAGCAATGCAAAGCAAAAGACATCGAGGTCTCCGTACTGGATAGTAAAAAAGCAGACCTGAAAGGCACCCTGCTTTCTGCCACCCTGCTGGCCAAGGGTAATAACCTGCAGCCTTTTATGAAAGAGTGGCAGGGCACCATACAGTGGATTGCCCAAAGTCCTTACCGCAAGTTTCACAAGCGTAAGAACTGGTTTGTGGGCGTAGGCATGTTCCCCCTGCAGGAGCAGGCCTTGTGGAACCCGAAAGATGTGGTGGTAGAAACCTGCCGGGCCTCCGGTCCGGGCGGACAGCATGTGAACAAAGTAGAAACAGCTGTGCGCTGCAGGCATATCCCTTCGGGCATACAGGTACTGGCGGCAGACAGCCGCTCGCAGTTGCAGAACAAGCAGCTGGGCATGGAACGCTTAAAAGCTAAAGTAATAGCCTGGCAAACCGAACAACTGCTGGAGCGGCAACAGGATCAGTGGCAGGAGCATAATGTCCTGGAAAGAGGGAATGCGGTGAAGGTGATAGAAGGCGCTTTGTAAAAAAGTTGGCAGTTGGCAGTAGGCAGTTGGCAGTTGAACGATTCAGCATCCGCTCCAATGACTGCAAACTGTCAACTGCCTACTGCTTACTCATTTCTGTTGGGGCTGATGATGCATGAGCTGCTCTATCAAGGTCTGCAGCTCATCCTTTTTGTCGTTCAATTCCAGTAAGGTAAAGCGCTCTCCGGGAATAATGGTGTTGCTGCCGTCGTCCTCGATCTGGAAATTCAGCTTGCGCACATTAAACCAGGGATCAGTGCCTCTGACGGCAACCAGTACTGCGGTCTGGTCCCAGCTCATGCGGCCCGTGGTGTTCTTGTCTTTGCCCAGTGCGATGGCATAGGCATCTTTTACGGGGCTGTTACGGATACTGTCATCCCTGATCAGCGGAATGCCGGTGTGAATCTGCTCCCCTACTTCCAGGGGGCTGAGGATCACCGGCGTTTCCCATTGTTCGAACACCATGCGGGATGCTTTGGTGTCAATGTACACATTGTACTCCCGCCCTTTTGTTGCTCCTTTGGGCAGGCTGGCTGCCATGGATACCAGCTGCTTTACCTTTTGCCGGATCAGGCTTCTGCCATCCAGCCGGGAAAAGTGATCAGGACCGGAAGCCAGCAGGGCCGCCAGGTTGGTAAAGAAACCCACGCTTATCACTGTTACCGAGTGATCGGGCTGTTTAGCCAGGATGCGGCGGTACAATGCTACGGCTTTGGCGGCGTTCTTATTGGAAGACAGCCGGTGCGGGTACATGGCGATAATGGCCTGTGCCCATTTCTGCGGACAATCCTCGCTGGGCTTCTTGCCTTCCGTTACCCCTACCGGCAGATCGGGCCTCCCGAAGTAAGTGTTCAATACGCTGATAGTGGGAACGGTGGTCTCGAAGGCATTACAGGAAATGACCGCCAGGATATTTGCCTCCCCTTTGTCGGCCAGGGCGTGCAGCAGGGTCATCGCCCCTACATCGTCGTAGTCGCCGGCAATATCGGTATCCAAAATAACGGACGCCTGCGCAAGGGCGCAGAAAGGGGCGAAACACAGTAATAATACCTGTTTTGTAAAGTTATGCATCATATTTTATGCTATTTTCATACCGTGGACACTAACAAGGTAGGACAATTATGCATTTCGGACATAAGCTTGTATTTTTTTATCCCGGTCTTGGTATTTTGAAGGCTTACCGCTATTTTGTTGTGACTTGTAAATGCCCATAAACCGCGTCAATTTAATTTATTATACATGCACATAAACAGAAGAACAGCGATCAGGCAGCTTTTCATCATCTCCGCCGGGGCAGCCATTCTGCCGGCCTGTGTAAATGATAAAAAGCCAAAGGCCTCCGCCTTCAGTAATCTCCCTATCACCACAAAGGACGAGGATATGATGGAAGCGCTGGCTGCTACTATCATCCCTACTACCGATACGCCAGGGGCCAAAGAAGTAGCTGCACACCGCTTCGCCCTCCGGATGGTGAATGATCTTGGAAAAAAAGAACAAAGGGAACAATTTGTAAGGGGGCTCAAACAGTTCCAGGACAAAGTGCAGAGGCAGTACGGCAAAGCCTACGAAAAATGCACTGCGCAGGAGCAGGAAAAGATCGTAGCCGCAGCCATCGCTGCGAAGGATGCCGGCGATGATGCCGCTTTTTTCTTTGACACCTTCAAACATCTTACCATACAGGCTTTCACCAGCTCTGAATACTACCTTACCAAGGTAGAGATATATAAACTGGTTCCCGGTAAATACATCAGCAGCGTTAAAGTTTGATCAAGACACAGTATGAGCAACATGAACGATTCTAGCAAGCAGCGTACATTTGACGCCATTGTGATAGGTTCCGGCATCAGCGGCGGCTGGGCAGCAAAGGAACTTACAGAGAAAGGATTAAAGACATTAGTGCTGGAGCGCGGCAGGAACGTACGGCACCTGAAAGACTATCCCACTACTAATATGATGCCCTGGGAATTCCCGCACCGCGGCGAAGTGCCGCTGGAGATCACCCAGGAGAACCCGGTGGTAAGCCGCTGTTACGCTTTCAAGGAAGATGCCATGCACTTCTTTGTAAAGGATAAGGAACATCCGTATGTACAGGACAAACCCTTCGACTGGATACGCGGTTACCAGGTAGGCGGCAAATCACTGCTGTGGGCCAGACAAACACAGCGCTGGAGCGATTTTGATTTTGAAGGCCCTGCCCGCGACGGTTTCGCGGTAGACTGGCCCATCCGCTACAGCGACCTGGCGCCCTGGTACAGCTACGTAGAGAAATTTGCCGGCATATCAGGAGATAAAGACGGCCTGCCCGAGCTGCCGGACGGAGAATTCTTACCGGCCGTTGGCCTGAATGACGTAGAGAAATATTTTAAAGCGAACGTAGCCAAAAACTATAAAGACAGGCATGTGATCTACGGGCGCTGTGCCCACCTTACGGAGCCGCAGCAGATACATATTGACCAGGGCCGTGTACAGTGCCAGAACCGTACGCTGTGCCAGCGTGGCTGTCCCTTTGGCGGTTATTTCAGCAGCAACTCCTCTACCCTGCCCTGGGCAGAGAAAACAGGCAATCTTACCCTGCGTCCGGATAGTGTAGTACAGGAGATCATCTTTGACGACAAGAAAAATAAAGCGACCGGCGTAAGAGTAATAGACGCGCACACCAAGGAAGTAGTGGAATATTATGCCACTATCATCTTTGTGAACGCCGGTGCACTGAATACCAACCTGCTGCTGCTAAACTCCAAATCACAACGCTTCCCGAACGGCCTTGGCAACGACAGCGGTGTGCTGGGTAAATATGTGGCCTTCCACAATTACCGGGCGCATATCAATGCCGTTTGCAATGATTTCAAAGATGTGCGGGATGAAGGCAGGCGGCCCACCAGCGCTTATCTTCCGCGTTTCCGCAATGTACATAAACAGGAAACGGATTTCCTGCGCGGATATGCCGCCGGCTTTGGCGCATACCGTGGCAGCTACCACGATACCAGCGGTTTTGGCCTCAGCCTGAAAGAGCAGCTGTCGAAAAAACAAATGGGCCCCTGGTATGTAGGTTCACATATGATGGGCGAAACCATTCCGAAGGAATCTAACGGCGTTTCCCTGGATGCTTCACAGAAAGATGAATGGGGTATGCCTTTGCTGAAGATCAATATCGGCTATGATGATAATGATGAGAAGATGATAAAGGATTACCAGGAGCAGCTGACAGAGATGTTCACGAAAGCAGGTTTCACGGATATTAAAGTGGATGACAGCAAACAGGCTCCGGGATTGGATATTCATGAAATGGGCGGTGTGCGTATGGGACGTGATCCTAAAACTTCTGTGCTGAATAAATGGAACCAGCTGCACAACTGCAGTAATGTTTTTGTGACGGATGGCGCTTGTATGACATCTACGTCTACGCAGAACCCATCGTTGACGTATATGGCACTGACGGCAAGGGCGGTGGATTATGCGGTGGCGCAGTTGAAGAAGAAGGAGATATAAAAAGCGAGGACGAAGCACTCACAACGGCAAATGATGAGCAGTAAATGTAATCATTTGTCGTTTGTCGTTTGGAGATTGCTTCGTCGCCCCACGCTCTTTTTCCCTACTGCTCCTCGCAATGACGGCGAGGAAGACCCGTTTGCCTTTTCTGCGTTGCACAATGACGGGATTGAAGTCCTTGGCTATTTCACCACCGGGAACGCCACTATTCTCACCTTCGTACATCCATAAGGAATCAATGTAATCTGCTCTTCTTCCTCATTCACTTTACCACGATAAATACCTGTACGATCTGTTACCGGCTGGGGCGCTATGCCGTCTGTAATTTTCCAGGCGGGGATCTTTTTGCCGCTGGCGATGATGGCCAGGGGTGCATGGGCCTGGTTCCATACGAAGGTGTCTGAAACAGGCTGTAATGTTTTGACCTGCAGATGGGCGGCCGGATCTTTGACGATGCTTTCCAGCAGGCCGTAGTTCCAGTCTTGTTTTGTGTATACGTTAAAATAATCTCCTTCTTTTTCATCATGGCCTTTTTCCCATTGCTCTTCCAGCTTGAGGGCATACACCAGCGGGCCTCTTTCTACTGCGCGGGAGTTGCGGCCCCAGTTGGAGGTGGTCATCTGCATGGGCAGCTGTAATGTGAGGCGGTCGTTATTCTTCCAGGTCCTGTTGATAGTGATGACCTGTCCGCCTTTTTCGCGGCGCAGTTCTGTGCCGTTCAGGGAAATCATCGCTTCATCGCACCAGGCGGGGATGCGTAATTGCAAGGGGAAAGCGGTTTCCTTTTCAAGAGAGAGCTCAAAGCGGACTGTTTCTTCAAAAGGATAGGCCGTTACTTCACGGATGGTGAGGGGGACAGCATTCTTACCCACTTTAGTGCTGATCGTGTTGGGACTATATTCCAATGCGGCCAGGCCTTTATCACGGGTGGAGTACCAGAGGTGACTGGTGAATTTCGTCCAGCCCTGGTGCATGTTGGCAAGGCAGCAGGTATAGCCGCTACGCATGCCGAATACGTTATTCATTTCTCTTTCAAAGGGCAGGGAGAAGCTGAACACGCCCCTGGTTACCTGTACCTGGTTGGCCACCTGGAAGTATTGTTTGGCATTATAATCGTCTGTAGTCTGAGTTGGCAGTGCGTTGAAGGTCATCCTTTCCAGTGCGTCCATATAGCGCTGATCGCCGGTGATGGCGATGATCTCTTCCAGGGAGTACATGGCTTCCACAATGGCGCAAAGCTCCGTGCCCTGGACAGGATCGTTCCCGTGCAGGTCTTCATCGGCAGAAAAGATGCCCATGGGGAGCCCGTGCAGGGTCATGAGATCATGAAAGCCGGTAGCCAGGCTTTTGAGGTAAGCGCTGTCTTTAGTGCGCTGAAAGTTCACTGCAGGCGATTTCAGGGCCATGGCCACATTTACGCCATGACGCTGCATCCAGTGCTCATCGTTCTGATAGGTAGCGGCGTTGATCACCCAGTCGCGGTTGGCCAGCCAGCGGCTCCAGGGGAAGGACTGTGATTCCAGGCGGGAAGCCAGTTCCAGCAGGAAAGGTGCTTTGGTGATGCTGTACAGCCATTGCGCTATCATCACATTATCAGCGCCGCGGGAAGTGGCCCAATCGGTCCATTTGCCCACGGGGCAGGTTTTGATCGCTTCCAGCTGGTAGCGGAAGTATTTGGTCATGAAAGGAATCACCCGCTTATCTGCGGTAGCGCTGTAGTATTGCTGCAATACTTTCAGCATGACCATTTTGGGCCACCAATCGTCGCCGGCGGCACAATTGGCAGGCGTGACGGACACCTGTTTTTCCCTTTCCTCTTTAGAGATGGGGCCAAAATAGCCGGAAGGACGCTGGTTGTCCAATACCCAGTTCACGTATTTCCCTACTTTCTCCTGCAGTGTTTTGTCATCCAGAAGATAGGCCAGCGGCAGGGCGCCATCCAGCCAGTAAGGCGTTTCTTCCCAGCCGTCGCCTGCGCCGCCCAGCCAGCCGTTGTCATTCTTCACTTTTCCGTATACTTCGTCGAGATGGCCGCTGGTGCCCTTGCGCATGATGGAGAGCTGATTACGCAGCCAGCCTTCCGGCCTGATGGCGCCCAAAGGCAAGGGCTGATATACAGGTGCTACATATACCGGCTTAGCGGCTGGTCCTGGTTGTGCGTGTGCTAACGTGGTACAGAGCATGAACAGCAAAATGCTCCCTAAGGTTTTAGTCATTATCGGTTTGCTACATTTTGTGAATGAAGTTTTTAAGATAGAAAAAACTCCGGGGAATTTATTATGTTCAGAAAACTATCTACTTTCGGGGGGTAAACGGGATCCTTCGACGCGGTAAATAAAGCCGTACTTTTATACATCCACAAAAAAACATACCATGGTACAACTTGGCATCTTACTTACACGGCATCACCGTTTGTTAAGCGTGGCTGCAATGCTGGATGTTTTTGAAACAGTTAACCGCTATTATGAAGGGGACGGACAAGCTGCTTTTTTTGAGATCTCTTTGCTTTATCCGCAGAGCAGCTACCCACCGGCTTATTCCGAACATCCGGTGTATCCACTGCAGGAATCACCCAGGCAAACCATCATCCTGATACCGGCCTTCGGCACCAGCGATATGCAGGGTGCCATCCGGGACAATGGCGAGTGCCTTTCCTGGCTGCTGCAACAGCATCAGCAGGGTACGGAAATAGCCAGCTTCTGCACCGGCGCTTTCCTGCTGGCCGCCACCGGCTTGCTGGATAAAAAGCCGGCTACCACCCATATACATGCCGCTATGGCCTTTGCCAAAGCATTTCCACAGGTGCTGCTGAAATCGAGCGAGATCACCACTTTCCAGCAAGGGATCTATACCGGCGGAGGCGCTACCAACAGCTTCCACCTGATGCTGCGCGTGCTGGAAAAATACTGCGGATACGACATGGCGCTGCGGGTAGCCAAATACTTTGCCATTGATATGGACCGGGAGCAACAGGCCTATTTTGGTACTTTCCAACCGGTGCTGAACCATAAAGATGAACTGGTGAGCGCCCTGCAACACCGGATAAAAAGCAGGTTCCAGGAAGCAGGCACCATTGAGGAACTGCTGTCTGAAATACCGGCCAGCCGCAGGAACCTGGCCCGTCGCTTCAAGGCGGCTACCGGCTTTACTCCCATCGAATACCTGCAGCGTACCAGGGTGGAAGCTGCCAAAGGTTTACTGGAACAAACCGATCAAAGCATACTGGAAGTGATGCTGAACACCGGTTATAATGATCTGAAAACCTTCCGGCAACTGTTCCGTAAAACCACCGGTATGACGCCCACCGCCTACCGGGAGAAATTTTACCGGAAACGTGTTATTGATCCGGCTTTACAGTAAATGCTCACATTATTTCCTTTATTGAAAATAATCCCTACTTTCGGGCCAGATCATCCAGACAGGCCTGTGAAAATCCACGTGAACTACTGAGAAAGGTGAGGCCTTGCCTTCCGGCAGTTTTTATGTATGTAGAATGAATAATGCTTTTTATTGCTAATTAATAGGACAGTTATGAACAAATTTTTATCAACCATTTTCTTATCGGCTATTACCTTTCTGACCACTATCCAGGCACACGCACAAGGCTGCGTAGCGCTGCGCGGCAGCGGCACTTCCTGTGTAATGACGCATGCAGATGAAGACCAGGCAGACAAGTGGATCTTTAACATGGGCGGACGCTATTTCAAGTCTTACAAGCATTTTAAAGGCAGGGAAGAACAAAAGGAAAGAGTGGTACAGGGTACAGAAGTGATCAATCACCAAACGGCCATTGACCTTACCCTTACCAGGATACTGGACGATCGCTGGAGCGTGATGATAGACGTTCCGCTGTTGTTCAATGCCCGCTCGTCCCTCTATGAACACGGACTGGTGAACGGCAGGAATACCTTCAACGAGCGTCACAGCATGCATTCTTATGGCCTGGGAGATATCCGGATAGCGGTGTACCGCTGGCTGCTAAACCCCAGGAAAGTGACCAGGGGGAATATACAGGCGGGGCTGGGCATCAAGTTTGCCACCGGCGATTATGATTACAAAGATTACTGGTACAATGTAGGTCCCGGCGGCGCCAAAGAACTGCGCACCGTAGACCAGTCAATACAGCTGGGCGACGGCGGCACAGGGATCAGCACTGAAATAAACGCCTACTATAATATTTCACATCATTTTGGCTCTTACCTCAATGCTTATTATCTCATTAATCCCCGTGAACAGAACGGCGTGAGAACCTACCGCGAAACATTATCGCCTGCATTAGCCAATGAAGCGATCATGAGCGTACCTGACCAGTATATGTTCAGGGCGGGCCTCACCTATTCAGCCAGCAACTTTACCGCCTCTGCGGGCGCCAGGCTGGAAGGTATTCCCGTACATGACCTGGTAGGCGGCAGCGGCGATTTCAGAAGACCAGGTTATGTATGGTCTGTTGAACCAGGTGTCGCTTACCGCCTGAAGAAGGTGAATCTATATGCAAGCGTACCGGTGGCTTTTGTCCGTAACAGAACACAAAGCGTAACAGACAAAGAAAGAAGCACGCCTACCAATAAAGTGAACGGGGATGCTGCTTTTGCTGACTATGTGGTGAATGTAGGTTTCTCCGTGAGGTTCTAATGTTAACACAAATGCTGTTGTGAACTTAGGTTGCAACGTATATATTTGTGTTAATTACACCTACTACTAATATGAGACAGAAGCTTTTCGCAGGTATTGTTGCACTGCTGTTCTTCACCGGTTGTGAGAGCACCCAGCAGATCTTACAGAACTTACCCAACATGAATTCCGGTCAGCTCAGCTCCGCGCAGATTGCAGCGGGACTGAAGGAGGCACTGACCATTGGTACGCAGAACAGCGCCAACCGCTTATCTACCGTTAACGGCTTTTTCGCCAATGCGGCCCTGAAGATCCTGATGCCGCCGGAGGCCCAGAAAGTGGAATCCACCCTGAGGAATGTTGGCCTGGGAAGCGTGGTAGACAAGGCTGTACTGGCTATGAACCGCGGCGCGGAAGAAGCAGCCAAATCAGCTACGCCCATATTTGTGAATGCCATCAAGCAGATGACTATCACAGACGCCATCGGCATATTGAAAGGCGGTAACAATGCGGCTACCAATTTCTTCAAACAGAAAACCACCGCTGCATTAACCACTGCTTTCAGACCAGCCATCAACGATGCACTGAAAAAAGTAGACGCCACCAAATACTGGGGAGATGTATTCTCGGTGTATAACAAGTTCTCTTCTACACCTGTAAATACAGACCTTGCAGGCTATGTAACGGAGAGGGCTGTCAGCGGCATTTTTCATGAAGTAGCTTTGGAAGAGCAGAAAATAAGACAGGATCCCGCTGCCCGTGTAACCGATCTGTTGAAGACAGTGTTTGGCAGTGCAATGGCACAGAATAAATAAGTTATTAGCTGGAAATGGGCAGTTGGTAGTCATAAGACTGCCAACTGCCCATTGTTATTTATTGGCTGGTAATTAATACTTCATTCCCTTGCCGTGATCATCGTCATCATCCTTATTTCCCCATTTCTGCGGCACCAGTTTAAATACCTTACCGGTAGTGCCTGATGGGCCCAGCATGCTGGATACTGTCAGATAGATCTCTCCATCATTATCCTGGCCAAAACCTTTCAGGAAATAGCCCAGATCATTGGGATGATCTTTGGGGTTCACTTCTTCATAATCCCACATGCCAGTAGGGCTGCCAGGTCTGGTTATAAAAAGTTCTGCATTAGGCCCGTTAAAGTTCTGAGCAAAAGAGCCGAAGAGGTATTTACCCTGCCAGCCATGTATGGCTTTGCCCCGGTATACATTACCACCTATGATGGTGATTGCCTTACCATCTCCTTCGGGGTTGGAGAAATTGTCCACTTCAATGACCGGGTCTGTCAGTTCGACACCAAAATTATCTTTTGTGGGGCAGCCCGGCAGTTCCTCCTTATCATTAGCTGCATCAAAACAATGCCTGCCTTCTTTTACATTCCAGCCATAGTTATGGCCTTTCTGAACTACGTCTATCTCTTCGTAGAGTGACTGGCCGGCATCGCCTAAATATAACCAGTTGTTGCCGCCCATATCAAAGGAAAAACGATAAGGGTTACGGAATCCATAAGCCCAGATCTCATCCAGTCCGTCTTTACCTACAAAAGGATTATCTGCTGGTATACCATATGGTTTAGTGCCATTTACATCAAGACGCAAAACATTACCAAACAGGTTCTTTTCAATATCCTGACCATTACCGCCTTTATTCACCGTATACCAGTCTTCCACATGGCCCGGCGCTACATCATCGGCTGCGCCACCATCACCAATGGAAATATAGAGGTATCCATCTTTGCCAAAGGCCAGGGTTCCACCGTTGTGATTGCTTTGCGGATCATCCAGCTGCAAGACGATCTGTTCAGACCCTAACAATGCCACATCCGGGTTGTTAGGAGATACTTTGAATTCGGCAATACGGCTGAGATTGTCCCAGGTGCCACCACCCACAGGTCCGCCGGCACGCGGCTTCAGCTGATAATAAACAAAGAAGCGCCCGTTATTCTTATAATCGGGATGGAAAGCAAAACCCAGTAATCCACGTTCGTCGTAATTCGCATCCAGCGGTACTAATTTGTGCGTTAGATCCAGGAACGGCATGCTTTTCTTATCGCCGTTCTTGTCTACTATCCAGATCTTTCCAATCTGATCAATAATGAACAGCCGCCCGGAATTATCAGGCGCCTCCACCAGTCCGAGTGGAGAAACCAGACCGTCGGCAATCATTTTCATTTCAACGCCTTTTGGGTGCAGATCGTCGGGTTTTCTACAGCTCTGTGGCAACAGGAGCATGCTTAGTAACAATAAAGACAGGGGGCCCGTAATGCTGCGTAGCAGCGGGCACATGGCTTGCGTGGAATTGACTTTCATAAAGGATCTATTTTAGATTGTTAGAAATCATCAACAGATTGTCATTCTATAGGCAACCGGGGTATTATGTAAAAAAAAGTGAAATGATCAAGAAAAGTATTGTGGCATAAGCATACTATAATTACGAGCAGATTTGAAAAAGGTTGCGTTGAAATAAAGAATTATTGAAGAAATAAAAATTTATTGTGGATCAGGTTGGTGAACGGCGTTCAGAATGAAGGTTACAATCGGTTGTGGATCTGGCAGGCTATGCGGATGATGTTTAAAACCGGCCTTATGCATAACAGAGATCTTGCCGTGCTGAGCTTTTATCTTACGTTCAAACAACAATGTATTTTCAGCCGGAGGTACGGCCTCATCTGCATCTGCACAAAGGATCAGTATGGGATAATTTCCTTTTACTATCTGCGCTATTTTATCAATGGGACTTCCTTTAAATTGTTTCAACGCTTCATCAGTTCGCAGATTGTAATCAGCTTTCAGCTTAAGCAGGTTAGCGCTATCCGGTGGTACAGCCCCTAATCCGCCGGGCCAGCTTTTCAGGTCCAGCACAGGGTTATCTACATACACACAGGCTACTTTATCAGGATTTTCAGCAGCCCAGTTAAAAACATATACGGCGCCACGGCTCATGCCTTCCATCACCGCTTTATCTGACAGACCGGCCTGCTGCAACAAGGCATAAAAATTGTTCCAGGTACTGATGGCTTCGGGGTTTCCAAAGAGCTCTGCTACATCACAGTATGCAACGTGATAGCCGCGTTCCAGCAAAGCGATCTCTGTTTGCGGTTCGTGTCCCCAGAAGCGGGCTCTCCAGATCCATGGATGTCCTTTCGCTGCTTGTTTTGGCTTTACCAGCTTGCAGGCATGGCCGTTGAGCATCCACTCCGCACAGTCGTAACCGTGATAGGTGGTGATCTGCAGCGGTTGGTTTATTTTACTGAAGATGTCTTCCTGTGCAGTGTCCTGGGCTTTGGAAAAGATAGTAAGCAAACATAAGAGTATTGCACTGAGATATTTCATAACGTTTTATTTCAGGCATTAAATCTAATGAATAGTAACTTTATATAAAACAGTATACCATGTTAGGACAAACAAAAGCATTCAGTGGTTTTTCTGTAAGCGACCTGCAGGAGGCAAAGAAGTTCTATCAGCAAACGCTGGGACTGGAAGTTACTGAAGATACTACAATGTCTATCCTGCGGCTGAATATTACAGGCAGCAATGGTGTCATCATCTATCCTAAACCCAATCACATGCCGGCCACTTATACCGTACTTAATTTCCCGGTCAGCGATATTGATGCGGCAGTGGATGAGCTCACGAAACGTGGTGTGCGTTTCCTGCAATATGAAGGGGAATTGCAAACAGATGAAAAGGGTATCTTCCGTAGTGATGACAAGAGCCGGGGGCCCAGCATTGCGTGGTTCGAGGACCCCGCCGGCAATATCCTGTCTGTATTACAACAGTAGTATTTATCTGGGAACCACTACCTCGAACACATCTTTTATGCAGCCGTAGGCATCCGACACCTCGTATACGGCCTTGCCTGTCTTTGCTGTTACCTGTATGCTGCGGCCCGTCTCGTTCTTTTTGCTCCATTTGTATTCGCCGCTGAAAGAAGCGGTGAGCGTAAGCTTTTCACCTTTCTTTGCCCGGATAGTACTGTGCCTGTTCACATCTTTCATCATCACAAAATGATCTCTTATCTGCCCGTCTGCACAGATCCATTTCAGCTCCAGGCGATTGCCCTTTACTTCCAGCATGGAGGCGCCGCCGATGTTGTAGTTTGAATAGTACATGGCATTGTGCGGGTAAGCCGCCTGTTTATCGCCGGAAGCACCGGCAGAACCGGTTACCACGTACACGGTGCCTTTGTTGGTAATAGTGTCTTTAATATAGGGACAGGCGTTAGGACTGCCGTCATACAAAGCGGTAGAGCCATCCAGTACATGTTGCGCTGAATCGAATGTTGTTTCCATACCGTAATGTCCCTGCATAAGACGGGAGCGTTCGTACAAATGGCTATGACCACAGAGGATCAGATCTACACCATAACGTTCCAGTATGCCGATAAAGTTCTCACGGATCTTTACCAGCTCTGTTTCCCTGTCTGAGTTATGCGATCCCATGGTGTAAGGCGGATGGTGCCAGTAAGCTACGATCCATCCTTTACCGCCTTTGCTGCGGTAGACTTCCAGATCTTTCTTCACCCACTGTACCTGCGCGCCACTGGTATCATACAACCTGGTGGCATTGTCTTCTTTACCATAGGAGTCTAATGACAGGAAATGTATGTTGCCAATGTCGAACGCATAGAAGGCCTGGGTATGAGAAGGTACACCGCCGGCTTCTCCTTCTGTGGGCATGGAGAAGTTCTGGTAATACGCCACATCGTGTGTGGACTGCGCTGTTGATTTAAAGCGGTACAGGTCATTATAGTCATGGTTACCAGGCGCAGGGTATAAAGGATATTTCTTCAGGAGATCATCCTTGTAGATGTTGAAGAACTTTTCCTGGAACTCCGGATCAGTACCATAGGAATATGCATTATCTCCCAGGAGGATCCAGGCGTCCATGGGTTTATCCTGGATGTATTTCATTACCTGGTCTCTCACATCACGCTGGCGGGTAGAGTTATTACCACAATCGCCGAAAACACCAATCCTGTACGCGCCTTCCTCTCCGGGTAAAGGCAGTGTAATAAAGTGATCATCTGCTCCTGACTGCAAAGTATCTCCTGCGCCGCCACCAATGGAGTAATAATAGGTGGTGCGGGGTTGCAAACCGCTGAGCTTTACTTTATGCTCAAAGGTAAGCGTGGGCTCTTCTGCTACCTGGTCCAGCTTAGCGGCAACCGTACCGTAAGTGACCACGCTGCGGGTCATGGTATTCGTTCTCCAGCGTATGATAATACTATTGCTGGTAGCGGCCTGTAAATAAGGTCCTCTCAATAATTCCGCCACAACGGTGGGCGTGCGCTGTTCCTGAGCGGTAGCCGGCACTGCCAGCAGCGCCAGCACGTATATGCCTGCCAGTAATGATAAAAGTCTGTTCATTTATAGCTTAATTGTTGTTTGTAGTGTGATGGAATAGTGTCCTCCAGTGCATGCAGGAAGCTGATAATATCACTGATCTCGTTCTTTGTAAGGTTCAATGGAGCGCCGGAAAGCGTTTGCTGCTCCGTATGCAACCCTATCCCCCTGCCGCCGCCTTTGTTATAAAATTCTACCACTGCTTCCAGTGTATGAAAACCGCCGTTGTGCATATAAGGCGCGGTTGCGGAAACGTTCCTGACGGAGGGTGTTTTAAATGCGCCGTTGTAATAGGCAATAGGAAACACCTTATATCGCCCGCTGTCTGTATCTGCCTGGGGATGCAGCAAGTCATCTGTCAGGGGCGTGCCTAATACTTCCAGTTCTGTAAAGTTATACAAGGGTGGCATGAGGCCATTGAATAAAGGAACGAAATGACAGGTACCACATTGCGCTTTGCCCATAAATACATTAAAGCCGCGTGCCTGTGCAGGGCTAAGCGCAGCAGTATCGCCATCTATATAGCGGTCAAAAGGCGCGTTACGCGGATCTAAGGTGCGTACAAATGCAGCAATAGCGCCCGCTATCCTGGTAACTGAAATTGCACCATCGCCTGTATTGGGAAAGATGCGGCTGAAAAGCCGGCGGTATTGTTCATGCTCCTGCAGGCGTTGTATTGTGATGTGATGGTCTGCATTCATTTCAAGCGGATTGCTCATCACATCCATTACCTGCATTTCGATGCTGCTATCCCTTCCATCCCAGAACTGCGCAAATTGATATCCTGCATAGAGTAATGAAGGCGCATTTCTTTGCACCTGCGAATGCCCGTCAAAGGCGCGGCTCTTTGGAAGTGCATCTGAAAAATGCAGATCGGGCTGATGGCAGGTGGCGCAGCTGATCTTGTTATTGCCCGACAGTGCAGGTTCATAGAAAAGCGCTTTGCCCAGGCTGATCATATCTGCATTGGCAGCGGGAGCGCCTGGCATATTGATCGCATCTTTGCTGAAGAGATGATCTGCATGATAGTTGAGTGCGCCGGGCAGGCTTTGCGTTTCCAGCTGCATTTCACGGATTAGTGTACCCAGGTTACGCTGCAGGGGAAGCGCGTAACGGGAAAGGAAACGAAGGCGGTCAAAATTATCAAAAGCGCCGCCGTTCTGCAGGAACTGCAAGCTGCCATTCATGTAATAAGCCACACTATCAGCATGCGATGTATGTTGCTCCAGGTAGGGCGCCAGCGCATGTTGCACACCGCTGAGCGCTTCATAAGATTCTGATACACCTGATTTAAGCAGCGGCGCATCAAAGCCGCTGATGCCCAGTGCATAGATACGTACCAGCTCCAGCCGGAGACTTTCCATGATCTGACGGTCGTTGGCAGTAAAGCCGTACAGCAGTGCATGCAGATCCTGCGCAGAAGAGCTGATGGCTGCGGCTTCTTTCAATAATTCTTCTTTATGGGCTGTGATATCTGTTTCAAACAAGAGCCCTTCAATCACCTGCATCCCGATGGGCGTCTGATATTCCATGTAGGGCTCTTCGATCTCATATTTGGAAGGGCCGTTGTAGATGACGGCCGCGCTTTGAAAGAAATATTCCAGGAAGAATTCTATCCGTTTATAATAAAGCCGGCACTGCATCAGCGCCTGGCGGGCGGTGGCAATGGTTTCGGGCCTTGCATTATCGAGTTGTGCCAGGGACTCCTGCAAACGCAGCGTTGCGCCCGCAAAGTTTTGCGATTCCGTCTTAAACCAGGCCGTCACTGTTTCCTGTCCCTTGAAGGTAGCCACAGGCAGCGGTGGCCCACATAAGGTTTTTGCAGTAAAACAGAGTATGCCTGTGAGCAACACTCTTATCAGTACCATAGCACACTAAATAATAGCGCAAATAAAGCATCTTTTATGTTATGGTATCATTAAGTGTGGTGAGCGGATGCTACGCCTTCTGAGCTCATTACAACGCGTTTAATAGTGCCGTCCGGGTTA
>Ga0102592_1000448_pt1 | contig 70814 bp, 48 predicted proteins | sample AraplaCol_mMF_r2_FD_76861 | JGI IMG/M metagenome (GOLD analysis project Ga0102592, IMG submission 76861) | Arabidopsis root microbial communities from North Carolina, USA - plate scrape MF_Col_mMF_r2 (SPADES assembly) (version 2) | ecosystem: Host-associated > Plants > Roots > Endosphere...
AGCTTGATTTTTTCGCGTGCGCCTTTAGCCATGATGGTGCTCCTTAAGCTTGGCCGCGTGCGCGCAGGTCTGCGAGCACGGAATCAATGCCGTTTTTGTCGATCAGGCGCAGGGCGGCGCTGGAAACGCGCAGGCGGACCCAGCGGTTTTCGCTCTCGACCCAGAAACGACGGTATTGCAGGTTCACGAGGAACCGGCGCTTGGTTTTGTTGTTGGCGTGGGAAACATTGTTGCCCACCATTGGGCGCTTGCCCGTGACTTCACATACGCGTGCCATGTGCACTCCAGTACTTTCAACAGCAGCCAGACCGAAAGCACTTTGTGCCTGCCGTCATGCCTGCCTCACCTCGCCAGAATAGGGTGGCGGTAACCCGAGAATGCCAACCGGCCCTTTTGGGGCCAAATTTAGCAAAGCCTTGAATTATAAGGGATTTCTGACCTACTCCGCTTGTTCGAGGAAACGCTGGGCATCCAGGGCCGCCATGCAGCCGGTTCCGGCGCTGGTGATGGCCTGGCGGTAGACATGGTCCTGCACGTCGCCGGCTGCAAAGATGCCGGGCACGCTGGTCATGGTGGCAAAGCCCTGCAGGCCGGTTTTGGTGATGATGTAGCCGTCCTTCATCTCCAGCTGGCCGGCAAAGATGTCGGTATTGGGCTGATGGCCGATCGCGATAAAGCAGCCTTTGAGGGCAAGGTCGTGCGTCACCCCGCTCTGGGTGCTTTTGATCCGCACGCCGGTCACGCCAGAGGTGTCACCCAGCACCTGGTCAAGGGTGTGGTGCAGCTTGAGTTCGATCTTGCCGGCCTTGACCTTCTCGTGCAGCTTGTCGATCAGGATGGCCTCGGCCTTGAACTTGTCGCGGCGATGGATCAGCGTGACCTTGCTGGCGATGTTGGAGAGGTACAGGGCCTCTTCCACGGCGGTGTTGCCGCCGCCCACCACGCAGACTTCCTGGCCCCGATAGAAAAAGCCGTCGCAGGTGGCGCAGCCGGAAACGCCGCGGCCCATGAAGGCGCTTTCCGACTCCAGCCCCAGGTATTTGGCGGAGGCGCCGGTGGCGATGATCAATGCATCGCAGGTGTAGGTTCCGCTGTCGCCGGTCAGGGTGAAGGGGCGCTTGCTGAAATCAACCTTGTTGATGTGGTCAAAAACAATCTCGGTCTTGAAGCGCTCCGCGTGCTCAAGGAAGCGCTGCATCAGGTCCGGTCCCTGCACGCCATGCACGTCGGCCGGCCAGTTGTCCACCTCGGTGGTGGTCATGAGCTGGCCGCCCTGCGCGATCCCGGTAATAAGCACTGGATTGAGGTTGGCGCGCGCCGCATAGACGGCCGCGGTGTAGCCGGCAGGGCCCGAGCCGAGGATTAAGACGCTTGAATGTTTCATGTTGAAAAACTGATTGGGAAAGTGTAAGAACTCGGGTAGAGTCGGGCCGCATAAGCGTAGCGCAGGGTAAAACCGTCAAGGTAATACTTTTGCGGCATTTGGTTTTATAAATGACGTGCCATTGTAAGAACTCACGCGACTACCTTGTCGATTGTGAGGTTGGGAGATATCAGATATGACGACGATGGTGTCCAACCTGGAATTGATTCGCCGGGTACCTCTTTTCTCCGTATTGACGGCCGCCCAGGCCGCCTCTGTCGCCGATACGGTGGTCAAGCGCCGCTTCAAGCGCGGTGAGCCCATCGTGGAGCAGGGCAAGAAGTCCAATGCCCTGTCCATCATCCTGACGGGCCGCGCCCGCGTCGTCACCACCGATGCCCGCGGCCGCGAGGTCATCCTGGCCACCATGCACCCCGGCGACTATGTCGGCGAGATGAGCCTGATCGACAACGAGCCGCATTCGGCCACGGTCCGCGCCGAAATCCAGACCGACGCCCTGATCCTGGGGCGCCTTGAGTTCGCGCGCTGCCTGCCCGAAAACAGCTCCATGGCCTATGCCGTGCTCAAGGGTCTGGTGCAGCGCCTGCGCCACGCCGACCGCCAGATCGAGTCGCTGGCCCTGATGGACGTGTACGGCCGCGTGGCCAGGGCGCTGCTGGAGTTCGCCAGCGAGGACGGTACCGGCAACACCGTAATCCGCGACAAGGTCTCGCGCCAGGACCTGGCCAAGATGGTCGGCGCCTCGCGCGAAATGGTCAGCCGCGTCATGAAAGACCTCGAAGAGCGCGGCTTCATCGAAACCCGCGACGACGGCTCCGTCCTTGTGAAAGAACGGCTGCATACCCTGGGCTAGCATTTTCCCGTCGGCCGGCCGCCATCCGTTTGGCACCGCGGCGTCTTTCGAGGCGCCCACCCAAGTGCGCTAAGCTTCAAGTCCGGCCATGACTTACTCACTCGACACCCTGAACTCCCGAAACTCCCCCGCCGCGGGTGCGCCCGGCGGCATCAAACGCTTTGCCCATGAAGTCAGCCTGATCCTGGGCCTGCTGGGCCTGATTTTCTGGCTGGCCGCTCTGCTCAGCTATTCGCCGCAGGACGCTGCCTGGTCGACTTCCGGCACTGCCCAGGCCGTGCCCGGCGGCCATGCCGCGGCCCTTAACTGGGGCGGGCGGCTGGGCGCCTGGCTGGCCGATGCAAGCTATTACCTGCTGGGCTTCTCCGTCTGGTGGGCGCTGGCCGCCGGCGGCCAGGCCTGGCTGCGGTCGCTGGCACGCTGGCTGCGCGGGGAGCCCCTGGCGGACGATGAGCCGCGGCGCATCCGCTTCTGGCTCAGCCTTTTGTTGCTGCTGCTGGCCAGCGCGGCCCTGGAATGGTCGCGGCTTTACCGTTTTGAATTCAAGCTGCCGGGCCATGCGGGCGGGGTGCTGGGTTACCTGGCCGGCTCCATGGGCGAGAAATGGCTCGGATTTGCCGGCTCCGGCCTGGTGTTCATCGCGCTGGGCGTGATTGCCGTGTCGGCGGTTTTTGGCTTTTCCTGGGCTCACGTCGCGCTGCGCATAGGCGCCTGGATAGACAACCTGATCGATTCGCGCCGGGAAAAGCGCGAGATCGCCCAGGACCTCGCCTTTGGCAAGCTGGCCGCCCGCGAGCGCGAGGAAACACTGATCGACGAGCGCATCGAGATCGAGGAACACCACCCGGTGCCGGTGCTGATAGAGCCTGTGCTGGTCGACATCCCCAAAAGCGAGCGCGTGGCCAAGGAACGGCAAAAGCCGCTTTTCAGCGAAATGCCCGATTCCCGGCTGCCGCAGGTCGACCTGCTGGATGGCGCGCTGCAGCGCCAGGAGGGCGTGGCGCCCGAGACGCTGGAGATGACCTCTCGCCTGATCGAAAAAAAGCTCAAGGACTTCGGCGTCGAAGTGCGTGTGGTGGCCGCCGCGCCGGGCCCCGTCATCACCCGTTATGAAATCGAGCCGGCCACCGGCGTCAAGGGTTCGCAGGTCGTTAACCTGGCCAAGGACCTGGCCCGCGCCCTGAGCCTGGTGTCCATCCGCGTGATCGAGACCATCCCGGGCAAGAACTACATGGCGCTGGAACTGCCCAACGCCAAGCGCCAGTCCATCAAGCTCAGTGAAATCCTGGGCTCCCAGGTCTACAACGAAGCCAAGTCGCTGCTCACCATAGGCCTGGGCAAGGACATCGGCGGCAACGCCGTGGTAGCCGACCTGGCCAAGATGCCGCATTGCCTGGTTGCCGGCACCACCGGTTCGGGCAAGTCGGTCGGCATCAACGCCATGATCCTTAGCCTGCTCTACAAGGCCGATGCGCGCGACGTGCGCCTGCTGCTGATAGACCCGAAGATGCTGGAGATGAGCGTCTACGAAGGCATCCCGCACCTGCTGGCCCCGGTGGTCACCGACATGCGGCAGGCCGCTCACGGCCTGAACTGGTGCGTGGCCGAGATGGAAAAGCGCTACAAGCTCATGAGCAAGCTGGGCGTGCGCAACCTGGCCGGCTTCAACGGCAAGATCGACGAGGCCAAGGCCAAGGGCGAATTTGTCTACAACCCCTTCAGCCTCACGCCCGAACAGCCCGAGCCGCTCGAGCGCCTGCCCTACATCGTGGTGGTGATCGATGAGCTGGCCGACCTGATGATGGTGGTCGGCAAGAAGATCGAGGAACTCATCGCGCGCCTGGCGCAGAAAGCCCGGGCCGCCGGCATCCACCTGGTGCTGGCCACGCAGCGCCCCAGCGTGGACGTGATCACCGGCCTGATCAAGGCCAACATCCCGACCCGCCTGTCCTTCCAGGTCAGCAGCAAGATCGACAGCCGCACCATCCTGGACCAGATGGGCGCCGAGGCTTTGTTAGGAATGGGTGACATGCTTTACATGCCGAGTGGTACAGGCTTTCCAATCCGGGTGCATGGTGCGTTTGTGAGCGATGACGAAGTGCACCGCGTGGTGGCTTACCTCAAGGAGCAGGGCGAACCCAACTACATCGAGGGCGTGCTTGAAGGCGGCACGGTCGACGGCGAAGAGGGCGACCTGCTGGGCGACGGCGGCAACGGCGGCAGCGGTGAGAAAGACCCGATGTACGACCAGGCCGTCGAGGTGGTGCTCAAGAACCGCAAGGCCAGCATCTCCCTGGTGCAGCGTCATCTGAAGATCGGCTACAACCGCGCCGCGCGGCTGGTCGAAGACATGGAAAAAGCCGGGCTGGTCAGCGCCATGAGCGGCAGCGGCCAGCGCGACATCCTGGTGCCCGCAAGGGCGGAGTGACGATCATGAAGAAATATGTTGCGATGATGCTGGTGGCGGTTTGCGCGCATTCCGCGTGGGCCAACGGCCTGGACAGCCTGGAGCAGTTCGTGAAGACGGTCAACACCGGCCGTGCCGAATTCACGCAAGTCGTCACCGCGCCGGCCAAGGAAGGCCAGGCCGCGCGCAGCAAGACTTCCACCGGCACGTTTGAGTTTTCCCGGCCCAACCGTTTTCGCTTTGTCTACAAGAAACCTTTTGAGCAAAGCATCGTGGCCGACGGACAGACGCTGTGGCTACATGACGTGGATCTGAACCAGGTCACCTCGCGCAAGCAGTCGAGCACGCTGGGAACCACCCCCGCCGCGTTGATCGCCGCGGCACCCGACCTGCGCGCGCTCCAGGCTGATTTCACGCTGGCCAACGCGCCCGACGCCGACGGCCTGCAGTGGGTGGTGGCCACGCCCAAGAGCAAGGACGGCCAGCTGCAGTCCGTGCGCGTGGGTTTTCGCCCCGGTGAGAAATCCTCAGGCCTGGCCGCGCTGGAGATTCTCGACAGCTTCGGCCAGCGATCGGTGCTGAATTTCAGCAAGGTCGAGGTCAACCCCAGCCTGCCCGCCGACACTTTCCGGTTTACGCCGCCCAAGGGCGCGGACGTGATCCGGCAGTAGCCTGGCCTCAGACGATCGGTGGCTTGGGAAGCCGCTGCGCCGGATCGTAGAAAAATGTTTCTTCCGCGATGCGCTCGCCCTCCCAGCGTTGCCAGGCGAGTTCTTCCATCTCGGTGCGGCTGCCGTCCTGCCACTCAAAGCGGAAGACCCAGCGTATCACCACATGGTCGCCGTCAAGCAGGGCAGGGCGCACGCAGGTCGAGGTCAGCGACTTCGCTCTTTCCATCACCTTGCGCTCGCCGGTCACCAGGTTGACGCGGCCCACGCGCGGCGCGGCCTGGTTTTCCTGCATGGACGCGTTCTCGGTATAGAACTCCTCGATGGCTTCGGCGTGAGCGTTTTCTTCAACGCGTGCGATGAATCGTTCCAGAGTTTCGCGGCTCGGCATGGGACTTCCTTCCAAAAGGCAGGGCAGATCTTTGTTGTACACGACTTGCCCTGGCCCTGCAGCCCCCAGGGCAAGATACCCTTAGCCCAACTCAAAAGTCGTGATGCCGTACAGCCTTTCCAGCGGCAAGGCCTGCGCCGCTCCGGTGTACATGCGCGCAGTCTCGAACACCGGCGCCATGCCGTGCCTGCGCGCCAGCGCGATGGCCTCGGCATTGGTTTCCGGTGTGTCCAGGTAAATCCTGGCATCGCTGCCCGCAGCCGACTTCAGCGCGCTGAACAGCCCTTCAGCCACCGCCGCGCTGTTGGCGAACAGCGGGCCTATCTTGAAACCCGAGCGACAGGGCCGCAGCACGCCATAACCCTGCAGCGCGCCGTCCTTAAGCCAGCCCAGGGCCGTGCTGCCAGGCTGCTGGATCCAGCAGCGCAGGAAGGGATCGCGTCCATCCGGGAAAAACGCCCGGTCGTAGGCGAGCACGGCGGCCAACGGCACGGTGGCCAGCGGAACGATGCGGGTATCGGCCGGCGCCGGGCCACCACCCATGCCCTCCTGCCGGATGTTGCGCCATGCCAGGGAATAGCCCGATTTGCGGTAGTTGTGCTGCTGCGCCACCACGCCGTCCAACCCCACATTGCGCCCCGCCACCGCGGCCATCCCCGCCTCCCACAGCCGCAGGCCCAGGCCGCGGCCCCTAAAGCCCGGCCTCACGATGTACAAGCCGAGGAAGGCAAAAGCCTCGCCGTATTTCACGACCGAGATGCCGGCCACCGCTTCGCCGTCCATGCGCCCCAGCAGAAAGCCGCCAGGGTCCGCCGCATAGAAGCAGCCGGCGTCATGTAGCCCCGGGTTCCACCCTTCCTCGGCGGCCCAGCCCAGCAGCGTGTCCAGTTCTTCGCGTGTCGCAACCGTGATGGTGTAAGGATCTGTCATTGGCTCGCCTGTACCTGTGTTCGCGTCTGTGCTTTTGAGCGTGGAATCCAGGAATTTGATGGGTGGCTTAGACTCTAGCATCGAGTTCCAGTCTCTTTCATCTCTTCCTTTTCCGCTTCCCAGCTCAGCCTTTTTTTGTGAAAGCCACATCTACGTCTTCTACCCACCAGCCCCTGGCCGAACGCCTGCGCCCGCAAAACCTGGGCGAGGTCATAGGCCAGCAGCATTTGCTGGGTGAAGGCATGCCGCTGCGCATCGCGTTTGAGTCCGGCCAGCCGCACAGCTGCATCCTCTGGGGCCCACCCGGCGTGGGCAAGACCACGATCGCACGGCTGATGGCCAGCAGCTTTGACGCGCATTTCATCACCATCTCCGCTGTGCTGGGCGGCGTCAAGGACATACGCGAAGCGGTGGAACAGGCCAGCATCTGGCAGGCCCAGGGCGGGCGGCGCACCATTGTGTTTGTCGACGAGGTGCATCGCTTCAACAAAAGCCAGCAGGATGCGTTTTTGCCGCATGTCGAAAGCGGCCTCTTCACCTTCATAGGCGCCACCACTGAAAACCCCTCGTTTGAGGTCAACTCGGCGCTGTTGTCGCGCGCGGTGGTCTATGTGTTGCAGCCGCTGGGCGAAGCCGAGCTGAAGCAGATCGTGGCCAAGGTGCTGGCTGAAAATGCGCTGCCCGCCATCACCGCCATCGATTCGCAAGCCGTGGACCGCCTGGTGGGCTATGCCGACGGCGATGCCCGGCGCCTGCTCAACACGCTGGAATCGCTCAGCGTGGCGGCCAAAGCCGAAAAGGTGACCGAAGTGAGCGATGCCTGGCTGCTCAAGGTGCTGGGCGAGCGCTTGCGCCGCTACGACAAGGGCGGCGAGCAGTTCTACGACACCATCTCGGCGCTGCACAAGTCGGTGCGCGGTTCGGACCCCGATGCCGCGCTCTACTGGTTCATGCGCATGCTCGACGGCGGCGCCGAGCCGCGCTACATGGCGCGCCGGCTGGTGCGCATGGCCAGCGAGGACATAGGCCTGGCCGACCCGCGCGCGCTGCGCATGGCGCTGGACGCCGCCGAGGTCTATGAGCGGCTGGGCTCCCCCGAAGGTGAGCTGGCCCTGGCCCAGTGCGTGATCTACCTGGCGGTGGCGCCCAAGTCCAACGCGGTCTACAAGGCCTTCAACGAGGCCAAGGCCTTTATCGGCAAGGACGGCACCCGGCCGGTGCCCCTGCATTTGCGCAATGCACCAACAAAGCTCATGAAGCAGCTCGACTACGGCAAAAACTACCGCTATGCCCATGACGAGGAAGACGGCTTCGCGGCCGGCGAGAACTACTTTCCGGATGGCATGCAGGCCCCGGGCTTTTACCGGCCGGTCGGCAGGGGCCTGGAAATAAAGATTGCTGAAAAGCTCGAGCAGCTGCGGGCAAAGAACGACGCGAAGAAATAGGCCGCGTACGGGCGGCTGCGCGGCTTGCTATTGGCGGGCCATGGGATGAGCCTGGCATGGCCTGGGCCCCGGTGCTCACCAAAACAGCGCATACGCTTTCTGCATGGCATGCCTCGTTTGCGCATGCATCAGCAGGGAATCTCCGTTTGATACTGGCGGCTCATCAATTCATCAGGAGTCGGTATGTCGTCAGGTTATTGCGTAAGAAGCGTTCTTTCGGTGCTGGCAGTTGTTTCGGCAAGCTCGGCCTTCGCCCAGGAAAAAGTCAGAATTGCCATCGTCGGCCCCTTGTCCGGGCAGGCGGCAAACTACGGCAAAGACAATGAGCGTGGCGCCCAGCTTGCCATTGACGACCTGAATGCCAGCCAGTTCAGGATTGGCGGCAAGGCCGTGAAGTTCGAGCTGGTTTCCGAAGACGACCAGGCCGACCCGAAGCAGGGAACCGCTGTCGCGCAGAAGCTGGTGGACAGCGGTGTCAATGGTGTCGTGGGGCACAACAACAGCGGCACCACCATTCCCGCCGCCCGGATATACAGCGAAGCAGGCCTTCCGCACATCACGCCTGCCGCGTCCAATCCGAAACTCACCCAGCTGGGCTACAAAACCACCTTCCGCACCATTGCCCATGACGGGATGATTGGCAGTGCCCTGGCTGTGTTTGCGGCGACCAAACTCAAGCTTCAAAAAGTTGCCTTGATCGACGACCGCACGGCATATGGCCAGGGCCTGGCGGATGAGTTTGAAAAAACCTTCAAGTCGCTGGGCGGTGAAATTGTCGCGCGTGAATTTACCAATGACAAGGCAAGCGATTTCTCGCCCATCCTGACGACGATCAAAGGCAAGAAAGCGCAGGCTGTTTTTTTTGGCGGGCTTGATGGACAAGCCGGGTCCATGCTTCGCCAGATGGCCCAGTTGGGAATGGGGCAACTTCCTTTCATGGGCGGCGACGGTGTCTGCACCGGCGACCTGCCCAAGCTAGGTGCGCAGGCCGTGGGGAAAAACGTCATCTGCGGCGACGGGGGTGAAGCCTTGATGGACATGAAGGGCGGCCCCGGTTTTGCAAAACGCTATAAGGCGGCTTACGGTGCCGAGGTCGTGGTGTATGCGCCTTACGCCTACGACAACGTCATGATATTGGCCGATGCCATGCGTGCTGCCGGTTCGGCGGAGCCCGCCAAGTACCTGGCGTATGTCGGCAAGACAAAGTACGAAGGCATCACCGGGCATATCGAGTTTGACGGCACGGGCCAGCGCAAGAACGCTGCCGTCACGCTCTCCACCTATCCACAGGGTGTCAAAACCACGCTTGTCACCATGAAGTGACGGCGCCTGGCGACAAGACGGCGGCGTTGATGTCCGCCGCTGTCTTCCCGGTGCCCTCCCCCCAGCGATCCGTAACGCCGCCTGTAGAGCGGCCATGAGCGGGGCGGCACCGTCATCTTTAACACAATGGTTGAATCGTTGATGCGAAAAACAAGGATTGCCGTCCTGGGCACCGGGGGCACCATCGCGGGCGAAGCCAGCTCCGCATCCGATGTGCTCAGCTACCAGGATTCGCAGCTTTCCGCGGCAGACACCCTGGCGCCCTTGAGGCCTTATTTGCCCAAGGACGTCGAGCTGCTCGTGATTCAAATCAGCCAGCTGGGCAGCGAAAACTTCTCCACCGATACATGGCTACGCCTGGCTGGCGCGATTTCGCGGCTTGACGAAACTGAGCAGCCGGACGGCTTTGTGCTGACGCAGGGAACCGACACGCTGGAGGAGACCGCGTACTTCCTGCATCTGGCCTTGAAAACGGCCAAGCCTGTCGTGGTGGTGGGGGCCATGCGGCCTGCAACCGCCCTCAGTGCGGACGGGCCTTTGAATCTCTTGCGGGCGGTGCAACTGGCGGCCAGCCCCCTGGTGCGGGGTCTGGGTGTGATGGTCGTGGCAAATGAGCGGATCTTTTCGGCCCGTGAGGTGACCAAATCCCATACCTCATCGATTGACAGTTTTTGCAGTCCCGAATTTGGATGCGTCGGCTATATGCAAAACGGTGATGTGAAGCTTCATAGGATGCCGTCACGCCAGCACACGCTGAATTCGCCTTTCAGCGTGTCGGGCCTCCAAAGCCTGCCCAAGGTGGATATTGTGTATGCCTACGCAGGCGCGGGCAGCGAAAGCATCCAGGCTTTCCTGGACGGCGGCACACGCGGCCTTGTGCATGCGGGCACCGGAAACGGGTCGATTTCCAGCGTTCATCAAACGGCCTACCGTGAGGCGATTCTTCGCGGCGTCGCGGTCGTCAGGAGCTCTCGCACCGGACGCGGCCTTGTGTCGCGCAACGGTGCGGTGAACGACAGCGCTTTCGGCAGCATAAGCTCCGACACGCTCAGCCCGCAAAAGGCCCGTGTGCTGCTCAGCCTGGCACTGACCTTGACCCAGGACACCCCGCAGCTGCAGCGCTACTTTGACAACTACTAAGCCCGGCCCGCGATGTCAACCAGCTTGAATCAGGCGGGCCTGGGCCGCGAAATGCTCCACAAATTTTTTCTCATGCAGTGCGGCCTGGTGCGTGACCAGGCGCATCGCGGCCACCCGTATGGGCACCTCGGGTGTAAAGGGCAAGACCTGCGCGCCGTGCAGCTTGCCCAGCGCGCCCGTCAGGGAGTCCACGAGGGCGACACCCATCCCCTGTGCGGCCAGGTGCATGGCCACCACGCTGGTTTCAACCGACACATTGCGGGTGAGCGCAATGTCCGCCATCCCGTCCGTCTGTGCAATCAGCGACGCAACCAGGTCGTCCTTGCTCAATCCAATGATGTTGCAGGAAACAAGGTCTTTGACGGAGATGGACTTTTTGGTTTTCGAAAAGTAGGTGGGCGTCGACACCGAACAAAAGAATGCCTGCAGCAGGTCTGTGGTGGCCAGGGCCGCATGCGCCACCGGTTCATAAACAAATCCGACATCGACGTGCCCGGCTAGGAGCGCATCAACAAGGGAGTCGTAGTGGTAGGTTTCCAGCGTCAGCTTGCATTTGGGGTACTGCTCAATGAATGATTGAACGGCCCTGGGCAATACAGCGGTGGCCAGCGAAGGGACGGCCGCGATCCTGAGTTGCCGGCTGCCACCGTTGCGTAACGCTGCTGCCAGCGAGGACGCGTGGCTCATGGATTCCATGATCTTCAGAATCGCCGGGCGCAGCTGCTGGGCTTCGTCGGTCGGTGCCATTCGCCCCTGCTGGCGATGGAACAGGAGGAAGCCGAGCTCGCTTTCCGCGCTTGAAATCAGGCGGGAAACGGCCGGCTGAGAAAGGTTGAGCATTTTTGCAGCGCCGGTGACGGTGCCGCAAAGAAATACCGCGTTGATAGCCTCGTATTTATGAAACCGCATGTCGCAATCTAAAAAAGAACACAGCCTTAATCAAGCGGTATCGCATTAGGCCCGATTTTCAAGGCGTAACTTATATAAGAGGACTTAATGAAAAATTAAAATTCGATGTTTCACTGAATGTTAAGGGTAAACCCCGCGAAAACCGCCCTCTTGGCCCGATTCTCGCTTAAGGCCGATGGCTACAATTCGCGGATTAGCTCGCCACCCAACCCAGTTAACTGGTTTTGATGGGCGGGCTTTTTGTTAGCTCGCGCCAGCCGCCGGTGATCCCGGCAGCGGGCGGCCGCGAGGCGGAGCTCGCAATTTCATCAATCGGACGGGAGAGTGAGTTATGGAAGTATTGCTACAGCAGATCATCAACGGTCTGGTCCTGGGCAGCATGTATGCCCTGATCGCGCTGGGCTACACGATGGTGTACGGCATCATCAACCTGATCAATTTCGCGCACGGCGAGGTGTTGATGGTGGGGGCGCTGACCAGCTGGACCATCATCGGCCTGATGCAAAACGCCATGCCGGGCACGCCGGGCTGGCTGATCCTGCTGATATCGCTGCTGATCGCCTTTGTCGTGTGCGGCGCCCTGAATTTCGCGATCGAGAAAATCGCCTACCGGCCGCTGCGAAACTCTCCCAAACTGGCCCCGCTGATCACCGCCATCGGCATGTCGCTGCTGTTGCAGACATTGGCCATGATCATCTGGAAGCCCAACTACAAGCCCTATCCCACCCTGCTGCCGACCGAGCCTTTCCAGATCGGCGGCGCCGTCATCACGGTGACCCAGCTCTTCATCCTGGGCGCCACCGCCGTTTCCCTTTCCGTGCTGATGTGGCTGGTGCATTACACCAAGCTGGGCCGCGCCATGCGGGCCACCGCCGAGAACCCGCGCGTGGCGGCGCTCATGGGCGTCAAGCCCGACACCGTCATCTCGGCCACCTTCATCATCGGCGCCGTCCTGGCCGCGCTGGCCGGCGTGATGTACGCCTCCAACTACGGCACGGTACAGCACACCATGGGCTTTTTGCCCGGCCTCAAGGCCTTCACGGCGGCCGTGTTCGGCGGCATCGGCAACCTGGGCGGCGCGGTGCTCGGCGGCATCCTGCTGGGGCTGATCGAATCGATTGGCGCTGGCTACATCGGCCCGCTGACGGGCGGCGTGCTGGGCAGCCAGTACTCCGACATCTTCGCCTTTATCGTGCTGATCTTTGTCCTCACGCTGCGGCCGTCCGGCCTGCTGGGTGAGCGTGTGGCGGACCGGGCTTAAGGCCCTTCCATCCGGTACACAAGGAGAAATTTGATGAATTCCACACAATCGAAAAAACTGGTGACCTTCCTGGTCGTCGCGGCGGCGCTGCTGGTGCTGCCACTCATCCTGCAGCAGGGCGGCAACGCCTGGGTGCGCATCGTCGACATGGCACTGCTCTACGTACTGCTGGCGCTGGGCCTGAACATCGTGGTCGGCTATGCCGGCCTGCTGGACCTCGGCTATGTCGCCTTCTTCGCGGTAGGCGCCTACCTCTTCGCGCTGCTCGGCTCGCCCCACCTGGCCGATGCCTTTCCCTGGATCGCGGCGCAGTTCCCGAACGGGCTGCACCTGCCGATCTGGGCCATCATCCCGATGGCCGCGGCGCTGGCCGGCTTCTTCGGCGTGGTGCTGGGCGCCCCGACCCTCAAGCTGCGCGGCGACTACCTGGCCATCGTGACGCTGGGCTTTGGTGAAATCATCCGCGTGTTCCTGAACAACCTGGACCGTCCCATCAACCTGACCAATGGCCCCAAGGGCATCAACCAGATCGATTCGATGAAGTTCTTCGGCTTCGACCTGGGCAAGCAGCATGAGTTTCTGGGCCTCGAGTTCAACTCGGTGTCCATGTATTACTACCTGTTCCTGGCGCTGGTGATCGTCTCGGTCATCATCTGCCACCGCCTGGAAAACTCCCGTATCGGCCGCGCCTGGATGGCGATCCGCGAAGATGAAATCGCCGCCAAGGCCATGGGCATCAACACCCGCAACATGAAGCTGCTGGCTTTCGGCATGGGCGCCACCTTTGGCGGCGTGTCCGGCTCGATGTTCGCCGCCTTCCAGGGTTTTGTCTCGCCCGAGTCGTTCAGCCTCATGGAGTCCGTCATGATCGTCGCCATGGTGGTGCTGGGCGGCATAGGCCATTTGCCCGGCGTCATCCTGGGCGCCCTGCTGCTGGCCGCGCTGCCCGAAGTGCTGCGCCACGTGGCCGGTCCGCTGCAGGCCATGACCGACGGCCGCCTCGACTCCGCCATCCTGCGCCAGCTGCTGATCGCGCTGGCCATGATCACCATCATGCTGATGCGTCCGCGCGGCCTCTGGCCCTCGGCCGAGCATGGCAAGTCGCTGAACAAGACGCCCGGCAAAGACCCCATCCAGTCAATCAACCCTTAAGGAGAATGGACATGAGCGAAACCATTCTTAACGTATCCGGTGTCTCCAAGCGCTTTGGCGGCCTGCAGGCCCTGAGCGATGTCGGCATCCGCATCGAGCGCGGCCAGGTTTACGGCCTGATCGGTCCCAACGGCGCCGGCAAGACCACTTTCTTCAACGTGCTGACCGGCCTTTACACGCCCGACAGCGGAACCTTTGAGCTCGCTGGCAAGGCCTACAAGCCCACGGCCGTGCATGAGGTGGCCAAGGCCGGCATCGCCCGCACCTTCCAGAACATCCGCCTGTTCGCCGATATGACGGCGCTCGAGAACGTGATGGTCGGGCGCCACATCCGCACGCAGTCCGGCCTCATGGGAGCCGTCTTCCGCACACCTGGCTTCAAGCATGAAGAGGCCGCCATCGCCAAGCGTTCGCAGGAGCTGCTGGACTACGTGGGCATCGGCAAATACGCCGACTACAAGGCGCGCACCCTGAGCTACGGCGACCAGCGCCGCCTGGAGATCGCCCGCGCGCTCGCCACCGACCCGCAGCTGATCGCGCTCGATGAGCCGGCTGCCGGCATGAACGCCACCGAAAAAGTGCAGCTGCGTGAACTGATAGACCGCATCCGCAAGGACAACCGCACCATCCTGCTGATCGAGCATGACGTCAAGCTGGTCATGGGCCTGTGCGACCGCGTCACCGTGCTCGACTACGGCAAGCAGATCGCCGAAGGTGCGCCCGCCGAGGTGCAGAAGGATGAAAAAGTGATCACCGCCTACCTGGGCACCGGTCATTGAAGGAAAGCAGGAACATGGCAGCAAACACACTTCTTAAAGTGACCGGCCTGAAGGTCGCCTACGGCGGCATCCAGGCGGTCAAGGGCGTGGACTTCGAAGTCCACGATGGCGAACTCGTCACGCTGATCGGCTCCAACGGCGCCGGCAAGACCACCACCATGAAAGCCATCACCGGCACCCTGCCGATGCTGGAAGGCGACATCGAGTACCTGGGCAAGAGCATCAAGGGCCGTGGCGCCTGGGACCTGGTTAAGGAAGGCCTGGCCATGGTGCCGGAAGGCCGCGGCGTGTTCACCCGCATGACCATCACCGAAAACCTGCAGATGGGCGCCTACATCCGCAGCGACAAAGCCGGCATCGCCGAAGACATCGAGAAGATGTTCGTGCTGTTCCCGCGCCTGCGCGAGCGCAAGGACCAGCTGGCCGGCACCATGTCCGGCGGCGAGCAGCAGATGCTGGCCATGGGCCGCGCGCTGATGAGCCGCCCCAAGGTGCTGCTGCTTGACGAGCCCTCGATGGGCCTGTCTCCCATCATGGTCGACAAGATCTTCGAGGTCGTGAAGGATGTGTCCTCGCGCGGCGTGACGGTGCTGCTGGTCGAGCAGAACGCCAGCCGCGCGCTGGGGATTGCCAACCGCGGCTACGTCATGGAATCCGGCAACGTCACCATGAACGGCGACGCCAAACAGCTGCTCAGCGACCCGCGCGTGCGCGCCGCCTACCTCGGCGAGTAAGCCATTGCGCTATCCCGCGGGCCGCAGAGGGCCGCGGGATGCGCATTACAGCCGTAACACCGGCGAGCCGGCCCGGGGCCACAAATGCCTTGCGGCGCCAAATCTTTGCGCATAAAGTTCAAAGAGTGCGCAGCATGCGCATTCTTACGAACCCTGGGAAATCCAAAAAATGAAATCACACTTTGTCCGCGCCGCCACCGTGATGCTGGCCTTCCTGGCTTCGTCCGCGTTCACCGGTGCTTCCGCCCAGTCGCTGCGCTGCAAGGGCGACCTGGCACAGATCGGCAATTCCAAAGGCACCATCCTGCAAAAATGCGGCGAGCCCGTCATGAAAGACAGCTTCTGCAAGCCCGTGCAGGAAACCGTTTCCAGCGCGCCCGTCACCACGCCGACGGTGCCCAACACTTCCGGCTCCAGCACCACCACCAATGTGACGGTCAACACCTGCCAGCAGGTTGAGGAGTGGACTTACAACCCTGGCTACGGGCAGTTCATGACCATGCTGTTGTTTGAAGGTGGATCCCTCAAAAGCATCCGCTATGGCGATCGCGTCACTCGCTGAGTAAATAAAGAGGAAAAAAGGCCGGCTCCCGTAAGGGAGCCGGCCTTTTTTCATGGGGCACTGGATAGCCTTGAGGCCGGGGCTTAGTCCACCTTGGCGCCGGAGGCTTTCACCACTTTTTCATACTTGGCCAGTTCGCTCTTCATGAAGGCGCCGAACTGCTCGGGCGTGTTGCCCACCGGCTCGGCCATCAGGGTGGCGAAGCGGGTCTTGGCTTCGGGCGAGTGCAGCGCCGCGACAAAAGCCTGGTTGAGCCTGGCCACCACGTCCTTGGGCGTGCCGGCTGGCGCCACCAGGCCCCACCAGGTGTCGATCTCAAAGCCCTTGAGCGTTTCGGAGACCGCCGGCACGTCAGGCAGCATGGCGCTGCGTTTGGCGGTGGTCACCGCCAGGGCCTTGAGCTTGCCGGCCTTGATGTTGGCCGAGGCGGTGGCGAGGTTGTCGAAGTTGTAGTCCACCTGGCCGCTGAGCAGCGCCAGCTGCGCCGGGTTGCCGCCGTTGTAGGGAATGTGCAGCGCGAAGATGCCGGCCTGGGCCTTGAACATCTCGCCGGCCAGGTGGCCCGCGCTGCCGTTGCCGCCGCTGGCGTAGTTGAGCTTGGCCGGGTTGGCCTTGGCGTACTTGATCAGGTCGGCCAGGGTGTTGATATTGAGGCGCCGCGCCGTGTCGGCGTTCATTACCAGCACATTGGGCACACGCACCATCTGTGTGATGGGGGCGAAGTCGGTGGCCGCGTTGTACGGCATCTTGCTGTAAAGCCAGGGGTTGATGGCATGCGTGGCCACGGCCGAAATACCGATGGTGAGCCCGTCGGGCGGTGCCTTGGCGACCATGTCGACGCCGATGTTGCCGCCGCCGCCCGGCTTGTTCTCAATGATCACGGTGCCCAGCGAATCTTTCACGCGCTCGGCCAGCAGGCGGGCCGTCGCGTCGATGGGCCCGCCGGCGGCATAAGGCACGATGATGCGCATGATCTTGGCTTGGGCCAGCGCCGGGACGGGCGAGAGGGTGGCGCCTGCCATGAAGAAGACTGCCAGGCTTTTCGCCAGCAGGGAGGGGAGGGTAAGGGGTCGAATATTCATTGGCCTATTGTTGCAAAAAGTTGGATGCCCTCCGGTGTGCCAGGTCTGGCGCATGCGGTTACAGCATCTTTACCTGCCAGACATGGCCGCCCGACGGTTGCGCCGCGTTGCAGCTTGATGAGGCGCCCGCTTCATGTTCTTCAACCCAAACCCAAAGGACCCCCATGAAGATCCACACCCTTGCCGCCGCTCTTGCCCTGCTTGCCGGCAGCGCTGCTTTCGCCCAGGCGCCCGCCGCTCCCAAGGATCCGCTGGCAACACCCCGCATCGACCAGCGCCAGGCCAACCAGGAAAAGCGCATTGACCAGGGCGTCAGCTCCGGCGCGCTGACCGCCAAGGAAACGGCCAAACTCGACAAGCGCGAAACCAAGATCGAATCCGACAAGCTGGTCGCCAAGTCCGACGGCAAGGTCACGCAGGCCGAGCGCCGCAAACTCAAGCGCGAGGAGAACCGCGCCAGCGCCGCCATCCGCCGCCAGAAGCACGACAGGCAGGTCGCCCCCGCCAAGGCCGGCTGAGCCTGGCGCCGCGGTTGAACCGCGCATAAAAAAGCCCCGGCTGAGCGATCAGCCGGGGCGTTTCTTTTTCTTCTTCTTTTATTCTTCTTGTTTGTGGGGTGTGCCGTTCAGGTTTCCGCGGCGATGGTGGCCTGGGATTTTTCTTTTTCGGTCACAAAAGAGTCGGCATAAAACTCGTCTTCCGGCAGGCCGGCCGCGGTGTAGGCGGCCTGGGCCGAATCAACCACGATGGGTGCGCCGCAAGCATACACCTGGTGGCCCGACAGGTCGCTGAAATCTTCCAGCACGGCCTTGTGCACAAAGCCTGTGCGGCCGGTCCAGTTGTCTTCGGGCAGGGCATCGGAAATCACCGGCACATAGCGCAGGTTCGGCATCTCTGCGGTCTTGGCCTTGACCCACTCGTCCATGTACAGGTCGGCCGGGCGGCGGCCGCCCCAGTAGAGCACGGCCGGGCGCGTGATGCCCTTGAACTGCAGGTGCTCAATCAAGGCCTTGATGGGCGCAAATCCGGTGCCGGAAGCCAGCAGGACCATGGGCTTGTCGCTGTCTTCGCGCAGGTAGAAGCTGCCGAAGGGCCCTTCGATGCGCAGGATTTCCTTTTCCTTCATCGGGCCGAATACATGCTCGGTGAACTTGCCGCCCGGCATGTGGCGTATGTGCAGTTCCACGCCGGGGTTTTCGGCCTGCGTGTGCGGCGCATTGCCCATGGAATAGGCGCGGCTGTCGCCGTCGCGCAGCAAGAACTCCACGTACTGGCCGGCGTGGTACTTGAAAACGTCGCTGGCCGGCAGCTGCAGGCGCACCACCATTACGTCGTGCGAGGCCTTGGCCAGGCTGTTGACGCGCACCGGCATTTTCTTGACCGGGAAAGCGCTTTCGTCGGTCACGTGGCGCGATTCGATGACGACGTCGGAATGGGCGGTGGCGCAGCAGGTGAGGATGAAGCCGGCGGCTTCTTCCTCAGGCGACAGGGCCTTGGCCTGGTGCGCGCCGTGGGTCACCGTGCCTTCGAGCTTTTTGGATTTGCAGGAACCGCAGGCGCCGTCCTTGCAGCCGTAGGGCAGGCCTATGCCCTGGCGTATGGCGGCTGCCAGCAGGGCTTCGTCCACCTGGGCAATGAAAGTCCGGCCGCTGGGCTGCACGGTCACGTTAAAGCTCATATTCGGTATCCTTGCGATAACTGTTCTCGACTCGGCCGGTTTTCCCGGCAACCCCCAATTTTGCCCTCAAACTCATATTCCTCAGGCGCGCTGCCCTTTCGTTTTCGCCGCGAGCGGATTTTGATCGTGGGCTGCGGCGACGTGGGGCTGCGCGCGGCCCGGCAACTGCCGCGCAATGCCCGGCTGATGGCGCTCACTTCCTCGGCCGCACGTGTGCCGGAGCTGCGAGCTAGGCACATCACGCCGCTGCAGGGCAACCTGGACGACGGCGCCTCCCTGCGTCGCCTGGCGGGCCTGGCCACCCGGGTGTTGCACCTGGCTCCGCCCCCCAATGAAACCCCCGACGGGCGCGGCGACCCCCGTACGCTGGCCCTGCTGCGTGCCCTGCGGCTGCGCGGCCTGCCGAAGTCCCTGGTCTATGCCTCCACGAGCGGGGTATACGGCGATTGCGGCGGTGAGTGGGTGCGCGAAACCCGGCCGCTGAACCCGCGCACGCCGCGTGCCCTGCGCCGCGTGCATGCCGAGGCGCATGTGCGGCTGTTCGGCCGGGCCACCGGCACGCACGTACACCTGCTGCGCATCCCGGGCATTTATGCGCCCGACCGTGAAGGCGGCACGCCGCGCGGCCGCTTGCTCAAGGGCACGCCGGTGCTGCGCGCGCAGGACGACGTCTACACCAACCATATCCACGCCGACGACCTGGCACGCACCTGCCTGGCGGCACTCTGGCGCGGCAAGCCGCAGCGCGCCAGCAATGCCAGCGACGACACCCAGCTCAAAATGGGCGATTACTTCGACCTGGCGGCCGGCCTTTACGGCCTGCCGCGGCCACCGCGCCTGGCGCGGGGCAACGCCCATGAGGCATTGCCCGCGGTATTGCTGAGCTTCATGAGCGAATCGCGCCGGCTGGACAACACCCGCCTGAAGCGGGAATTGCGGCTTCGCCTGCGCTACCCGACGGTGGAAACCGGCCTGCGAGAGCGCTGAAAATTTCCCCGAAAAAGCCGCTGAAAACGCTACGCGCGGGTTTGGCAAGCCGCCATCGGCGGGAATTTTGCGCAAGACCGTATGTTTTTTACAACTCCTATGTAATCAACTGTTGCAACCAAAGGAGTAACTATTTGCAACTTTTTGGGGTTTCCCGGAAGTCGTTGTTATTACCCGCTAAAAGATCTTTTTTTGGGCTGATCTGCTGCAATTCCTTTGTGAATACCATCACTTCGAATGACTCTCTCTTGCAATGGGCTGACAAAGAGGGTTCGAGGAGTGTGAAAAATGCACAAAAAAAGTTCGAGGGGCAGCGCACCAAACGCTGCAGAAGTTGTAACAAAAATAGGCCGGCGGGCGCCCCTTGAAACCCCACTGCTCCTGGATGGGCCAGGCCGGATCGCCGGCCGCGCGGCGGGCCGATGGACCCTGCGAAAGCCAGCTGCGGCGGTTTTGCTGCTCGGCGCGGCAACGGCCCATGCCGGGCCGGTGGACGGCCAGGTCACCTCGGGCACGGCCAGCATTTCCCAGAGCGGGGCCAACACCACCATCACCCAGACCAGCCAGAACGCCTCGCTGAACTGGAAGAGCTTCAACGTCGGCGCGCAGGAAAGCGTCAATTTCGTCCAGCCCTCGGCCAGCGCGATCGCGGTCAACCGCATCCTGGACACCCACGGCAGCCAGATCCTGGGCCAGCTCAACGCCAACGGGCAGGTCTACCTGATCAACCCCAACGGCATCCTGTTCGGTGCCGGCGCGCAGGTCAATGTGGGCGGGCTGGTGGCCTCCACGCTGGACGTCAAGGATGCGGACCTGGGCAGTGCCCAGCGCACTTTCAGCGGCAGCGGCTCGGGCAGCGTGGTCAACCAGGGCAGTATCAACGCCGCCACCGGCGGCTATGTCGCCCTGATCGGCAACACCGTGAGCAACCAGGGCAGCATCAGTGTTCCCAAGGGTAGCGTCGCGATGGCCGCCGGCAGCGCGGCCACACTGACCTTCCAGGACAACCAGTTGCTCAAGGTCGTCGTCGACCAGAGCGTGCTCAACAGCCTGGCCGAGAACGGCGGCCTGATCATGGTCGACGGCGGACAGGCGCTCATGAGTGCCGGCGCCCGGGATTCGCTGCTCGCCAGCGTGGTCAACAACAGCGGCGTCATCCAGGCGCGCACGGTGGAAAACCGCAACGGCACCATCATCCTGCTGGGCGGCATGGCCGCCGGCACCACCAAGGTCGCGGGCACGCTGGACGCCTCGGCGCCCAATGGCGGCAACGGCGGTTTCATCGAGACCTCAGGCGCCCATGTCAACATCGCCGACAGTGCGCGCATCACCACGGCGGCCCCCGCGGGCAACAGCGGCACGTGGCTGATCGACCCGGTGAATTTCACTGTCGCCGCTTCGGGAGGAGACATCACGGGTGCGGCCCTGGGCAGCAACCTCGGTGCGGGCAACGTCGTCATCCAGAGCAGCAGCGGGGCCACCGGCACGGCGGGCGACGTCAACGTCAACGACGCGGTGAGCTGGAGCGCCAACCAGCTGACGCTCAACGCGCAGAACAACATCAACATCAACGCCAACCTCAATGCCTCGGGCACGGGCAAGCTGGCGCTGGAATACGGCCAGGGCACGGCAAGCGGCATCGGCAACTCCTACACCCTGAACAACGGCGCGAAGGTCAACCTGCCGGCGGGCAACAACTTCAGCACCAAGCAGGGCAGTACCGGCACCACGACCGCGTATACCGTCATCACCAGCCTGGGTGCCGCAGGCAGCACTACCGGCACTGATTTGCAGGGCATCAGCGGCAATCTCAACGGGCGTTACGCGATGGGCGCGGACATTGACGCGTCGTCCACCAGCACCTGGAACAGCGGGAGCGGATTCCAGCCGCTGGGCAACAACACCTCCCAGTTCACCGGTACGCTGGACGGTCTGGGCCACACCATCACCGGCCTGACCATCAACCGTACCGGCACTGACTATGTCGGCCTGTTTGGTTACACGGGCACCTTCGGACGGATCAACAATCTGGGCTTGGTTGGCGGAAGCGTGTCAGGCCAAACCAAGGTCGGCGCGCTGGCGGGGTGGAACTCCGGCAATATCACCAACAGCTATGCCAGCACCGCAGTGACCGGAACCGGCTCGGAAGCCGGCGGGCTGGTGGGCACCAGCCAGGGGGAAATCCGCAACAGCCACGCCAGCGGCGCGGTAAGCGGCGGGCTCGCCGTGGGCGGACTGGTTGGATGGAACCAGAGCCTCATCAGTGACAGCTATGCCACGGGGAACGTCACCGCTACGGGCCAGTGGTCCGGCGGCCTGGTGGGCTACATGCTCAACCAGGGGGCCATCAGCGGCAGCTATGCGAGCGGCAACGTCACCAGCACCAGCGCCGACGTGGGTGGCTTGGTGGGGTGGTGGGCCAGCAACGCAACCGCAGCCGCCGCGATCACCAACAGCTATGCGACGGGTGCGGTGACCGGCACCGATCACGTGGGCGGCCTGGTGGGATACAAGATCCAAACCCTGGGTGTCATCAACAACAGCTACGCGGCCGGCGCGGTGAGCGGCTCCACCAACGTGGGCGGGCTGGTCGGTTTGTGGGAGGCGGGGGCGGGCATCAACAACAGTTTCTGGGATGTCACCACGACCGGGCGGGCCACCAGCTCGGGCGGGGGCATGGGCATGACCACGGCCCAGATGCAGCAGCAGGCCAACTTCAATTCGGCCACGGCCGCCAACGGCAATGTCAATCCGAACTGGGATTTCACCAGTGTGTGGCGCATTTACGAGGGTAACAGCCGTCCCCTGCTCAAGGCCCTCATGAAGGCCACCACGGTCACTGTCGGCAACACCAGCAAGACCTATGACAAGCTGGCCTGGAATGGCGGAACAGGCATCAGTTGTTCCAACGTGGCCTGCAGCAGCCTGTTGGGCAGCGTCAGTTTCGGCGGGCCCGCACAGGGAGCGGTCAACGCCGGGAGCTACACACTGACGGGCTCCGGCCTGTACTCCAACCAGCAAGGCTACGACATCAGTTACGCCAGCGGCACGCTGACCATCAATCCCGCCAGCCTGACGGTCAACGGCGTGAGCGCGGTCAACAAGGTGTACGACACCACCGCCAGCGCCACCCTGAGCGGCACCGCCAGCGTCACGGCCATCGCTGGCGATGTGGTGAGCGTGTCGGGCACCGGCAGCGCCACCTTCGCCAACAAGAATGTGGGCAATGGCAAGGCCGTTACTGTGACCGGCTACACGTTGACCGGCGCCGATGCCGGCAACTATGTCATCGTGCAGCCGACGGCGCTGACGGCAAACATCACACCCGCCAACCTCACGGTGACAGGCGTGAGCGCCAGCAACAAGGTGTACGACACCAGCACCACGGCCGCGCTCAGCGGAACGGCGGCCGTCACGGCCCTGGCCGGGGACACCGTGTTGCTTGGCGGCACCGGCAGCGGCAATTTCGCCAACAAGAATGTGGGCAACGGCAAGGCCGTGACCGTGACCGGCTACTTCTTGGGCGGTGCCGACGCCGGCAACTACACCATCGTGCAACCCACTGGCCTGACCGCCAACATCACGCCCGCCAGCGTCACAGTCACCGGCGTGACCGCGAACAACAAGGTGTATGACTCCACGACCACAGCCGCGCTTAGCGGAACAGCCGCCGTCACAGCCCTGGGCGGCGACGTGGTGACGGTTGGCGGGGGTAGCGGCAATTTCGCCGACAAGAACGTGGGCAACGGCAAGGCCGTGACCGTAACCGGCTACACGCTGGGCGGTGCCGACGCCGGCAACTACACCGTGGTGCAGCCCACGGGGCTGACGGCCAACATCACGCCCGCCAACCTGGCGGTCACCGGCGTAGGTGCCAGCAACAAGGTCTACGACACCACCACCGCCGCCACGCTCAATGGCACGGCCAGCGTTGCCGCCCTGGGTGGCGATGCTGTCACGCTGGGCGGCACCGGCAGCGGCACTTTCGCCAACAAGAACGTGGGCAACGGCAAGGCCGTCACCATCACCGGCTACACACTGGGCGGCGCCGACGCCGGCAACTACACCATCGTCCAGCCCACGGGTGTCACGGCCAACATCACGCCCGCCAGCCTTACGGTCACGGGCGTGAGCGCGAACAACAAGGTGTATGACACCACCGCCACAGCCACGCTCAATGGCACGGCCAGTGTTGCTGCCCTGGGTGCCGATGTGGTGACCGTTAGCGGCGGCAGCGGCAGCTTTGCCAACAAGAATGTGGGCAACGGCAAGGCGGTGACCGTCACCGGCTATACCCTCGGTGGCGCCGACGCCGGCAACTACACCGTGGTGCAGCCCGCAGGGTTGACCGCAAACATCACCCCCGCCAACCTCACGGTCACAGGGGTCACCGCGAATAACAAGGTGTATGACACCACCACTACGGCCGCGCTCAGCGGAACAGCGGCCGTCACGGCCCTGGCCGGCGACACCGTGACGCTGGGTGGCACCGGCAGCGGCAATTTCGCCAACAAGAATGTGGGCAATGGCAAGGCGGTAACCGTGACCGGCTATACGCTGGGCGGTGCCGATGCCGGCAACTACACCGTGGTGCAACCTGTGGGCCTGACGGCCAACATCACGCCCGCCAGCGTCACAGTCACCGGCGTGACCGCAAACAACAAGGTCTACGACGCCACCACGACGGCCGCGCTCGGCGGCACTGCCAGCGTGACGGCCCTGGGTGCGGATGTGGTGACGGTTGGCGGAGGCAGCGGCACTTTCGCCAACAAGAACGTGGGCAACGGCAAGGCCGTCACCATCACCGGCTATACCCTGGGCGGTGCTGATGCCGGCAACTACACCGTGGTCCAACCCACGGGATTGACCGCCAACATCACGCCGGCCAGCCTCACGGTCACAGGCGTGGGCGCCAACAACAAGGTCTACGACACCACCACGGCGGCCACACTCAATGGCACGGCCAGCGTGGCTGCTTTGGGCGCCGACGTGGTGACCGTTAGCGGCGGCAGCGGCAGTTTTGCCAACAAGAACGTGGGCAACGGCAAGGCTGTGACCATTACCGGCTACACCTTGGGCGGCGCCGACGCCGGCAACTACACCGTGGTGCAGCCCACTGGGTTGACCGCAAACATCACCCCCGCCAACCTCACGGTCACGGGCGTGAGCGCGAACAACAAGGTGTATGACACCACCACCACGGCCGCGCTCAGCGGAACAGCGGCCGTCACGGCCCTGGCCGGCGACACCGTGACGCTGGGCGGAACCGGCAGCGGCAATTTCGCCAACAAGAACGTGGGCAATGGCAAGGCGGTGACCGTCACCGGCTACACGCTGGGCGGTGCCGACGCCGGCAACTACACCATCGTGCAGCCCACCGGCGTTACGGCCAACATCACGCCCGCCAGCATCACGGTCACCGGCGTGACCGCGAACAACAAGGTCTACGACGCCACCACGGCGGCCGTGCTCGGCGGCACTGCCAGCGTGACGGCCTTGGGCGCAGATGTGGTGACCGTTGGCGGAGGCACCGGCACTTTCGCCGACAAGAATGTGGGCAACGGCAAAGCCGTGACCGCGACCGGCTACACGCTGGGCGGCGCTGATGCGGGCAACTACACCGTGGTCCTGCCTACGGGATTGACCGCCAACATCACGCCGGCCAACCTGGCGGTCACCGGCGTAGGCGCCAACAACAAGGTCTACGACACCACCACGGCGGCTACGCTCAATGGCACGGCCAGCGTCGCCGCTTTGGGCGGCGACGTCGTGACGCTGGGCGGCACCGGCAACGGTAATTTCGCCAACAAGAACGTGGGCAACGGCAAGGCGGTGACTGTGACCGGCTACACGCTGGGCGGCACCGATGCCGGCAACTACACCATCGTGCAGCCCACCGGGGTTATCGCCAACATCACGCCCGCCAACCTGGCTGTGACCGGTGTGGGTGCCAACAACAAGGTCTACGACACCACGACGACCGCCACGCTCAGCGGCACAGCGGCCGTCGCGGCCTTGGGCGGTGACGTGGTGACAGTGGGTGGCGCCGGCAGCGGCACGTTTGCCGACAAGAATGTGGGCAATGGCAAGACCGTGACTGTCACGGGCTATACCCTGGGCGGCGCTGACGCCGGCAACTACACCATAGCCCAGCCCACCGGCGTCACGGCCAGCATCACGCCGGCCACGCTGGCGGTGACGGGTGTGGGGGCCAACAACAAGGTGTATGACACCACTACCACTGCAACCCTGAACGGCGCCGCGAGCATCACCGCCCTGGGCGGCGACGTTGTCACCCTGGGTGGAACGGGCAGCGGCACCTTTGCCGACAAAAACGCGGGCAATGGCAAAGCTGTGACCGTGACCGGCTACACCTTGGGCGGCGCTGACGCCGGCAACTATGTCATCGCGCAGCCCGCCGGCGTGACGGCCGACATCACGCGCGCCAGCCTGGCTGTTACCGGCGTGAATGCCCAGAACAAGGTGTTTGACGGCACGACCGCCGCCACCCTCGGCGGTACTGCCGCCGTAGCGGCACTGGCGGGCGACACAGTCAGCGTCAGCGGCGGCAGCGGCGCCTTTGCCGACGCGAACGTGGGCAACGGCAAGGCGGTGACCGTGACCGGCTTTGCCTTGGGCGGCGCCGACGCCGGCAATTACACAGTGGTGCAGCCCACCGGGCTGACGGCTTCCATCACGCCTGTGCCCGCGGCGCCCGCACCCGGATCGGTGCCGGTGACGTCCGGCCGGGGATCGGGCGCGGACGGTGACAGCATCCGTTCCGCCGCGCAACAAGCCCTGGAAACGGACCGCTCCAACTCCAAATCCGATTCGCTGGAGCCATCGTCCATCGTCCGGGTGACCCGCAGTGCGAGCACCGATGCATCGGCAGGCGGGGAAGGGCTTGAGGTGGATCTGCCCGGCCCCACCGGCAAGAAAGATCCCTGGCTGCACATCGTTGACGGCGGGGTTCAATTGCACAGCGTTCTGCCGGCGGGCCGGAAATGAAGCGGTCGCCTCAAGGAAGTTTGTTGATGAGATGTCTTGCACCCGGAAAGCGCGCAGTGCTGCTGCTGGCGGCCGCGCCCCTGTTCACAGCCCATGCGGCTGATCCCGCGCCTGGCGTCGGCAATATCCTGCAGGAGGTCCAGCCGTCCCAGCCTTTCCCCGCGCCTCCCCGCGGGCAAGCGCCGGCCCTCACCAATGAGGACAATGTCCCGCCGCCGCCCGCACGTCCCCCGGTTTCGGTGGACGTCAAATCCATCAAGATCCTCGGCAACACCCTGGTCGAGACCGACACCCTGCATGGGCTGGTGGCCGATGCGGAAGGCAAAAGCCTGACGCTGGACCAGCTCGATGAGATGGCGACACGTATCAGCAGGTACTACCGCAGCCGGGGCCAAAGCTTCGCGCGCGCCGTGGTGCCCGCGCAGGTGATCCAGTCGGGCGTGGTGCGCTTCCTGGTGATAGAAGCGCGCTACGGCAAGGTCGGCATCGACAACCAGACACGCGTGAATGACATGCTGCTGCAGCAGACGGCGGCGCCGCTGCAGGGCGGGAGCCCGGTGGAGCAGGCCTTGCTGGACAAGTCCCTGCTGTTGATGTCGGACATACCTGGCGTGGTGGTGCAGGCGACTTTAAGTCCCGGCGACGGCCTGGGAAGTTCCGACCTGAGCATCCATGTCACGCCCGGCCAGGCCATGTCTGGAAGCCTGGCGCTCGACGACTTCGGCAACAGCTACACGGGCAGGGGCCGGCTCGGCGGTACGGTGTATTTCAACAATCCCTTGCGGCGCGGTGATGTCCTCGGCCTGGGCGGCCTGAGCTCAGGCTCCGGCGTCAACTACGGGCGCGTGAGCTATGAATCGCTGTTGAACGGACAGGGCACGCGCGGCGGGGCCGCTTATTCCATGCTGAACTACAAGATCGGCGGATCCCTGCAGGACATCGGCGCGCATGGTTCCGCTGAAACCGAAAGCTTCTGGGGCAGGCATCCGCTGGTGCGAACCCAGACGGCCAATGTTTACGGCCAGGTCCAGTACGACAACGTGCAGCTGCGTGAACGCATCGACATGGCGGGAATGCAGACGGACCGGCATCTGGGCACCTGGACTGCCAGCTTGACCGGTGACTGGCGCGATACCCTGATGACCGGTGGCATCAACACCTGGAGCCTGGCCTGGACAAGAGGCCAGTTGGGTTTTGATGTGGCGGACGCCCGGCTGGCGGATGCCGCCAGCGCAAAAACGGAGGGCTGGTTCTCCAAGACCAACCTGAGTTTCAACCGTCTGCAGCGCTGGGGAGAAAGAGGCTCGGTGTATTTCTCCCTGGCGGGCCAATGGGCGAACAACAACCTCGACTCCTCGCAAAAGATGTCCGTGGGCGGGCCCTATTCCGTGCGTGCCTACGACGTGAGCGCGCTGTCGGGCGACGCGGGCTACCGCGGCAGCATAGAGCTGCGCTACGACCTGGGGGCGGCCGGCGGCGGAAGGCTGCAAGCCCTGGCGTTCTGGGACGGCGCTTACCTCAAGGTCAACCAGCGTCCCTGGACGGCGGGCGTCAACACCGCCACCTTCAGCGGTGCCGGAGTCGGCCTGGACTGGAATGGGTACAACCAGTGGCGGGCTCGGGCTTATCTGGCGTCACCGCTGGGGACTGCACCTGTGTTGGTGAAGGCGCCGGACGCCATGCGTATGTGGACGGAGCTGGCCTACCGGTTCTGAGGCCCTGGCGAGCACCACCACCTCGCTGTGTGCGCGAGAGCTAAATGCCAGGCGGCTTTTTCAGTGTCAGCATGCGGTCCTGGGCGCGCAGCACGATGGTCTTGATCTCGGCGCCTTGCAGCACCGTGAGCCGGATTTCCGCGTCGGGCGTGGCGCGGTCCCAGAGCTTTTTGTAAAAAGCTTCCAGCGTCGCGACTTTCGCATCGTCCACCGCCAGCACCACATCGCCCGCCGACAACCCGGCCAGCTCCGCCGGGCTCTCCTTGCTCACGCGCATGATCTGCACGCGCCCGCCCTGGTCGTTCGAGGTCAGGCCCAGCCAGGGCCTGTGGCTCTTGGCACTTGCTCCCGAGCGCTGCAGCTCCGCAAGTATGGGCCGCAGCAAGTCCACCGGCACAAACATATTGCCCGGCAGCCGGCGGTTCTCGCCCGTCGCATCCGACACGAACAGCGAGCCTATGCCCATCAGTTCACCACGCTGATTGAAAAGCGGCGCGCCGCTATGGTTGCCGCCGCTGGACAGCACCGGCGGGCTGGTGAAGAGCGCCGATTCGATGTGGTATTCCCAACTGCCCGAGAACGCGCGCCGGCTGACCAGCCGGGTCATGCTCACGTCACTATCGTCGTCGGGCTGCGGGCCGGTCACCGCCATCAGCGGCTCGCCCGGTTGCAGGTCCCGGCTGCTGCCCAGGTTGGCCACCGCCACATTGCGCAGCGGCAGCAGCGGGCGCAGCAGGCCGAAACCCGTTGCCAGGTCATAGGCGACGGCGCGGGCCGGCAGGGTCTTGTTGTCCTGCGTCACGACTTCGATTTGTTCGGCCTCCAGCATCAGGTAGCCGATGGTGAGGATCAATCCATCCTGGCTGATCAGCACCCCCGAACCCGCGCGCCGCAGGCCCAGCGTCTCGGCGGAGCGCGCATCTTCCATCGCCGTGACCTTGACACCGACCACCGCCGTCGTGGCCCGGTTCAGCGCATCCATCATGGCCTGCGCGGGCTGCGGCGGCGCCGTCGCCGCGTGGGCTGCACCCAGAAGCACAGTGCTGGAGAGAAGGAGACAGAGCCAATGACGCAAGCTGCACATGATGGACTCCAGACGCGGCGAGAGGCGCGGGCACAGAGGAGGAAAAACGGCCGGCCGCGTTTGAAGAATGCGCCTGAATCAATGGTGCTGCAAGCGGCAGGGTTAAAGGACAGGCGGACCGAGAAACGCCACGGTGTTTGCGTTCTGCCTGGCAGGCCGCTCATCAGATGAGCGTGCCCAAAATTCTTTGCTAACTAATTTATGTGCAGGCCTGACCGGGGTGTTGTCGCAGCACGTCCTGTCAAGCGATCCAGGGTGTCAGGGGTCGTTGGGCCGCCGTTTTTCATAGGGTGCAGCGGAAAATTGAAACAATTTTTGAAAATTGAAAACTGATAAGGTAAATATTCACCAGAAGGGCTTGGTGCCTAAAAATAAGAAATTCTTTTTAATTTTGAGGTGCTTATTGCGATACAGTTTGGAACAAATTCAGAAGGAAGCCCTTTGTAACAGAGGGCTTTTGGGATGCAAAACAACATCAACCATTGGAGCGATTTTGCGCGTGGCACCTATGTAGCCGCGAGCCTATCCTCGCCGTTGATCCCGATTGCTCCCCAAGGCCGGAGTGCCAATTGACAGCTGCGAGCGCGGTGCTCCAGGATTCCCCGCCCTTGCTGGCCGCGCCGCCGCAGGGAGGGGAGCAGCCTCCGGCCCCCAGCAGTGCGCTGGCGGCCTTGTGCCTGGTGGCGCGTTTCCACCAGGTCGCCGCCGATCCTCAAACCCTCGCCCATCAACTCGGTATTGCCCCCAGCGACGAGGTGGACGCCAGCACCTTGCTGCGCGCGGCCAAGCACCTCGGGCTGAAAGCCAAGCTGTCCCGATCCAGGCCTGACCGCCTGAAGCTGGTTCCCTTGCCGGCCCTGGCTTTTCTCAAACCTGCCGGCGACGCCGCCAACGGTGATGGCGCCAGCGCCAGCGGCAGCCAGGTGCGCACCGTGATCCTGGCGCAATGCGACGGCCAGCGCGTGCTGTTCCAGGATCCGGCCACGCCCTCCAACCGGCCCACGATTGAATCGGTGGAGGTGTTTGCCGGCCAGTGGACGGGCGAGCTGATCCTCATCACCAGCCACGCAGCGCTGATGGGCGAGCTCGCCAAGTTCGACTTCTCCTGGTTTGTGCCCAGCCTCGTCAAATACCGCAAGCTGCTGGGCGAAGTGCTGCTGATCTCCTTCATGCTGCAGCTGTTCGCGCTGGTCAGCCCGCTCTTCTTCCAGGTTGTGATGGACAAGGTGCTGGTGCACCGGGGCCTGACCACGCTCGACGTGCTGGTCATAGGCCTGGTCGTGGTCGTGCTGTTTGAAAGCGTGCTCAACGGCCTGCGCGCCTATGTCTTCAGCCACACCACCAGCCGCATCGACGTGGAACTCGGCGCGCGCCTGTTCCGCCACCTGGTGCAACTGCCGCTGGCCTACTTCCAGGCGCGGCGCGTGGGGGATTCGGTGGCGCGCGTGCGCGAGCTTGAAAACATCCGCAGCTTTCTCACCGGCAACGCGCTCACCGTGGTGCTGGACGTGCTGTTTTCGGTCATCTTCATCGCCGTCATGCTGTTTTACAGTGTGCCGCTCACGCTGATCGTCATGGTCAGCCTGCCGCTGTACTTCGGCCTGAGCCTGGCCGTGGTGCCCATCCTGCGCCAGCGGCTGGACGTCAAATTTGCCCGCGGCGCCGAAAACCAGGCCATGCTGGTCGAAACCATCACCGGCATCCAGACCGTCAAGGCCAGCGCGCTGGAGCCCAGCTTCGGCAAGCGCTGGGACAACCAGCTCGCCGCCTATGTCAGCGCCAGCTTCAAGACACAAAACCTCGCCACCTGGGCGCACGAGGGCATCAACCTCATCGGCAAGCTCGTCAACGCGGCCACGCTGTGGTACGGCGCCCACCTGGTCATGAACAACGAGCTCACCGTCGGCCAGTTCGTCGCCTTCAACATGTTTGCCCAGCGCGTGGCCCAGCCCATCATGCGCATGGCCCAGCTGTGGACGGATTTTCAGCAGACCGGCATTTCCGTCGCGCGCCTGGGCGACATCCTCAATACCCGCACCGAGGTGCCGCCCACCAGCGCCGCGCAGTTGCCGCCCGTCAAGGGCCGCATCACGCTGGACGGCGTGGTGTTCCGCTACCGGCCCGAGGCGCCGCCCGTGCTCCACGGCATCAGCCTGGATGTGAAACCCGGCGAGATCATCGGCATCGTCGGCCGCTCCGGCTCCGGCAAAAGCACGCTGACCAAGCTGGTGCAACGCCTTTATTCACCCGAAGGCGGCCGCCTGCTGGTCGACGGCATCGACATCAGCCTGATCGACGCCGCCCAACTGCGCCGCCAGGTCGGCGTGGTGCTGCAGGAGAACCTGCTCTTCAACCGCAGCGTGCGCGAGAACATCGCCATCACCGACCCGGCCGCACCGATTGAGGCCGTGGTGCGCGTGGCGCAGCTGGCCGGTGCGCATGAATTCATCAGCGAGCTGCCCGAAGGCTACGACACGCCGGTCGGCGAGCAGGGCAGCGCCCTCAGCGGCGGGCAGCGCCAGCGCATCGCCATTGCGCGCGCGCTGTTCACCAACCCGCGCATCCTGATTTTTGACGAGGCCACCAGCGCCCTCGACTACGAGAGCGAAGCCATCATCCAGCGCAACATGGCCCATATCTGCAAGGGCCGCACCGTGCTCATCATTGCCCACCGCCTGAGCGCCGTGCGCCATGCGCACCGCATCATCGTCATGGACAAGGGCAAGATCGTCGAGGCCGGCCCGCATGACGCGCTCATCCAGAAACCGCAAGGCCTGTATGCCCACCTCTGGCGCATGCAGGACGGCAAGCAGCCGATGGAAGGGGCATCGGCATGAGCCAGCGTCCTGAAGACGGCAAACCCGCTGCTCCCGGTATGAGTGCCCACACGATGGAACAAGCCGCGGCCAGCGTGGAAGACGTCACCGCCAAAGGCGAAGCGCCGGCGGTGAATCCCGAGGCCGCCGCGCCCGCCAAACCCGTGCACCCCGTCATCGCGCTGCTGGCCCGCTACCGCGCCGTCTTCGGCGCCGCCTGGGCGCATCGCGACGAGCTCGCCGGCCCGCGGCGCCTGAGTGACGAGGCCGCCTTCCTGCCCGCCGCGCTGAGTTTGCAGGACACGCCGGTGCACCCCGCACCGCGCCGCCTGGCCTGGGCCATCATGGCGCTGTTCATGATCGCGCTGGTCTGGTCCATCTTCGGCAAGATAGACATCGTGGCCGTCGCCCCGGGGCGCGTGGTGGTCAGCGAGCGCACCAAACTCATACAGCCGCTGGAGCGCAGCGTCGTCAAGGCCGTGCTGGTCAAGGACGGCGACCATGTGGCGGCCGGCCAGGCTTTGGTGGAGCTGGACCCCACCGCCGCCAGCGCCGACAAGACCACCGCGCACGACCAGCAAAAATCGGCGCTGTCCGAAGTGCTGCGCGCCCACGCCATCCAGCAGGCCCTGCAAAACCTGCAGCAGCAGGGCCAGATGGCATCGGCGCTGCCGGCCAAATATGTGCCTGAATTTCCCAAGGAATGGTCCGCAGCAGAAACCGCCGCCGCGCAGGCACAGCTGCAGGGCGAGTGGGGCGACGTCACCGCCAAGCTCGCCAAGCTTGCCGCGGAAATCAGCCGCCGCCAGGCCGAGATCGTCACCGCCCAGGCGGTGGTTGCCAAACTCGAAACCACCGTGCCCATGGCCCAGGCGCGTGAGGCGGACTTCAAGAAACTGGTCGACCAGGGCTACATCTCCGGCCACGCCACGCAAGACAAAACCCGTGAACGCGTCGAACTGGAGCGCGACCTCGCCACCCAGCGCGCCAACCTCAAGGCAGCGCAAGCCACCCTGCACGAAAGCGAGAACAGCCGCACTTCCTACCTCGCCGAAGTGCGCCGCACCCTGTATGAGCGCGAAGCCCAGGCCGACCTCAAGCGCCAGCAGGCCACACAGGAACAAGCCAAAGCCACCCAGCGCGAAAACCTCACCACGCTGAAAGCGCCCGTCGCCGGCGTCGTGCAGCAACTCGCCATCCACACCACCGGCGGCGTCGTCACCGAAGCCCAGTCCCTCATGATCATCGTGCCCGATGGCGCGCAAGTCACCGCCGAGGTGACGCTGGAGAACAAGGACATCGGCTTTGTGAACGTCGGCAATAGCGCCGAGATCAAGCTCGAGACTTTTCCCTTCACCCGCTACGGTACGGTGTCCGCCAAGGTCGACCGCGTCACGGCCGACGCAGTCAATGACGAAAAGCGCGGCGCGATTTTCCCGGTCACATTGGCCTTAAAGACCAGGCAGATAGACGTGGACGGAAAGATGATTCAACTCGTCCCGGGGATGAACTTGACCGCGGAGATCAAGACCGGGCAGCGGCGGGTGATTGAGTATTTGTTGAGCCCGATTCAGCGGGCGGGTAGTGAGAGTTTGAGAGAAAGATAGGCACTAAATGACGGCGTATATCGAATCAATTAAAACAGGTTTGTCATGGCAAGCCGGCTATCTCAAGACTTCGTTTCGAACTCTATGCACTTTAGCGTTGGTTGTGAAGCTAGTGATTTGCGCTGCACCGGCCCTCGCGGCAACGCCTACTTTCAGTCCGACGCGACTGGGGGCGTTTTGTCCTCAGGGTAGTGAAATTGCCAATGCTCAGCAGACTAAGTTACTCACTCTTCAGGAGCAGGCGCAGATAAAAAAGAACGTTCAGGGATTTATGAGTTTGGATGCGGGGGCTAGGCGGAGCTTCGGTCATCCTCTTGGTGCTGCTATCTATTGGGAAAAGGGATATACGGCCAAATTTGACGATGTGAAAGAGGTACCAACAGATTGGGTCCGTTACATCGCTTATCGCCTCTCCAACATTTGCGTCGCGAAAGAAGGAGTACTCGTAGTCATTGTTTTAGATATTGCTGATATGGCTGGGCGGCAGGTCGATATGAAGCTCAAAACCGGTAGTGCATTTTTGTCGTCTCAACTCTATTGGGATGCATTTAGCAGGACTGAAATCAGCCTGCCAGATAAAGAAAGCTCACCCGAGCAGCCTGTACTTTTTACGACAATCCCTTTGCGTAAAGACGTCACTGGCCATTGGGTGGTTGAGGCAAAAAAAGTCCCCATCCTAAAAAAAATCAACAAAGTTAATTGGCGCGCAGAAATTGAGAAAAGAGACAAGGCGTACAAGTGCATTGAATCTCCGGAGAAATTTCGTAGCACCTGCGATTTCAACGAGAAAGAGAAACTTATGTTGACTAAGTACTCCCGCCCGGCGTGGAGTGTTTATCCAGAAAAAAGAGCGCTGGGCGTTACGGATGTCAAGCCAGCTAATCGATAAATTGAGCGAGGGAGCGATCAAATGGGCAATATTGTTGAATCGGCAAAACAAATTTTCTTTAGCAATCAGAAGTGGGTCTATGGGCAATCGCACGGCGGTGCTAATAACCCAAATGCTTTTATAGGAAACGCAGCTGATTGCACGTATTTGGTGTATCAAGCGAATCTTCACGCTGGCTACAACGTCCCTTATTTCGATACAAGATCCTTGGTGACCGGGAATACTTTGACGGAAAGAGCTTCGCAGTACTACGAACTGGTAAGTTTGGCGGACGCGAAACCCGGAGATGCCATTTACTATCCCCAGGGTGGGTATGTCCCTACAAATCACGTTATGGTGCTTACGTCCTGGGATGGAACCTCGGGGACAGCGTTAGGCGCGCAGAGTTCAAAAACGGGAGTTGTTCAAGATATCCCTATCAATAAATCCGTTTATTGGGAGACTCCAACTCTTGTTCTACGCCCCAAGGCTTCGACTTATGTGCGCGAACTCGACCTAACCGGGGGGGTTAGTACCGGATTGGGTTCGCCAAAAATAGCGGCTTTAGTTAACCTTCTGAAAACTGAAGGAGTTGAGGGTTACCGTCCAGGGATCTATACGGACAGTCGTGGCGTTGCAACTGTTGGCGATGGCTTTGCTTTAATTATTAATGGCAGCAATGGATATGCGTTGCGTAGCGAAGGCGAAATAAAGGGTTTGTTCCGCATGGCCGGGATCCCCGAGAGCAAATATGACGAGTTACCTTTCGACAAACTCAATGCGTCGGTTGCAGAATTAAGAGCCGGAAATGTCTCCGGAGCGCAAGCTCTGTTTGGTAACGGAAAAACCCCAAGCAGCGGTGAGTTTTCCATGAGTCCGGCCGACGCTGATCGTGTGAGCGCCGCTTACATCATCTCTTATACCGTTCCGCGGTTGCTAAAAGACTTGGGAGGGCCTGCCGCTCTTGCAAGCCTAGAGACCGGGGAGTTTGTTGCGGTCGGGTCGCAGGTATATAAAAGTCCTGGATGGTTGGTCAGCCACCCCGATGCACTTGCAGCGGCTGTCAGCGGTGATACTGCAGCGCTCGCTACATACTTTTCTGGGACTAGTGAACGTTCAAAAGCAGAAGCCAGAGCCCTTGCAGGCGACGTAAATACGTCCAATGCGAACCTTAGCGCGTCAGGTTATGCCGCTGCTCCGGCGCAAGCAGATGCGACAGGGTATTGGGAGGATCGAAGCATCTATAACCTCGATACAGGGGTGCTATTGAGTTCGAATTTGACTTGGGTTTCATTTACAGCTACTGGTGGTTCTAGTGGATCCAACCCAATTCCGGGAAATTCCAATCACACAACCACCGGGATGACCTACCTGAGTCGTGACGGCGCTAGTGCGACTTTGGGCAACGGACAAGTTATCAATGCGGGAGCGGGAGGTCGACTTGTATTGGAAGCGGATGGGGGGGTCACGGCCAAACGTCCGAGCAGCGGATTCGATCCAGAGAATGATCCCGTCTATGACGTCGTTTCATACAGTCGGACTGGTCAAATCACGAAGGCAACGCAGGTACAAGTCATCTCGGATCCCTTGCGCCCAAACGACCCCACCCGCGCGATAGTGATCAAGCAGGGTGATGAGCGAGAGATACCTGTCAATAACTCTGACGGTAGCGTCAGTGTGGTGATGGCCAAGTTCCAAGTGGGCCTTGGGTGGGTCGACCTCGGTGGGATGGAGCTTCTGCAGAGCATTCAGGATTGGCGAGGCTCTGGAGAGCAATCTTTTGATAGTCCCTTTCATAAGGCGCTAATTGACGCCTTTAGCAATCCGGCTGCACCTACAAGCCCCGGAGAAATTGGTGACTTCAACCTATTAGATCTACAGATCGCGAGTGCGGCCGGTGGGGTGTGGACAGATTCTGGTCTTGTAACAGGGTATGGTGATGGCCGTTATGTTGTGGCTCGGGATACCGATCGTGGGCTCGAAATCAAGTGGTACGTGGATGATGAGCTAGAGAAAACATCCACATCGCAGGTATTTGCCGACGAGCGAACTTTGGAGATGGTCATCTCGACCAACGGAGGTGGTTTGATCCTGCGCGCAACGGATAGCAGTAATCAAATTAAAAGTGCGGAAATACCTGGCGGAAATGGGCGGCAGCCATCACCGCAGGACTTGGAGGACGCACTGTACAGCGACATGGCCGGCTTTGTCAGCGCTTTGCGCAACAAGGATGGGTTGGGTGTTTTGCTTTACGGCGCCAAAACCGTTATTGACCAGCAGTTGCGTAGTGGAACAACGCCTACCATAGAAGGCATAAACGGTGCATTGGGTACGGTAAGTGCCGCTGTAGGCGTGATCGGTGGCTTGCACGCCTTGCAATCAAACAACATCCTTACCCAATTAAATGGCGTGGTAGGTTTGCTAAACAACGCCAATCTTATTGCAGCCAAACTAGATGCTCCATTTTTGAGTGATGGCTCTCTCGCCATGCTGAAAGACTTTGGCGCTATTTTGAGCATCGCCAATTTGGTGAATTTGGGAGACATGCTAGAGCACGGCCAAGTGGGTTCTGCTGCCGCCAGCATGATCAGCGCTATCAATGCGGCTGGCTATCTTAGTGGTAGCGCCTCAGCGCTCTCTGGCTCGGGTGCTCTGATCGCAATCAATCCCGTTGTGATGGTCGTTGTGGCTCTGGTGCTGGATCAAATCTTCGCCGAAGACGAGGAACCGCCTCCACCACCGCCGATCGGCGAAGCCGTCTTCAAGCGCCTCGCCGATGGCAGCCTGGGCTACGAGATACTCAACGCGGCCAATGGCGGCGCCGAGCTATTGACAGCCAAGATGGACGCACTGTTGGTGAAGCTGAGCCAACAGCTTGGCCAAGCCAACAACGGCAATACCGACCCCGACCTGGCGCTGGCACTGATTGCCAGCCGCATGCCGAAAATCAGCCTTCAGAGCTGGCCCAGCAAGACGGACAACGGCATCAGCAATTTCTTCTTTGTGCTGGAGCAGGTTCACCCGCAAACGGGTGAAAAAATGTACAACGGCATTGCGCGGCAAGACCTGGTTGATCACTATGCCGAAGCCTTGGTTGGGCCCGAGGCGATTGCCAACCAGTGGCAGATCAACCACCTCGCGGCCAAGTTCGGCGCCGACGAGGCGAACTGGAAAACCGAAGGCCAGTGGCTGTCGGCCATGAGCCCCATCGAACAGCAGCGCCATGCCTTGCAGCAGGCGCTTTCGAATGCGAACGCCGCGCTGGAAAGCGCAAAGCAGTCTGTGCTTGTGCTTGGCAATTGGGTGCCCGTGGGCGCCTTTACAGGCAATGTGGCACAGGGCGAGGCCAATGCGCCCAGCACGGTCGCTGCGGCCGAGGCAGGCCTGGCTGCCGCCACGGCGGCGCTGAAGGCCTTTGAAGCTCAACACCCCAGTGACCCGCAAATGGCGGCCCGCATTGTGGATACCGCCATCACCGACCCGGTGCAGCGTGCAGCTGCGATTGAGAATGCCTCGCGCCAATGGCTCAAAGTCATTGCCGTTGACCTGGGCGGTGACGGCGTGACCAAGACGGCGCTGCCCAATGTCGTCAAGCAGGATTACGACAGCCTGCAAAGCGACGGCGTGGCGCGCTTTGATGCCGACAACGACGGCTACCGTGAGGCCACTGAATGGATTGCGCCTTCGGAGGCCATGCTGGGCATTGACCGTGACGGCAATGGCTTGATCGATACGGCCAGTGAATTGTTCAACGGTCCGAGCACGCCGTTTGACCAGCGCGGGCTGGCCAGCCTCAAGTATTACGACAGCAACAACGACGGCAAGATCGACGCGGCCGACCCGGTCTACAAGCTGCTGCGCCTGTGGATAGACCTGAACGGCGACGGCAGTGCCGGCAGCATGGAAATTTACGACCTGCAGATGCGCCACCCGGGCGTGGACATGGCGGCGCTGCGCGCGCGGCTGGACGCTGCGGGGCAGGCGGCCATGGATGCATTGGCCGGCAGTGCCGTGCAGTCGATTGACTTGACGACCTTCAAGCTGCGCCTGGCCGACGGCACCGACGCCCAGGCCAGCGATGTGGGCCTGCAGGCCCAGACCGAAGGCATTGCAGTGGTGACAGACCAGGCCACGCAAAACGTCAGCATCCTGCACGAGAACGGCTTGCGTGAAAACTACATCACGCTGGTGCAGGACATGAGCGCCCTGCTGGAGCTGCAGAACGCCGGTATCACCGCAGCGCGCCGCACCGAGCTGGAAGCCCTGGCCGTGCGCTACGGCCTGAATACGCAGTCGGCGAGCTTTATGGATGTTGTCAGAAGCCTGCGTGCGGGCGGCGAGAACATCGGCGCCAGCGGCATGGCCATCTATATTGGCGACAGCGATGTCTGGGTAGACCAGAATGTGCGCCAGCGCCTGGAGCAGATGCGCTTCAGCTTCCATGCGGCTTCGACCGTGGGCGGCGCCGATGTGTTTGGCACGGTGCACCTGAGCCCGCCGGTGTGGGCAGGCCCGAGCAGCGACACGCCCGTCTTCAACGACCAATGGGCCTTGAGCCACCATGTGACGACCGGCGAGGTCACCAGCGACGCGGCCACGGCAGGCCCGCCGGCGCCGCCCAACCCCGAGCAGTGGGTGCTGCCCTCGGATGTCTACACACTGGACTATGTGGTCAAGGGCGCGCAATTGGGCGGCCTGGTCACGCAGCAGGCGGTGATCGCCAGCAATGCGGCCACCCCCGGCGCGCCGGCGCAGACCATCCAGGTCTACACCACCGCTTCGCCCACCTCATCGCTGGGCACCGTCACCGTGGCGGGCAGGGAAGACGAGCAGTTTGCCTTCGGCTATGAGCAGCTGGAGCAGGAGGCGCGCACGCTGATTGCCGGCGCCACGCCTTACACCACGGTGCGCCTGCTGGGCGTGCGCGAGGTACGCCACGGTTATGTCGAAGTTGACGACGTGACGGGACGCATCCGCTTTATTGGCGATGCCAATTACTCGGGCACAGAAGCCGGCTTCAGCTATGCCGTCATGGACGGCCAGGGCCAGGTGATGGAGCGGCGCATCAACTTCAACCTGGCGGAAGTGAACGACGCACCGACCTTGCTGGGTGAAACCGTCCAGGCGCAGGAAGATGTGCCGCTGCTGCTGGACGCCGCCACCTTGCTGGCCAACGACACGGACCTCGAAGGCGACACGCTCACCATCATCGGCATTGGCCGTGTGGGCATGGGCCGCGCCGAGCTGCTGGCCAACGGCCAGATCAGCTACAAGCCGCCCATGGACTTGTATGGCGTGACCGACACCATCGAATACATCGTGCAGGACTCGCGCGGCGCCAGCGCCGTGGCGGTGATCAAGATCAAGCTCACGGCGGTGGACGATGCGCCCACGGTGGTCAGCGAGGTGATCCGCAATGCCAAGGAAGACACCAACCTGCGCATCGACGCGGCCTTGCTGCTCGCCAATGACTTTGACCCTGACTTCAATGCCCAGGCCGGCGCCGCGCCGCTGAGCATCACGGCGGTGGGCAATGCGGTCCACGGCCAGGCGTTTGTGGACGGCACGGGCCAGATCATTTTTGTGCCCGATGAAAACTTCAACGGCACAGCCACGTTTGAATACACGGTGACGGACGACACTGGACTGTCCACGGTCGGTAAAGCCGAAGTCGAAGTCGGCGCCGTCAATGACGGGCCGCGGGCTTTTGGCGAGGTGATTGCCAGCAGCGAGGATGAAAAGCTGGTCATCGACCCGGACCTGTTGCTGGCCAATGAGGAAGACGCCGACATCCAGCGCGGCGAACAGCAGCGGCTGATGGTGGTGGCGGTCGACCAGGCCGTCAACGGCGCGGTGTCGCTCGAAGGCGGGCATGTCGTCTTTACGCCGGCTTCCAATTTCTCGGGTGAAGCCAGCTTCCGCTATACCGTCAGTGACGGTGCGGGCGGCCTGACCCAGGCCGTTGCCAAGGTCAACATCGCGGCCGTCAACGACGCCCCGACCTTGTTCAACCGGGCCTTCCAGGGCACGGAAGAGACACCGCTCAACATCACGGTCAGCCAGCTGCTGGCCGGCGTGGTGGATGCCGAAGATGGCACCAGCGGCGTGAGCCTGGTGGAAACCCGCAACGTTGTGGGTGGAACGCTGGAAAGAAACGGCGACACCTTTACCTTCACGCCGGGGGCCAACTTTACCGGCGCCGCGCATTTTGACTATGTGGTGCAGGACGCCCAGGGCGCTGAATCGGTGGCCGTCGTGACGATGAGCTTTAACAATGTGAATGACGCGCCGGTGTTCGTCGCGGGCAGCCATCTGGCGAAAACCGGCCAGGAAGACCAGGAAGTCCGCATCTCGCTGTCCGCGCTCAAGCAGATGTTTGTGGATGTGGATGGCGATGCCATCACGGTGGACACCGCCAACCTGGTGGCCGTCAACAGCGGCGACACCATCCGTTTTGACGCGCAGACGCAGGAAATCGTGTTCAAGGCCAAGGCGAATGCCAATGGCACGCGCCAGTTTGATGTACGGGTGCAGGATTCGAACGGGGTCTATAGTGCCTATGAGCGGTTGGACATAGGCATTCAGGCGCTGAACGACGCGCCCATCGTCAACGCCGTGGGCTTCCAGATGCTGGAAGACGGCGGCTACAACGACCCGGGCCTGCAGGCCTGGAGCTACATCTCGTACAGCAGCCTGCTGTCGGGTTCCAGCGACGCCGACGGCGATGTGCTGAGCATCCTGGGCGCCGCCAATGGCCGCACCCTGGACGGCCGCGGCGTGAACATCGTCAATGATGCGGCCAACAACCGCGTCGGCATTCTGGCGCCGCTGAACTACAACGGCGCCATCACCTTTGACTTCACCGTCGGCGACGGCCACGGTGCGCAGGTTTCCCAGAAGGCCTACGGCAATGTGGTGGCCGTGAATGACTTGCCCACGGCGAATGTGGTCATGGTGATGGACGGGTCGTTTACTACCCCGTACGGCCGCACGTATTACCGTCTCGATACCTACGACGTGGAAGACGGTTACAACTCGGCGATTGCCATCGAGCGCTACCCTCTGTGGGGTAGTGTGGTTCAGGGGGTGACGATCAATTACCTGAACACCGTGTTCGGCGAAAACGGTGCGATCCTGGTGGAAGGAGGCTGGACAGAGGTACCGGCTGCCACCAACTATTTCTCTCTCCCGTCCATTCAGGTGCATCAGAGCCAGAATGATTCGGTCACGTTCCGTATCACGGACTCCCAGGGCGGCTATAACTTCCGATCCGTGAATTTCATCCTTCAGGGCTATGACCCGGTGGTGGTTGACCTGGGCGGGGATGGGCTGGAGTTTCTGGACATTGACGAGAGCAATGTCACGGTCGACAGAGACGGCGTGGAGAAAAATGTGGCCTGGGTTGGCGCCAATGAAGGCATCCTGGCCTGGGACCACAACCACGACAACCAGATCAACCAGGCCGACGAGATTGAGTTCTGGTCGCATGTGAATCCGCAGGACCCGGCCCGGACCGACCTGCAGAGCCTGGCCAGGCCGGAGTTCGACAGCAACCAGGACGGCAAGTTTGACGCTTTGGATGCCAAGTGGTCCGAGTTCAAGCTGTGGCGCGACCTGAACGGCAACGGCGTCAGCGATGCAGGCGAGCTGCAAACCCTGGCGGAAGCCGGTGTGAAGGCGCTGCACCTGAACGCGAACGTCTTGAACCGCCGCTATGGCGAAGACGTGCTGGTACGGGGCTATACCCGGGTTGAAATGACCGACGGCCGCATGCTGCAGGCCGGCGATGTGCAGCTGGGCATTGAAGACCCGGACGAAATATCCGGAAGCACCCCACCGACGGCGGGACAGGACGCCGAAATCATTCCCGTGACGGACGCGCAGGCGCTGGCGCAACAGCAGCAGCAAGCCCAGGCCGCGGCCATGCGGGCCGGCTCGCCTGAGTTCAGCGGCGCCTTGCATGACCACAAGGTGCTGACCGGCCAGGCTTATCGCTATGTGTTGCCGGAAACCTTGTTTGCGAACCTGGCTGCCGGCGCGCAGTACACCGTCAAGCTGGCCAGCGGCCAGCCGCTGCCGGCATGGCTGCATTTCGATGCGGCGACCCGCACTCTGAGCGGCTCACCCACGGACGGCCAGCTTGGCGAGTGGGTCATCAAGGTCGTAGGAACGGATGCCTCCAACGCCACTAATGCCGGCGTGATGACGCTGCAGGTAGCCCAATTCAACCAGGCGCCTGTCGAGTATGGGCATGTGCCGACCCAGTATGCGGATGAAGACCAGCCGTTCAGCCTGGAGATCGCGTCCAATTTCTTTATCGACAAAGATCTTCGCGACCAGTTGCGCTTCAGCGCCACTCGGGCCGACGGCTCCGCACTGCCGGCCTGGCTGCACTTTGACGCGCAGGCCATGCGTTTCTACGGCACGCCCGGCGGCAGCCAGGCCGGAGCCGTTGAAATCAGATTGACCGCTTCCGACGAGGCCAATGCCACCGCAAGCACGCTCTTCAAGATCGTGGTGAGCGGTATTAATGACGCGCCTTACCTGGCCGGACCTGTGCCCACCATTGGCCTGACCGCCGGTATCGCCAACAGCTTTGTGCTGCCGCAAGACCTGTTTGCCGACCAGGACCTGGGTGACGTGCTGCATGTGACGGCATCCGTCGCGGACGGTTCTGCCTTGCCCGCGTGGCTGGTTTATGACGCTGCAACAAGGACGTTCTCGGCAAACCCGACCGCGGAACAGATATCCGCACCGTTGCAGCTGCGCGTCACCGCCACGGACCTGGCAGGCGCGACGACGTCTACCTTGATCACGGTGGCTTCCATGATTCGGGGTACGGCTGGTGATGATGTCCTCACGGGTTCAGCTTACAGCGAGTACGTGTGGGGAGACGCCGGCAACGACCTGCTGGATGGCCAGGCCGGCGCCGATCGCCTGATTGGCGGCTTGGGTGACGACCGCTACGTGGTGGATGCGCTCGACACCGTGGTGGAGCGAGCCAATGAAGGAACTGATACGGTCTTCTCTGCGGGAAGCTGGACTTTGGGCGACAGCCTGGAGAACCTGACCTTGACCGGCAATGCGGCGGTGAATGCGACCGGCAACAGCCTGGCCAATGTGCTGACCGGAAACAGTGCTTCCAACGTCCTGGCGGGCGGTGCGGGCGACGATGTTTATATGTTCGGTTTTGGCAGCGGCCAGGACACGCTGGTCGAAGCCGCGGAGGCCGGCGTCAGCAATGACGTCGTGCAGTTCACGGCAGGTGTCACCGCCGACAAGGTATGGGTCAGCGCGGATGCGGCCTATGTCTACCTGAACCTGGTGGATGGGACCAACCGCCTGGCTATCCAGCGCCTGGCCGGCGGCGGGATCGGTATCGAGCAGGTCCGCTTCGCGGATGGCACGCAATGGGACCAGGCTTCCGTGATGTCCCGTATCGTGCCCAATCCGGCGCCTGCGTCTTCCGCGCCCACCCATCAGCGGGTGGCGACGGAAGATCTGCTGTTTGAAGATACGTCCGCCTGGTTCAGCACCAGTTCGCCGGGCTTGACCTACTGGGCGACGCTGGCAAATGGTGACGCCTTGCCGGCCTGGTTGGCGCTGAATGCGGTCTCTGGAAAGTTCAGCGGCTTGCCGCAGAATGCGGACGTCTCGGCTTTCGACATACGCTTGTATGCCAAGGACACTTATGGGGCGGTCAGCAGCACCTTGATCCAGTTCTCGGTGGCGAATGTCAATGATGCACCGACGGCGCAGGCCTTGCTCGATCAGCATGCCGAAAAAAACCAGGCTTTTGCATACGTGTTGCCGACGGGTACTTTTGCGGACGTCGATGCAGGCGATGCCCTGAGCATTACCGCCACACGGCCGGACGGCGCGGTATTGCCTGCGTGGTTGTCGTTCAATTCGGCAACACGCACGTTCACGGGGACGCCACCCGCCAATGCCGAAGACACGGTAAGAGTTGTCCTCACGGCTGTGGATGCCGCGGGGGCTTCCGTTTCCACAGGGTTCTCCCTGAATATCGGGCACCTGCTGAGCGGCACCGCAGCAGCGGAAACACTGACCGGTACGGCCGAGCGGGACCTGATCTACGGCCTGGCCGGAAACGACACGCTCAAGGGCGGGGCGGGCAATGACCTGCTGGACGGCGGCGCGGGCACGGATGTGCTCGATGGCGGCGCGGGTGATGACGTTTATTTTGTCGACAATGCCGGGGACTCAGTCGTTGAAACCACATCCACGACTACGTATGTTGATCAAGGAAATTACATAACGACATATGTTGATCAGGGCTGTTACGAGATCATCGTCACGGGCTATGACGAGAGCGGCTATCCCATCCTCGGTACGGGCGCATGGATTCCCGTTCTGGTGCCGCAGACCACCTGGGTTCCCAACGTGGTGGCGCAGACCACGGTTTCGGATTCCGGTGGTATCGACACGGTCAATGCGTCGGTTGGTTTTACGCTGGGCACCAACCAGGAGAACCTGGTGCTCATGGGCACCTCGGCCATCAACGGCACGGGCAACACCCTGAATAACGTGCTGACCGGTAATACCGGTGTGAACACGCTCGATGGAGGTGCAGGTGCCGATACCCTGGATGGCGGCGCCGGTGATGATGTATTGATCGGCGGCCTGGGCAATGATCGCTATATCTATGGTCGCGGCTACGGCCGGGATACGGTTTCAGACATCGATAGCACTGCCAACAACCTTGACACGCTTGTTATGCGGGCGGGAATCGCTGCTGGCGATGTCACTGTTTCGCGCACTGCAACCCAGATGGTGTTGACTTTAAGCGCCTCAGATCAGGTCCTGATTGACTGGGACGTTGCTGGCGGCAAACGGGTTGAACGCGTCGAATTCGCTGACGGAACGGTCTGGACGGCCAACGACCTGCTGTCGATGAGCAACCGGGCGCCCACCCTCACTGCAAGCCCTGCGGCTCAGCTGGCGACCGAAGACGCCGCATGGAGCTACACCTTGCCCACCACCATGTTTGCGGACCTGGACGCAGGCGACACGCTGAGTTACAGCGCCAGCCTGGGTGACGGCAGTGCGCTTCCGGCCTGGATAAGCTTTAATGCGTCAACCCGGACTTTCAGCGGAACGCCTTTGAACGCCCACGTGGGAAGTCTGGTGCTCAAAGTCACGGCCGTGGATGCGGTAGGCGCGGCCGCGAGTGGTGTGTTCAACCTGACGGTGGCCAACACCAATGACGCCCCGACGGTGCTCGCCGCTTTGCAGAACCAGCAGGTGAACGAAGACGCAGCCTTCAGCTATGTGGTGCCGGCTGGAACGTTTGGTGATGTGGATGTGGGCGATACGCTGAGCTATAGCGCGAAGCTGGCCAATGGTGCCGCCCTGCCTTCATGGCTGGCGTTCAATGCGGCGACCCGCACGTTCAGTGGCACGCCGTTGAATGCCGATGTGGGAACCCTGGCACTCAAAGTGACGGCTACAGATGCGGCGGGCGCGGCGGTCAGCAGCACGTTCAACGTGACGGTTGCCAACACCAATGACGCGCCGACGGTGCTTGCGGCCTTGCAGAACCAGCAGGTGAACGAGGACCAGGCCTTCAGCTATGTCGTGCCGGCGGGAACGTTTGGTGACGTGGATGCAGGCGATGTCCTGACATACAGCGCGAAGCTGGCCAATGGTGCCGCCCTGCCTTCATGGCTGGCATTCAACGCGGCGACCCGCACCTTCAGCGGCACGCCGCTGAATGCCGATGTGGGCACGCTGGCGCTCCAGGTAACGGCCACGGACACGGCCGGAGCGGCGACAAGCAGCGCGTTCAACCTGACGGTGGCCAATACCAACGATGCGCCGACGGTGCTGGCCGCTTTGCAGACCCAGCAACTGACCGAGTTGCAGGCCTTCAGCTATGTGGTGCCGGCCGGCACCTTCGGTGACGTGGATGTAGGCGACAGCCTGTCCTTCAGTGCGACCCTGGCCAACGGGTCGGCGCTGCCTTCCTGGCTGAACTTCAATGCGGCGACACGCACCCTGTCAGGAACACCACCGGATACGGCGGCGGGAATTTTGGGCCTGGCCATCAAAGCGACAGATGGCGCCGGTGCTTCCGTCAATGCGGGATTGTCATTGGATATCGCCAACCTGATCAACGGCACCGCGTCCGCGGAGACCCTGACCGGCACGTCCGGCCGGGATTGGCTCTACGGCCTTGCCGGAAACGACACGCTCAAGGGCGGGGCGGGCAATGACCTGCTGGACGGCGGCGCAGGCGCTGACGTGCTCGATGGCGGAGCAGGTGACGATGCCTATGTTGTCGATGATGCGGGGGACTACGTGGTTGAGACCACCTCGACGACCACGTATGTCGACCAGGGATATTACACAACGATATATGTCGATCAGGGGCAATACGTCACCTTTGTATCGAGCTATGACGAGAGTGGCTATCCTGTCTACACCACGGTGTGGGTTCCCTTTATGGTTCCCCAGACGGTTTGGGTTCCCAATGTCGTGGCACAGACCACGGTGTCGGATTCAGGCGGCGTCGACACGGTGAATGCCTCCATTACTTATGCGCTGGGCGTCAACCAGGAGAACCTGACACTTACCGGGACCTCGGCTATCAACGGCACGGGCAACGCGCTGAACAATGTGCTGACCGGAAATGCCGGTGCGAACACCCTGGACGGTGGCGCCGGCGCCGACACACTGGCAGGCGGTGCGGGCAACGACGTTTATCTTGTCGATGCGTCAGACACGGTTGTCGAAGCTGCCGGCGAAGGCACGGATACCGTCAACGCGAACTTCAGCTATACGCTGGGCGCCAACCTGGAAAACCTGGTGCTCACGGGAACCGCCGCCATCAACGGCACGGGCAATGCCCTGGACAACGTGCTGACCGGCAATACCGCCGCGAACACGCTGGACGGGGGCGCCGGCGCTGACACGCTGATTGGTGGCGCAGGCAACGATATTTATATCGCTGATGCCTCGGACACGGTGGTCGAAAACGCCAACGAAGGCACGGATACCGTCTATGCCTCTGGCAGCTTCACACTGGGCGCCAACCTGGAAAACCTGACGCTGACGGGCACTGCCGCCATCAACGGGACTGGCAATGCGCTGAACAATGTGCTGACGGGCAATGCCGCAGCGAACGTGCTGGACGGTGGAGCAGGGGCCGACACGTTGGCGGGCGGCGCAGGCGACGATGTGTATGTGGTCGATGCCTCGGATACGGTTGTGGAGAACGCCAACGAAGGAGTCGATACCGTCAATGCAGGCTTTAACTACACGCTGGACGCCAACCTCGAGAACCTGACGCTGACGGGCAGCGCAGCCATCAGCGGCACGGGTAATGCGGCGAACAATGTTCTGATTGGCAATAGCGGCAGCAACACTCTCAAAGGAGGTGCAGGCAATGACACCTTGAGTGGTGGTGGCGGCAATGACCTGCTCCAGGGTGATGATGAGATCTCCTTTGGCTCACAGAACCTTCTGTATGCAGGATTCGCGATAGACGATGGCTGGAGCAACACCAATACATACCCGCGCACGATGGCAGATGTGAATGGTGATGGGCGGGCCGATATCGTGGGCTTTTCAAGCGTGGGTGTGTATGTCAGCCTGGCCCAGGCGAATGGTAGCTATGCTGCGGCATCCAAGGTGAATTCAGAATTCGGTAGCAACCAGGGTTGGACCAGTAACGACACTTACGTACGCAAGCTGGCGGATGTCAATGGCGACGGTAAGGCCGACATTGTGGGCTTCGCCGGCTCAGGTACTTACGTCGCCTTGGCGAATGGCAGCGGGGGCTTTTATGCTTCTCAGTTTGCGCTGAATCGGTTTGGTTCCGGTTCGGATGGCGGCAGCTGGACAACTCAAACGCGCTACACGCGGGAGCTGGCGGATGTCAATGGTGACGGCCGGGCCGACATCGTGGGCTTCGGCGGAGACCGGGTGTACGTCTCTCTCGGCAACGCCAACGGAACGTTCCAGGAATTTTTCGGGACGACTTACAGCTTCAGCGATGCGGACGGATGGACCAATAACGACCTGACCCCTCGGAAATTGGCCGACGTCAATGGTGATGGCCGGGCTGACATCGTCGGATTTGCCGCTGATGGTACTTATGTGGCGCTTGCCAACAACAATGGAACCTTCGGCTCGGCCTACAAAGCGCTTGATGCATTCGGCTCTGGAGCCGCGGCTGGTGCATGGACGTCCCAAACAGCCACTCCCCGGGAGTTGGCCGACGTCAACGGTGACGGGCGGGCCGACATTGTCGGGTTTGGCGCTACCGGGCCCTCTATCGCGTATGGCTTGGCCAACGGGACCTTCAGCACACCGCAATTCTTTCCCTCTTTGCTGACCTATGCGCAAGGCTGGACCAATAACAGCCAATACCTGCGCCTGCTCGCTGACACAAACGGTGATAAACGGGCCGACCTTGTCGGTTTTGGTCAGAGCGGCGTTTACGCAATGGTCTCGAACCTGGGTGCGAATACCGGCGGCAATGACATGCTGTCGGGGGGCGACGGCAGCGATTTGCTGCAGGGCCTTGGCGGCAATGACACATTGGACGGTGGCACGGGAACCGATACGCTCGATGGAGGCAGCGGCAACGACAACTACCTGCTCGGAAGAGGCTCTAACGTAGACACCATCCAGGAGAACGACAGCACTGCTGGAAACACGGACTCAGTGACCTTCCTGTCTTCTATCACTACCGACCAGGTCTGGTTCCGCCAGGTCAACAACGACCTGGAAGCCAGCATTGTGGGGACCGATGACAAGTTCATCATCTCGAACTGGTACCTGGGTGCGCAATACCGGGTGGAAGAGTTCAAGACCACGGACGGAAGCAAGACGCTGCTGGCCAGCCAGGTGCAGAACCTGGTGAGCGCGATGGCGTCTTTCTCGCCGCCGGCGGCAGGACAAACCACTCTGCCTTCCAACTATTCAACCGCACTTGCACCGGTCATTGCCGCCAACTGGCAGTAAGTCTCGGCCCTTTTTTCATCAATGTCCTATATCCCCGTTACGCTGAATCATTTCCGTGCCGTCAAGGCCTGGGCCGACAGTTCTGACGCCCAGGTCGACCTGAGCGTCAGGACCTTCAACCTCGAGGTGAAATTACGCAATCGTTACTACACGCTGAAGCCCAGATTTCAGGTGAGCAACAAAGGGCGGATGGCCTACACGACACAGCTGGTGAAGGACGTCACGGGATTTATCGGCTGGTTGCCTTATGACATCCTGAGTTGGGATATCTCTCAGGACAAGTTGCTGTTCAAAAAATTCCTGAAGGAGGCCGGGCTGGACTCTCCGGCCACGTGGCCGTCTGTCGATAAAGCTGAAGGCGGCTTTCTGGTCAAGCATTCGGCGGGGTCATTCGGCTATCAGATATCGGGTCCTTATCGGAATGCCGGTGAGGCGCCGGATGCAGAAGCCGCGGAAGTGGCTGAACCAGAGAAAAAAAGTGCGGGTGTTGATTTTGCGGAGCAATTCATTGCGGGCACCAATTTGAAGGTCTGGTTCTGGGGGGCGACGGCGTTTTATGCGCATGTTCATGGCTATCCGACGGTGATTGGCGACGGCGTGTCCACCGTGCAGGCCTTGGTCGAATCGCGCCTGGCGCGCATCGGAAAGACGCTGGACGAGGGGGAGAGCAATGGAAATATGTTCGCTTCGCTTGCCTTCCAGCAGGTCAGACTCTCGGACATTCTTGCCAAAGGGCGTGAAATCTGGATTGATTTCCGCTATGGCCGCCAGTACGCATCCACGTCGCCCACCGCGGAGTCGGATAACGACTTGGGTCGGGTCAATGCGCACGTCAGGCAGCAGATCGATGCGATGGGCGTGAAGGCCGGGCAGGAAAGCCTTCGCCGTTTCAAGGCGCCCGTGCTGTATTCGGTCGACGGTGTGGTTGACGAAGCCGGCAAGGTCTGGTGGCTGGAGATCAACTCAAACCCCATCCTTCCGCCGGACGGTTATCCGCTGGTCTTTCTCTCCCTGTTCGGTGCGGCAAAAAAACGCTGATATGACTGAGTCGTCTCGCCGATCACCTTCCCGACGGCCCGCCGTTCCGGCGCTAAACGGGGTTCTCAATGAAGCCATTCCTTCCGATGTGAAGGCCAGCTTCCTGGACCCTGATCGGCTGTCTCCGATGATGGCCGGTTCTTGCAGGCTGGAGGGAGCGCTGCTGGTGGTTCGCAATGCCATGCAAGACGTGGAAGTGCGGGCGCCGAGAGCCATGCTTGCGCAGGTATTCAGGCTTTGCGACGGCACGCGGACGGTGCGGGAAATATTGCAGCGCCTGCCCGCCGGCTTTGACGCGCACGAGTTCGGCCAGTTCATCGAGTTTCTGCTGAACCAGGGTGCGCTGATTGACGGCAATCTGGTCAGCGCCCATGCGGCACGTTACGCATTTCAGGGTAGCCCTTTTGGTTTGTCGGCGGATGCCGCCGTCACGAATCAGATCTGCCGGAGATTCCTGTGGAACAAGGAAGGGGCCGCGAGGGCGCTTCCGTCGGGCACCCGAAAAGTGACCGCGATGCCACTGCGGGAGTTTTTCACCGAACGGGTGTCTACCTATACGTTTGCCGAGAAAAGCGTTCCGGAGCGCGCCCTGTTGGGCTTGTTGTGGTCGGTGGCCGGCGTGGTGAACGTCAGGCACGAGAGGGTCGGCTATGTCACGCCGAAGCGGACCATTGCCTCGGCGGGCGGAATGCAGCTTGTGCAAGTGTTTGTGGCCTTGCAGAGAGGCGTGGGTTCCTACAAGCCCGGTGTTTACCGCGTCAGCTATCCGCATGAAGGTGCAATCGCGCTGGAACTCCTCGGGGAAGAGCAGCAGTTGATGCCAAGGGCATTCTCGAAACCCTGGGAATTGACTTACGCCACTGGCGCCGTTTTTTTGGCGGCTGACCCGCAGGTGGCGGCGATGCGGTATCGCAACCGTTCTTTGCAATACCTGTTTATGGAAGCCGGTGCGGGCCTGCACAATGCGGGCCTGAGCGCCTCGCGGCTTGGCCTGGGTTTCGCGACGATAGGGGGTTACTACGAGGCTATCGTCGGCAGGATGTGCCGGCTTCAAGCGGGAGAGCTGGTGTTGGGCTCTGCGATATTTGGCGCCAAGCCCACGCCCGAGCAGATCCGCATGATTGATCGTTCACCCGATCTGGATTTTGCGTGGGTGGATGGCGATTCGGCTCGCTTTGCCATGCCTTTCCATCTGGCGCGTGCCAAGGTGGTCACGTCCGACGATGGCCGTCCTCATACATGGGGCCGGGATGTCGACCCCTGGCTGGCATTTCGCAAGGCCTCCGCAGAAGCCGTGGAGCGCGAAGGGTTTCGGGAGCCTCGCCGTCTCACCTGGGGAAGTTTGAACTCACTGGCGAATGGGCTTGATCCCACGCAGTTTGTGAAGTACTCCGAAGGGCAGTATGCGAGTACAGGATTTCCCTATGAGCGTTTTGATCCGGACGTGGCCCGCCTGTGGACGGAGGGACTCGATTTGAAATCAGGGCTGGCAGTCCAGGTTCTCGCCGAACTGGTGTTTTCGCGCGCCAGCCTGGCGCCGCATGAAAAAGCACAGCGAACGCCCTTCTCGCAAATGACCTCATCGGGTTGCGCCGCCAGCACGTCGAGGGACGATGCGGTGTTTCGCGCCCTGCTTGAAGTGATTGAGCGCGATGCCTTCATGAGGCACTGGCTGGCGCAGTCACCCGGCCTGCCCATAAGCTCCTCGCGGCTTTCCCCCCCGATCCGCAGCCGCATCCGCACGCTTGAGCAGGCCGGCTGCAGGGTGGTCGTGCAAAAACTGGATTCTCCCTGGGCTCACGTCTGCCTTGTTGCGGCCCAGCATGAGGCTCTTCATTTCACCACCATGGGCACCGCGGCCAGTGCGGATTTCAGGAAGGCGATTGAAGGCGCGCTGGATGAGACGGAAGCCCGGGTTTACGCATGGATTCACGGCCATGAGCCGCGGATCACAGGCCCGGCGGAGGTTGCGACGACCGATCACCATTTCGAGCTGTATGGCCTGAAACGGTACTTCAGGCGCGCGGACCGCGTCTTGTTTCCCGCGCACCGTGCGTCGGGCGCTTCCGAAGCGCCCATCAGGCCACGCCCGTTCAAGACAGCCGGGCAGTTGATTGACCGCTTTGCCGCGCGCCGCGTGAGTCCGGTCATGGTCGATATCACGCCCGAGCATTGCTTTGTGGATCAGGGGCGAACACCACTTTCGGTGGTAAAAGTCCTGGTTCCCGGTTTACTGCCCATCTCTTTCGGTCACCAGCGAGAACCTCTGGGAATGGTTGCTCGTATCCATCCTGGATCAAAATTCCCACATCCCTTTCCCTAACCTTTACAGGAGATTTCATGAAGAAGAACCAGACGCCCAAACCCCAAACCGCAAAGGGAATTCCATCGCGTGAACAGGAGATCAATCCTGTGGGCAATACGATGAGCACCCACAGCAAATGGAGCGCTGTGCAACGCGTGCGCTTGCCGCATAAGGTCGGGCTGCCTCTGGGCTCCGGCGGTGGCGGCGACCATATCGATCGCTGATTGATGGAGGCCGGGGATGGGGTTCCACCCTCATCGCCGGGCCTTGCGGTTGTTGCTTGTTTCAAGGCAGATGTATGTTATTGGCGCCTCATGTCAGGGTGGTGGACGATCTGTTTTCCACCGAGTTTCGGGACCAGTTGATCGAGACGGTTTCCTGGATACCCATGCATTTCCTCAATCGGTGGGAACGCTTCAAGTCCCATGAGCTGGACATGCACTGGTACTACCCATTGGCATTTGCCGAGAAGCCGTTTGAGGAAGATGTAGAACCGAAATTGCTGGCGCTGGATGATAGCCTCCAGGTGATCACCAGTTGCTGGGAGCAGATCAAAGCCCATGTGGGCTTTCCCGTGCGCTTGTATGAGTGCATGCTGAGCGCCAACACCTTCGGTACGGAGGGCCAGGTACACCAGGACATCGTCGAGGAAGACCACCGGGTCAATCACGTAACGGTGCTCGTGTATTGCAGCAAGGAATGGAATATCGCCTGGGCGGGTGAGACGCTTTTCTTTGACGAGCAGGACGAAATCACCAGCGCTGTCATGCCCAAACCCGGGCGTGTCGTGATTGCCGAGGGTGACCCTAAACACGTGGGAAGGTCGGTATCGCGCATTTGCCCCAGCGACCGGCGTGTGCTGGTTTTCAAATTCTGGCGGCTGGATACTGTCGGCTGACGAAGTGTCCGCAGAGCGCTGTGTTGCGGCCACCACCTTGCTTCAATGCGGCTCAAAAAGAAAAAGCCGGAGCGGTTCTGTACCGTCCGGCTTTCAGGATGTGGTGCCCGGGGCCGGAATCGAACCGGCACGCCTTGCGGCGGGGGATTTTGAGTCCCCTGCGTCTACCAATTTCACCACCCGGGCTGGAATGAGCGAAGCCTCAAATTATGGCACAGTGTGGTCATGAACTATCCCACCATTGAAGACGCGATAGGCAAAACGCCGCTGGTCGCGCTGCAACGCATCCACGCCGCCGAGAACGCCGCGCGCGGCAATGTCATCCTCGGCAAGCTTGAGGGCAACAATCCCGCCGGTTCGGTCAAAGACCGGCCGGCGCTCTCCATGATCAAGCGCGCCGAGGAGCGCGGCGACATCAAGCCGGGCGATACGCTGATCGAAGCCACTTCGGGCAATACGGGTATCGCCCTGGCCATGGCGGCGGCGATCAAGGGCTACAAGATGGTGCTGATCATGCCCGAGGACCTGAGCATTGAGCGGGCGCAGACCATGAAGGCGTTTGGCGCTGAACTGATCCTGACACCCAAAAGCGCGGGCATCGAATACTCCCGCGACCTGGCCGACCAGATGCAGAAAGAGGGCAAGGGCCGGGTGCTGGACCAGTTCGCGAATGCGGACAATCCGCGCATTCATTACGAGACGACCGGCCCCGAAATATGGACAGATACGTCAGGCAAAGTGACACATTTTGTCAGTGCCATGGGCACAACGGGCACGATTACCGGGGTTTCGCGCTACCTGAAGGAGAAAAATCCGGCCATCAAGGTGATTGGCGCCCAGCCCAGCGAGGGGTCCCGCATTCCCGGCATCCGCAAATGGCCGCAGGAATACCTGCCCAAGATTTATGACCCCCGCCAGGTCGATGAACTGGTGCTGGTCAGCCAGGTCGATGCCGAGGACATGTGCCGGCGACTGGCGCGCGAGGAAGGCATCTTTGCCGGGATTTCGGCCGCCGGCGCCTGCTGGGTGGCCCAGCAAATCGCCAAAACCGTGAAGAACGCGGTGATCGTGTTCGTGGTCTGTGACCGGGGCGACCGTTACCTGTCTACCGGCGTGTTCCCAGCCTGAGCCCCTTTCAGTGGATGTCGCCCGCTATTGAAAAAATAGCGGCGATGCTTTCCTCCCCTTTTCCCTCATTTTTTTCATCCCTGCCATGACCCACGAATTCCGGTTTTGCCCGAACTGCGCCACGCCGCTGGCCATGGTGACGCAGATGGAAGACAGCGGCGAAAAGGCGCGGCTGCGCTGCCCGGCCTGCGGATTCACCCACTGGAACAACCCGACGCCAGTGCTGGCGGCGGTGATTGAATACCACGGCCAGGTGCTGCTGGCGCGCAACGCGGCCTGGCCCGGCAAGATGTATGCGCTGATCACCGGCTTCATGGAGGCGGGCGAGACACCGCAGGGCGGCATTGCCCGCGAAATCAAGGAAGAAACCAACCTGGAGACGAGCGCGCTGGACCTGATCGGCGTCTACGATTTCCAGCGCATGAACCAGGTGATCATTGCCTACCACGCGGTCTGCACGGGCGAGATCAGCCTGTCACCGGAACTGGTGGATTACCGGCTTTACGACCTGGACAAGCTCAAATGCTGGCCTGCCGGCACGGGCTATGCGCTGGCCGACTGGCTGCGCACGCGGGGCCATGAGCCTGAGTTTGTGGACTGGGCCACGGTGCTGAACAAGGTCGAGCCGGCGGCCGGCAAGGCTGAATAAGGCCGGGAAAAGCCGGTCAAAGGGGCTTTCCGCATTGCTTAAAATCCCAGCAACCCAAGGATTTTCATGAACATCGACAAAGAACTCGACACTCGCGGCCTGAACTGCCCGCTGCCCATCCTGAAAGCCAAAAAGGCGCTGACGGAAATGCTGAGCGGCCAGCTGCTGCGCGTGGTGTCCACGGACGCCGGCTCGACCCGGGATTTCCAGGCCTTTGCCAAGCAGACCGGCAACGAGCTCGTCGAGCAACAGGTCGCCGGCGGCGACTTCATCCACGTCTTGAAACGGCGCTAAAACGCCATTGCGCGGCGCCTGCCTGGCGCCGCAAAAAGTCGTCAAAGGCCTCAGGCCTGCTTGCGGCGCTCCCTGCCCGACCAGCCGATCTGCAGGTTGTCCAGGTAATTGCGGAAGTGCACGCCCACCTCGGGATGCTGCAAAGCCAGCTCGACGGTGGCTTCCAGGAAGCCTTCCTTGCTGCCGCAGTCGTAGCGTTTGCCTTCGTACTGAAAGGCGTAAACGCTTTCCTTGTCGAGCAGGCTGGAAATGCCGTCGGTCAGCTGCAATTCGCCGCCAACGCCGGTTTTCTGGTTGCGTATGTGCTCAAAAATCGCCGGTGTCAGGATGTAACGGCCGGCCACACCCATGCGTGACGGGGCCACTTCCGGCGCGGGTTTTTCGACGATTTTCTTCACTTTCATAAGCCCTGCGCTGGCGCCGCCGTCGGTTGCGACGATGCCGTAGCGGCGGGTCTGGTCCTGCGGCACCTCCTGCACGGCCAGGATGGATTGCTGCAACTCCCTGAATTGCTCGGCCATCTGGGCCAGCACCGGCTTGCCGCCCTTGGGGCCGACCATCAGGTCGTCGGCCAGCAGGACGGCGAAAGCCTCCTGGCCGACCAGGTGCTCGGCGCACAGCACGGCATGGCCCAAACCCAGGGAACGGGGCTGGCGCACATAGGAAAAATTCATGTCGTCGGGCTGGACGGAGCGCACCAAACCCAGCAAAGCATGCTTTTGGGCTACTTCCAGCTCGTTCTCAAGCTCATAGGCGGTATCAAAGTGGTCTTCTATGGCCCGTTTATTGCGTCCTGTCACAAAAATCATGTGACGGATGCCTGCGGCGTAGGCTTCTTCGACCGCGTACTGGATCAGCGGCTTGTCAACAACGGGGAGCATCTCCTTGGGCTGGGCCTTGGTGGCCGGGAGAAACCGGGTGCCAAGGCCGGCCACCGGGAATACAGCTTTGTGTAATGTAAATTTTTGCATCGACTTTGATCGGGGAAAAGACTAGAGTGTTGCGTTGCTGAGACATGACTCAGGTCGGACAAAGGCTCGACTTGGCGTGGTCAAACGCGCGAAAAATGCCGTCTGCGGGAAAAGGATTCACTGGGTGGACATCTTACTTCTTGATGCGCTGGTGCCGGAGGCCATGGCCTGGCTGGAGACGCGCCACAGCGTGGGCTACCACCCGGAGCTTGCCGACGATCTGCCGTCCCTGCGCAAGATCGCCTACAAGACCAAAGGCATTGTGTTTCCGCGGCAGACCGTGGTCACGCGCGACTTTCTTGACTTTCTCCCCAAGCTCAAGGCAGTGGGGCGCCTGCATGTGGGCACCGACAACACCGACCTCGAGGCCTGCAAGGAGCGCGACATCAAGGTCGTGCACGCCAGCAGCGCCAATGTGCGCTCCAATGCCGAATACCTGCTGAGCAGCCTGTTGCTGCTCTATCGCCGCGGCCTGGTATCGGCCCTGATGGGGCGCCGCCACCCGACGACGCAAATGGGGCGCGAGCTGCACGGCAGCACCGTGGGCATCCTGGGCCTGGCCCCGACGGCGCACACACTGGCCGGCATGCTGAGCGGCCTGGGCGTGCGCCTCATCGGCTACGACCCGGCGGTGCACCACACGGCGCCCATCTGGGAGCGCCTGCGCATACAGCCGGTGTCCCTGCCTGAACTGGTCAGCCAGGCCGACGCGGTGTCGGTGCAGATGCTTTACGCCACGCGTTTTCGCGGCTTCGTGAATGAAAAACTGCTGGCCGCCTGCAGGCGCAACCAGCTGTGGGTGGGCATCAGCCGCAGCGAACTGTTTGACGAGACCGCGCTGGCCGCGGCGCTGTGCGACGGCCGCATCGAGGCCTGCATCCTGGACGGTGCCGAAGCCAGCTTCCTGGGCGACGGCTCGCCGCTCAAGGGCCTGAAGAACCTCTTCGTCACGCCGCGCCTGGGCTCGCACACACGCGAGGCGCGCCTGCGCTCCAGCTGGTATGTCGCGCACCGCATGCATGAGGCCATCAGCGCGCAGCACAGCGGCATGGACCAGCTGCCCAGCGCGCCCATGGAACTCGAAGTGCCGGGGAGCGTGCCGCCCTCGCAGTGGTCCGAACCCGAAACCATTCGCTGAACACGCGTGGCGCAACGGCCGTAAAAAAAGCCCCGTTGAACGGGGCTTTTTTGTGGGCGCCTTGTCTGGGGGCTTAGGGCTTATTTGAGTCGCGCCAGCTGCTCGCGGATTTTCGCGAGCGTCGCGGTGAAGTCGACCAGGCGCTTCTTCTCTTGCTCGAGCACGGCCGGCGGCACCTTGCTCACAAAGGCTTCGTTGGCCAGCTTGGCGTTGACCTTGACGAGTTCGCCTTCCAGGCGCGTGGCTTCCTTGCCCAGGCGGGCTTTCTCGGCGGCCACATCGACTTCCATGTGCAGGCAGACGCGGGCTTCGCCGACCACCGCCACGGGCGCGGCTTGGGCGGCCGCGGCCCATTCGGCTTCGCTGTCGAAGACCTTGACCTCGCTGAGCTTGGCCAGCGACTTGAGCACGGGTGCCACGCTGTTCATGAAGGCGCTGTCGCCCAGCACGAACAGCGGCAGGCGCGTGGCCGGCGACACCTTCATCTCGCCGCGCAGGTTGCGGCAGGCATCGACCAGCGTCTTGAGTTTGGCGATATGGGTTTCGGCCTTTTCGTCGATCTTCTCGGGCTGGCTTTGCGGATAGGGCGCGGTGCCGATGAACTTGCCGGACTTGCCGGCCACGGGGGCGACCTTCTGCCAGAGCTCCTCGGTGATGAAGGGAATCACCGGATGCGCCAGGCGCAGTATGGCTTCGAGCAGGCGTATCAGCGTGCGGCGCGTGGCGCGCTTTTGCGCATCGTTGCCGGTCTGTATCTGGACCTTGGCGATTTCGAGGTACCAGTCGCAGAACTCGTCCCAGACGAACTGGTAGATGCTGCCGGCCACGTTGTCCAGGCGGTAGTCGGCAAAGCCTTTGGCCACCTCGGCCTCCACGCGCTGCATGGTGGACGAAATCCAGCGGTCGGCCTGCGAGAAGCTCAGGTAGTTGTGGAACTCGCCGCCGGGCGCGCATTGCTCTTTTGTGTGCTCCTCAAGACCACAATCCTGCCCCTCGCAGTTCATCAGCGTGAAGCGCGTGGCGTTCCAGAGTTTGTTGCAGAAATTGCGGTAACCCTCGCAGCGCTTGCTGTCGAAGTTGATGCTGCGGCCCAGGCTGGCCAGCGAGGCGAAGGTAAAACGCAGCGCATCGGCGCCGTAGCCCGGGATACCGTTGGGAAATTCCTTCTCGGTGTTCTTGCGCACCTGCGGCGCGGTCTCGGGCTTGCGCAGGCCTTGCGAGCGCTTTTCAAGCAGCGGTGCAAGCTCGATGCCGTCGATCAGGTCGACCGGGTCCAGCACATTGCCTTCGGACTTGCTCATCTTCTTGCCTTGCGCATCTTTCACCAGGCCGTGGATGTAGACATGCCTGAAGGGCACCTGGCCGGTGAAATGCGTGGTCATCATGATCATGCGGGCGACCCAGAAGAAAATGATGTCGTAGCCGGTGACCAGCACGCTGGAGGGCAGGAAGAGGTCCAGCTCCTTGGTCTTCTCGGGCCAGCCCAATGAAGAGAAGGGAACCAGGGCCGACGAATACCAGGTGTCCAGCACGTCTTCGTCGCGCGTGAGCTTTTTACCGGGCGCCTGCTTCTGCGCCTCTTCCTCACTGATGGCGACGTAGACCTTGCCGTCCTCGTCGTACCAGGCCGGGATCTGGTGACCCCACCAGAGCTGGCGCGAGATGCACCAGTCCTGAATGTTGTTCATCCACTGGTTGTAGGTGTTGACCCACTGCTCGGGCACAAATTTGACTTCGCCGCTGCTCACGGCCTCGCGCGCCTTTTGCGCAATCGATTTGCCGGTGGGGTCCTGTTCGCTGACCTTGCTGAGCGCCACAAACCACTGGTCGGTCAGCATGGGTTCGACCACCGCGCCGGTGCGCGCGCAGACCGGCACCATGTTTTTGTGCGGCACGGCTTTTTCGAGGAAGCCTTGCTCCTCCAGGTCCTTCAGCACAGCCTTGCGGCAGTCGTAGCGGTCCAGGCCCTGGTATTGCTTGGGCCCGTTTTCATTGATCTTGGCATCCAGCGTGAAGATGGTGATCAGCGGCAGGTCGTGGCGCATGGCCACCTGGTAGTCGTTGAAATCATGCGCGCCGGTGATCTTCACCACGCCGCTGCCGAACTCGGGGTCCACATAGTCGTCGGCGATCACCGGAATCTTGCGGTCGCACAGCGGCAGGTCCACCATCTTGCCGACCAGGTGTTTGTAGCGCTCGTCACCCGGGTGCACCGCCAGCGCGCCGTCGGCCAGCATGGTTTCAGGCCGCGTGGTGGCGATGTGCATGCCGCGCAGCGGCGAGCCGTCGGCGGCTTTCTGCGGGCCGTCGCTGAAGGGGTATTCGATGTGCCACATGAAGCTGTCGCGCTCTTCGTTCTCGACTTCAAGGTCGGACACGGCGGACTTCAGGATAGGGTCCCAGTTCACCAGGCGCTTGCCGCGGTAGATCAGGCCCTGCTCATAGAGCTGCACAAAGGTCGAGGTGACCACCGTGGACATCTTCGGGTCCATGGTGAAGTATTCGTGCTTCCAGGCCACTGAGTCGCCCATGCGGCGCATCTGGCGCGTGATGGTGGAGCCGGACTCTTCCTTCCACTCCCAGACCTTGGCGACGAAGTTCTTGCGGCCCAGGTCGTGGCGGCTTTTGCCTTCGCCCTGCAGCTTGCGCTCCACCACGATCTGCGTGGCGATGCCGGCGTGGTCGGTGCCGGGCACCCACAGGGTGTTGTGGCCGCGCATGCGGTGGTAGCGCGTGAGCGAATCCATGATGGTCTGGTTGAAGGCATGGCCCATGTGCAGCGTGCCCGTCACGTTGGGCGGCGGCAGCTGGATCGAGAACGAGGGTTTGGCCGCGTCCAGCGTGGGTTCGTACTGGCCGCTTTGTTCCCATTCTGGGCCCCAGCGGCTTTCAATGGCGGCCGGCTCGAAGGACTTTGCCAGGGCGTCCAGCCCCGGCGTGGGGACTTTGACGGCCTCCGCGGCGGGGGGGAGGGTATCGGCGAGGGCGGGAGCGGCAGCGTTGGTCATGGGGCAATGAAAAACGGCATCGAGGGGATGCCGCCTTGGGGTTGGGGGAGACTGCCCCGATTTTATTCGACTGGGCCGCCCCAGGCCGCCTGGACCCTCTTATCCCGGCTATCCCGGCGGGGCCGTGGTCTTTGCGGCCGCGGCCACGCAGGCCCGCAGCACCGCGGTGTCGCCCAGCTGGTTGGCCATGAGCAGGATCAGCCGGGCATTGAGCAACTCGGATTCCTCACGGCTCAGGCCCTGGTGGGCGTCCAGCAGGCATTCGTAAAACGCGTCCGCATCCTGGAAATGCAGGCGTGTGCTCAAGGGGCTGTCGGTTCTCATGCGCTTTCCTTTCCGGTGGCGGCGCCTGTTCCGGTGCCCAGCGCGGTGGCGACCGCGTGGACCAGCGTGGCATCCACGCTCTCGCCGGTGGCGGCGACATGGCCGTCCGGCCGCAGCAGTGCCCAGGCATGGCCGAAGACATGGCAGGTGGCCTGCAAGTGGCCCTGGTCGTCAATCACATGCTCCACGGCCGCGGCTTTCTCGCCAAGGCTCACCACCTGCACGCAGCGGATGCCGGCCTCCGCCGACAGCGCCGCCAGGCGCGCCAGCGCGGTGGCGGAGACATCGCCGAAGGCCAGCAGCAGCAAGCGGCCGTGAGCCCAGCCCAGCAGGTCCAGCAGCTCCCCGGGGCCGCCCCCCGCCCAGGTGAAACCCACGTTCTGCGTGGCCCGCCCACCCGAAGCGGCGCAGGCGCCTGAGCGCGTGTAATGGCTGGGCGTGGACATGCGGCCGGTGTTGACCAGCTGGCGCGCGAAGGGATGCTCGCGCGCCAGGCTCAATGCCGCCGTGCGGAACAGCCGCTCGGCGCCGTCGGCCGGCCGCAGAAAGCGCGCCGTGCGGTTGGTGACTCGCACGTTATGTGTGGCCGCCTCGTGCCGCTCGTGGTGGTAGCTGTCCAGCAGGGCGGGTGCGGCGCGGCCCTGCAGCACGGCGGCCAGCTTCCAGGCCAGGTTGTCGGCATCCTGCACGCCTGAGTTGCCGCCGCGCGCGCCGAAGGGGCTCATCACATGGGCCGCATCGCCGGCAAAAAACACGCGGCCGTGGCGCAGGTTGTCCAGGCATTCGCTGCGATAGGCATAGGGGCCGACCCAGACGATCTCATAGTCGCCATCGTCCAATACCCGGCCCGACTGGCTTTTGAACTGCGCTTTCAGCCGTGCGCGCACCACATCTTCGCGGCTGACTTCCTCAGGCCTGGCATGCGGCGGCATCTGGTAGTCGATGCGCCAGACGCCGTCGGCCATCAGGTGTTGCCAGACGGCGCGGCCTTCGTTAAAGGGCGCCTCTATACAGGTGTGGCGTTCCGCGGGCGGCGGGTTCTTGAAGCGGACGTCCGCAATGCACCAGCGGTCGTCGCCCTGCTGCGCCGTCACGCTGGCGCCGCACCAGGCGCGAAACGGGCTGCGCGAGCCGCTGCAGTCGATCACGTGTTCGGCTTCGAGTGAATACGCACCGGCCGGCGTTTCCAGCCGCAGCGTGGCGAAGTCATGGTTCTGTTCAAAGCCGGTGACGCGGTGGCTCCAGCGGATGTCAATCAGCCGGTCCTCAGGCGCGGGGCTGTACAACTGCTCGACCAGAAAGCCCTCGACGTAAAACTGCTGGATATTGATGAAGGGCGGCTGCCGGCTCAGCGAATGGGTCTGCTGCTGGCGCAGGTCGAAGGCGTAGACCTCGTCGTTTCCGGCGAAGGTGCGGCCCACGCTCCATTGCACGCCCCTGGCCGCGATGCGTTCGTAAATGCCCAGGCGCTTGAAGATTTCCAGGCTTTTCTGCGCGTAGCAGATGCCGCGCGAGGAAGCGCCTTTCACGCCCACGGTGTTGTCCTCGTCCAGCAGCACGGCTTTGACGCCGTAGTGCGCCAGCGCACAGGCCAGCGTCAGTCCCGTGATGCCCCCGCCCACGATGGCGACCGCATGGCGCCTGGTTTCGCCCGTGCGCAGCTCGGGCGGCTCGGTGAAAGGGTATTCGGGCAGGGCATAGCCCGCGCCCTGGGCGAATTCATAGCCATTGGTGAAGACGGCGGCCAGCGCGGCTGGCGCCTGACCATCAGGGGCGGTGGTTGTCTCCGGCATGGATGCTTGCTCCGGCTGGTATTTACCTATTCTTAATCAATCTACCATATCGTAATTTTCTGAATCCTTATCCAGGCTCGCCCGTTTCATCGGGACCCCTTGGTGAAGTTTTATGGTTGAGTGCTGGTATCAAAAAGTGCTACTGCATAGCTTTCATTAATTCACCACATTGATTCCGGCAATTAGACGAAGCCCGCGAACAGGTCTATCGTCTTCTGGTCTTCGGCTGTTCGTGGCCTTGAAGTGCGCGGCGTTGAAGCATTGGCGATTTGTTCATCCATCAACCCACGAAGGAGATTTTCATGGCTGCTCTCAAAGGCTCCAGGACGGAAGAGAACCTGAAGGCCGCATTTGCCGGTGAATCGCAGGCCAACCGCCGCTACCTGTATTTCGCGAACAAGGCCGATGTTGAAGGCCAGCCCGATATCGCCGCGCTGTTCCGTTCCACCGCGGAAGGTGAAACCGGCCACGCCCACGGCCACCTTGAATGGCTGGAGCAATGCGGCGATCCCGCCACCGGCCTGCCCTTTGGCGGCACGCGCGACAACCTCAAGTCCGCCGTGGCCGGCGAGACCCATGAGTACACCGACATGTACCCCGGCATGGCCAAGACCGCGCGCGACGAAGGCCATGATGAAGTGGCCGACTGGTTCGAGACTCTTGCCAAGGCCGAGCGTTCGCACGCGAATCGCTATTCAAAAGCGCTTTCCGAGCTGGTTGATTAGGCTGCTTGTTCCCTCTCCCCCGGGGAGAGGGTTAGGGTGAGGGCAAGAGGCGATGGATTAGGCCTTGCCTTTACCCCCGGCTGAAGCCCCTCACCCCAACCCTCCCGTATGGCGAGGGAATAAAGGAAGCGCGACCATGGCCACAGAAGGCAACCTCCAGGCGCCCACGCGCCATGCGATCGACTGGAAAAATCCGGACTTCTACAACGAAGACGCGGCCCTGCACGAGATGGAGCGCATCTTCGACATCTGCCATGGCTGCCGCCGCTGCGTGAGCCTGTGCGGCGCCTTCCCCACGCTGTTCGACCTGGTTGACGAAAGCAAGACCGGCGAGATCGATGGCGTGGACAGGAAGGACTACATGAAGGTGGTCGACCAGTGCTATATGTGCGACCTCTGCTACATGACCAAGTGCCCCTATGTGCCGCCGCACGAGTTCAACCTCGACTTCCCCCACACCATGCTGCGCGCCAAGGCCATCAAGTTCAGGAAAGGGGAGGTGGGCGCGGGTGAGAAGTTTTTATCCTCCACCGACGTGCACGGCCAGTTCGCCGGCATCCCCATCGTGGTCCAGGTGGCCAATGCGGTCAACAAGACCAAGCCGGCGCGCGCCGCGATGCAAAAAGTGCTGGGCGTCGACAAGAACGCCTGGTTGCCGGACCTGGCCACGAAGAAGTTCCGCTCAGGCGCGCCCGAATCGCCGCCCCATGCGGTGAAAGACGGCGCCAAGACACCCGGCAAGGTGGCGATCTATTCCACCTGCTACATCAACTACAACGAACCCGGCATAGGCCACGACCTGCTCAAGGTGCTGGACCACAATGAAGTGCCCTATGTGCTGGTCGAAAAGGAAAAATGCTGCGGCATGCCCAAGCTGGAGCTGGGCGACCTGGCCTCGGTCAACGCCAGCAAGGAGACCAACATCCCCGTGCTCGCGAAGTACGCCAGGGACGGTTACGCCATCCTGAGCGCCGTGCCCAGCTGCACGCTGATGTTCAAGCAGGAACTGCCGCTGATGTATCCGGCCGATGCCGATGTGCAGCTCGTCAAGGAGCACATGTGGGACCCGTTTGAATACCTGATGGCGCGCAAGCGCGACGGCCTGCTCAAGACGGAATTCAGCACGCCGCTGGGCAAGGTCAGCTACCAGATTCCCTGCCACGGCCGGGTGCAGAACATCGGCAAGAAGACGGAGGAGATGCTCAGGATGGTGCCCGGCACCAGCGTGCACACGCATGAGCGCTGCTCGGGCCATGCCGGCACCTTCGGCGTGAAAGTGCCCTACCACCAGCAGGCCATGAAAATCGGCAAGCCGCTCTTCAAGGCCATGGCCACCCACAGGGACGGCGGCCTGCCCGACGTCATCAGCAGCGACTGCCCGCTGGGCGGCCACCATATCGCCCAGGGTTTTGAGGTCAACAATCTGGGTACGCCGCCGCAAAAACACCCGCTCACGCTGATACGCACGGCTTACGGCCTGAAATGACATAAGGGAAAAGCAGGAAGCCGCCATGAAGACCACCGGAAAGATCACCCGCGAATCCCTGATGACGCTGGAGGCCTACAGCAAGTACCGCAAGGAGAACAAGCCGGCCATCATTGCCCACCGCAAGCTGCGCAGCGTGCGCCTGGGCGAGCACATCAACCTGCAGTTCGAAAGCGAGACCAGCATCCGCTACCAGATCCAGGAGATGCTGCGCATCGAAAAAATCTTCGAGGAGGAGGGCATTGAGCAGGAGATAGAGGCCTACGCGCCCCTGGTGCCCGACGGCGGCAACTGGAAGGGCACGCTGATGCTGGAGTACCCCGACATCAATCAGCGCAAGCGTGAACTGGCGCGGCTCATTGGCGTGGAAGACCGCATGTTCGTCGAAGTCGAGGGCCATGCGCGTGTCTACGCGATCGCCGACGAGGACTTGGACCGCGAGAACGACGAGAAAACCTCGGCCGTGCACTTTGTGCGCTTTGAGCTGGACCCGGCCATGCGCGCGGCCGTCAAGGCCGGCGCCGGCGTCAAGCTGGGCTGCGACCATACGCATTACCCGGCGCATACCCTGATCTCGGCGGAAACGCTGGCTTCGTTAGCCAGTGATTTGCATTAGGGCTATCGTCGCGGCCGGCCGGCCTTTCGGCCTGGCTGTCGTAAAGTGGGGGTTTCGCCTTACCTCCATAACTCAACGCATGCTGTTCCTTATCTCGCCGGCCAAGTCGCTGGACTACGACACGCCGCCGCACGTCGCCACCCACACCCAAGCCCTGTTCACGCGCCAGTCGGCGCAGCTGATAGATGTGCTCAAAACCAAGACTCCGCAGCAGATCAGCGCACTGATGAAGCTGTCGGACGCGCTGGCCGGCCTGAACGTGGCGCGCTACCAGGCCTGGTCGCCCAAATTCACCGCGAAGAATTCCAAGCAGGCCGCGCTGGCCTTTGACGGCGATGTGTATGGCGGCCTCAATGCCAAAACACTGAGCGAGGCGCAGCTTAGTTGGGCGCAGGAGCACGTCTGCATCCTGAGCGGCCTTTACGGTGTGCTGCGGCCGCTGGACCGCATGCAGCCCTACCGGCTTGAGATGGGCACGCCGCTGGTCACGCCTCAGGGCAAAAACCTTTACCAGTTCTGGGGCTCGCAGATCTCCGACTACCTCAACGAGCGTGCCGCCGCCGACACCTCGCCCGTGGTCGTCAACCTGGCCAGTGAGGAATACTTCAAGGCCGTGGACCGCAAGGCGCTCAAGGCGCGCGTGGTGAGCTGCGTGTTCGAAGAATTCAAGGGCGGAAAATACAAGATCATCAGCTTCAACGCCAAGCGCGCGCGCGGCCTCATGCTGCGCTACGCCATCGAGAAAAAAATCGCCATGGTCAAGAAGCTCGAAAGCTTTGATGCCGAGGGGTACCGCTTTGACCCCAAGGCCTCGGAACCCGACCGGTTGGTGTTCCGGCGCAAACAGGCCGCCTGAGGCCCCCACTTCACAACTGACCATGCAAGCCCAGGCCATCACACGCGAGATGCAGGACTGGGTGGCGCGGCAGCTCGCGGCCGGGCATGGGCAGCACGAGATCTTCCAGGCGCTCCTGGACGCCGGCTGGCATGCGGCGGCGGCCAACCATGTGCTGGGCTTGCCGGCGGGCGGCGCGATACCGCAGGCCGCGCAGGCCGTGCCCCGGGTCGAGACCGACGCCTCCGGCACCATGGTGGATGCGGGCGACAAGTGGGTGATGGTGCGCGAGCACCGCAGCGCGCCGGATCTATGGGTGTTCGCCAACCTGCTCAGCGCAGAGGAATGCGAAGCACTCGTTGAATCCGCGGAACCACGCCTGGAGCGCTCGCTCACGGTGGACATACGCACCGGCGGCGAAGAACTCAACCAAGACCGCACCAGCCACGGCATGTTTTACACGCGCGGCGAAAACGAGGTGGTGCGGCGCATAGAAGCGCGCATCGCCCGGCTGCTGAACTGGCCGGCGAAAAACGGCGAGGGCCTGCAGGTGCTGCGCTACCGGCGCGGCGCTCAATACAAACCGCACTACGACTACTTCAACCCCACCGAGCCCGGCACCGCGACCATTTTGCGGCGCGGCGGCCAGCGCGTGGCCAGCCTCATCATGTATTTGCGCGAGCCTGAAGAGGGCGGCGCCACGGTGTTCCCCGACATAGGCCTTCGTGTGCGGCCGCAGCAGGGCAGCGCGGTGTTTTTCAGTTATGCGCTGGCCCATCCGGCGAGCCTCACGTTGCATGGCGGTGAACCGGTAAAAGCCGGCGAAAAATGGATTGCTACCAAATGGCTGCGCGAACGGGAGTTCACGTAACACCCCCGTTGAGGCTCATTGCGTGTAGCCTCCTCCCCCTCAAGGGGGCGGCGCCTGCGGCCTGGCAAAGCCAGTTCCGCGGCCCCTGCTGGTGAGGGATTCGCTGTGACGCCTGGGTGACGCGGTGATTGGGATGTTTTGAGGCGCGGAGACCATAATCCACCATGAAGATTAACGCCAACGGCATCGACATCGAAGTCGAAGACACCCACCCCGGCGACACCACGGGCCGGCCCGTGGTGCTGCTCATCATGGGCCTGGGCATGCAGCTGATCGCCTGGCCGCCGGCCATGGTGCAGGCCATTGCCGATGCGGGCTTTCGCGTCGTGCGCTTTGACAACCGCGACATCGGCCTGTCGCAGCACTTCGACCACCTGGGCTCGCCCAGCCTTCTGTGGGAGGGGCTCAAGTTCCGCCTGGGCTGGCGCATACGCCCGCCTTACAGCCTGCAGGACATGGCGGCCGATGCGCTGGGCGTGCTTGACGCGCTGCAGGTTCCCAAGGCCCACGTGGTGGGTGCCAGCATGGGGGGCATGATCGCGCAGCGTCTGGCGGTGCTCGCGCCTTCGCGGGTGCTGAGCCTTGCCAGCATCATGAGTTCCAGCGGCGCGCGCGGCCTGCCCGAGGCCAGCCCGGCCGTCACCCGCGTGCTGCTTGGCCGCCCCGCTGGCAAGGGCATGCAGGCGGCGGTGGACCACGCCGTGAAGCTGTTCAAGGCCATAGGCAGCCCGGGCTTTCCGACCGCCGAGGCCGAATTGCGCGAGAAAATGATGGCCGCGGCGAAACGCAGCTTCCACCCGCAGGGCGTTCTGCGCCAGATAGTGGCCGTCGCCGCCGACAGCGCGCGCGCGGCGGCGCTTGCCCAGGTGACGGCGCCCACGCTGGTACTGCACGGCAGCGCCGACCCGCTGGTGCCCATGGCCTGCGGCCAGGACACGGCCAGGCGCATTCCCGGCGCGCGCTTTGAAAGCATTGAGGGCATGGGCCATGATCTGCCGCCCGGCGTGGTGGAGCGCTTGTTGGCATTCCTCATTCCCCATTTCAGGGCGCACGGCTGAGATAGCCCTACGTTTTGCCGTTTCGTACAGGCGCCGGCGAGGCTTGTCGGTGCTTAGAGGGAAAATGGCCCCATGAACACCCCAGAGCAATCCCAACTCGGCAAAAGCTCCGCCTATGCCGACCAGTACGACGCCTCGCTGCTGTTTCCCATCCCACGTGAAGGCAAGCGCGCCGAAATCGGTATCAGCGGCACGCCACCCTTTTTCGGCGCCGACCTGTGGACGGCGTTTGAGCTCAGCTGGCTCAACCTGCGCGGCAAGCCGCAGGTGGCCTTGGCCCATGTCACGGTGCCCTGCGAGTCGCCCAATATTGTCGAGAGCAAGTCCTTCAAGCTCTACCTCAACAGCTTCAACAACACGCGGCTTGCCGACGCGCGCGAGGTGCGTGAGCGCCTGCGCGCCGACCTCAGCGCCGTGGTGGGGGCCGGCGTGGGGGTCAACCTCCTCGGCCCCGAGATGTTCGACCGCGAGCCCGTGCATGAACTCGACGGCCTGAACCTGGACCGCCTGGACGTGGAGTGCACGCGCTACCAGCCCGCGCCCGAGCTGCTGTCCGCCGCATTCGACGAGGCGCCCGTCGAGGAAACCCTGACCAGCAACCTGCTCAAAAGCAATTGCCTGGTCACCGGCCAGCCTGATTGGGGCAGCGTGCAGATCCGCTATGCCGGCCCGCAGATCAACCAGGAAGGGCTGCTGCAATACCTGGTGAGCTTTCGCAACCACAATGAGTTCCATGAGCAGTGCGTGGAGCGCATCTTCATGGACATCTGGACGCGCTGCAAACCGCTCAAGCTCTCGGTCTACGCGCGCTACACGCGCCGCGGCGGGCTGGACATCAACCCCTTTCGCACCAGCCATCCGCAGGCGCTGCCGCCCAGTGTGCGCACCGCGCGGCAGTAAGAAGCTCCGGCTTACTCCCCGAATTCGCTGAAGTTCCTGATCGGCGCCAGCCCCGGAAACTGCCCCGCGCGTTTTTCCTTCATGGCCGTCACGGACTCGCGCACATGCGCGTTGCTCCAGATCGCGCCCTGCAGCCAGCCCATCTGCTTGAGCGCATCGTCCACCGAGTGGTCGCGTGCATAGTGCACGGCCTGCTTGGTGCCCCAGATCGCCACCGGCGGCTTGGCGGCGATTTCGTTCGCGCACTGCATCGCGGCCGCCAGCATGGCTTCGGCCGAATCAAACACCTCGTTGACCAGGCCGTGGCCCAATGCCCTGGCGGCGGGCAGGCGGCGCCCGGTGTAGGCCAGTTCCTTGACCACGGCCATCGGCAGCAGCTTGGGCAGGCGCTGCAGCGTACCCACGTCGGCCACCATGCCGATGTTGATCTCCTGGATGCAAAAAAACGCGTCGGCCGTGGCATAGCGCAGGCAGCAGGCCGTCACCATGTCGACCGCGCCGCCTATGCAGCCGCCCTGGATGGCCGCGATCACGGGGATGCGCAGGGTTTCGAGTTTGCTGAAGGTGCTTTGCATGTTCGTCAGCAGATCAAAGATCGCTGCGCGGCCCTCGGGGCTGCGGTCGTCCAGGGCGATGTCGCTGCCAAAGGTTTCCAGTGCCATGCCGGCGCTGAAGTGCTTGCCGGTGCTGGAAATTACCAGCACGCGCGCCTCGCCGGATTTGTGGATGTGCGTGAGCGCCGCGTCCAGCTCGCGCCAGAACAGCGGGTGCATGGTGTTCATCGCCTCGGGGCGGTTGAGCACCAGGTGCGCGACATGGTCGCTGGTGCTGAGGGTGAAGCAGGTGAGGGTGGGTGGGGCGTTGTTCATGCCCCAACTCTAAGCTAGAACCTGTTTACGGTCTAAACGGGGCCGCGCAAGCGCCTTCTCGGGATGGGATGCAAGGCGCGGTGCGACGCCCATAGCCCGGCTATGGGCTAGCGCCGCAACGCCGCAGACCGCCC
>Ga0102592_1000449_pt1 | contig 70310 bp, 78 predicted proteins | sample AraplaCol_mMF_r2_FD_76861 | JGI IMG/M metagenome (GOLD analysis project Ga0102592, IMG submission 76861) | Arabidopsis root microbial communities from North Carolina, USA - plate scrape MF_Col_mMF_r2 (SPADES assembly) (version 2) | ecosystem: Host-associated > Plants > Roots > Endosphere...
AACGAAGAAGGCAAGAAGGGCCGGATCGAGACGGGGCAGTTTGCCGACCTGATCGTGCCGAACAAGGACTACTTCGCCTGCGCCGAGGACGAGATCTCGTTCCTGACCTCGGAGCTGACTGTTGTCGGCGGCAAGGTCGTCTATGCGGCCGGCGACTTCGCTTCCCATGACGAGAACCCGGTGCCGCCGCCGATGCCCGACTGGTCGCCGGTGCGCAGCTTCGGCGGTTATGCCGCCTGGGGCGAGCCCGATGGCGCCGGCAAGAACTCGCTCCGCCGCACGGCGATCACCGCGTGCGGCTGCGCCAGCAATTGCGGCGTGCATGGTCACGACCATGCCGGCGCCTGGACGTCAAAGCTGCCGATCGCCGATCTCAAGGGCTTCTTCGGCGCACTCGGCTGCTCATGCTGGGCCGTGTGAAGATCTGTCAAATCTCCCGAAGGATCAAAGAATGAAGAATTTCGCTCGCACAGCCATGATAGCGGCGGTCTCAATCCTAATCAGCTCATCGGCGTCTCTCTGCCAGGACCTGGCCCAAACGACGGCTAAGCCTCGCCACCCTTGGGCGAAAGTCGTCGTGAACCATCCAACGCCGAAGCGTGGCGCCTATTACGAAGGGGTATCCCCATACAAATGGCAGCGGCCTTGGTGAAGGTGTCCCGCCCTACGTTGAGTTGAAGACGCCGGAGAAGGAGCCAAGATGATGAGCCTGTCTTCCCTCGAAAACCATTTCCCCGCCCGCTTTCGGCGGGGACTTGCAGATGGGCGTACCCTGTTTCTCTGCCTGCTGGCGCTCTGCTCGGCTTACATCCAGGGACCGCTGACGAAGGTATTCGACTTTCCGGGTGCGATCGCCGAAATGGAGCATTTCGGCCTGCATCCGGCGCCGGTCTTCGCCGTCGGCGTGATCGTCTTCGAGCTTTCGATGTCCGCACTCATCCTTGCCGGCATCTTCCGCTGGGCGGCGGCGCTTGCGCTTGCAGTCTTCACGCTCGCCGCGACCTTCATCGCGCTTCGCTTCTGGGAATTGCCGCCGGGCATGGAACGCTCGATGGCGATGAACAGCTTTTTCGAACACATCGGGCTCGTTGGCGCGTTCACTCTGGTGGCATGGCACGACCTGCGTGAACATGGCGCATCCGGAAAGGGACGGACTTCATGAGTTCTCCATCTGCAACCCCGACGCCTGGCGGGCTCACGCCGCTTCGCCAGCAGACCTTTGCCATTCTCTGGGTGGCGACCATTGTCGGCAATACTGGCAGCTTCATCCGCGATGTCGCAAGCTCATGGCTCGTCACCGACCTCTCGAACGCACCCGCCGCCGTCGCGGCGGTGCAGGCGGCGGGAACGCTTCCGATCTTCCCCTGGCGCATTCTTCATGAGTTGGTGGGCTATAACCTTCCCGGTGGATGGATGGGCCGGTGCCACAATCCTCTATTATCGCGCCAGGCCCTCCCTCGCGACCGAGACCATCGCGATCATCGCATTGACACTAGCCACTTTGATCGTCGCCACGATCACGGTCCGGACCGTTCGCACATCGTCAACGGGAAAGCATTTCGCGAGGACTGATGCGAGAATCCGACCAACAGGGGCTAGTGCCCCAAATCAAGGAGAACTTTCGATGATTGATCCGAAACCGCTTCTGACGCCGGCGCGTCGGATTTCGTGCCGAGGAATATAAAGGGGGCGGCCAAGGCGCCCGTACTCACCCCTGTGACGACTTCGAACTCCGGACGATCCCCGCGCTTGCTCCAGCCCTTAAGAAATCCAGCCGCAAAAGCGCCGTTGGCGCCTCCCCCTGAGATAACAAGATAGTCCGCACGCTTCAGGGAGGCCGGGCGAACTCCACGCGACGCCGCGGTTTTTATCTGGCGGTATTGGTTCGTGACCAGGCTCTTCATTTCGGGCGTTACCTCGTCGCCCAGAATCGTGCGAGGGCAGGGTCGCTGATGAAAGCGGCTTCCTGCTGGGCCTTGGATATCACCACCCGCGAGGCGGGCGCGACACTAGCCGGTAAGCAGGCGGCGGAAACGAAGAGTGAAAAATAGGAGAGAGATCTAACAGAGTCATTTGAAACTACATGCCTTGCCAGTCGCAGCCCCCCCCGCTGATTAGCATGTTTCCTCCGAGCGTGACCATTGGAGGTTGCGCAACATGACGGACGCTCCGATTGCCGACTGAGGCGTCCGTTATGTCCCGGCAATGGCTTCCCGAATGCAAGCTGCGAGACGGTCCGCCTGGAACGGTTTTGGGAGGATGTGAACCCCGTCGCCGACACGTTGGCGGACAGTCTGTTCCGAAAGGGCGGTGATAAAGATGAACGGGAGGGGCTCGTTGCGCGCTCGGAGTTTCTCGTACAGATCGATTCCACTCATTCCCGGCATATGCACATCCGACAAGATGCACGAGCAGCTTTCGATGTCACCGGAGTTCAGGAATTCTTCTGCGGATACATAGGTCTTCACCAAGAAGCCGAGCGAGCGCAGGAGGCTGCTCGCCCCACGCAGAACAGTAACTTCATCATCAATGATTGAGACAACATAATGTGTTGGCACCGAGTCTTACCGATCTCCGGTTCAACCGGGTCGTGACGTTGGAAGGAAACTTTGCCAAACTTACCCGCCAAAGGAAAGTATACAGTGGTTTACTCGCTATGAGAGCCGGCCGCGGAGACGCCGAGCAGTTCCGCCATCTTGACGAGGTCGGCGAAGGTCTTTGCCATCATTTTCCGGCTGACTTTCCCGCGGTGAATCTTGACGGTGATCTCGCTGAGCTCAAGCTCTCCGGCGATCTGCTTGTTCATCAGGCCGGACGTCGCCATCGCCATGATCTGCTTCTCGCGTGCGGAGAGCGTCTGGTAGCGCGAACGAAGCTCCTGGATCCGTTTCTCTGCGCTTCGCGCGATCTGGCTCTGCTTGACGGCTGCCTGTACGGCATCGAGCACATCCTGGTCGCGGATAGGCTTGGCGAGAAAGTCGCGAGCGCCTGCCTTCATCGCTTTGACAGACATTGGAATATCCCCGTGACCTGTGACGAAGATGATCGGAATAGCAATCCCTCTTTCATTCAGTTTACGCTGAAAGTCCAGTCCACTCGTTAATGGCAACCGGATGTCCAGGACCAAGCAGTCGGCACGACCGAGGTCTGGATCGGCGTACGCATCCTCAGTCAAGCCATAGGTCTTGACGTGGTACCCCACAGACCGCAACAGAGAGCTGAGTGCCTGGCGTACCAGAAGTTCGTCATCAACGATGAATACGAGCGGACTGTCCGACATTTAGATACTTTCTCTGGCCGTACATGGGCCTGCCGCAGTTTAGCCCGATCAAGGCACTTACGGAATATCCGGGACATGGAACAACTATACCAGGGTATGCGTAGGCAAAACGTTCGTCTGTCGAAATCCAATCATGGTTCGATTTCCCCGGCGGAGATGAGGATGCATGTTGGATGCTCATCGCACGGAGCAAGCCATGTCAGCGACTGTAACAGCAGCATCTCGGGACAATGCGCCATCGAGAGGGAGGATTGAGAATGGAGACGATCAGTCGGCTCAAGCCGCTCGACTGTTGTTCCGAGCCGCTCGATATCGCAACTGCGATGAGGAGGCAGCGGTTGAATTCGTCAGGCGGGCGATGGAACTTCTTGAGCGACAGGTCAACACGTCAGGCAAACCCGCACCATCAGCAGGAGGCTTGGCGCAGTGGCAGGTTAAACGACTAGAATTGCATATCGAGAACTCAATTTCGCGGCCGATTGCTCTGCATGAGCTGGCCGCTGTCTCCCGGCTGAGCACCAGCCATTTTTCTGCGGCGTTCAAAATAAGTTTTGGTCTTCCTCCGCATGCCTACCTGATCGAGCGGAGGGTTGCTTTTGCAAAGACCCGAATGCTGACGAGTGATGCACCACTGTCCGAAATTGCACTGGATTGCGGATTTGCGGATCAAGCGCATCTTTCCCGAGTCTTTCGGCGGGTCACCGGAATGCCTCCGAACGTCTGGCGCCGTTCGCGACGCGAAGCATCGGCAGGGACGGAGCAGAGTAACACCGGGCGGCACTGAGGCTGGCTCTCCTCGTAGGATGTACCTAACTCCGGAGTAGGTGTGTCGCGCGAGCAATCCCACGACCAACCGCTAGCTATCTTTGAGCAGCACCGGCACCCAGACCTCTCTTTGTCAAACGGAGAGCGACCTCCCTCTACAGCACCCTTGTGCAAGCGCTCGCCATCTAATGCGGCATCAAAGATGCGCGGCAGAACGATCTCGTGGGAGACTATCGGGACGATATGTTCTTTCGCAAGATCGCATGAAAGAGTATAGCCTGTCGCATAGTCGGTCTTAAACACAGCGACCGTCAGAGGAATGCGACTTTGATGGAATTCGATGCCGCTTGGCTGAAATCCTGTATTCGTGAAGCGCATAGCCGATACCAGGATTTGAAGTTCTGCAAGTTAAAGGAGCCTGGCTCCAACCGGACATGGGAGGCAGCATCTGTCCCACGCGAGTCGGCTGCTGCGAAATCCCGCCTTGAGGCTGATTTCCAATTTAGCGTTGAGCGCTTGGCCGATTGGCAGGATCCTCCGGTCAGCCTGATCCAGACCACGGATGAGATTGTGCTCATCTACACCTATGCAAGCGCAGCGCACTTGTTCGATCGACCGGGCGGCCAGCCACTGGATACTTTCCTCCGCTTTGCTCTTTCCGCTGCCAAGGCTATCGGTGAGGCTCACCTTGCGGGATATGTACATTGCTCGCTCAGTCCTGCGTACCTGGCACTTGATCGTTCCGGCGACGTTCGGTTGAGAGGTCTCGGCACTGCCGTCCACAGGAGCGAACTGTCGGGAAATCAGCTCCTTCCAGTCCAACCACCGTCCAACGACGAGATCGTCTATCGCGCTCCCGAGCAGCTACTCCCGAGCAATCCGTATGTTGATACGAGAACCGATCTATATTCGCTGGGCGTCTTGCTGTTCCAACTCCTCACCGGACGCGTTCCGCTGCAATCGTCTACAGGATCCGGATGGAGGCATGCGCACCTTGCCGTCGAACCCTATGCCGTCGAGGATTTTCGCGACGATGTCCCCGATGTCGTTGCCAGAATCTTGCTACGTCTGCTCAGAAAAGAGCCTGCCGCGCGCTATCAAAGCGCAAGAGCCCTACAGTTTGACCTCACCCGCTGTCTCGAGGAATGGGCCTCTCGCGGCGCGATCGAAGACTTCGAGCTTGCCCTCGTAGATGCTCCCAACAGTCGTGGAGGCCCGCAACCGCTATTCGGCCGCACACATGAAGAAGCGCAACTGCTCGACGTCCTGAAGCAGTTCGATACCAGTCGAAAGGGCGCGTTTGTAGTCATCTCCGGGGCCGCCGGCATCGGAAAATCAGCCCTTTTCCAATCGTTGAGGAGCAAGCTGGAATCGTCGGCCATATTTGCCCAGGGGAAAAGCGATCAGAAGCAGCGGGACATACCCTATGCGCCGCTGGTACAGGTGCTGCGCTCAGTCATCGACCAGGCCATGCGCCGGGGCGAATATGGTCTGCGGAACCTTCGGGAAAATCTCCTCCAGCGACTGGACGGCCACGGCAGGCTAGTAACAGATCTCGTTCCGACGATGGAACTCATTGTGGGACCTCAGCTCCCACTTGCCGAAGTGCCGGCGCATCTGGCCCAGACCCGGATGCAAAGAGCGATCTTGAATACCTTCGTGGCCCTTGGGTCCGCCCTTTCCCCGCTGGTGCTCTTCCTGGATGATCTCCAGTGGATCGACGAACAGACGCTCTCGGTATTGAAGCTCCTGTCCGCCGAACCGTTGGAGAATCTGCTTTGCGTCGGCGCCTGTCGTGAAGAAGAGGCGCAGGCGCTCTTTGCATCGGACGGGCTAATCGAAACATGGCGCCGCTCGGCCATACCGCTGACGGAGATCTCCCTTGGGCCTCTTTCGGTTGAAGCGGTACAGGAGATGATAGTCACAGTATTGCGCAACGAGCCCCCGGCCGTCGCCTCCATGGCCGAGATCATCCACGACAAGACGGCCGGGAACCCATTCTTCGTCAAGCAACTGCTTCAGGCCCTTTTCGAAGAGGGCGCTATTGCCTTCAGCGCCGCGGCACGTGCCTGGACCTGGAAAACCGTCGATCTCCTCCAATATCCGTACGCCGACAACGTCGTGGACTTCATGATACGCCGGCTCGATCAAATAGAGCCTGATGCCCGCGAAATGCTCCGGCTCATGGCCTGCATCGGGCCTGAGGTTGATGGAAAGCTGCTTTCCGCCCTGCTGGAGGTCGATTTCGCGGCCCTGCACAAGATTTCAAACCCGCTGATCGCCTCCGGCCTACTGTCACGGCGCCACGATCTTTTCTGTTTCGCCCACGACCGCGTCCAGGAAGCAGCCTATGCGCTTTCGACACCGGCGCAAAGGGCAGCCGACCACGCGCGCATCGCGCATCTCATGATTGATCTCACCGGCTTTGAAACCAGCGAAACGGCCTTTGCCGTCGCCAGCCAGATCGAAGGTTGCGATTCCGAGCAGCTATCGTTTTCTGCGAGGAAGCTGTTCGTGGAGGTGCTGGTCACAGCGCTTATCCATGCGAGGAGCGCTGCCGCCGTCAAACAGGCTGCCCGGTACGGGAGGATCGCTTGTGGCCTGATGGATGATGAGGACTGGTGGTCGCAATGTTATCATCTGGCCTTTCGCGCGCACCTTCTTTGGTGTGAATGCCTTCTGGCAACCGCCGCGCTCAACGAAGCAGCAGCAACCCTCGACCAGCTTCTGGTTCGGGCTGCATCGGCAACCGAAAAGGCGGCTGCCTATCGTTTGCGCGCGAACCTCCTGACCCTGCGGTCCGATTACGAAGGCGCCATCACAGCAGCTCTCCTGGGCCTCGACCTGCTCGGGATCAGTCTGAAGCGCGGCGCGAGCCGGGCGGAACTCGACCAGGCCTATGAGAGCGTGAAACGAACTCTCGGCGACCGGAACATTCTGGATTTGCGTGACCTTCCTGTCATGACCGACTCGCGGATCAAGAGCGCGATGGCTTTGCTTGCAACGCTGATCTCCTCAATCTTCACGAATGACGGACTCCGCTTTCTTCATATGGCAAAGATGGTGGAACTGACGCTTACACACGGCACCACCTCTGAATCAGCCTATGGGTTGAGCTGGTTTGGCGTCATGATCGCCTCGCTCTACGACGACTACCACGACGGCTTTGCCTATGGTCAAGCAGCATTGTCGCTCGTTGAGCGGCATGGCTACGAGGAACAGCATACCGCGACGCTGGTCGCTGTCGACCAGATCAGTGCCTGGACCCAACCGATGTCCTATTCACTCGACCGGGTGCGAGACGCGATCAGGATCGGACACGCGGCCGGGGACGTTGGCATGACATGTTACGCGCGCAACCATCTTGTCTCCGACCTCATCATCATCGGCGAAGATTTATCCGTCGTCGCCGCGGAGGCCGCCGACGCGATTGAGCTCACGCGTGAGCTTGGTTACGAGGACATTGAACACCTCCTTATAGCTCAGTTGAACCTCGTGATGACATTGGCTGGTGAAGATTCCAATGGAGGACGGCAACCGGTGAAATGGGATTTCGAGAGGGGTAAAATCGTCGCCTTCTCGACCTTGTTCTGGGTTCAACTTTACAAGGGAATATCGCTCTATTTTGATGGAGCCAATGATGGTGCTATCCCTCCTCTCGATGCGGCTGCCGAGCTCATCCCCCTGATGGCAGCACATATCGATACGTCGTATTGCACTCTGTTTCTGGCTCTCGCACTTGCCCGTTCGTCTGATGACTGGCACCAAGGCTCGCGGGTTGCCCAGACCCTGGAGGCAACCCGCTCTCGCTTCGCGGTGTGGGCTTTGATCAATCCCGGCACATTCAAAAACAAGCTCCATTTGATCGAGGCGGAAATAGCGCGCTTGCAGTCGAAGGACGAGCAGGCGGCGGCGCTGTTTGACCAGTCGGTCCAGGAGGCTCAGTCCGCAAACTTTGTGCATGAGCAGGCTCTGGCTCTCGAACTTGCCGGTAGGCATTGCAGAAAACGAAGTCTAACAGTCAGCGCCCAGCATTTCCTGAAGTCCGCCTATAGTCTTTACCGACAGTGGGGCGCGAACCGCAAGGCGCAGAGACTGGCGGAAGAGTTTGCGGAAATCTTTTTGTCAGAGACGATGGGATCTGTGGCAACGTCCCAGTCGCCTGATCTGGAGGCGGTTGTTGAGGCATCGCAGACGCTTTCTGAGGAAATGGATCTGGATCGCCTCGTTGAAACTCTTATGAAGAGCATGCTGGTCCATGCAGGTGCAAACCAGGGCGTGCTCCTGTTGATGGAAAACGGTGAGGTGAGGGTTCACGCGTCGGCGGCGACAAAAGGGAAAGAGGTGGTAATTTCTACCTCTCCGACCGCGCCCGAAGGATTGGTGCCCTATGCTGTCATTGACACGGTTATGGCAACGCGTCAGCCGCTCGTTGTCACGGATGCCACTGTTGATTTGCAAGGGTCCGGTCAACCGGCACTAGAAGTCAGAACTGCCCATTCCGTGCTCTGCGTGCCACTAATTCGGCGCGGCAATCTGATTGGCTTCATCTACCTGGAGAACACCCTGCTTGGCGGTGTCTTCACGGAAAGCAGAGCCACGACGATCAAGCTCCTGGCAACGCAAGCGGCCATCTCTCTCGATAACGCCAGGCTATACGCCAATCTGATGCGAGAGAATGAGCTGCGTTCGCGCAGCGAAGCAGCGCTGAGGAACGCGCGGGCGGAACTGGAGCGAACTTCAAAGCTGAGCATTCTTGGCGGTATTGCGGCTTCGATCGCTCACGAAATCGGGCAGCCCCTATCGGCCATTGCCGCGCACTCGGGGGCGGCAATTCGATGGCTTCAGCGTCCGGAACCGGACATAGCCGAGGCAGTCGACTGTCTGACATCAATTGATCAGAGTCTCCAGCGAATCAATGAGATTATCCGCGCCTTGCGCGCCCTCTCCAAGCAATCGCCACCGGTGCATCTGCCGATATCCATCGATGCGGTGCTGGCGGAAGTCATCCGGATCGCTCAATCTGAGATCGAGGCCAGCCATGTCAAAATTGTTTTCGACCTCAACACCCAGGATGCGAGGATCCGAGGTGACGCGACGCAGCTTAAGCAAGTCGTCTTGAACCTGCTCACCAACGCCATGGAGGCAATGGACAAGCTTCCCGTCGAGCGGCGGCGGATCGATATCAAGTCAAGGGTCGAAGAGAAGGCTGTAACAGTGAGCGTGCGCGATTACGGCGAAGGAATACCAGCGCCGGTTCTCGAGCAGGTTTTCAATCCCTTGTTCACGACTAAGCAGACAGGGATGGGCATGGGCCTGGCAATCTGCAAATCGATCGTCGAGGCACACGGCGGTTCCCTGACGATTCAATCTCTTGCGATGGGCACTGTTCTCGAGTTCTCAATTGCTACTGAATGACCACTCTTCTTCGGAGATGTCATTTAACTTCGTAGGGCATTCAGATCAGGCGAGCACCAGTTGTGATAAGCGCGAAATGCGCTCGGCAATCGAAGGTGACATGGTGGCCAGCAAGAACGCCGGGAGGGAATGCGCCGGCGATTTGTCGCGACGCGCCTCCGGCGACAAGTACCATCATGGCGTCGATTGCCTCGATCAGCGACCGGAACCCGGCGCCCGTGCTTCAGCGCACGCCGACGCCGGACGCACGACATTCTTCCACGGCCGGAGCTTCCCGCCAAGAATGAGACGAAGCGCCGGACCTTCACCGCGATATGGCGATTGGCTGTTGGAGCAGACTTCCAGGGTCGCCACATGTGGACGAATTGTGGAATTGGCTTGGTTCTCGGTCGCGAGTGCTAGAGCCAGACTGTTAGGATCCGCTCATTTTGGGAACGCGAGAGAGATCATGGGTTGGCCCTGCGATATGTGTAAGCGCCTGGCGAAAAGCACCTGCTCCACGCGACCCAATATCCAAACAGCCTTCCCACCGAGAACCACGCAGCCGATCGATCACAGGCCGCACCGAGCTGCGATCGATAGCCCGCCCGTTATGCCGACGGATTTGCGTTTGGGGAGTAGAAAACCGCTATCAGTATCGTCAGCGAAGCGGGCAGGAGCATCCCTACGACGCCCACTGTTACTTGAGCAAACGCTCCCGCGGCGCAGCCCGCTACAAAGCCGCCTATGAGGATGATCGACGTAAGAGACTGTCCCCACTCTTCAGGCTTTTCTGCATAACCAATAAGGCGTCGTGCCGCCACCACCGCGACCCCGGCAATATTACCCGTCATCAACGAGAACGGTGGGCCGAGTTTGCTGTCGAGACGGTCTATCGCCGTCAACATTCCCATCGCGAAGGCTGCAAGCAGTGCACATGCCGAATCTGAGCCCACGCCAATCGCTGCAAGAAGAGCGGAGGCCGCAAATGCAGAAGCGGAGATGACCAGCGCCCAGAACGTGGCCCGTTCTACGGGCTTGATCCAGGCCACCAGAATGGCTGCAAGGCCTGCGCCAAACATAAAGAGCGGGAATGTCATGATCTGGAGGCCGTGCAAGCCCCCTTTTTCGTGGCCGACTAATCCCAGTCCCAGGAGCACGACATTCCCGGTGACAAGTCCGACGAACAGTCCGCCCAGCTGGATAAAAAACAGTGCGTCTGCGAACCCGGAAATGAACGCAAGCACTAGCGAGTTACCTTTTTTGCGAACTGCATTCAGCATAATCTACCCGCACCTTTTTTTTCAGCAGAAGACATTACGTTCGTTCGCGCCCGCGTCATCCCCCGGGGCGGAGGGCGAGGTTGAAATCGCCTCATATTCAACACGTGCCGAGAACGGCATCTTGGAGCATAGTGCGGCAGTTTGGACGAAATAACTGGAGAGTCGCGAAAAACGTGACCGCACCGGCACCAGCAGCTTGAGGGGAAGGGCGACAACACCCGTCGCGCCGACCACCCTGGATATTCAACGCCTTATCTGAAAACAGCTCCCCGAACCGCACGCTCACGCCGACGGGAGCCGCCCGCCGTTGATTTATACAAGAGTTATCAGCCTTTTTGACTATGCTAGCCGGGAGGTGGTCCCAGAAGATTGGTCCTCAGCCGCGGCGCCACAGCCACGTTGGCAAGGAGTAACGACAAATGCGTCTGGGTCTCGGAACGACATTGCAGCCATTCTCGAGTCCTGCGGAGAACACTAGCGCTGAGGTAAGGGATCTGTTCCATGTCAAAGCGGGGTTCAGGTCTGGCCGGGGGGCAATGGCTTCGCGGAACGCCCGTCACGCCAGTTCTTGCAGGTCGGCAGGGGTGAAAGCCGCTTTTGAAACGCTCAGAGCCGAAAGTACTTCGTACCACCATTTTCGTTACGGCAATGGGGAGTCGACGCGCCCCTAAACCCAGCGAAATCGCCAATGCTTTTTAGGACACCTGACAATCATCGACCGAGGACGATATGAACGATTTAATGGAACGTGGCACTTTGATGGGCTCGCTTGCTCCTGTTCTGGAGCCCTTGGCATCGCTATTGGAATTCTCCGGTGTCGTGGTGATTGTTATCGGCGTTGTACTGGCCAGCATCAACTACATTCGGGATGCAATTTCCCGTCCCGGCGAACTTGCCTATGCCCGTTACCGTGCCAATCTCGGGCGTGGGATATTGTTAGGTCTCGAAATCCTGATCGGGGCCGACATTATCGCTACGATCATATCTCCCCTAACATGGGAGAGTGTCGGTCTACTTGGGCTGATAGTTTTAATTCGTACGTTCCTGAGCTTCTCGCTTGAAGCGGAAATCGATGGCGAATGGCCGTGGAGGCGGGGGCGACGCAAACGGGTGGAATAAGGTTCTCACCGCTGTCGTGATTTTCGGGCACCGCGTCCCCGCGCAGATTTCGATACCGATGAAAAGTGTGCCGGCCCTCCAAACGGATCATTAAAGCGGAGTTCCAGGAAACGAAGAAGGCGATCGTTTTCCGCGCTGGTGGAAAGATGAACTGCGAATGGGAAACTGCCAGCAGCTCATTCGCCACTACATGGACAACGTGGGCTCGGCGCTGATCTGGTCATTCTCAGGTTCGGGCGATGCCCGGTTGGCAGTCCTTCTCGCCGCGGCAGCCGCGCCATTGTTTGTGAATCTCTCTCTCCTGGGCGAGTGTGCCCGGTGGACGGCGGCCGATGTCGATATTCTGCCGCAGATCGAAATCGACAAGGGGTGGGAGCTGGTGCTTTGGACAGCGGGAAGGGCTCCCGGTTGGTAATGATATTGCCGCGTGCGGACGTAGACCGGGTTCCACGGCGCTCTGCCGCCTTCGTTTCCGCCATGTATCCGGCACCGCACCGAGAGCGGGCCGCTAGCCATGCGGAGTTGGCAACTGGAAGAGGTGGCGAATGCGCTGGGCTATGCTCATAGAACCATGCGCAGCAGGAGCTATTCCACCTTCAGCCAAGGCTTCAGTTTCCAGCCGGGCTGCGAGCGTCGATCCGAGTTCGTCCGCAAGTATCGGCCGGTCTTGCATGATTTTGGCGAGGCTGACGGACGGTACTTCATAAACTACCACCCTCGACAGCGCTGTGATCGATCCCGGTTCCTCCGAGCCCATCAAAACACCGCGCTCACCGAAGAAATCCCCGGGTGACAGCCGATTTAGCTCCATATGCTTCCCGTCAAGGTTCCGCTGAACCAAAACGACCCCTCGTCCAACCAACATCAGCGTAGACGAGCGTATGCCTTGGTCGATGATTTTCGCGCCTTTCGGAACCTCGTGCTTAATCAGAGATGCAGCCAGTTCATCGATCTCTTCATTGCTTAGGACCGCAAAGACAGGCATTGCCCTTATCAACTCGTACTGTGAAGATTTTCGTGAGGCCGGGACTGAGAGAATTGGCGGCATTAATCCATAGAGCGAGATTGGCAGGCCTGAAAGCGCCAAACCAGCAGCACCAAGGTGACGGAAGATCAATCCGAACATCTCATTTTTGGCCGGAACAATCTGATCTACGCCCGAGACGCGGAACACCAACTCAACCCCGATTGAGTGCCCATCCATGTCTGTCAAGCTCACAAATGGAGCAGGGACTTGCAAGACATGTCTGCTGCCGACGAGGATGGTTTCAAAGAGCTCCAGTATCTCCGAAGGCGCTTGAGTGGCCACCACTCTTACAGTGAGTGCGACACCATGAGTTTCATCAGGACTGCTGGAGTTTACGAGTTGGCTTTTAGCCAAGGACGTATTGGGAACCACAACAAGATCATTTGTTACGTTGAGCAGGTGGGTCGCTCTCCAATTTGTCTCGACAACACGCCCCTGCATGCCGTTATCCAACACGATCCAATCCCCAACGGCGTATGGCCGTCCAAGATTTAGCGCGATACCCGAAAAGACGTCCGACAATGTGCTCTGCAAGGCCAGGCCAAGAATGACAGCCACTACGCCCGATGTTGCAATTAGTGTTCCTACCGGCACATTGAACACATAGGCCACGATGGCGAGAGTGGCTCCAACGTAGATGAGACCAGCCACTAAATCTTGTATGAGGCGGGCTTCGCGAGGCCGTCCCTCAAAGATGATAAACAGACGAACCGAACTCACCAGCATTAAAGCCCCGCCGATCCACCAGATGACTTTGGCAGCACCATAAAACAGGTGAAGGGGAAGACCCGCCGGATACTGAGATGCCATGTATGGCTCGATGCCGTTAGCGAGCAGCACTGCCGTCAACAGTGCAAAGAGAACGGTATGTGCGCCGAACTGAAATGCGCGACTACTCGCCGAGAGATGGACGAGAGCGAACGCGACACTTAGTGCGACCAATTGCGCGACCGGATCGAATACATACATCATGATTTGGACCCAACGTAGATACCCAACAATGATCGCTTATCGCCGCCCGAAACTCTTGAACAGAAGTCCGGTGTTCGTTCAGTGCCGCCGGCTTCGCGCATGACTGCCAATCGCTATCGAGGCGGCTCGCAACAGCGCCAACGGCGATTTCAGAGCAAAAAGCAACAGCGGCAAATCCGCTCGGGTGTTCCATAATATAGATTACGCGATTTTTGCCACTATTGCCCCTTTTAGGGGGTTGATAAGTTCGAATTTCGACGGTAATGATCCCATCAAAGGGGTCGACAATGAAACGAACGCTGCAGATCCACTTCGACGGCGAATGGCACGACGCGGCAGCTCTTGAGCTGAAAGACGACGATGCCGGCTACGTCGGTAGTTCGGTCGTCGACTACGATCTCGACTACTTTCTCGCCACGGCCGCGCAGGGTTTCGCCGCGGGTCAGACGGTCTGCGATCACCGCGCATTGTCTGTTCGCTATCCGATTGACCTTGAAAATCGGTACAGCCGTCACTGGCCAGCTTTCCTCCTGGATCTCATGCCACAAGGCCATGCACGGCGAAAGTTGGCTGAGCATATGGGGCTCGACGAAGTGGCTCGTTCATCGGATCTATCTTTGCTCCTCCGAGCCGCAACGGGCGGAATTGGCAACATCCGCATCAAGGAAGCGGCAGAGGCGGAGTCCGCTCGATTGAGCGGCTTGCAGCGCCAGGGCGTAACGGAGGCGGATATCCTGGGGCGATCGGACCGCTTCATGGAAGTTGCCGACCGTTTCGCAATGTTGGCTTCCGGTTCTAGTGGACTGCAGGGTGAGTGGCCAAAAGTGTCAATGACCCAGGCGAAGAACGGGCTCTTTTATCCCGACAGCATCGTGACCGACGACGAGGCCCTACGGCACGTCATCGTCAAGCTTGTTCGTGGCCCTGAAGCAGTTGACCGCACCATACTTGAAGGCGAAGCGATCTATTCGCGCATTGCCTTGGAACTTGGTCTCAAAGTCAAAGAACCGTCGATTTACGCTGACGGTGTGCTGATCATCCCTCGCTTTGACCGGAGCCTTAGCGCGAATGGGAAGACGATCCGGCTCGGACAGGAAAGCCTCGTTTCGGCGCTCGGTGTTGCAGAGTTCGGTCACATCGGCACACATGAGGCCTACATCGAGCTACTGAAACGACATTCCGATGACCCGATTGCCGACATTGCAGAATATTTGAAACGCGATATCGCCAACCTCGCGCTCGGCAATCCCGATAATCACGGTCGTAACTCCGCGTTGAGCAAGTACCCCAACGGAAAGATCCGACTGTCACCACTCTTTGACTTTGCTCCCATGCGGTTGGCGAAAGAGGGTGTTGTGCGATCTACCCGTTGGGCCTCCATGCGTGACGGCGGCCTGGACCATTCTCCTGACTGGAAACGGATTTGTGCTGAGGTCTGGCCGGACCGCGATGTTCAGACGAAGCTGATGTCAGAGCTGCAGGCTTTCGCACAGCGCCTCAGACTGGTGCCGAGCCATGCGAAAAAGTTGGGAGCGCCGGACGTCATCATCGAACGAGCCATGATGCGCTGCAGCGAGATCGCTGACGGTGTTGATGACGCGTTCTCTAAACCGGAAGGAGCCTGATCAAAGTGGCACGGTGGAAAAAGCCGACGAAAGAGCAGGTTTCGGTGATGCGCCAGGATCTTGCAGAACAGGCGCGACGCGGCGGCTTGCATTTGCCGGATGCTGTGGTGGATATGCGCAAAAGCATAGGCCTCACGCAGCAGGAGTTTGCCAACACCCTCGGCCTTACTCGTAGACAGGTCGCGGAAATCGAAGCGGGCATTGCTAACCCGACATTGGAGACGTTGGACAAGATTGGCCGGCTGTTTGGCTTCGCAGTGGGTTTCGTGCCGAAGCGACGGCAGGATCCTTAATCAAAGTTCTCGCTCGACGTGTTGCATCCGTTCTGGAGGTTACCGGATCGGTTGGCCGAGATCCTGTGCAAACGCGAGCAGCGCTATGTCTGAAGCTCAACGGCGATTGGCGTCAGCAGGCTGATGGCATGAACTCCGATGCGCTGAGTGCCTAGGCCCCCAGCGCGAGCGTAAACTCTCTGCTCCAAATCAGAGTGAGAGCTTGCAATCATCCACGCAGGTGATCAGGGGCAGACTCCAGGCTAATTTCCGCACACGATCAACAGACTGCAGGCTGATGCGTTAATTGATAAAATCATACTGTAGCGTGAATAGTGCATGTTGATAATCAGCCTGCATGCTGATAAAACTTGTTGTACGATCAGCTCACAGTCTGAAGAACGTGGATGAAAAGCGATAGTCGCAAAAGGGGGCGCCTGCGCCTCGATGAAAGACTTCGGCCGCTCCAACCAATCGATCGGTTCAAGGCGCCGCCGAAAGGATGGGTGCGTGCACTGCGTGACGCGCTCGGGATGACGGGTGCCCAGCTCGGCGCGCGCATTGGGGTGCGACCCCAAACCGTAGAAGCCATAGAGAAGTCGGAAGCTGCAGGCACGATCCAACTCAAAACCTTGCGTCGCGCAGCTGAGGCGCTGGATTGCACGCTCGTTTACGCACTTGTTCCCAACAGTTCACTTGAGGCTCTCATCGAGGCGCGCGCAAGGAAGATCGCGACGCGGGAGCTTCACCGCGTCGCGCACACGATGCGGCTCGAAGCTCAGGGCACGGACGAAGCTGATTTCGAATCCCGTGTCCAGGCATACATTCGCGACAGGCTCTCCGAACGCGACCTCTGGAACGAGACATGACGGACCTGTTTCAGGAGCCTGAGGACGCAACACCCCTGGAACCAAATGAGCGCGAGGGGCTCCTTCAGACATGGATCACGCACCGTCGTGATCTCAACGAGGCAGAGCGGGAGAACATTGTCGAAGGTGCGGCCTGGGCGCGTGGTCGTCGACGCGTATCGCTTGAGCGACTGCTCAGCGAGGATTTCATGCGAACACTGCACAAGCGGATGCTTGGCGACGTCTGGGAATGGGCCGGCGTCTTCCGAACGACGGAGCGCAACATCGGCGTTCAACCCTACCGCATCGGAATGGAGCTGGCGGGCCTGTTAAGCGACGTCCACTATTGGATTGGGCATCAGACATTTCCGGCGGATGAGATTGCGATCAGGTTTCACCATCGCCTGGTTGCCATCCATCCATTTCCCAACGGAAATGGTCGTCACGCTCGCTTGGTAGCCGATCTTCTGATCGAGCGCCTTGGCGGCGAACATTTCAGCTGGGGTGGCGGGACGCTGGCCGATGTCGGCGAGCTTCGCACCCGTTACATGGCGGCACTTCGTGCAGCCGACAACCATGATATCGCACCGCTGCTGCTATTCGCGCGCACCTGACAAATGTCGCCACTGGTCATGGGTAGGGCTTGGGCCCTAGCCGACATAGATTGCGGAAATCGAAGCGGGCACTGCCAATCACCGGAGACACCGGAGAGGATCGGCCGGCTGTTCCTGGTTCACGCCCAGTGCGTTGTCGGAAAACCCAAATACTGCCGTCGGCGGCATCCTCCAGCATGCCGTTCGTCTAATTTAAAGTGATGCGGCGTCCAATTTTGAACCAAAGAACACCAATGCGGCAGATGCCTTTGCAACACCCGTGCTCAAAGTAGCCTACCGGAACGCTTCGGACGGGGGCAGTCGGTCCCGCTTCCCTTCGGGCCACTATGTTGAAGCTCCTGCGGCGGCCCTTTTTCCGCCTTCGCGTAACGCGAATTCCCGCTTTCCCGCGAGGACGCGGCGCTATGCTGAAAGCTCCGATACGCTTCTTTGTGAAATGACCGAGCCTATCGGATCGGTTGAAGGGGGCCGAGGGACTTTGCCCCTTCTCTCCCCCAAACAGTCTTCCGCCCACCTTCCTTCGCTGCGCTTCCGTGCAGGCGGTTCCCCGCGAAGACTGCTTTCCCCCTCCGTCCCCACCGCTCGCGCGGCCCCGGGAAGCAGGACGCGGCCCTGCTTCGCGGTCCAAGGGAAAAGGAGATCTAAGTATGAGCATCTACGCCAAAACCGCCCGTTTCGACACGGGTCGCGCGCTCTCCGAGGATGAGATGCGCACCATTGCGCCTTCGATATTCGCGACTTCGGCACACGAAAGCCGCTCCGAGCGCTTCATGCCAATCCCGACAATCGAAATCCTGCGTGGGCTGATGAAGGAGGGCTTCGCGCCGGTCGGAGCGCGCCAGTCAGTCAGCCGCACGGAAGGAAAGGCCAACTTTACCAAGCACCTTATCCGTCTTCGTCGCCTCGATGACGGAAATGTCTACAAAGTGGGTGACACCGTCTGCGAAATTCTCCTCAAAAACGCAAATGATGGAACGAGTGCCTATGAGTTGCTCGCGGGGCTATTCCGAGTTTGCTGCCTCAATTCACTCGTGGCCCACACCGGAACGATTGACGCGATCAAAGTCCGGCACTCCGGAGATGTTCAAGGCAAGGTGATCGAAGGAACCTATCGCGTGCTCGCGGAGGCCGAACGAGCTCTGGCAGCGCCCCAAGACTGGTCGAGCTTCACAATGGGGCGGGATGCAAAGGAGGTGTTGGCGGAGGCGGCGCATCTGCTTCGCTTTGGTGACGCCGACGGCGCTGTGACGACACCGATCAAGCCAGAACAACTGCTTGTGCCCCGTCGCCAGGAGGATCGCGCTGATGACCTTTGGACCGTATGGAATGTCGTTCAAGAAAACAGCATCAAAGGTGGGTTGCGCGGTGTGGGCCGCGATGAAACTGGCAGGCCGCGCAGATCAACGTCACGCCCGATCAATGGCATCGATCAGGATATCAAGCTCAACAAGGCTCTTTGGCTTGTAGGGGAACGCATGGCCAGATTGCTGCGCAACCGATGATGGTTTCAATCGCCTCGCGTCCAGAACAGTCTGGATACGAGGCGATCTTCGACGGCAACTTCTTGAGGGGCGCCCCAAAGCCCCGCCCCTCAAACACCCCTGCCCGCCCGAAAATTTATCCACATCCGTGCAAGCCGATGGTAATCGTCGCGTCGCGCGAAAACGGTTTTTCTTTCATTGCAGTAGGGTTTGCCTATCTTGTGGACGACCGGTGGAAAGACGGGGGATATTTAGTGCGTCCCCGCCGCAATCTTGTGCCCGCCCCAAGTTGACCTAGAGTGTTTGAGCGGTCGATCGAAACCGCGAGTGTAGCAACTATCAGATTGGGGCTGGCGTCGTCGCCGGCCCCTTTCCAACCTACATTCGGTTCGAACAACGATGCGACCGGCGTTGGGTTAACGTTGCTCGCCGACCTTAGCCGGAGCAGCCGCCTCCTGTCCGGTCCGTGTCGTTTCAAGCAGCTCGTCGCTCGCCCTGAGATCTAACTTTCCCCAGATCGACGTTTTCCGCGTGCCGGACTTCGGATTGCGCGACTGTTTAATCTCGACGATGAATGACGTTGTCTGCTGGCGCATGGTTCCCCCAGGTGACGAATCCCAATCGAACGATCGTGCGCTAGCCCATTGGCAACTCTGCCTTGATCGAGGATGGAGATGCGGTGCGAGCGGGCCGGTACAGAGACGAAGTCCGCAGGATGGTCCTGTTTCACCTACCTTGCCAGGGCAATGTTCTCTCTTGCTGCGGCAGCGTCCTGCGCGGGCTCGATGGGCGTGTCTGACCGGAAAGCGGCTGGAGCCTCGATCGTCCTCCCGCAACGGCATCCGCAGTTTTCTTACCCCTGGCGGCTCAAGCCGCCATTCCTCGCCATCGAACAAAACTGCTCCTTGCCGCCCTCCATTTCATTTTGGCCCTATGGGTGCGGTCCGATCGTCCCCGGTCCTTTCGACAGCCATCGAGGCCGCGAAGGGCGCGGCCCGAAACACGAGAAAGGAACTTCGACATGGCAACCATTGGCACTTTCACCTCCACCGACAACGGCTTCAACGGGTCGATCCGTACGCTGACCCTCAACGTCAAGGCTCGCATCGCACGGATCGAACACCCCTCCGACAAAGGTCCTCACTTCCGCATCTATGCCGGCAACGTCGAATTCGGTGCGGCCTGGCAGAAGAGCTCCGAACAGACTGGCCGCGACTACCTCTCGGTCAAGCTCGACGACCCGAGCTTCCCCGCTCCAATCTACGCGACGCTTGCGGAAGTCGAAGGCGAAGACGGCTACCAGCTGATCTGGTCTCGCTCCAACAGGGACTGAGGCAACTGGGCCCCGCCTCCAGGCGGGGCCACCTCTCGTGGTTCGCCCAAGCGATTACGACCACCGTTCGCGGCCGCATCGGTTCTCACTGCGTTCGGCGAACTTCGTCGTCACTTCGAGGGGCGTTTTACCGCTGGCCGATATCCCCGGGTGCGCTTCTTCCTGAGAACGTCGAGAAACAACGCGACCGCCTCTTGCTCGTTGTCGAAATGATGGACCATCGATTGGCCTCTTTGACCGATCCTTCCCCAGCGCCGCGTCAGGCAGGCCTCTCCAAATAGCGTCCGATCGATCGACAGCGCATAGAACCGGGCCATGTTCCTGTTTGCGTCGGTTCGTTCGACATAGAGATGGTAGGGCTGACTGAGCATGGGAGTACCATCGCCGATGCCCGGATTCCCGTCCAACGAGTGTTTTGAATCGATCCGGCCTGATCGATTCATGATTGTGATGGATCGTCGGGAAAAATCAGGTGGTTGTCGGCGGAGTGCGAAATCTGTTTTGCTTGACGCAGCCTCGCATGTCGGCGCGCCTGAACCATATGGCGCGACCGCATCTCAAAGGCGCGTTTCCCGCCGTAAACACGATCTGCTCGTCAGCGCGCATTCGCAGCACTTCGTCCGGTTGGATGAGCGGCCGCGCCGCAATCTGCTTCGAGCGCGTACGTGACGACCCCCGCGATTGGAAACTGCGGCTCAGCTGATCGACTTCGACGGTCGTCGCGCCGCAGCGCCTTGAAACGTACTCGGCCGTTTCAGGATCGTTGATGGCGGCAAACGAGATCCAGCTCGCACTCTCGAACCATTTGCTCGTGGCGTCGCGGCCGCCGAAGGTCTCGCGCATCTGGCCGATCGACTGAAAGATCAGCGTGAGTGATATCCCGTACTTGCGGCCGGTGTCGCGTGCCGTCTCAAGAATGCGCAGGTAACCGAGGCGGGCCACCTCGTCGAGGAGGAACAGAGCCAGATCGCCGCCGAAGCGATTGCGATTGTAAATCGCGTTCACGAAGGATCCGATGATGACGCGAGCAAGGCCTGGATGCATTTCCAGTGTCTTCAGATCGATATTGATGAAGACGTCCAGCGATCCGTTCAAGAGCTGTTCCGTCGAAAAACTCTTAGCTGAGACCAGGCCTGCATAGTTTTCATAGGAGAGCCAATGCGTTTCCTTCACCGCGTTGGCGTAGACGCCGGAAAAGGTCTCCGGTGTCATGTTGACGAATGCAGCGACGTTTTCTCTCACGAAGTCCGAGCTCGAGTTCGCGTGAATTGCCTGCAGGCGTTCGCGCAGCTTCGGTTCCGGTTCCGCAAGGTTCTTGCGAACCTGCCTGAGCGTCTGGTCTTCGTTGCGCGTGTGACCAGACAAGCAGACATCGGCAATGAGTGCGGTCAGCAACTGCAGCCCGGATGCCCTGAAGAAATCGTCGCGCACCCCGATCGCGCGACCGCTGTCGCTCATGATCCAGGAGGCAACCGCGCTGATATCCTCCTCCTTGGTTCCGCCATACCGGCCGATCCAGTCGAGTGCATTGAACCCCGCCTTGGGTTTCTTCGGGTCGAGTGTCCGAACGTCCCGGCCGGCGGCTTTGCGATGATCGACCACCATTGGCGCCACTTCATTGGAAGGGTCGAGGACGACGAGCGTGCTTCCCCATTTGAGCGCTGTCGGTACCGTTACCGAGGTCGTCTTGAAGCCGCCTGAACCAGCAAAGACGAGACCGTGCGACGAGCCGAAAGAGCCATCGAAGCACAAAAGCTGCGACCGACCGGCCGCACCCCAGGTCTCAGGCTTGTCTGCTCTAAACGGTATGGCCGCGACGCTGTCTTCATCGACCCGGTAGCCCTCGCCAATCACGATCCCCGCCGCCTCCGGAAAGAGCCTTTTTGCGTGTGAAAGCTTCATCCAGTTGGCTTCACCGTAGATCGCGCGCATGCCACGAACGCGCCTCGGCTTGGTACTTGCGAAGGCAGCGTTTCCGATCATCGCGACCCGCAATCCGAACCCTGACGATGTAAGTGCTGCGACCGCGCCAATGAGCGCCGACGGTTCAATGGGTATCATCTGGAACTGCAAAGGCAGGAATGGGTCTTGGTCGGTAGTGTGATGGTACCCGTCGATGAGCGCGAGCACGCAAGAAACCAGCCCTCCCCCGAATGCGCCCCATCCCGCGAAGCGGATGTTGGCGGATCCAGCGGCGGTAAACAGGAAGACGATGCCGGTGATCGCGGCGAGAACATAGGGCAACGCGGCACCTGCTCGGGCGAATAGCGCGCGCTGAGGTTCCGTCCTGCCGAACCCCACGAGCCAGTCCTCCGCCCCTGTCGTGGCGATTGAGGTTAGCACCATCAGAGTGACAGGCGCCGCCGCGAGCGCGATCCTACCCCCGCCCATTGCGAAAGGCCTCCGCGCCGATTGCTGTCAGGCGTGGACGCTCGCCTTCGTCGCGCTGCAGCCGCTCGCCAAGTTCGATCAATGCGCCGAGCAGCAGTGCGCGCGTCTCGTAACGCAAGCCCGCTTTGACGATGAGGCCGCCCAGTTCGATCTTTTCCCGGGCATCTTTTCGCCGGGCATCGGATTTGATCGCGCGTGCCATCCGCTCAAGCCCCGTCAGTGCGGCTCTCAGCCGCGCCAGCGTCGAGCGGCGGGGTCGCCTTGTTTCTTGCTGCCGTTGTTGCCCCGTTGTCGCGAAAGCGTGCCGCCAGTTTCTCGAAGGCGGCCTGGAGATCGGTCTCGTCGAGCTCGATCTCTCCGAGGCCCGCCTTCAAGGCAATACGACCGATCCGTTCGGCTTCGCGGGTTTCGGCCTGTCGCAATTGTTCCTGGAGTTTTGCGATCTCCTCTCGAATTCTCGAAGAAGGCTTTTTCATTCCGATTGTCCTTTCGTGCCGTGTTTCGAACGGCACGAGATTTCCCTGGATGGGTCGGCCCATCCAGGGACAAAACTGTCCGTTGGCACCGCCAACGCCTTTGACGATTATCCCGGCCGTTCCGAAGGAGCGGCATCCAAGGGCGCAATTATACGTCGCTGGCGCGACGTCCTGATTTGCGATCTCGGCAATCTTATCCCTCCTCTCGAAACGCGTTGATTTCGCTTGCGATCAGGAGTGTCTGTCGAAATGGCCGTCCCTCATTTCTCCGTCAGCATCGTCGCCCGCGGCGCGGGCCGCAGCGCCGTGATGTCGGCCGCCTATCGCCACTGCGCGAAGATGGACTTCGAACGCGAGGCCCGCGCTGTCGATTATCGCGCCAAGCAAGGGCTGCTGCATGAAGAGTTCGTGGTACCCGCAGATGCGCCAGCCTGGCTTTCCTCCTTGATCGCCGATCGCTCTGTGTCAGGCGCATCGGAGGCCTTCTGGAACAGGGTCGAAGTGTTCGAAAAGCGCTCCGATGCTCAGCTGGCCAAGGATGTCACGATCGCCTTGCCGATCGAACTTACAGCGGACCAGAACATCGCACTTATGCGCGAATTCGTCGCGAGCCACATCCTTTCCAGAGGCATGGTCGCTGATTGGGTTTATCATGATGCACCAGGCAACCCGCATGTTCACCTGATGACGACGCTGCGGCCGCTTACGGCCGAAGGGTTCGGAGCCAAGAAGGTACAGGTGTTGTCGCCGGACGGCCGGCCTTTGCGCAACGATGCCGGTAAAATTGTCTATGAACTGTGGGCCGGCGGCGCCGACGATTTCAACGTCTTTCGAGACGGTTGGTTCGAGTGCCAGAACAGGCATCTGGCACTTGCGGGCCTCGACATCCGCGTGGACGGGCGTTCCTACAATAGTCAAGGGATCGAGGCGGAGCCGACGATCCATGTCGGCGTCGGCGCCAAGGCGATCGAGCGGAAGTCAGCCGCATCGGAAAAGCAGCTTTTGCTGGACCGCCTCGAACTTCAGGAGGTTCGACGCCGAGAAAATGCGGGTCGCATCGTGCGCCGCCCGGAGATCGTCCTTGAAATGATCGCCCGCGAAAAGAGCGTCTTCGATGAGCGGGACGTCGCCAAGATACTTCATCGCTACATCGACGATGCGGGGCTCTTCCGATCGTTGGTGTCGCGCATCCTGCAAGACCCTCGGGCTTTGCGCCTGACCGGGGAGCGTATCGACTTTGAGACGGGGGTGCGTACCCCGGAACGGTACACGACCAGGGAGCTTATCCGGCTCGAAGCGGAGATGGTGAACCGCGCTTCCTGGCTTGCAAGGCGAGCGTCGCATGGCGTGCGGCGCGGGGTTCTGGATACGGCTTTTTATCGCAGCCCTGAACTTTCTGATGAGCAGAAGGCAGCGATCGAACGTCTGACCGAAAATGCCTCTCTTGCTGCAGTCGTTGGCCGCGCCGGCGCCGGCAAGACAACAATGATGAAAGCCGCTCGCGAGGTCTGGCAGGCGGCGGGGTATCGCGTTGTCGGCGGGGCTCTCGCTGGCAAGGCGGCCGAGGGACTGGAGAAGGAGGCGGGCATCGCCTCGCGCACGCTTTCGTCGTGGGAGCGGCGTTGGGCACAAGGTATCGACCGTCTCGACGACAGAACAGTGTTTGTCCTCGACGAGGCCGGCATGGTCTCGTCGAGGCAAATGGCGTACTTCGTCGAAGTCATCGTGAAGACCGGCGCGAAACTTGTTCTCGTCGGCGATCCCGAACAGCTTCAGCCGATCGAGGCCGGTGCCGCATTTCGCGCGATCGTCGACCGGGTCGGCTATGCCGAACTCCAAACCATCTATCGCCAGCGCACACCGTGGATGCGCAGCGCTTCGCTCGATCTGGCGCGGGGCAGGATTGGCGAGGCGGTGGATGCGTATCGCGCCAATCGCAAGATAATCAGTGCGGAGCTCAAATCTGAAGCTGTCGAACGCCTCATCACCGATTGGGACAGTGAGTATCTCCCGACAAAGACCAGTCTGATCCTCGCGCACCTGCGCCGAGATGTGCGCATGCTCAATGCGCTTGCTCGCGCGAGACTCGTCGAACGCGGCGTTGTCGGCCAAGGGGTTGCGTTCAAGACAGCAGACGGAAATCGCGATTTTTCCGCCGGCGATCAGATCGTGTTCCTGAGGAACGAGGCCAGCCTCGGCGTCAAGAACGGTATGCTTGGTCGCGTGGTAGAGGCGGCTCCTGGCCGCCTCATCGCAACCATCGGCGAAGGGACACATCGGCACAACATTACCGTCGAGCAGCGCTTCTACAACAATGTCGACCACGGATACGCGACGACGATCCACAAGTCGCAGGGCGCTACCGTCGATCGGGCGAAGGTGCTGGCTTCCCTGTCACTCGATCGCCATCTCACCTATGTCGCCATGACACGCCATCGCGACGAACTCGCCGTCTATTACGGCCGCCGCTCCTTCGCAAAGTCAGGTGGCCTGGTGGCGATCCTGTCACGTCGCAACGCCAAGGAAACGACGCTCGATTACGGGACGGGACCTCTCTATCGCCAGGCCCTGCGGTTTGCAGAGGCACGCGGCTTTCACCTGATGAGCGTTGCCCGCAGGATCGTTCGCGACCGGCTTCATTGGATTATCCGGCAAAAGCAAACGCTCACGGACCTGGGCGCGCGACTGGCCGGTGTCGCTTCCTCAATCGGGCTCGCGCGGGGCAAGCTTGAGTACGCGGCCTCGGTGTTCGTCGTTCAAGGACCCATGGTTTCCGCGACTACGGTTTTTGCGAGATCTGTCGAGCAAGCGGTTGAGGATAGGCTCGCGTCGGACGTGGGCTTGAGAGAGAGATGGCAAGACGTCTCGACACGCTTCCAGCTCGTCTACGCCGAGCCGGAGGTCGCGTTTGCGGCCGCCAAGGTCGATGCCATGCTGAAAGATGCGTCGCTCGCTGCGACCGTCCTGCAAAAGCTCGCCAGCGAGCCTCAGCGTTTCGGCGCGCTCAACGGCAGGACCGGAATGTTTGCGGGCCGATCCGACAAGCACGATCGCGACACGGCACTTCTCAATGTGCCGGCGCTCGCTCGAAACCTCGCGGATTTTATTCACGCACGCACTGAGGCCGAACGCATTTATGTAGCGGAGGAAAATGCCCTTCGTTCGAAATTGGCGATCGAGATCCCAGCTCTCTCTCCGGCGGCCAAGCGGTCGCTCGAACACATGCGCGAAGCGCTCGACCGGCATGATCCGGCACGCCTTGAACGCACATCGCTCGACCCGTCAGTCAGAACAGAACTGGAGCGATTTTCAACGGCGGTTAGCCAAAGGTTCGGCGAGCGCACCTTCCTCGGGGTTGTTGCCAAGGTGCCGGATGGCGAGATCTTTGCGTCCGTCACCGCGGGTATGACCCCTCAACAGAAGACTGAAGTGCGACTGGCCTGGGACCTGATGCGGACGATCCAGGAGCTTTCTGCGCGTGATCGCCTCGCCGAGGGCCTGAAACTGTCTGAAACGCACCGCCAATCGCAAACGAAAGGGCTCGGCCTCAAGTGACAAACGTCTCCCCTCGTTCAGGAACAACGCGCCAATGGCGTCAAAGACCGATCCTGGTGATGTTGGCCGGATTGCTGCCATCGCTCACCATTCTCTTTTACGGTTTGGCTTGCGGCTATCGGCTCAACTGGACGCCAAGCCAATCGCTCGGTCTTTGGCGCATCCGTCCGCTCACAGGTGCGGTCGCGACTGGTGACCTCGTCTTTGTTTGCCCGCCTGACGCCCCCCGGTTTCGCGAGGCGCTCTTGCGCGGCTATCTCAGGGGCGGCCTTTGCCCTGGCGGATACGGTCCGCTCATAAAGACGGTGATCGCGCTTGAAGGAGAAGGCTTTGAGATCGGTCGCGTCCTTCGGATTGACGGCCGCGTGATCGAACACAGCGATGTTCGAAGCAGCGATGGTCGTGGCCGCCCGCTTTCGTCTTTTAAGAGCGGAATTGTGCCGGCCGGCCACGTGTTCCTCCATTCCCGTTTTTCCGCTTCCTGGGACTCCCGGTACTTCGGTCCGGTACCTGCAGACGGAGTTCTCGGTTTGGCTGAGGCGGTGCTGACCTATGCGCCCTGATCTCATGCTAACTGGAGTGCTGGCGATTGCTGCCATTCTGGCCGGATGGATCGGTTGGAGCGGAAATGTGCTGCTGTTGCCGGCGTCTTGTGCGTTCGCTCTGATCTGGTCGAGGGCGCCGAACAGGATGGCGGTCGTGCTCGTCTCCGCCGGGTATTTTATGGCGGCATCGCGAGGGCTTCCGCATGGAGTTTCACACTTCTATTCAACGGGCGTCTGGGCGGGCCTCTTCTTCTGGCTCGTAGCGTCCGTGAGCTTCGTCCTGGTTCATCTGGCGGCCTGGAGCAAGCGCCAGGCCCGAAGGCCGCTTGGCTTTCTTGTTGCGATGCTGGTGATGGCGGTTCCACCCCTCGGGATAACCGGTTGGGCACATCCGGTCACCGCCTCGGGCGTTCTGTTTCCAGGCTGGGGATGGTGGGGATTGGCGGCCATGACAGCCGGGCTCATGGGCCTCGCAACCCGCATGGGACCGGCTGTCGCCGTTGCTTTGACAGGCTTTTGGCTTTGGTCCGCCGCTATCTGGACCAATCCAACGGTACCGTTCTCATGGCGTGGCGTCGACCTCGAAATGGGGTCGTCGCTTGGCCGCGACGCATCTCTAGGGCGGCAGCGTGACCTGATCGCAACGGTTCATGAGGCCGCAGACCAAGGCGCACGCGTCATCGTTCTCCCGGAGAGTGCTCTGGGGTTCTGGACGCCGACGCTCTCGACATTGTGGAGGGATAGTCTGCAAGAAAGCGCGGTCACCGTCATTGCCGGCGCCGCGGTGCTCGATCCTGCAGGATACGACAACGTGCTCCTCATGATCGATGGCGGCGGCAGTGACATCCTCTACCGGGAGCGGATGCCTGTTCCGGTCTCCATGTGGCGTCCCTGGGGCCCATGGTTCGGTGAACACGGTGGTGCGCGTGCGCATTTCTTTGCCAACCCCGTTGCCGAGGTGGGCGGTCGCCGGATTGCTCCGCTGATTTGCTATGAGCAGTTGCTCGTCTGGCCGGTTCTTCAGTCGATGCTGGAAGGGCCCGACATCATGGTCGCCGTTGGGAACGGCTGGTGGACGGCAGGCAGTTCCATCGTAGATATCCAACGCGCCAGCGTGGCCGCATGGGCCCGACTGTTCGGCACACCGCTCGTGATTTCCTTCAACACGTGATCTGGATCAATCATGCTTGAGGCGCTCCTGATCGAGAAATGCGCAGATCCGTCGCTTGAGGCAAATGTGGTCGATGCCTTCGTCAACGCGGTTGGCGACGGCGATCCACTGGCTGTGACGGTCAAGGTCGGTCGGAAGACGATCCTGGTGGAAAAGGCAGCGACCCCCGATGAGGCGCTCGCAATCGCCCGCCGGTATGTCGGGCAGGCGACCGTGCGGGTTGGAGTGACTTCGTACCCCGCTCACCTTGGGATCGAGAGTGGCATGGAATTGAGCCCTGCCCTCTTCGATGCCTGCGAGAACCTTCGCATGGGGACAGCCATGTTCGCAAAAGTCATGCGGATCGTCGCCGCGTGGTATGGCAGCAACGCGAGCAAGGAAGCGCTACCCTATGTCCTGTCCGACAGCCTCAATGCGTGGGTTTCGGATGAGTTCGAAGGGAAGGATGTATTCCGGGCGCAGGACCCAGGCGGACGGATGTTCCTGCAAGGGGTCACCGCCGAGGGGCAATCTTCTACGGATGAAGCGCCATTGCCGGTGCGTGGCGAGGTCGAGGCTGATGACGTTACTTCTGCCGGCATGCGGGTGGATATCTCGCGCACCGGTGTGAACGCAGCGGGCGAGCCGGTTAGATAGGCCGATCACCTAAGTTGAGCCTGCAAGGGATGCGATCCGAAATCCGATCGCCTTGGCGAGGATGTTCTACGAGCTGTGATGCTCGCGCGATCATTGACCTGAATTCCGATATCCGACCCCCGCAAGTGGTCGCCGATGAGCACAAACTGTGGAAGATCGCCTGTCGAGGGGGCGCGAGCAACGAAATCCGGTGACATCGCTCGCGCTCACGGGGAGGATCGTTTCCGTCAAAAAACAAGGAGGAACAGCTTTGACGACAACGAATGAAATCGCTGAAAAGCTATCGAGCGAACACGGTTTGACAAAGGTTCAAAGCAAAGCCGTTGTCGAGGCGGTGCTTGCAGCGATCACTGCCGCGTCGGTCTCCGGCAACGAGACGTCACTGCCCGGCTTCGGAAAATTCAAGGTGAAGGCCACGCCGGAACGCGAGGCCCGAAACCCCGCAACGGGAGCGACGATCAAGGTTTCCGCCGCCAGGAAGGTGACCTTTGTGCCAGCAAAGGCCTTGAAGGATGCGCTGAACAGCTAGGAAAAATGGCCCCGCACCCCGGCGCGGGGCCATTCAAGGTCGTGACCGTGGCACACACCAGCCAAGCGAACGAATAACGTCTGTTTGCTCAGCGGTGCTTTTCGTCGATCGATCCGCAGCGCAAAACATGCGCCAATTTGGCGATCCATGGTCTGCAGGTATTTCTACCCTGCCGACCAGCCGTTTCGGTTAACTCTTTGCAAACCATAGTCAGCAGGCGGCTCGTACAGCCGGCCTGGCATCATGACGATCGCCGTTCATTTTGAAAAATTGATAGAATCGGTACCGTTTGATGACAAGCATTCTGACGAACACTTCAGCTAGTTCCGCAGTTCAGATCCTTCGGTCGATCAATTCCAACCTTGCAGAGACACAAGTCCAGGCCAGTTCGGGGCTCCGCATCCGCACCGCCGCCGATAACGCGGCATATTGGTCTATTTCAACGACCATGCGTTCGGACAAAATGTCGATTTCCGCCGTAGCGGACGCGCTCGGTCTCGGCGCAGCCAAGATTGATACGGCCTATGCCGGGATGGAGGCCGTCATCGATGTAGTGCAAGAATTCAAGGCGAAGCTCGTTGCGGCCAAGGAGCCCGGCGTCGACAAGGCAAAGATCCAGTCCGAACTGAATCAGCTTAAGCAGATGGTCGTAAGCATTGCTACGTCCTCCGGATTTGGCGGACAGAACTGGCTCAATACGGATATCGGACAAATTTACGACCTCAATGCGAACAAGGTGTCGCTCGTATCCTCCTTCTCCAGATCGTCAGGCAGCGTCTCGCTCGGTACGATCGATCTCCACCTTGACGAGATCAGCCTGTTCAACACCACAGGCGGAGGTTTGCTCCAGGCCGATCCTCGCGACGTCAAGACAATCGGGGGCATGAGGTACGACACTGTTTATCCTCAAAGCGGTTCGTCCACGATCTACTACACCGAAACAGGATCGAGCTGGATGAACCCAAGGTGGAATGCCGGGGTGGCGGGAAGTTTCTCCTTTGATTTTTCAAATGGATCGCCCTTGGATTTCAGTAGCCCGGGCGCTGAAATCAAGTTCGATATCATCCTGGACAGGGAATACGACCCCTCGGGGGATACCGGGATCACCGCAGAGCTTCGCGATCTCCCGGGCCCGTACTACCCTGGATACACGAAGACAATAACGATTACCAAAGCGCAGGTTGACGCCTATGACGCCAGTCTTGGGGGCATCATCTCCACGAACACCCAGTTCGCCGGCTTGCTGAATACGCTGCTAAATCCGGAAGGAGCGTCTGTCAGCGCAAACTATGGCCACTATCAGCCACCGGGCTCGAACAACTGGATTCACGACGACGTCCTTATGAGCATTGCAACGCTCCAGACGCACGGAAACGGCTCCTACGTCGAGATTGTCAATCTGAGCAGCATCGGGGTCAGCACGGGCGGTCTGATACAAAAATCCAACTACGGTGAAAGAGGGTCAGCGCTGTCGCTGCAATTCGACCCATTTACGCTCCATATGGACGGCGACACCCCTGACGGCGTCGAGGTCAGTTTTCAATTTGCGATAAACGGTGCCCCCTCGAAATTGTACTCCTTTGACCGGACATACGTGAACAACCTTCTTGGAAAGGACACGGGTGCCATCGAAACGGCCGACGAGATGGTAACCCTGCTGCGGTCCCTGCTCGATGCGGACTGGCCGGACACGGTCATCCAAGTCTCGAGCGCCGATCCGAGCAAGATCATCGTCAAGTCAGACCCTCTGGTTGATCGCAAGTGGGGCGCCGGAACGCGCGCGGGGTTTTCGGACATCGTCGTCAGCATCGAGCCGCTTCCAGCTATCAACTTCCTCAACATCGACATCGAGCGGAACCCTGACCTGGTCGACCACTATATGAACTACATCGAAGTGTCGGGACAGCGGGTGGTCGACGGTGCGGCCGTTCTTGGCGCCCTCAAGCAACGCATCGACATGCATTCGGAATTCGCAAACAAGCTTATTGACACCATCGACAAGGGCATCGGCCGCCTCGTCGATGCCAACATGAACCAGGTGTCGACAAGGCTCAAGGCGCTTCAGACGCAGGAGCAACTTGCGATCCAGTCGCTGCATATTGCCAACAACAACAGCGAAGCGATCCTGCAATTGTTCAGGTGATCCAGAGTTCTCCTGCCTACACCTGATGCCTTGCACCAGACAATCATTATGGTGCGATGCTGTGCCCGCGTTCGATGTGCGTGGCGATCAGCATGGCCACGAGATGGACCGTGTTCCTGGCTCCAAACCTTTCCTTCATCCGCTCCAGACGGTGTTCGACGGTGCGATGGGAGATTGAAAGTGCGGCGGCGATTTCCTTTGCGGTCGCGCCCTCTATCAGCAGCTGGATGATCGCTTCGTCAGCGACGTCCATTTGTTCGAGCCGTCGTGGCGGACTGAGCAGGAACTGAGCATAGGAGGACGAAATGATCCACTTTGGTCGATCGATGTTTCGCTGGGGTAGCAGGATGCGATCATAGCCGACGTTGACGCCGAAAAGACGCGTCTTGACGAGCTCCATGGAAGGCTGCTGGCTGGATACGACCTGCTGGAGCCGCGGAATAACGGCCTCTTCCATGTAGCTCTGATCCTTGAAATCACCGATGTAGGCGTCGGAAAATATCTTGTTGATGTTCAGAATGCGGGACGTGAAGCCGGAATGCCGGATGGCTTTCATGAACCATCGCTTCGGGTCGTTGCCTTCAACAGTGAACACGGTCAGGCGCATTTTTATCGACAGCATGTCGACGATGTCGCGATATACAATTTCTGGTGAAGTCGGCTGCTCGGGGTCGGTCTGAAGCCAGTTGTCGAGCATCTTGCGTGCGACTGCGCTGAAGGGTGTTTCTCTCGCCATTGCCATGCTTGCCAGTGAAATTATCATACGAAATACAATCTAAAGCAGAGCAGCCGCAATAGGGAAAAGTACCCTGAGACGCCTTCGAAAGGCTCCCTTCAGACCACAGCGCATGTGATGAATTAATATGCCTAGGACATTAATCCTAGGGATCGCCGATTAGACCCATGGACTCCCGGGGGGCACCATTCGTTCTGTTTTCAACGAATGGGAGAGACACCGTGGGAGCGAAACGCTTGCTTGCGTCTTTGTGCCTGACAGTTTCGGGCATCGGTACCGGATCGGCGGGGGCCGAAACGCTAGTCATCAACAGCTATGGAGGCCCATACGAGGACATCATCCGGGAGCGGATCATCGAACCCTTCGAGAAACGCTCCGGTATCGACGTCGTCTATGATGCCGTCGGATCTGCCCAGCAGGACTACGCCAAGATCAAGGCTACCAAGGGCCGGCCTGGGTTCGATCTGGTCGTCATGACGGCATCACAGTCACTTCAAGGATGCAAGGATGGCCTGCTCGAGAAACTGACGCCGGCGTCGATCCCGAACCTCAACGCCCTTCAAGCCGATCTAGCGGCGGTCGCGGGACCTTGCGGAGCAGTGCACGAGGTCCAATACCTTTCCCTCCTTTACCGCACGGACAAGCTCGCCACAGAGCCTGTCTCCTGGTCTGCATTGCTCGAGCCCGAACTCAAGAAGCGGGTCATCCTCCCCACCTTTCAGAACATCATGGCCGTCTATCTGCTCGAGATGATGTCGGTCACGAACGGAGGCGATCTTATCGACAATGTCGGTCCTGGATTTGACGCCATGGCAAAGGTGTCTGCCCAATCGGTGGGGTTTGAGCAATCCTCGGCCATTCTCGAAAGCTATCTGCGCGAAGGCTCCGTCTGGGCCATGCCCTTCTGGAACGGCCGCGCGCAGCTGATGGTCGATGAGGGCCTGCCGGTCGACTATGTTCGGCCGAAGGAAGGGACCATTCCACTTGTCGCAACCCTCAACATTCCAGTCGGCGCTGCAAACAAGGAGGCCGCCCGGAAGTTCATCGATTTCTTCCTCGAAAAGTCGAGCCAGGAAGCATGGGTCGCGGGATATAGGGTCGGTAGCGCGCGCAGCGATATTTCCGTGCCCGACGAGCTGAAAGACCGCCAACTCACGCGTGGATCTGACAACGAACCTCTGCACCTGCCCGATCTGCTGCGACTTCAGGAAAAACTGCCGGATTGGGCGGAACGTTGGGAACGCGACGTCGTTCCCAACGCCCGTTGAAGGGACACTCATGAAAAGCCTTGCTCTCGACTTGCATCCGCCGGCCCGACGCCGGCACCCTCCACAGTGGTTTCCGATCGCGGCGCTTACGCCGTCACTCCTGGTGCTCTCGGTGTTCTTTGCGCTGCCGATGGGAATGATGATCGGAATGAGCTTTGCTCAGACGGAAACGTTATCCCCTACCCTCGAACACTATCAGCGCTTCTTCACGGATGGCCTTTCGCTTGCCGGTTTCTGTCGCACTGCCTTGATGTCCTTGCTGGTCGCGATCAGCGTAACCGTTCTCGGCTATCCGGTCGCCTACTTCCTGGCGCGGTCGACGACGCGCTGGCGGGCCGTGGTGTTCGCGCTTGCGCTTGCCCCGGAACTCGCCGGCGTCGTGCTTCGAACCTACGGCTGGCTGATCATCCTGGAAGATCGGGGGTTCATCAATGATTTGCTCCTCCATCTTGGCCTCATTACCTCGCCGCTTCCCTTGTCGAAGAACCTCTTTGCCGTCGTCGTCGGCCTGACGCATGTCGTTCTGCCCTTCGGCATCCTTTCGCTGATGACGAGCATTCAGGGCATCGATCCGAACCTCGAGCGGGCAGCGCAGATGCTCGGCGCCTCGAGGCTGGCGGTGATCCGGACGATCGTACTGCCCCTTTCCGTGCCGGGGATCGTCAGCTCGATGTTGATAGCCTTCACCATGTCGGCTAGCGCCTATGCCACGCCGGCTCTTCTCGGCGGCGCGGGCTTCAAGGTGCTGGCGACGATGATCTACGAGCAGGTCCTCTTCTACATCGACTGGCCGTTCGCTTCAGTCATGGCGATGGCGCTGCTCCTCATGATGCTGGCCATCTCGTTCGTCGGCGTTCGCTACGAAAGCCGCCGCAGGTCGCGGGCCTCTGTCTCATCGGGAGGTGAAAGATGAACAGGCTTATTTCCATACTCTACTGGGTTTCGCTTGGCGCAGTCCTCTCTTTCATCACCCTGCCGCTCATCGTGGTCGTCGCGGCGTCGTTGAGCCCGACATCGGCTGTCACGCTACAGCCCTGGGAGTGGACCGGCCGGTGGTATGCGGATCTCTGGTCAAGCCGCTGGCTCGACCCGTTCCTTGCGAGCTTCAGAATTGCGACGGTCGTCGCGGCGATCAGTGGCGTGCTTGGATTGTTCGCGGCTTATGCGGTCGTCTACGAGCGTATTCCGGGCAGCGACGGCCTGATGTCCTACCTCCTGTCCCCGCTTTCGGTGCCGCAGATCGTCAAGGGCGTTGCAATCGTGCTCTTCCTTTCGATGATCGGGCTTCAGGGGTTTCTCGGCACTCCGGCACTGATCGCCGCGCACGTCGTGCTCGCCCTACCCTTCGTGACCCGCATGGTGGCGACGTCGCTCGCCAATTTCGATGCTAACCTCGATCGGGCGGCCCAGATCCTTGGAGCGAACAAGCTTCAACGCATCCGGCTGGTGGTGCTGCCGATGATCAAGCCCGGGGTTCTGTCAGGCGTGACCTTCGCGTTCATCATCTCATTCAACAACATCCCGCTTTCGGTTTTCCTGGTCAGACCCGGCGACAGCACGTTGCCGATCACAGTGATCAACTACCTCGAATACAGCCTCGATCCGGTGCTGGCGGCGGTGAACGTCGCGTCGATGGCCTTCATCCTGACGGTCATCTTCCTCTTTGAAAAGATCGGCGGGTTCTCCGCGCAACTCCATGGTGGCAGCAAATGAATGCACTCGACATCGAACTCGTCTCGGTCAGCAAGTCCTACGCCAGCATGGCTGTCGTCAGGGATATCGACCTCGCTATTCCTCAAGGCGAATTCGTCAGCATCCTCGGCCCTTCGGGCTGCGGGAAGACGACCACACTCAACATGATCGCCGGCTTCACCGCCCCCTCCCGCGGTGACATTCGCATCAAGGGGCGAAGCCAGGTCCGCGTACCACCGGAACGCCGCAACATCGGTCTGGTGTTCCAGAACTATGCACTCTTTCCGCACATGACGGTCACTGAGAACGTTGCCTTTGGCTTGAAGATGAAGGGGGGCCGGCGGGAGGAAGCTGCCGCGACCGTCAAGAGCGCGCTTCGCAGCGTTCACCTCGAAGGCATGGGCGAGCGTTATCCGCGCGAGCTCTCCGGAGGTCAGCAGCAGCGGGTAGCACTTGCCCGGGCGATCGCGCCCCGTCCGTCTGTCCTGCTTCTCGATGAGCCGCTCTCGAATCTCGACCTGAAGCTCCGGGAAGCGATGCGGATCGAACTGAAGGAGATTCAGCAGCAACTCGGGATGACTTTCGTCTACGTCACCCATGATCAGGAGGAGGCCATGGCGATGTCCGATCGGGTGGTGGTCATGTGGCAAGGGGCGATTGCGCAGCAGGGACAGCCGGCTGACCTCTACCGCGAACCGAACTCACGCTTCGTGGCCGATTTCATTGGCAAATCCAATATCCTTGCCGTGCAGACCACGGCGACGGGGCAAGCGCATCTCGAATTGAGGGTCGGAGAAGGAGTAATCCTGAAGGCCCGCAACACCGAGCCCTCGGCTGAGGTCCGATACTGCTCGATACGCCCGGAAAGCATCGCGGTCCTTCCTCCTGGCGCCGGCGGCGATGAGTTCGCCAATCGTCTCGACGGAACCGTGCGGCGTGTCGTCAACCTCGGGGCAGCCTTCGAAATTGACGCCGATCTCGGCTCGGACGTGCATCTCCACGTCTTGCTTCGCGCGACCCGCGCGAGCGTTCCCCCGAAACTGGGTGACTCCATTCGCCTGGGTATCGACGACGCCGACATCCAGGCCCTCAGCGCGTGACAAGTGATCCATAGGGTGGGGCGATCAATCCGAAAGCATCGTTATTGGAACCACTGGAACCTTGCATCCTACGATCGTTGCGACCTCAAGAGGTCGCTTTAAAGGAGATGAAAATGCTTGATAAACAGAGGCTTCGTGCCGTTCAGCATGAAACGAATGTCTGCGCCGACATCGAGGGTTTCGACTTCGACAACTACACCCAGGAGGACATCGACGCCGTCCGGCGCTATTGGCTTCAATACGGCGTGCTGCGCTTCAAGAAGACGTCCATGAGCGACGCCCAGCAAGTCGCGTTCTCACGCCATTTCGGGGAATTCGTGATCCATCCGAAGCAGCTGCAGGAGGGTGGTCATCCGACCCACAAGGAAATCCTGGTCATCAGCAATGCGATGACGGACGGCAAGCCGAGCGGCGCCATGGGCAACAGCGAGGCCACATGGCACACGGACACCTGGTTCTATGAGCGGCCGCCGGCGGGCGCCATCCTGCGCGCGGTCGCCGTGCCACCGACCGGAGGTGACACCTACTTCCTCTCCTCCTACCGTGCTTACGAGACCTTGCCGGAGGCATTGAAGAAAGCGGTCGATGGACGGCAGATCTTCTTCCAGAACGTCTACGACAAGACAGGCAAGCTCCGGCTTGGCAAGTCCGCACCAAAGACCCGCGATTTCCGCGAATGGAGCGGGATCGTTCATCCGCTCGTTCGCCTTCACGGCGAAACCGGGCGCAAGTCGCTCTATCTCGGTGGAACGTCCGAAGGCGCGTGGATCGTCGGCATGCCGCTCGACGAGAGCGAGTCCCTTCTCGCCGAGCTTTGGCAACACACCACCACGACCAGCGAGGTCTTCGTCCAGCAGTGGGATGTCGGCGATATCATGATGTGGGACAACCGTTGCACGATGCATCGACGGGACGGGTTCGACCCGAACTCGATCCGCATCATGCATCGCACCACCACATCAGGCGAACGGCCAGTCTGACCTCAAGAACGATCATCAGGAGGTCAGAGAAGATGCCGCACTACCGGATCAATCACAGTCACCCTCCCCTTCCCGAGGAACTCATCACACTGATGGGCAAGGCCGAAACCGCCACGATCGGCCATGTCGAACATGTCGGCTTCGTCAGCAATGGGGTCCTGCCTGTGTTTCCGGCAAGCGCGGCGGGTTCGGCCGTTACCGTCGCGGCTCCCGGGCGGGATGGCACGGTGATCTACCGAGCCATCGACCTCCTGATGCCCGGTGACTTTCTCGTCATTGCGCGGGTTGATCATGACGACATCGCCTGTGTCGGTGGCGGGGTCGCAACTGCGGTGAAGGCCAGGGGCGCCGTCGGCGTCGTCATCGACGGTCCCTGCACCGACGCCGAGGAAATCGCGGCATTGGGCCTGCCGGTCTGGTGCCGCGGGATCTCCTCAAAGACCACCAATCGGCGCATCTCGATCGGCGGTTCGATCAACGAACCGGTCGCCTGCGGCGGAGCCGCGGTTCTGCCGGGCTACGCGGTCCTTGCCGACAGGGAAGGCGTGTTCGTCGCGCCGCGCGACCGCATGCTCACGCTGGCGCGCGCCGCGATCGCGCGCCAGCAGAATTCAATCGCCGTGCGTCGGCACCTTGCGGCAGGCCACTCCATCTTCGACTTCCAGCCGGAACTCCAATCATGAAAATCGCACTCATCCAGATGAACTCCCAACCCTATCGCGCTGCAAACCTGCGGCAGGCCGAAGAACTCATGCAGCAAGCCCTCTCGGGGAGACCGGATCTCATCGTGTTGCCGGAGCATTTCGATTGGACCGGGGGCACGGCGGTGCAGAAGCGCGCGGCAGCCGATCATGTGCCAGGCGGCGCGGCCTACAAGCTGGTCCAGAGCTTTGCTGCGCGAAACCGCGTCGCAATCCACGCGGGCAGCTTGCTCGAAACCAGGGTCGGTTCCAAACGGATCCACAACACGAGTGTGGTATTCGACGCCCATGGCAACGAGATCGGTCTCTACAGGAAGATCCACCTCTTCGACATCGTGGCCCCTGATGGAAAGGTCTACAACGAGTCGGAGACAGTCGCTGCGGGTGATAGCCTTCTGATCTACGAGATCGGCGGCATCAGGATTGCCTGTTGCATCTGCTACGATCTTCGCTTCTCCCGGCTGTTCGACCGCCTGGCCCAGGAGAACGTCGACATCTTCGTTTTACCCGCTGCCTTCACCAGGCAGACGGGGAAGGATCATTGGGAGGTGCTTTGCCGTGCCCGTGCGATCGAGTTTCAGGCCTATGTCGTGGCCTGCGGTCAATGCGGGCACTACGAAACGCCTGCCGGAGAGCGACGTGACATGCACGGACATTCGATGGTGTGTGATCCCTGGGGAAAGGTTGTGGCCGAGGCGGGCGATGAGGTTGGCGTCCTTGAAGTCGAAATCGATCCGACCTGCATTACCGCGGTACGCAGCCTTATTCCGATGGCAACTCACCGGGTCGATCTGCAGAATGTGCAACTCGCGGTCCGCAAGGCCCAGCGCTGATCGATGTGGTCACGTATCGGCGTCACCATCGGGCCTGACCAGGTCCATGTGGCTGACCCCAAGCGCCCGAGCGATCTTGTAGAGTGATTGGATCGTCGGGTTGCGCTCACCGCGCTCCAGACCGCTGACATATTGCTGGCTGATCTCGGCTGACGCGGCAACGTCCTCCTGCGTCAGTCCCTTCTCCCGACGCAGGCGGGCAAAATTCCGGCCGACCAATTTGCGCATATCCATGCGCTCTCTGATGGCAGGCCTGAAACTTTGAGTTTATCAACTATAATATGTAAACGCATGTGATGCGGAAGGGCGGAGCTACTTGAAGATCAGCGGGTTCGCTTCGGCCGAGGGCTTGTTTGGGGGCGAATGAGCAAGCAATCGCAAATGCCGAACGACGTCGATGTGGAAGTGGGGCGCCGCATCGGCACGCTTCGGCGCAAGATCGGCATGCGGCAGCAGGATCTCGCAATGCACCTCGACGTTTCGGTCCAGCTGATCCGGAAATACGAAAACGGCCGCATCAGGATCAGCTCAAGCCGTCTTGCCGCCATAGCCGTCGCCCTCGATGTTCCGGTTGCCTTCCTTGTTGATCGTGACGAGGCTCACTTCGACACCACGGCAAGTCGGGAACTGGCCGAATTGGCCGCTTTTCTTGTGACGAAAGAGGGAAACGCCCTTAACACGGCCTTTCAGCGTATCAAGTCCGCGGCAGTGCGTCGTTCATTGCTCGCATTGATCGAAGTGTGTAGCCAGCCGCTCTGAAATGGCAGGAACCATTATTCTCGGGCTGGCAAGTGGGAAAGCTCCCAAAGGATTCCCAGCAGACATTCTGAAACTTGTGGCGTCGACAATCTCGAGTTCGTCGACTGCCACTAAGATCGGTATGAAGGAGACCGAACGATGACAAGTATACTACCCCTGGTACATCCGGGCGAAATCCTTCGCGAGGAGTACCTCTTCCCTTACCACATGAGCGCAGGAGCGCTCGCCAAGAAGCTGAACGTTCCTCGCACCCGTATTGGGCGCCTAGCGAATGAACAGACTGCTGTAACTACAGATACAGCACTGCGGTTGGCTAAGTTTTTCCGCACAAGTCCTGAATTCTGGATGAACCTGCAAGCTAGCTATGATCTCAAGATTGAGGCCGCGGCGTTGGAGAAGGACCTTGCGGCAATTCCCGAAATAGATCCGGAATACGCCCTCGCTTCATAGGCGGCGACGTACGATCGACAAAGGTGACTGGCGCGCCGTGAGCGCTCGCGCAGTTCCAATCTGCTCGAACCAATCCAGATCCGGTACTTTTCCGTACTGTCTCCGAATCTTTTTCGTGCTCTGACCGTCACGTCACCTGCGTGTTCAAGCATTCTCCAAACCTTCGCCTCGCCGCCTCAGCCATTCCCGTATGCTCGGCTCTTCATCTATGGGAGGCGAGCATGACTTTGCACGAACCCGTCCTCAATGTCGTATCTACCGAGGAACTGCGCCATCTTGGTGCGGAGCTGTCTGTAGCCGAGACGCACGAAGCGGTCGAGACAGCGTGGCGCGACATCCGACGCGGCTCGTCGGTCGGTGGAAAGGCCGTTCTTTCTCTGCCCGAGGACGAATTCTGGGCGATGCCCGAATTTATTGCACAGCGTGAATCTTTCGCTGCGGAACGGTTGGGGTGGAAGCTCTCATCCCTCTACAGTGTCAATCCTCGGTTTGGCGGCGTCAAGATTATCGGCGCCAATGCATTCAACCGTCGGCGCGGCTTGCCCCGGTCGACCTCGACCTACCTACTTCTCGACAAGACGACGCTCAGGCCCGTTGCCATCTTCGATGGAACCGCGCTTTCGGCCGCGCGGACGGGAACCTACGCCTCGTTGGTGCTGGAGACCTTCGTCGAGACGCCAATGAAGATATCGGTCTTTCTCTTTGGTGCCGGCCCGGTCGCAAGAAGCGTCATCGACTGCCTTTCGTTGACGGGTGCGGAGCGCATAGAGCGCATCTTTATTCGAAGCCGATTTCCGGAGAGTGCCGCCCGGTTTGCGGAGGCGGCAGCGTCGTCCACACCGATTGCCTTGGTTCCGGTGGAGGATAATTCCGCGCTTTCCGAATGTGCGTTTGTCGTCACGGCAACGAATGCGCGCGAACCGATATTCGAGGATCATGAGCTTGCAAGGGATGCTGCGACCCTCCACCTCGGCGGCGACGAGATCCCTGAGGCCTATTTGAAGCGTGCTCTTCGCACCGGCACTGTCATCTGCGACGACTTGAAGACCGTTTCCCGTCGAAACTCTCAGAGCGTTTCGCTTTATTTTTCACGCAGGGACATGAGCCTTGAGACGGCTGGCCCGCTGCTTGGAATTGGCGAGTTGTCGGCACCAACCGGCTGGCAAGATTCCCGCCCCGGACCCGTTTGCGTGACCTGCGTCGGGCTCCCGATGCTCGATCTCTATGTCGCAGAAGCGACTTGGGAAAAGCTCTTGAAGCGACGCGTTTAGATAACTGGCTCGCCAAGCTCAGACCCGCTGCCGGGAGGCCACGTTGCCCTTGATCACAGAAGTTCTTGCCGAGCACATTCTGGTGACGTCACGCCGTCAGCCGAGCTGTGACGACAGGAACATGGCCCTGAAGTGCGTGCTTGACCTTGTTGGCGCGGCAATCGCCGGCCGGGACATGCCGGGTCCGACTGCCGTCAGAGCGACAGCGCGTGCACTTATGGGGGCTGGTTCGAGTTCCATCTGGGCGACGGGACAGACGGCTTCGCTCGCAGGCGCCGTATTTGCCAACGCTGCGGCCGCATCTGCGCTCGATCTCGACGACGGACATCGGCTGGCGCGTGGGCATCCGGGGGCGGCAGTCATACCCACGGTTCTGACGCTGCTTCCCGAAACGAGTGCCGGGGCAAACGATTTGATTTCGGCGATTTCCGTTGGCTATGACGTCGGTGTGTGTATCGCGTCGGCGCAAATGCCGAAAATGATCGCGACCCGTCAGACCGGGCGTTGGGCGTCGGTCGCAGCGGCGGCGGCAGCTGCGCGACTATTGCGTTGCCGCGAGGATCAGGTCGCCCATGCGCTCGCCATCGCCGCGGTGCTTGCGCCAAACCAGCAGGCCAATGGCAGCTCGGGCTATTCACAACTGACGGGTAATGACGTGAAGGAGGGCATCGCCTGGAGTGCAACCCTCGGGCTCGCCGCCGTCCAGCTGGCGATCGGCGGGCACTCCGGCCCAACTGATGTTTTTGATCATCCTGACTACTACAACCGGCAAACGATCGTGGCTGACCTCGGGGAGCGATCTCACCTCGTCGGCACCTATTTCAAGCCCTACGCCTGCTGCCGCTATATCCATGCCGCGCTGGATGCGTTCCTTATGCTTGTCGACAGGAGCGAGATTGATGCAAGCGACATCAAATGCGTCGAAGTCGAAACCTTCGGCTGGGCGCTGAAACTTGGCAACAAGCGTCGGCCAACCACCCTCGTCGACATGCAGTACAGCCTGCCCTATTGCATCGCGATCGCCGCGATCGAGGGGCGTGATGCACTGGCGCCCCTCGGGGAAGATCTCCTTGGGCGCGAGGACCTTTCAACGTTTTCCGAGAAGGTACTGCTATCGATAAACGACGAGATCGATGCGCTGTTCCCGGTCGAGACGCTTGCGCGTGTCACGATATCGACGTCCTCTCGGCGATTGTGCTCTGAGATCCTCGGCCCGCTTGGCGATCCGAAACATCCGATGTCGTTCGAAGCAATCGAGGAGAAGTTCCTCCGCGTAACCCGTCGGGTACTTACGCCCGAGCGGCAGCGCCAGATCGTTGGTGGCGTTCTCGATATGCCCGATGACCATGGCTCCGGGCTGCTCATGGCGCTTCGCTAACACGCCGGACGTCAAAGAATGCGGCAATTCTCGATGACCAGGCGCCCCTTAGCGATCACATGACGTACACGGGCAAGGTTATGGGCGTCGCAGATGACGATGTCTGCTTGCTTGCTCTTTTCGATCAATCCACGGTCGCCGGCAAGTTCGGGGATTGCCTTGGCGACGTTGCCGGTTGCAAGCGCCACGGCGCGCGGTGCCGGCATCTGCTTCTTGGCGATCATGCGTTGGATCGCCGAAAGGATTGTATCCCAATCGCCGCCGGCATAGTCCGTCGACAAGGTGTCGATCACCCCTTCGGTCGCAAGAAGATCAAGGTTTTCGGGGCCGTTGCGCCATCGGGTCGTGATGCAGTCGAGCGTCGACACGTCGATCGTCACACCCCGTTCCTTCAGCAACCTTGCCGTTGTCAGAGCTTCCTCAGGCAGGAACATCGGGTGGTTCGAATGCCCGGCGATCATCCGGGCTCGGGGATAGGCTTCGGCCAACTGCACGAGGGTTGCAGCCGTCGGCGCGGCGTTGTGGAATATCGCCGCCATTCCGACACGTTCGGATTGGGCGGCGATCTCGGAAAGCCCCCTCATCGCAAGGTGAACCGGCGGCATGACGGTCTCAACGACGATCCCGCGGAGTTGCGCGGCAGTCAGATGGCCAATAAGGGCGTATTGGTCGAGGAGCGCTTCGAGCCCATCGTTCGAAGCGGCCGCTGCGCCATCCAGCCTTCGTCCGAGGACCGCCTCCTTGAACAATCGGGCGATCTTCGGGTGAATGGTGACACCGGTTGCCTGCTCTATGGCTTGCGGCAGATATCGGTAGTCTTGGGCGCCACCGCCGAGCGTCTGACCACCGCCGGCTTCTCCGAGCGCTTTTGCGCCGCGCGCAAGCATGTCGTCGATGGTGGCAGAGAGGTGGTGCGCCGACAGCCCCGCTCCGTCCGAGACACGGGCAGCCCCGAGGCTGCTCGGGGTGTGGGCCGTCGAAACCTGAACGTCCAACGCGTGGGACGCAAGCGCGCCGGATCCGATTTCATCTGGAGTAGCGAGACCACAAACGTTGAGAAGCGTCGTCGTGCCGCTTAGCAGATGGCGGTTGCGTTGATAGGAGATGTCCTGCGCTGAAAGTGGCAGCGATCCGGATGGCATGGAAGGGCCGGCGATGCAGCCATGTGCGTGAGCATTGATGATGCCGGGCAAAACAACTGCTCCGCCCGCGTCGATAATCCGGTCCCCCTCGTTTGCCGTCACTTGGTAAGGCGTCACGTCGACGATCTTCGTTCCTCTGATCCTGACGCTGGCCTTTTCAAGAAAGGTGATCCCGTCTCCGGTGATCAAGCTGCCATTGACGATGACCATGTCCATGTCATGCCTCCAGTCGCAAATCGGTGAGCGGGTGGTAATCCGAGGGATGGTCGAAGCCAGGAGCAAGCGGCGCCAGTCCGTAGCCGACGCCGCGCACGGTGCGGATCCAGTCGTAGCCGGTCGTGGTGATTAGCGCTTTTCGGAGCCTGGCGACATGAACGTTGACAGTTCGAGGATCGACAAAGATCCCGCGCGGCCAGGCCTGTTCGATCAGCTCACGCCGCGTGTGAACCTTGTGCGCTCCCCCGATCAATGTCCCGAGCAGTCGAAATTCGAGAAGGCCCAGATGAAACTGCTCTCCACGCCAGGTGGCGCGGTGGCTTTGAGGGTCGACCGCAAGTCCGCCGGCATGGAGTAATCCAGTCCTGGCGCGCGTATCGTCCAATGCCGACAGATGGTGCTTGAGCGCGTCGAGGTAGCGTTGCGGTTCAACCGGGCAGACGAACACGTCGTCAGCACCGGCGCGGATGAGTGCCGGAAGTGCAACGGCCGCCTTGGCTCGCAGCAGTGCTATGATAGCAGCCGATCTTGTTGAGGTGTCCTGCTTAAGGCCTTGGCAGAAGCCAGCGACACCTGCATCCGCGGCATCGAGCAGGACGGCCTCGACCGATCTTCCGACCGTGATCGATGCGAAGTCTTCGGCGCCGAGCGACAGATCAGTGGAGTATCCCGCTGCCGCGAGAATGTGGCGATGGGTGAGGCTGAAGCCCGCGTCACGCGAGCTGACCACGATCAAGGGTCCGTTTTCGGCGGTAGGCATCGCTTGCCTCCCGGTCGCGGTGCTTGACGCAATGTCGAATGATTGCACGCACAGGTTTCGCTCTCAAGGTCTGCGGCTCGAAGTTCTATTAAGAATTGTTGCAGACGATTCGGACGTGATCCCTTCGCAAGGAAGACTGATCGTCGGGCCATATGAATGCAGCGCCTGCTCAATTGGAGGCTTCCGGCGGGCGGGTCCATCATTGGGTGGCATTGAAGGAGGAGCGCGATGCCGAACCCGGAACACGGAGCTATTGATAGGCAGAACGATGATCGGCTGACGGAGCGCCCCAAATGCCGAACGCCAGGAGAACGTACGGCGTGTCACATTTGTCCGCGTTTCGCTTCGGGGGCGTGTGGTTCGTTGCCAATTGCATGTCGCGAAGAGCTCGCCAATGGTGGCGCGCCGAAAGAATTGGAGAGTTATAAGGTTTTCGCGAAAACATTATAACCGGCGGGGGACAACGTGCGTCGGCCTCCCGCCACGGGCCGGCGATGCGCGTCAATCGAGCTCGCGTTTCAAAAGGGCGATACCGTTAAGGGGCATTTCTGTGCCTTGAGCAGACCCGTTTGCGGCGTTAGCTCCCCAAGAGGTTGCATGGCAATCAATGCCCATGCCGACTTTGCAGGGAGTTTCGTTGTCCAAATATAAGCGGATCGCCGGCCGTTCAAAAGTCGTTCTGGCAGTGATCGACGATGAGGAAACGCGTCGTCGGTTTGCCTCCCTTCTCATCGGCCACGGTTACGACATCCACCTCACCAACGCCACACTGGCCCTTCGGCTCTTAAAAATCCGGAGGTTTGACCTGCTTGTGGTTGAGGGAAAACTGCCATCTGCCGCATCCCTCCAGTTTTGCCGGCAGGTTCGTTTTGTGAGCGACATTGCGCTCGTTCTTATCGTTGACAGACACGATGACAGCATCGTTGTCGAAGGACTAAACGCCGGTGCGGATGCCTGTGTCTTGAGGGTTGGCGAAGAAGACGCCACGCTTGCCCGGTTGCGCAGCCTCCTGCGCCGTGCCAGCTCCGCTAGGGCTCGTGTCGAGGATACGCGAGTATTGATGTTTGACGGCTGGCGCATAGATCCGGGTAAACGCACGCTCCACGACCGCGATGGGCAGACGAGGACATTGACCGCCGGTGAGTTCGATATCCTGCTTGCTCTTGCTCGCAACCCTGGAAAGGTCCTCTCGCGAGAGGAATTGCTTGAGGCTACTCGCTTTGGGCTTGCCGGTCCATCGGAGCGCAGCATTGACGTGCATGTCCGGCGTCTGAGGCAAAAGATAGAGCCCGATCCGGATGAGCCGACCTATGTGAAGACGGTGAGGCTCGGCGGCTACCTGTTGGCACACACCGTGGAAATTGAATGACTTAGCCCGGTGAACCGTCCCCGCGAAATGTTAAGTTTTGTTGCGACAGTGTTACAATGGATTGCAGGCGAAGGCGCCTGCATCTAGACCGTGTGTCGTTGCCCGCCTGCGAAAGGCTCAATCCGACCAATACGCGCCGGAGGTGAAATCGCATGAACGAACGACGCATTTTTGAACGAGTGATAGACCTCTGTCAGGTCCAGTCATCGTCAAGCACGATCAACAAGTCTCTTGCGCGTTTGGCAGGAGCTGCCGGGTTTGATCACTATGCCTATTTCAGAGCCCATCCGAACGATAATTTCGTGGCCACCGACTATCCGCTTGAATGGCAGCGGCTCTACTTTGCGCGTTCCTATGTGACGCTCGACCCGGTAGTGACGACAGCCAAGCGCGGAACCCAGGTCTTCCGCTGGTCTGTCGACGACGTGCGGCCAAGAGTTTGCCGGGAGTTGCGGCGCTTCTACACGGAGGCTGCCGATTTCGGATTGAAGACGGGGCTGTCGGTATCGGTATCGGCCGGTTTCGGACGGTTCGCCATCCTCACCTTCACATCATCGTCACTGAGCAGTGCGCGCGGCTGCATTGCCGGCGAGATAACCGGGCTCGGCATAACTGCCGCAGCCTTCCTACACTCAAGGATGCGAAACATGGAACATCTGGAAAGCAATTGCACGCCAGCGCTAAACGCTCGGGAGCTCGCCTGCCTCAAGTGGTCGTCCGAGGGAAAGACGATGCTGGAGATCGCCGACATACTCGATATCACCTATTCGTGTGTGCGCCGCAATCTCAAGCGAGCCATGGACAAGCTCGGTGTCTGCAAGCTGTCTCAAGCGACCGCGGCCGCCACCCGGCGCTTGCTGATCTGAAACCAAGCGTATGGGAATGCTGCCGCAGCTGGACGTGCCTGTCTTGGCCAATCTCATCGATAGGCGCCGGGAAAGACGATATCCTGGTCGACGAGGACGTTGAAGACGTAGCCCGGTCTGATGCTGAGCGTGGGCTGCACGTCGAGGTTTTTTGCAATTGTCCGTTCGGCCACCCTGCCGAAGGTCTCGGCAAAACTGCGACGGGCGGCGTCCGAGGCCGTATCGCGCCCTCTGTCGCGCTGGTCGGTTGGAAGTGACATATCGATACCCGCGCCGATCAAGGCGACGAGCGCTGCGGAGCCAAAGGTTCTAAGGAGATGTCGATCGACCTTGTCCTTAAAGCCGCCATAGCCTTCGGCGTCGGTGCCGGCCATCCCGCCGATCTGCAAGGTAGAACCGTTCGGAAAGATGAGGTCGGTCCAGACCACCAGCACCCGTGACTGCCCGAAAGCGACTTCGGCGTCGTAACGGCCGAAGAGCTTGGTGCCTTGGGGAATGATGAGATGGCGACCGGTGGCGCTGTCATAGATCGGATGATTGACCTGGGCCGAGATACGACCCGGGAGGTCGGAGTTTATGCCCGTAATCAACGTTGCGGGAATAACCGAGCCTCGCTTCAGCTCGAAAGGCGATTGCGCGGCAATGACCCCCTTTGGCAAGTATCCAAGCTCCTTGATGTCAGAGTTGAAGAAGGCCTCCTTGGATGCCTGGAGGTTGGGATCTGCCTCCTTGCCCTCGAGCGCTCTTGCCAGGACCTCTGCGGGATTACGAGATGCGGGCATATTGCTGCTTGGTGCGCTCTCCATCTTCGTGGGTTCCGCCCCTTCTTTGATCTCAACGGTGAGAGGAGAGTCGAGGGCTGCGTCTCTTGCCTGAAGTCTCGCCATGTCCTGCCGATGGCGCTCACGAAGAAGCTGTTCCTTTCGTTCACGCTGGAACTGGTCCAACCAATCATCTTCATTCCCCTGGCTCCTGGTTTCAGCAGCGTAGGCCGGAAGCGACGTCTTCTCGGGGGCAGCTTGGACGTCCGACGAAGGCACCTCGGTTGAAGGCTCGGCCGCAACGCCTCCAGTGCGCGTTGTCTCCAGCGGTTCGGCGATGATGCCGTCGGCGACGCCCCGCTTGATGCTTTCGGCAAAGGATGATGCCGAACCGCCTGAGGACACCTCCGCCCCAATGTCGGTTCGGTGTCCGATTCCTCGCGAGGTGAGGCCGGCGACGATGACGGCGAAGAAAATGATCATCATCGCGCCCGCGACAAAGAGCGGTAGCCGATTGACCCTGCGAATGTGTTTCGGGGTGTGAGAAAGCTGCAGCGATTGAGCCATGACAGGTTCCTATCGATGACGCGTGACGGCGAGCGGTGTCGCGGGCTGAGCACCTGCTGGACTCGTCCGGTAAGCGCGCGTCAGGGTAACCTCAGGTGTCGATAGCCGCACGAGAACGACATCTTCGAACGCCGTGCTGCCATAGGTGACCTCAGTTGCCGGATTTTTCGCCGGAGCCTGTTCCTCTTTGGCGAGCACCGGGTACCCCCAGAGCTTGAGTGCAGTTTCGAGCGCTTCGCCCGATCGGTCGCCTGGGGACACAGAGATCGAAGGTGGCTTCTCGTTTCCCATCGCTTCGACGAAGCGGCTTGCCATATCGCCGGCAATTGCTGTTTCGGCACTCATCGAGATTTCTTGAGGAAGCGCGTCAATCGTCGGCGAAGGCGCGCCACCTTGGCAACCACTCACAAGGACTGCGACGAGAATGGGCGCAGCAAGACCCCTCATCACCTACCCTCCCCTTCTGATCGTGACTTTCTCCTGGCGCCATCCGACGCCCGAGACGAGAACTGCGCGCTCAACATCGAAATCGACGATCATCACCCCGCTCTTCATTCGGTAATTGACGACCCTGTTCTGGCCGCCGGAAACAACGAAGAGGACTGGCGCGTCCTGGCTGGCGATCGACTTCGGGAACTGGATGTAGGTTTTCTGTCCATCCGAATAGACCCGTGTCGGTTTCCAGCGGGCTCGACCGTTGATCGAATAGGTAAAATCGAGCCGTTCGGCGGGGACGCTTCCGGCGCCCGCCTCCAGCCGGGCATTGGCATCGGCGAGGCTCGCGGACCTGTCCTCCTGATAGGCAAAGCCGACGCGCGCCATGTAATGGGTCGGATGAGACTTCAGCTGGATATGGTAGGTGCGCCTCGACGTCGTCACCACCATGGACGTTGTTATCGAAGGTTCGGACGGCTTGATCACGAGATGGATCGCCTGCCCGCCGGCGGCGCCAGATGTCGCCGCCTCAATCTTCCAGCGAACGGTATCGCCAACGAGCACGTCACGCACGATCTCGCCCGCCTGGAGCTCGATGTCACACACCTGGAGTGGGGAGCACACGATCGATGGTTGGCTAGCGCCGTAAAGGAAGATGACCTTGCCATCGGGTCCGGTCGTGGTAACGCCGGAAGCTGCCCGCCATTTTGCCGACAGCCGGGCCGCGTTCGCTTCCTTCGTCGTGATCGCTTCGCCGTAAACGGCTCCGCTCGGCACCAACGAACCCAAAATCAGTGCCAGCAAGGCTGCTCTACCGTAACTCACGACTTTTCTCCTTCCCGTCAAAGCTGCGCCGTCCAATCGAGATCCCTGAGGTAGAGTCCGATTGGATTGAAACGGATAACCGCCTCATCCTGTGGCGCCGTCAGGGTGACCGTCGCGATCCCGCGGAACCGCCGCACGCCGGTCTCCTTGCCGGCCCGGTCGCGTTCGAACTCGGTCCAGTCGACCTGGTAGGTCTGGTCCGAAAGCGCCACCACGTTGTTCACCTCGATCGCGACGGTTGCGCGGCGCGCCCTTTCGAACGGCGAATTGTCCCGGAACCAGGCGTTCACTTTGCCCGTCGCCGGATCGGCGTTCCGAAGCAGCGCATAGGTTCGGTCGATGTATTGCTTCTGGACGACGGCGTCAGGCGTTACGGACCGGAAACTGGCAAAGAAGCCTGCAAGCGAGGCACGCACAACGCGCTGGTCGGCGTAGTCAATCTGCTCGGGGAAGCCTGCGCTGACGGCCGCTCCGAGCTTGTCGACCTCGACGATGTAGGGCACGAGCTTGACCTTCGAACTCTGGTAGAGCCCATAGCCGAAACCGATGATCGAGATCGCCATGGCGGTCGTCCCGATGATGCGCCAGGCGATTGCTGATCGAACATAGGAGCCGTAGCGTTCGTTCCACTCCTGGCGCGCGGCGATGTAGGGGTTCTCGGGGGCATCTCGGGCAGCCATCAATCATGATCCTCCTTGAGCGCTTCAGTGGTCTGTAGGGTCGGGCGGCGATCGCCTGCCTCTACCGTGGGCAGAGGCCTTGTTGTCGAGCTTGTCGTTGGCAAGGCCCATCAAGGAGGAGGCGTGAGCGCCGGGCGCGCCGATTGCCTTGTCCTTTGCCGCTGAACCTGCTGCCTGCGCGCTGGCGGCGGCACCATGCTTCATGCCGTGAAGAGCTGAGGCCGTAGCCGATGCACCGGCCGCTCGGGCGGACTTTGCCGCCGCAAAGCCGGAAGCCGTCCCTCCGGCCGCGAGAAACGCAGCGCCGGTCGCAAAGGAAGCCGCCTGGCCGCCGTGTCGAATCGCCTCCATTCCGCCGGTGACCGATGCGCCTTGGACGACGCCCTGCAGAATGTTTGGAACGTAGATCGCAATGATGAAGACGACGACCGAGATGCCGGCGATGGCGAGCGTCGTGACGAATTGCTGTGTTTCTCCAGTCGGAGCGCTGGCGAGACCCAAAAGCACTTCCGAACCGATCCGGGCAATCATCACGAGCGCCATCAGCTTCAGCCCGACGCTGAACGCGTAAACGAGATAGCGCACGGCAAAGTCCTTCGTATTGGAAGAACCTCCGAGCCCCAGCATGATCATTCCGGCCAGGAGGCCGACATACGCCTCGACCATGATGGCGACGAAGATTGCCGCGACGAGCGAGAAGGAAATCACCACCACGACCATTGCAAGGACCGCCGCAATCGCCAGCGCATTGTCTTCGAAAAGCCCGAACTGGATCTGCTTCGACATGTGCGAAGCGACTTGCATCCCTGCGTCGAATATATCCGCCGGCGAGGCCGATCCACCACTGGCGCCGATCTGAAAGAGGCTGTCGACCACGCTCTTTGCAAAGGTAGGGCCTTGCTCGAGCGCGAAGGCGAAGAGGCCTATGAAGATGATTCGACGTACGAGCTCGGCAAACCAGCTGTCGAGCGACGCTGCCTGTAGAGCAAGCCACACGGCAGCGATTGCCACTTCGATACCGGCGAGGATCCAGAACAGAGATCGCGCGGCCGAAAGCACCCGCGCCTCCCACCCCTTGGCAGCGGCGGCGATCTGATTTTCGAGTTCGGTTAGGACGCTTCCATCCTGTGCCTGGACCTCAAGGGCAGAGCCGAGCAGTAGGCAGGACATCACGACAAATGACCGAGCTAGCTGGGCGGAATTGTTGCTGAATGGAGAGGTGTTGAGGTCGAACTTGCTCACCAGCGAAGCTCCATCTTCTGCCCTCCAGGACCGAATTGGGCCGGCCCATCGAAAAAACGCTCCCGTCTGGCTTGGGCGAGATCCTTGTCCGTCTGGTTGCTTTGGTACCAGGTCGCCGTCATCGTCATCTGCTGGGATACAAGGCCGCGCAGCTTCTGGATTTGCCCGACTTGCTCGGCGGCTATCTGGTGGCCGACCTGAAGCGCCTTCATTTGCCCATCAGAGGTTTCCGAGAGCGAACGAAGCGAGCGCATCGTCGCCTCTTCGCTCGAAAACTGCGCCGCGGTGAGGTTCGCAGCCTTCAGTGTGCCGGTGATGGTGTCGCGATTGGTGTCGGACCATGTCTGATAGTGCGACGAGAATGTTCTCCCATCAGGCAATCCGGTCTTGAAGTCGGCGTAGCTTGCGAAGCGCTGGCGCAGGACGTCATCGGCGTTGCCCATGGAGAAGGATATTCCCCGGCCGCCATCGACGACCTGTTGTAGGCGACGGAGATCCGCTTCGATCTTTCCCCACGCGTGGTGCGGAAGGCGAGCGGTGTTCTGCAGCATGTTGTCGTAAATCTTCAGCTGGTTCTGGATCTGCTCGGCAAGCTGACCGATCTGCTTTACCTGGTTCTCGATCTGGACGCCGGACTTTTCCAGCAGGTTGATGAGCTCGGCATTATTGGCAAGCTGGGTCCATTCGGTGGCCGCACCCGTGGCCCCGCCAGCGCGTGCCGGATAGTTGCTTGCCGCCATCGCAAGGAGCGACAGGACCGCGAACTCAGTCATCTGCAAGAAGCGTTTCCGCATCGGGAATCCCCCTCGATTTGAGCCATAGGGTGGGCCAGTTTCGGCCGTGATCGTGATGAAGCGCGCGAATGCGCTTGAGATCGTCCTTGCCGGTTGCACCGGTGAAGGCGAGCGCGAGCGGACCGAGAGACATATCGAAAAGGCGCCGGCCCTCCGGAGAGGTTACGTAGTATTCTCGCTTCGGCGTCGCCGCCGCGATGATCTCGATCTGGCGTTCGTTGAAACCCATTCGCTGATAGAATTCTCGGGCGCCCGGCTGGCGGGCGGCGGCATTGGGAAGGCATATCTTCGTCGGGCAGCTTTCCCTCAGCACATCGATGATGCCGGAACGTTCGGCGTCCGAGATTGACTGGGTCGCAAGCACCACGGCGCAATTTGCCTTGCGCAACACCTTCAGCCATTCGCGGATACGATCGCGAAAGACCGGATGGCCGAGCATCAGCCACGCCTCGTCGAGAATGATGAGGCTCGGGGCGCCGCTCAGTCGCTTCTCGATGCGGCGGAAGAGGTATGTGAGTACCGGAACGAGGGTGCGCTCGCCGAGGCTCATCAGTTGTTCGATCTCGAAAGTCTGAAAGTCACCAAACGAGAGTGTATCGGTCTCGGCGTCAAAGAGGCTGCCCAATGGACCGTCGAGCGTATAGTGCCGGAGAGCATCCTTGATCGCCTTGAGCTGAACACCGCTCACGAAATCGGACAGGGACCGTCCGGGGGACCCGGCCATTAGTTCGATTTGACGGGAGATCGCATTGCGTTCATCGGGCCCGATCGATGCGCCCTGCAGTTCTGCGAGTGTCTCGATCCATTGGCTCGCCCATGCTCGGTCCCCCTCCCCTTCCAGATCGAGAAGCGGGCAGAAGCAAAGAGCGGCCCCCTCCCCTTCCCCTCCGATATCGTAGTGATTACCGCCGACGCCAAGCGTCAGGGGCAGCATCGAGTTTCCCTTGTCGAAAGCGAATACCTGCGCTCCGAGGTAGCGGCGAAACTGCGCAGCAATCAGTGCAAGCAACGTCGATTTTCCCGATCCCGTCGGACCGAATACGAGCGTATGGCCGACGTCATCGACATGGAGGTTGAGACGGAAGGGTGTAGAGCCAGAGGCGACCTGCATCAAAGGCGGCGACTGCTGCGGCAGATAGGGGCATGGTGCAGTTGGGTTCCCGGCCCAGACCGTGTTGAGGGGCATGAGATCGGAAAGATTGCGCGTATTGATCAATGGCTCGCGAAGATTGCAGTACCAGATGCCGGGGAGGCTGCCGAGATAGGCTTCGGTCGCATTGAGCGTTTCGATCCGCGCTCCGAAACCTTCCGCCTGGATCGCTTGCCTGATCATCTCGCATTTGTCGCGGACAGTAGCGCTGTCGACCCCAAAAACAATGACGACGGGCGTGTAGTAGCCATAGGAAACCAGTTCGGATGATGCCTGGGCGATCGCGTCCTCCACCTCGGCGACCATGGCGATTGCATCCTGGTCGACGGATCGACTGTCCGTCTGAAAAAGCTGGTCGAAGAATGGGCGAACCTTTTGCTGCCATTTCTTGCGGGTGCGTTCGAGGCGTTCACGAGCTTCCTCGGGATCCAGGAAGATGAACCGTGATGACCAACGGTAGCTGAGCGGCAGGCGATCCAGATTGTTCAGAATTCCGGGCCAGCTTTCCGATGGCAGCCCATCGATCGCCACCACGCCCACGTGGTGATTGTCCACGATCGGGTTGATACCATGGTGGAGCTCGGCTGTTGCCAGCCAATCGAGGTACATCGCTATGTCGGGCAATCTGACCGGATGGTTCTCCCCGGTGATGCAAAAGCGAATGAACTGGAAAAGCTCATCGAAGCGGTGTCTTCGTGCTCCGTTGCCTGGATCGAGTTCTCGCGTTGCCATGCGGCGAAGCGAGATCCAGTTTGCGAGATACTGTTCGACCTCGCGGGCACGGGTCCGAAAAAGATCAAGCGCCGCGTCGGCGAAGCCCTTCTGACGACTTTCAGGGTCGGCGTAGACATATCGCGCGAGCCCGCGTCGATTTGCTTCGAGCGGACGTTGCGTAAGGATGAGGCCGTGGCGGCTCTCGAAATGTGCCCCCTCCCTTTCGAAATGCTTCCGGCGTTCGGCATCGATCGCGCGAGTAATCGGATCGGGAAAATACGAGCGGTCGGCGCTCGGATATGTGGCGGCGTCTATCCGCAGCGCCTCTATCTGGATCATCCACCCAGATCCCAAACGAGCGAGAACCGCGTTGATCCGGCGCGATATTTCGTTGCGCTCCAGGTCCGTGGCACTCTCGCTGTCGGGGCCTGCGAAGTACCACCCTGCCATCAGTGAGCCGTCTTTCAAAAGGATGACCCCATTGTCGACAAGTGCGGCATAGGGCACGAGATCGGCAAAGGAGGGTTCGGTCGAGCGGAAGCGCGCTAGATTGACCATCGCGACACCGTCAGCCCTTCCGCCATGGCGTCGCGGTCGGGCGATAGGTCCGCCGATAGCGCATGTGGCGGATGTAGACCTTGCGCATGAGGGGATCTGCTTTAGCCATCCGCCTCAAGACGCCGATCGCCAGGATCCAGAGGGTAAGGCCGATCAGGGCCGAATAGACGGTCAGGACGACGAAGATCAGGATGACCGCCGCAAGCCCCGTGACGAGGACGAGCTCGCGATCGGCGCCCAAGAGCAAGTTTGGGCGAGAGAGGGCACGATGGATACGGTTTCGCTCGAGTAGGCAGAAGACCTCAGGCATTGCCCGCGCCTCCCCTCGTTTCGGTGTGGAAGACGTTGAGCGAATGGTCGCCGATCGATGCGCCGGTTGCGCCGAACAGCTGGACGATCTGTGTCGCGCCGAGCAGGAGACCGGCGACGAGCACGATGTAAAACAATCGCCTGGCGAAATCGTTGAGCTCGCCGCCGAAGATCAGCATACCGCCTGCGACGGCGACCGCGGCAAGCGCGATGAAGCCGGCGACAGGGCCTGTAATCGACTGCTGAATTTGTTCGAGTGGACCCTCCCAGGGCAGACCGCCGCCCGAGCCGGCGAACACCGGTTCCCCGCTGAAGAAGGTCAGCAGTCCCGCGAGAGCTACCATTGCGATTCGTGTTTCACGCTGCATGCCGTTCCCCTCCTTGATAAGGCTCCAGTCGATAAGCAGTCCCGTCGTGTCCAATGAGGCGCATAGGCTCTCCGAGCCGCCGGCCGGTCGCCGTGCGTTCGATCGAAACGACGAGATCGACTGCTTCGGCGATGACGTCTTGCATTGGCTGCCGGCTTGTCTCCGCGGTCAGCTGCTCCAGCCTGCGAAGTGCCGAACGCGCGGAATTGGCGTGCACCGTCGCGATGCCTCCGGGGTGCCCCGTGTTCCATGCCTTGAGAAGAGAAAGGGCGGCCGCGTCTCTGACTTCGCCCACGATGATCCGGTCCGGTCGCAGCCGGAGTGTGCTCTTCAGCAAGCGCGCCATGTCGATCTCGTCGCTGGTGCGCAGCGAAAGGACGTTGTGCGAGCCGCAACGTATTTCGACCGTGTCCTCAAGGATGATGAGGCGGTCATCCGGTGCGACCGTCGCGATCTCGCAAATGAGCGCATTTGCCAGTGTCGTTTTGCCGGAGCCGGTCCCGCCTGAGACGAGGATGTTGAGCCGATCGGCAACAGCCCTTGCTAGGAGACGAGCCTGCTTCCCCGTCATGAAGCCATCGTCCACATACTGCTCGAGAGGAATGAGACGCGAAGCGCGCTTGCGTATGGAGAAGGATGGTGCAGCGACGATCGGTGGCAGCAGCCCCTCGAAACGGTGTCCACTGACCGGCAGCTCGGCCGACACGATTGGTCTGTGTTCGTCGACCGCCGTACCTGTCGCATGGGCTATGCTGCCGATTGCGATCTCGGCGGCGGCGGTATCCATTTCTCCAAGGCGCGCGATCGATTGACCGAGGCGTTCCACGTAGAGGCTGCCGTCCGCGTTGAGCATGATCTCGACGACGCTCGGGTCATCGAGTGCAGCCCGAATTGCTGGACCAAGGGCTTCCTCGAGCTTGCGGACAAGGCGGGGAAGGGAGCGGCTATGCGTCATGACAACACCGACGAGGTCGGTGCGGCGGGGCGATCGAAGGTTGAGACATACCCAACCGGCCTGACTTGCTGGAAGATGCCTGCGTCAACCGAGAGAACACCAGCCAAGGCTGTTGTCTGGCCTACCATTTGCGGCGGTCCGAGCCGATGAAGCGACCACCCGGCAAGCCCAAGGATGCGCTCGACGGCAATGTCGGTGACCGTGACGACCTCGGTGTATCCGCGCGAAAGGCACCATTCGAGGATGCCGGCAAACATGAGGCGGGTAACGTGGTGGAGACCGCCGCGACCCTTCCGTTGTGTGGTCGTATCGACGCAGAAGCGCGAGCTCTCGATCATCCGCGCGTGCGGGTGAAACGCCTGCTCCGAGACGAGTTGCGGGAACACGGACAAAAGCATCGTCTGACCCATGGCGGGGAGAAGGCGAGCACAGCCGACTACTTCATTCTTTGCAGAGATAGCGAGTATGTAGACGGGATGGAGATCGTCGAACTGGTCGCGCTCCTGGCCATCGCGCGCGGCGACCTGCCAACCCAGGCGTTCATCGAAGACCTTCGCGCGGAGCGCAAACATCTGGTCGAGGAAGTGCCGGGCGCCGCTCGAACCGCCATTCTCAATGGCAATCACCATCATCAGTCGTCCTCCTCCGTTTATTGGAGGAGAAGTGCTACGACTGAGGACGCGTCGCGAGGGGCAAAAATGCTCCTGAAATTTCGCCACGTCGATTCTAGGGGCAGAGAAATCTTCCCTGACCGAAGGGATGTGCGGCTCGTCGGAGAATAGCCAGCGCATTTTGAACGTCGAAATGTGGCCGGTCGTGGCTGATGCACCGACGCTGATTCGGGCGGGTGGGGTGCAATGTGTGGGAGATCGCCGCGCTAACGACGTCGGTCAGGTGAGCAAAAGTGTGCGTAAACTCATCGGGTGGCCTAGATTGCATTCAGCAAAAAAGACTGCAATTTCAGGGAGTAGGCCGGTTTTCAACGCTGAGGGCTCGCGTTGAGCGTTAAGGCTTTGTTAACCCTATAATTCTGGACGGTTCGGGAGAATCGTGTTCTACCTCTTGGCGGGCAATGGTCGGTAAACCGGCTTTAGGCCGCCAAGAGGGAAAAATGGCGATAGCTAGACGCGCAGAAACTGACGTTCAACTCAAGGAAGACGCTGCCGCCAAGATCTTGCGGCACGCCGGTCTTTTGTCGAGCCAGCTGCAGCAGCTGCGGACCCGCATGTACCCGCCGAAATCCGAGAAGACCTTGAGGTCATTTCTCACCAACGAAGTTTCGAAGCTGACATCCATACCGGATTCGACCCTGAAGCTGATGTCATCCGAGGGTCGCGGGCCGACGCCAAGCCGCCTTGAGAACAATCACAGGGTCTATACCCTCGCCCAGATCAACGAGCTTCGGGAGCTGTTTGCCAAGCAGAAGCCTGCCGAGGCCCTGCGCTTTCTGCCTCGCCGACGCCCGGGCGAGCACTTGCAGGTCCTCGCGATCGCGAACTTCAAGGGCGGAAGCGCCAAGACGACGACCTGTGTTCATCTTGCGCACTATCTCGCTTTGCAAGGCTATCGCGTTCTCGCACTCGACCTCGATCCCCAGGCATCGCTCTCTGCAATGTTCGGCGCACAGCCGGAAATCGATGTCGGCGCCAACGAAACGATCTACGCGGCGCTTCGCTACGACGACGCTGAGCGGCGGCCGATCAGGGACATCATCCGCAAGACCTACTTTGATGGCGTCGATCTCGTTCCCGGCAACCTCGAAGTCATGGAGTACGAGCACGAGACCCCTCGTGTCCTGGCGCATAAGTCGAGCTCCGGTGCAATCTTCTTCGAGCGTCTGAAGCTTGCCCTGGCGGATGTCGAAGAAGACTACGACATCGTCCTTCTCGATACGCCGCCGTCCCTTGGCTTCCTGACGCTCAGCGCAATCTACGCTGCTACAAGCATGGTCATCACCGTTCACCCCGCCATGCTGGATGTGGCGTCCATGAGCCAGTTCCTCCTGATGATGGGCGATCTGATCAGCGTTTTGAATGAGAACGGTGCCCAACTCGACCAGGACTTCATCCGATATCTCGTGACGCGGCATGACCCAAACGATGCCCCTCAGTCGCAAGTCGTTGCGATGCTACGGCATATGTTCGGGACAGACGTCCTCCTGCCCACTGCCATCGAAAGCACAGCGGTTGAAGCGGCCGGCTTGGCAAAGCGTTCGATCTACGAGCTCGAAATGGGCCAGATTGGGCGTGATACCCATAAGCGCGCCCGCGAAGCCGTCGATGCGGTCAATGAGGCGATCATCCGCCTTGTCAACGATAGCTGGGGGCGGCCATGAGCAAGTCTTCTCGCAAGTCGATTGTCGCGAGCTTCGGTTTGCTGTCTCAAGAACTGGAGAGCAAGCTCGCAGACGACCCGCACCCTGTGCCACCTCCTGCCCCGTCGCCGCGTGTCGGCGCGGGCGTCGTCGGTGCAGCACATCGTGCTATCGATGACATCAGGGCTGAACGGGACCGTTTGAGGGCGATCGTCGAGACAGGCGGGGGGGCGATCCTTGATCTGGATCCCGCGTTCATCGACCCTTCCCCCTATCCCGACCGGCTGCCGGACGACGACGCCGGCGATTTTGAGACGTTCAAGGGTTCGATCGAGTCCGAAGGGCAAAAGGTTCCTATTCAGGTTCGGCGCCACCCGTCGTCCTCCGGGCGCTATCAGATTGTCTATGGCCACAGGCGCTGGCGTGCTGCCAGGGAGCTTGGGCGCGCCGTTCGTGCGCTCGAGGTTGAGATCTCCGACCTGGATCTGGTCGTCGCGCAAGGCATCGAGAATGCCAGCCGGCAGGACCTGACCTGGATCGAGCGGACGCTGTTTGCATCGCGAATGGATGATGCCGGAATCAAAGCGCGGAACATCTATGCGGCACTGTCGATTGCGGATGCAGAGCTCGCTCGTATGCGCGGCGTCTATCGATCAATACCTGCCGATGTGATCGAAGCGATCGGGCGGGCTCCCAAGGTGGGGCGGCCGCGCTGGATAGAGTTCGCGAAAACCATTGCAAGCAATCCAGGTTCTCTAGCTGTGGTTCGGCAGGTGCTCACGGATGCGGGTGACGGTGTATCGGTGTCGGATCAACGATTCCAGCGGGCTTTCGAAGCGATAAAGCCGTCGACCCAGCCGCGAGAGGACCGCAATGAACTAGCGGCCAGCGATGGCATGAAACTGGGTGCCTGGAAGATGTCGCCCAAGGAGCTTCGAATCTCGGCGGACGGCCCTCTCGGACTTGAGTTCGTGAAGTTCGTCGGGAAGGAGTTGCCAGCCCTCATTGAACGCTTCTCTCGCGAGCGTGAAAATTAGAACCCTGACACTGTCAGAGGGTCTCATTCGACAAGGGAATACGGAAAGGAACACCGCAAAAGAAAAAGGCCCCCAAACGTTGCCGTAGTGGAAGCCTCTCTCATATCTGGACAATCTGAGAATCGCATTTCCACGAATCCCCGTCAAGAGTGATTGGCACCGAATTTGGTGAGCGGACTTCTTTTGCCTTTTGAGAGGTGAAGGAAATGCAGAGTGGAAGTGTGACGACGCCCTTCGGGCGGCGGCCGATGACGCTTGCGCTGGTAAGACGGCAGATGGCATCCACCGAGATCAGTTCGGACAAGACGGCTGACAAATGGAAAGTGTTTCGTGACGCCTGCGAAGCCAGGACGCTTCTCGGGCTACAGGATCGTGCACTTGCCGTGCTTGACGCGCTCTTGAGCTTCTATCCTGAGACCGATCTGCGCCAGGGAGCGTCTCTCATCGTCTTTCCGTCGAATGCTCAGTTGTCGGTCCGTGCGCACGGTATCGCCAGCGCCACGTTGCGGCGACACTTGGCGACGCTCGTTGACGCTGGCCTGATTGTTCGCAAAGACAGTGCAAATGGGAAGCGTTATGTCCGCAAGGACAGGGCTGGCGACATCGAGGATGCGTTCGGGTTCGATCTTTCCCCGCTCCTTGCCCGATCGGAGGAGCTCGCGCAGATGGCCCAGCAGATGGCGGCAGAACGCGCACTGTTTCGCCGGACCAAAGAGGCGCTCACCATTCGCCGACGCGATGCCCGTAAGCTCATCTCGGCAGCGATCGAAGAAGGCGCGAGCGGCGATTGGGGCAAGATTGAAGGCGTGTACCTGGCGCTCGTAGCCCGGATACCGCGATCTCCGACGATCCACGACCTGGCATCGATCCTCGAAGAGATGGATCTTCTCTGCGCAGAGATAGTCAATCAGTTGGATGTTTTGGATATTTCTGAAAATATGAGCAGCAATGATGCTCATATTGAGCGTCACATACAGAATTCAAATACCGAATCCACCAATGAACTTGAACCTAGCTCTAGAAACGAGCTGGGGGCGAAGGCTGAGCCAGAAAAGCCGCCACTGAGGGAGCCGCTGAAGGCATTCCCGTTGAGTATGGTGATGCGGGCCTGCCCTGAGATCACGATGTACGGACAAGGCGGGACCATATCGAGCTGGCGCGACTTGATGGCGGCGGCCGTGGTGGTGCGTTCGATGCTGGGGGTGAGCCCGAGCGCTTACCAGGATGCTTGCGAAGTGATGGGACCTGAAAATGCGGCGGTTGCCATGGCGTGTTTGCTCGAGCGGGCAGGACACATTAACTCGGCCGGAGGTTACTTGCGCGATCTGACGTCAAAGGCGCGACGCGGCGAATTTTCACTTGGCCCTATGCTGATGGCCCTGTTGAGAGCGAGCGGAAGCCCCGACCGGCAGGTTGGGTAGACGATGTCCGTCCCGGTTTTCGCATTGTCGTTCCTGGCGGAACCGGACGCGACAGTGGCAACCCGTGCAGTATGCGGCCGATCCTGAGAGGAGAGCACATTGGCTTCTTCTGACGTGCGGCCGACAAAGTCGGACCGTTCGTGTGGACCCCCGCTTGAGGCATGCGCTTCTCGATGGTGGACAGTTTCTGTGGCGGGGCTCAAGCAGGTTTCCGAGAAGATCCGGGCGCCGCCGTCTGTGCACCATCGGTGTAGAAGCAGCTATCATGAGATAGATCCGGCCGAGTTACCGCCACGCCCCTCGAACAGTGGCAACTCATTGTCGGCGACCAGGAACGGTCCCGACCTGGGTCGATCTGTACCCAACCCTACCGCGAGGTCCCGGGTAACAGCCATGTTTCGCTCGACGTTTTGCCTACTCCGGCCGCGGAAACTGTGGCTCCAATTGAAAAAATGCCATCATTGCACTATATGCAATCAATGATGACTGGAGGCGATTTACATGGCCAGCATGACCATTCGCAACATCGACGATCGATTGAAACAGAGGCTGCGAGTCCGCGCAGCGACCCATGGCCGATCGATGGAAGACGAGGCCCGTGATATCCTGAAAATGGTGTTGGCGCAGCAGGAGACAACGGCGGGAAACCTCGCTGGCGCGATCCGCGCGCGCTTGCAGCCGCTTGGCGGCGTCGAGCTGCAAATTCCCGCGCGCGAACCGATCCGTGACGCTCCGGATTTCTCTGCAATATGATCGTTCTCGACACAAATATCATATCTGAGCTGCTGTTACCGGCTCCCGAGCCCGCGGTTGTCGATTGGCTTGCGGAACAGCCTCCCGCCGCCATCTTCACGACCACGATCACTGAAGCCGAAATCCTATATGGTCTACGCCTGCTTCCCGATGGTCGCCGCCGGCGCGACCTTGAAGCGGCAATCTTGCCGATCTTTGCGCAAGACCTCGCCGGTCGCGTGCTGCCGTTCGATCGGGAGGCCGCAGACGTTTATGGGATGATTGCAACTGAGCGGCGCAAAGCGGGTCGCCCGATCAGTCAGTTCGACGCCCAGATCGCCGCCATCGCCCTTTCGCGTGGCGCCGCGCTGGCAACTCGGAATGTTCCGGATTTCGAGGATGTCGGTTTGGTAATCATAAACCCGTGGCGGGACAGGTAAGGTGGCGGACGCCGCAAATCGATCGACGTTACTGCCGGCTCGATACTGCATCGAGCCGAGCAACTCGACGCGCTTGATGCCATCCTGCCGTTCGACCGTCGCGACCAACTCGCTGCCCTGTTGACGGACGACGACGTCGCCACGGGCAGCCCCCTCCCCTGGTCGGCGCCGGAGAGCCTGCTACTTAAGTTCGTCGCCCACCATCTCTGGGACCCGGACAAGTGCGCGGAAGATCCAAGCCATGGCATGCCGGCGGAGGTGGAAGTTGGCTTGCGTTCCCAACCTCTGTTGAGCGCCGACGGGCCGCATGCCCCCGAGACCGTGCGGCGCCGGTTGACGAGCTGGTCGATCCTTACCCGTTGGCGCGGCCTGACAGGCGCCTTCGATGGTTCCTCGCTCAAGTCGGCGCCACGGTTTGCGGTCCGCAGCCAGCGCTCGGCCGCGTCAACGCAAGAGCAGACAAGCGGTGACCGGCGATATCCTGGCAAAGCTGCTGCAGGCCTGCAGCCGGCGAGCGCCCCGTCAATCTGCGCTATAGGGCACTGCTTCTGACCGCTTTCGCCTCCGGCGGCCGTCGCCGGTCGGAAGTGGCCGCGCTTCGTGTCGAGGACCTGACAGATGGGGATCCCGTGCAGACCGATCCGGCAGATCCTGGCTCCCCTCCCCTGCCTGTCGATCCGTCTCGGTCGCACCAAGACGACCACGAACGATGATGACGACCAGGTGTTTCTGATCGGTCGGCCCGTGCTGGCTTTAAAAGGATGGTTGGAGCAGGCCGGTCTCAGGAACGGTCCGGTCTTTCGGCGCATCGATCAGTGGGGGAACATCGATCGCCGTGCGCTCACGCTCTTCTGGCTCACCTCCCGCCTCCGATCTATCGCGCAGGTCAGCGGCTACTGCACCGCCCTTCCCCAGGCTTCGGCCCGCTGCATAAGCGACGCCATCTCTGCCTTCAAGTGATGCGAGCGTTGGAGGTCGGCGGCGCGCTCGGCATTTTGTCGCGGATCGTAGAACACGCCAATTTGCGCACCGGCCGCCTTTCGCTCCGCTTCCAACTCCGCCGTAAGTGTGGCCAATTCGGCCTTCACCGCAAAATAGCGTTTCATCACGACGATGAGTTCGCGGTCGTCCGTTTTCATCATCGCTCCCGAGATTCTGTTTGCATGAGGACAATGATGATCAACAACAAGGGCAGAATCGCGATGGTTCATTAGACCTCACAGTTTGGCGCAACGAAAAATGTCTGGCGTAGAAGGAGGTGGGCCACCCTAGCGTGAGTGACCGCCAGCGGAGCACGAGGAGCGCTGCCCGTTGGACCGAAGCGCTTCAGGAGGCGTGGTTGCTCCAATAAATGGATAATGGCGTTACCGCGCAGTAAGTCCAAGCCATCACGCCGGGCGGTGTGGTTTCTGTCAGACGTTACTGCAAGCGAAAAAGCCCGAGCAATCCCGGCCCTCCCCAAAAGATCGCCGTGCGAAATCGGCCTAGGCCTGCAAATTGTCCGCCGACATCTTGCCTGACTTGCGGTCCGAAACCAGTTCGTATGTGATCTTCTGACCATCTTTCAGCTCTCGCAGCCCAGCCCGCTCGACCGCAGAAATGTGGACGAAGACATCAGCGCCGCCGCCATCCGGCTGGATGAAGCCAAACCCCTTCGTCGCGTTGAACCATTTCACGGTACCAGTCGCCATAGTGTCTTCCTTCGATCATTTGCCGTGCCGCCCCAACGGCGGACATGGCTTGCCTCTACGCGTGAACAATTAGACGCTTTCGCGCCCCGGACAAGGCTGAATTCATCTCGAAGGACTGTCAACCTGGCGTGGTTCCGACGGCACGATCATTTCTGTGGTGCTTCATCTTAGGAGGCGTGTTTCTCAACTTTGCTGCCGGCAGGCGCGTTTGAGCGCATCAGCGCCATCAGCATTGGCCCGAGCGAAAACTTTTAAGTATCGATAGGGATCGATTTAGAGTCGCAGACGACCTGCGTTCGGGGCAATCACAGCCGATTAAGAGCCAAAGTCTTGCGCGCGAAAGTCCGGAAGGTTCGGCCAGATACGATGTCCTGGCGCTTGTGTCCCAGCCGGAGCGAGGTAGAATATAGACGATTAGGCACCAAGGAACCAGAGAATGGCACTGAGCATCAAAGATCTAGAGACGGAACGCCTTGCCAAGGCACTGGCCGAGAAGACCGGTGAAACCATTACCATGGCGACCCGCCGCGCACTGGAGGAACGGCTGCGGCGCCTCGCAAATGCCGCAAGTCGCGATGTCCTTCTCGAGGAACTGGCCGCCAGCCGTAAGCGTTGGGCCAAGCTGCCGATTGTCGACAACCGCTCTGCCGACGAGATCTTGGGGTATGACGAAAACGGGCTCCCCAGCTAATGGTCATCGACACGTCCGCCATCGTCGCGATCGCATTCAATGAGCCCGAAGCAGAAACCTACGAACAAAAGGTCGTCGACGCGCCACGGCGCTTCATTTCCGCGGCGACAATCCTTGAACTCGCCATCGTCATCGAGGCGCGCCTCGGCGAGGCAGGTGCCGCAGAGCTCGATCTGTGGCTTTACAAGGCGGGTGTCGAAATCGTCGCCGTCGACGCGGAACAGATCGCGGTGGCAAGGCGAGCCTGGCGCAGCTATGGCAAGGGCCGACATCCGGCCTGCCTGAACTACGGGGACTGCTTCTCCTATGCGCTGGCCAAGACACGCAATGAACCGCTGTTGTACAAAGGCGATGATTTCTCCCGCACAGACATCGAGGCGGCGTGACATGGCATCCACTGCACCAGGGAACCGCAAACGCAATGATCCGAGATATCAGTCGGCAGGATGCTTGTTCGTCAGCAGTTCGGCATTGAGATGATCAAGGCCCGGCTCCATTTCGGACTTTTCGACGGCGGCGCGATCGGCGCCGCGCAGGTCCGCCGTCGCCTCGACGCGACGGTCGCGCCGCGACAGCCGCAGATAATCCTCATAGGCAAGCAGCACGATGCGCGGCCGGCCATTCTTGGTGATGATCACCGGCTCACGCACGGCGGCATCCTGGTAGGCGCCGAAATCTTCGAAACCGCCGCAGCGGTGACGGTCGACGTCATTTTGATACTCCTTTTTCCGGAAAGAACGGATTGTCGTAATTTCGGCAAGGCCCCTGGAGACTGTGGTCCGATGATCGACAACCATAGAAGGGCGGCTTCTGACAGCCAAGCGGTGCATCGAGAGCATGACGCGCTCGACGCGCTCGACGCATCCTGCCGTTTGATCGGCGCGACCAACCGGCTGCGCTGCAGGATCAGGTATCAATCATGATGGATCTGGAGTCGGAAACGCCGTATGTCAGCCGCCCTGGATCACCGGAAACGCCGGAAATCCAGGCATTGCAGTCCCTTCCTCACCCTTGTTCAGCGGACTCATTTGCCCGATCGGATGGCCTGGACCTCACCCGAGATTTCGTTGGACAGACCCCTGGTTAGAGAGGCAGTGTAACGGCACGGTCCGTGAGCGGGGGCGCATCAAGGTGCAGGTTCGGTCATTAGCGTCGCATTTCGTGCCGGTGCTTTGTGCGCTTTTGCTTGTCTTGCTGTCATCGGCGATCGCATCAGCGCAGCAAGCCGATGTGGCGCTGGCGGTCGGCACAATCACCGATGACAACTATCCCGGTCGGGAGTCTGCTGGCAATGGTCTGGGCGAGGTTATCTTGCACCACCTCGTCACCACGCTGGGCGACGGCGGGGAGTTTGCATGGTGCGCGGGAAAGGTCGTCGAATGGCGGCGGATCGACGAGGTGATCAAGGAACAGAAGTTTCAGCAGTCGAAATATGCCGATCCGGCCACGGCGATCAAGAAGCTGGGTACTATCGCACCAGACTTTTTGATTGGCGGCCGCATCACATTCGGCGCCGGAAAAGCCGACTGGACCATAGAGACAAGAACCAACCCTGGCGGTGACCTTGTCGACAGCTTCACCGGCTTTTCAGACGACGATGCGTATCTGGACGAGGCTGCCCGGATTGCCGAACATGTGCTGGACAAGCTTTGTCCCGGCCCGTGGACGGTCACCGGCGGCGGCGCCCGGATCAAGGTGAGCGGAACCGTGGCGAAGTTGAACGAGGCGTTCAAGGTCGTCGGCAAGTTCCCCGGTGGCACCGCGGATTTCGTCTACACGCCAACGTCGCGCTCCGGCGGGACTGTGAAATATGTGCTTGCGGGGGGCGGCTTTTCCGGCGCCGGCAGCGGCACCTATACGATCGGTCCGTCGGGCGATGGCTCTACGCTGACGATCAAGCAGACCACGAAGGGCTGCATCAACGGCGTACCGGGTTCGTGCAAGACCAACAGCGAGGTGCTGACCCTGACCCCGGTTTCGCGCTAACGGTCCGCTGTGAGTGCGGTTCTCAGCCTACGGCCAGGAGCGGCTTCGCGGTGTAAGCCCAAGTCGGCCAAAATCACGGCTTTGGGCCGACTGGGCTATAGCTGTACATCTGTTGCGGCGGGCGGACCATACGATGAACGGCGCGTCGGAGCCGCTCAACGATCCAGCCCTACCCACGGCGGTTGACAACCCGCACGAGGTTGTCCCAACTCTTTGTGTGGAACAACTTGCACCGAAGATTATTCGATCGTGTACGAACACTATCGCTCCGATCGCAATGTTGGCATTGTTTCTCTCGTCCGGCATCGTCGCTGCCCAGGGGCTTCGGCCGGTAGCCATCAACACCGCATCACTTGCTGAAAGCGCTTAATGCCGGCGCCGACTTTGCACCCGGCAAGACGGTTCAGGTTGTGGGGACGGGCCCGCCAAGACAGGGGAATGTCAAGCGGATCGAGGTGAGTAGAAAAATCGGACAGGTGCTCGCCTATGAAGAGGCAGGAAAGCTGCTGGCGGCTTATCCCGCGACGGTTGGAAGCAAGGATAATCCATCGCCCTACGGTACGGACAAGGTCAAGGGCGTCGCCCGGATGCCCGTCTATAGGTACGATCCGAATGTGAACTTTAAGCAGGGCAAGAACAACAAGGTTCTTATCATCCCCAAGGGACCGAATGGCCCGGTCGGCAGCGTGTGGATCGATTTAACCGAACCGACCTATGGGATCCACGGAACTCCCGACCCCGACCTCATCGACAGGGAGCGTCGCATGGCTGCGTCCGCCTGACGAACTGGGATGCCGAAGAACTCGCAGGGATGGTCAAGTTCGGCGTCGTCGTCAAGTTCGTCAATTGATCGGTGCGGACCGCATACCAACTCGGCCGGGAAAGGTGAGTTTCTATGGTCGCGGGAGCACGGTCGCTAGCGTGATCCCCACGAATGGACGCTGTTCGTCACCGCCGCCCACCCTGTCGATCTGGCTGAACTGTTAAAAGGGTGCTTTGTACTCTTCCCCCATGTTCAAGGACCATCGCTACACGGTCGGCTGACGGGCGCTTGATGCACACGATCTTGAGCCAGAAGGGGCGCGCTCGATGCGGGTGGACGGTGTGGTGATGGTGCCGCTCACGGGAATGCTAAACGATCTCACCTGGGATCTCGCGATGGCATGGAAGCCCCGTGGCGCCCGCCGGGCGCTGCTCGCGTTCGTCGATCCCTGCGGCAGAGCTAGGCGGATCCCCGCAGGACGCAAGAAGATCATAGTTGCCGGCATGATCTGAGCAACCTTTCCCCCTCCGTCCGCGGGCGAAGTACGGAAACCTAATCCTAGGATGGCTGCTCCTTGGGTTGTCGGCCGATGAAGAACCCTGCTACCGACGCCCAGAAGCCTTTCGGCTTGTCGGCGAGTAACGAGCGAACCTGGCGGGCTGCCACCGCCGCACTTACCGTCGTGCCAAAGCGGCAGTAGCAGACAACGTCATGCAGTTCGTCATCGCTGATTTCGAAGAAGCGCTTCGCCTCGCCATAGGTGTCCGTTTCCATACCTGCAGCACGGAGCACCGGATCCCTAAATGCGATCGTTATCGGCGAATAGTCGCAGCGCAGGGCATTTCGCTCATCCATAACCTGGAATTCGGTTTCATGAAGCGTGTCCAGGTGTCTGTACCTGATTAGTTCCAGAAGCTCGGCCCAGCGCTCCAGCCGCTGCCGGCGCGTCATACCGTCTGGATCGAAACAGGGCTCAACCTGTGCGACGGTCTGCAGTTGTTCCAAGGTGTGATGCTTCATTGTCGCCTCCAATCAAACGACGTTGCGAAAGCAGACCCCAGCAATAGAGTGATCCCTGTCAATTGCGCTGTCCAATCACGATGCTGGCGGCGGGCCTATCGTGAGAATTTCATTTGAACGATATCAGATAGTTAGCCTCGCACGTAATTTGAGAGTTGGCGTTGAATTGAGATATATGAGAACAGCGCTGGGCCGTTTCCACGTCAACTGAGATTCAGCTGGGGCGTGCATGATAGCGGCGCAATTAGACGCGGCCTTCAGATCGCGTTGCTCGACGAGAAGCACGTCAATCCGGAGATCGTTTTCGATCTGGCACGGACGTTTACGGTTCTTGGTTGGTATCCCCTTCCTCTGCCGCGTATGGCAGAGTCGGTCGAACACCGAGCGGATACCGTCGAAACTGCAGTCGCTTCGATCAACTGAGCCTACAGCTCAGACTAATTGCCCGACCTATAGAAGATGACCCTTCCGCCTGGCATGAGTTGGAGCAGATAGTCGAATTCGCTCACATTGGCGGTAAGCACGGTAAGCCCGAGCTTTTGGGCCTGCAGAAACAAGACGCAGTCGTGCAGCGCTCGCAAGCGAGCATCGCGCTGATAGCCCTGGAGGCGACCCAACATGCCTGACAGCAATGCGGCGCGTCCGAGGACATCCGCATCGGGTCTGAACACGCGATGGGGCCGCATGGCAATCGTCGTCCTGATCTGTTGAATGGCAGGTTTCGTACTCGGGTGTGCTCGATCGAGTACGCCCACCGTGTGCATCAACTCCTGGATGGCGATCGTGGAATGGTTGCTGTGACGGAGTTCGAGCAGGTCTCCAACAACTTCCGGCGCCCGCCCTTGCAAACCATCGATGTAGACGCAGGTCTCGAGGAGAAGTTCCGGCCCTGCTTCCGCTTGCTCCCCAAGAAAGGGCAACTCGTTGTCAGGACGCCTTGAGAGAGTCCGACCGGGATCGAACTTCATCCAGCGAAGGGCCGCATCGAAATCAAACATCGTAGCGCCGGAGAGCGTGCGCCGGAAAAAAAGGCAAAATCTGACAAGTCAGAATCCCAGCTTACGATTTCGGTTCGGTCTTTCGCAAGACCCGTGGAACAGTCGATCCTGAGTTGAGCCTTTCGCCTAAGATCGCGCAGATAGCTGCGGGTCGTGTTGATCTGCGCTGACCTTTAGCGAATTCACGCGATGATTGCTGCGGCATTTCCTCCATTGAAGGCCGCTGGCGCGTTTTCGTGGACACTTGCGGGAGATTGGTCATCCTTCATGCTGTTTCGGTTCTGGCGGCCTTCCATTCACATAATAAAACACGCTTGCAACGGAGCAATTTCTAACGCATTTCTTATTTGTACAAAGCACTTCGAAACGAGGCCGTTAAAAGCGCGATGGCGAAGCGACAAACCGTTAACGTCCAACAGCCACTCAAGCGGCTGATCGGCTACGCCCGCGTCTCGACCGACGACCAGGTCCACGATGCTCAAATCGACGAACTGCGCGCTGCCGGCTGCGATCGGATCTATCAGGAGCATGGCTCCGGGGCATCGCGCGCTCGCCCAGTCTTGACCAAGTTGCTTGGCGAGCTCACCACGGGCGACGTCCTCGTCGTCGTCCGCCTCGATCGGCTGGCCAGATCGGTGAGTCATCTCTTGGCGGTGATCGAAGACCTTGAGGCGCGCGGTGTGCACTTCCGGTCGATCCGCGACCCGATCGATACCTCGACGCCACAGGGCATGTTCTCCCTCCAGGTCCTCGGCGCGGTCGCCCAGCTCGAGCGGGCGCTGATCGCCGAACGCACCAAAGCCGGCATCAAGGCGGCGAAGGCGCGCGGCAAGCTTCCCGGAAACCCCGGCCTGCGAGAACGGCGACCGGAGGCAA
>Ga0102592_1000452_pt1 | contig 69540 bp, 52 predicted proteins | sample AraplaCol_mMF_r2_FD_76861 | JGI IMG/M metagenome (GOLD analysis project Ga0102592, IMG submission 76861) | Arabidopsis root microbial communities from North Carolina, USA - plate scrape MF_Col_mMF_r2 (SPADES assembly) (version 2) | ecosystem: Host-associated > Plants > Roots > Endosphere...
GACCAGGTCAGGCACCACGTTGGTGTTGATGCCGCCCTTGATCAGGCCGACGTTCAGCGTGGCGGTGTCGATGCCCGGCACCTTGCTCTTGCGCGTGGCCAGTTCGGCGCGCAGGCCGTAGACCGCGTGCAGGATGTGCGTGGCGGCTTCGATGGCGTCCACGCCCGTGTGCGGCATGGCGGCGTGGCCCTGCTTGCCCTTGACGGTCACTTCCACGTGCAGGCACCCGTTGTGCGCCGACGTGATGCCGTACGAGAAGCCGGCCGAGATCGCGTAGTCGGGCTTGGTCAGGCCTTCGTCGAGCAGGAACTTCGGGCCGATGTCGCCGCCGGTTTCCTCGTCGTACGTGAATTGCAGTTCCACGGTGCCGTTGATCTTCGCGCCCTGCTTCTCGGCTTCCTGCAGCGCCAGCACGGCGTACGCGTAGGTGGCGAAGTCCGACTTCGACACGGCCACGCCGCGACCGTACATGACCGGGCCGTGTTCGCTGTAGGCGATCTCGCCGCCGTACGGATCCTTGGTCCAGCCCAGGCCCGGCGGCACCACGTCGCCGTGCGCGTTCATCGCGATGGTGGGGCCGCCGCTGCCGAACGTCTTGCGCACCAGCAGGTTCGTGGCGCTGATCATGCCGGCCGCCTTGACCAGTTCATCAGGCACCTTGTGCGCTTCCACCTTGAAGCCCAGCCCTTCCAGCAGTTCCTTGGCCCGCTTGCCGTGGGCCGCGCAATCGCCGGCAGGGTTGTCCGACGGCACCTTGACCAGTTCGGCCAGGAACGCTTCCTGCTGCGGACGGTGCTGGTCGATGTACTGGGTCAGCGTGGATTCGATGGGATTCATGTTGTCTCGTGCGGTCATCTTCGTATCTCGGGAGTCTTCTGGTTGCCGGTAGGCTTATTGGGGACGGTGAAAGTGCTCGACGAAGTCCGCGAACACGCGCGCGGCGATCTGGGCGTCTTCGGCCGTCATGGTCTCGGTGGGATGGTGGCTGATGCCGCCGTTGCCGCAGCGAACGAACAGCATGGCCACATCGGCGATGGCGGCGATGGCCATCGCGTCATGGCCGGCACCGGAGGGCAGGTGACGCACGGGTACGTTCTGGCGTTCCACGGCGGCAGCCCATTGCGACTGCAGCCACGGCGCGCACGGCACGCTGGCGGCCTCGTGCGTCTTGCGGATCTGCGCGCGCACGTTGCGGCGCGCGCAGACACGTTCGATTTCGGCCAGCACGTCGTTGACGGCGGCCTCGCGCTCGGCATCGATGCCGGCGCGGATGTCGATGGAAAACGTCGCGCGGCCCGGCACCACGTTGGTGGCGCCGTTCGGCACGTTGAACTGGCCTACCGTGCCCACCAGGCCCGGCTTGCCGCCGCAACGCTTCTCGATGAACAGGCCGATCTCTGCGCCCGCCATCGCGGCGTCGCGGCGCATGTCCATCGGCACCGTGCCGGCGTGGCCGGCCAGGCCTTCCAGTTCGACGATAAAGCGCGTGGCGCCCGAGATCGCCGTAACCACGCCCACGGGCAGGCCCTCGTTCAACAGCACGGGGCCCTGCTCGATATGCACCTCGATGAAGGCCAGCACCCGGCTGCGATCGTGGCGGGCGGCGGGCAGCTGGTCGGGTTCGAAGCCGGCCGCGCGCATCACTTCGCGCATGGTCTTGCCGGAGTCGTCGACGTTGTCGAGCACGTTGGTGTCGAACGTGCCGGCGATGGCGCGGCTGCCCAGCAGCGTGGCCTTGAAGCGCACGCCCTCTTCCTCGGCAAACCCGACCACTTCCAGCGCAAACGGAAAGCGCCTGCCCTGGCGGTTCCACTCGGCCACGCAAGCAATCGGCAGGATCACGCCCAGGTTGCCGTCGTAGCGGCCGGCATCGCGCACGGTGTCGAAGTGCGAGCCGGTCAGCAGCGCGGGGGCATTGGGTTCGGTGCCTTCGTAGCGGCCGATCACGTTGCCGGCGGCGTCGCGGCGCACGGTCATGCCGGCCGCTTCCATCCATTCGGTCAGCTGCGCGGCAGCGCCGTGGTGGGCCTCGGTCAGGTAGGTGCGGGTGAGCAGTCCGGGCTGATCGGTATGGACGGCCAGGCTGTCGGCCCAGGCCATGATGCGGGTGCCGGTGTCAGCGGACAACGGCGTAGGGGTTGCTGCCATGTGCGTGTCTCTCCTGCTTGGTGCCTGAGCCCGGTTCAAGGATGCCTGGCAATCCTGCCAGTCCGGGCGGGCGCCCGGGACCGTGCTCTCTATTCTGTGCGATTCATGTTAGCACAGTGAATTCAAAAATTGCATACAAAAATGATATGCACTATATTGGCTTCCACGCACCGACAATCCGCCGCGGACAATCCGGTCCGGACAAGTGGATGGCGTGGATTCCGCCTCAACAGGGGGGCTTTCCGCGTGGGGCAAGGCGGGCGGGCCGATTGGCCCCAGTACCTTCCGGAAGTGCAACCATCCCGGCGTCGGCAGGCATGTGACGGCGGGCACCCCTGAAACAGATCAGGGCAGGCCGATGGCAACCGATGCGCCACGGACCCGCCCGGCACGGAGACAACAATGCAGCATGCCGTACCCACGCAGCGCGCCGCCGGCCGCCTGCACACGCGCTTCACCCGTTCGTTGTTTGGCCAGGTACTGATTGCCCTGGCGCTCGGCACCCTCCTGGGCCTCGCCTTTCCCGAATTCGCCGCCAAGCTCAAGCCGCTGGGCGACGGCTTCATCAAGCTGATCAAGATGCTGATCGGCCCGGTGGTCTTCTGCGTGGTGGTGGCCGGCATCTGCGGCGCCGGCGAACTCAAGAAGGTGGGCCGCGTGGGCATCAAGGCGGTGGTCTACTTCGAGATCGTCACGACCATCGCGCTGGCGCTGGGCATCGTGCTGGCCTACGTGTTCCAGCCGGGCACCGGCATGAACGTGAACCCGCGCAGCCTCGATATCTCGGCCATGGCCGCCTACATCGAATCGGCCGACAAGGTGAAGAGCGCCGGCACGGTGGACTTCCTGATGAAGCTGATCCCGAACACGATCATGGGCGCGTTTACCAGCGGCGACGTGCTGCAGGTGCTGCTGGTGTCGGTGCTGTTCGGCTGCGCGCTGTCGGTGGTGGGCGAGCCGGGCAAGCCGCTGGTGCGGATGATCGACAACTTCTCGGCCACGCTGTTCAAGATGATGGGCTTCATCATCAAGCTGGCGCCGCTGGGCGTGCTGGGCGCCGTGGCCTTCACGGTGGGCAAGTACGGCATCGGGTCGCTCAAGCAGCTCGGCTTCCTGGTGATCCTGTTCTACGGCGCCGTGGTGGTCTTCGTGCTGGGCGTGCTGGGCCTGATCCTGCGCCTGTGCGGCTTCTCGGTGCTGAAGCTGATCCGCTACCTGCGCGCCGAACTGCTGGTGGTGCTGGGCACGGCCTCGTCGGACAGCGTGCTGCCGCAGGTCATGAAGAAGCTCGAATTCATGGGCATCAAGAAGTCGGTGGTGGGCCTGGTGATTCCCACCGGCTACTCGTTCAACCTGGATGCGTTCTCGATCTACCTGACGCTGGCGGCGGTGTTTATCGCGCAGGCCACCAATACGCCGCTGGCGCTGGGCGACCTGCTCGGCATCCTGGCCGTGGCGCTGGTCACGTCCAAGGGCGCGCACGGCATTCCGGGGTCGGCCATCGTGATTCTGGCGGCCACGCTGTCGGCCCATCCGGCCATCCCTGCCATCGGGCTGGTGCTGGTGCTGTCGGTGGACTGGTTCATCGGCATCGCCCGCGCCGTGGGCAACCTGATCGGCAACTGCGTGGCGACCGTGGTGGTGGCGGCCTGGGAACGCGATATCGACCGCGAGCGCGCCCACGGCGTGCTCAACGGCACCATCCCGGCCGGCGAACTGGACGAAGGGCTGTCGGCGCTGGCGGACGGCGTCGGGGAAGTCCCTGTGCCGGCGCCGCTGCCCGGGGCGGCGTCGGGACGGTAGAATCGCGCCATCCCAGTCAACGCGCAGGTCCGGCAAGAGACGCGCACACCATGCCCGAGCATATCGATCCAGACATGACCGCCGAGGCGATTGCCGACGATATCGTCGCGGCCATCGTCTCGCACCGGCTGCCGCCCGGCACCAAGCTGCGCGAGGAAGCCCTGGCCAGCGTCTACCGCGTCAGCCGTACCAAGGTGCGCGCGGCGCTGCTGATGCTGTCCAAGGACAAGGTCATCCAGATCGTGCCGGACAAGGGTGCGTTCGTAGCCAAGCCCAGCGCCGAAGAGGCGCGCGAGGTCTTTGCCGTGCGCCGCATCCTGGAGGCCGCACTGGCGCGCGAATTCGTGGCCCGTGCCACGCCGGCCGACTACAAGCGCATCGAAAAGCATCTGGCCGCCGAACGGAAGTCGCTGGCGGGCAACGACGCGCAGACGCGCACCCGCTTGCTGGGCGATTTCCACATCGTGCTGGCGGAGGTGGCGGGCAACAACGTGCTGACGGAAATCATGCGCGAGCTGTCGATGCGCAGCGCGGTGATCACCATGCTCTACCAGAGCCGGCGCGATGCCACGTGTTCGTCCGACGAGCACCGGGCGTTCATCGAAGCCGCCCGCGCAGGCGACGCCGACCGGGCCGTGGCGCTGATGGTGGAGCACCTGAATCACGTCGAAAGCGCGCTGCACTTCGAGGAAGTACCGGCCGCCACGCGCGGCAAGGACCTGGTCGCCGCATTGCTGGCGTAAGCCAGTGCATCAGGCTTGATCGCCATCAAGGACGTGGACGGGGTGGGAGGCGCATCATTCCCCTCGCCATGAAGTTGCGGGGGCGCACTTCATGAGCTCTCCCCGTCCTTCGCAAGAAGGGCTGCCCGCAGACCGCAACGGCTGCGGGCTTTTTCTTTTGGGCTGCCCTTCCGGCATTCCTGCCGTCTCCCGGTCTCCCGATCTCCCGATCTCCGGTCTCCGGTCTCCCGGTCTCCCGGTCTCCCGGTCTCCCGGTCTCCCGGTCTCCCGGTCTCCCGGTCTCCCGGTCTTCCCCCTTTCCCGCCCGATTTCCGCCCGATCTCCGCCTTCAGGCTGACTGCCGCTGGGCGGCGTCGGCCCAGCTGCTGCCGCGCTCGGTCCAGTAGCCCGGTTTGGCGAACGCCTGCTTCAGGTGTTCGATGAAGAAGCGGATCTTGGCCGGCACCGGCCGCTGTTGCGGGTACACCGCCAGGATGTCGTAGTCGGGCAGCGCGAACTCATCGAGCACGGTGATCAGCTCGCCGCTTTCCAGCTGCGGCAGGATTTCCCACGTCGAGCGCCATCCCAGCCCCAGGCTTTCGCCAGTCCAGCGGTGCAGCAGTTCGCCGTCATTGCAGTCGAGGTTGCCGCGCACCCGCACGGTCACGGTCTTGCCGTTCTGCTGGAAGTACCAGCCGCGCTGCTGGCCGCCCTGCAGGTTGAATGCCAGGCAGTTGTGCTTTTCCAGGTCTTCGAGCGTATGTGGCACGCCATGTCTGGCGAAGTAGCCCGGGGTGCCGCACACCACACGCTTGTTGGTCGCCAGCTTGATCGCCACGAAGTTCGGGTCGATGGCGCCGCCGATGCGGATGCCCAGGTCGTAGCCCTCGCGCACCAGGTCCACCACCCGGTCGGTCAGGTTGAACGAGATCTGGACTTCGGGATTGGCCGACAGGAACGCCGGCGCATGCGGCGCCACGTGCTTTCGGCCAAAGGCGGCCGGCGCCGACACGATCAGGTGGCCGGTGGCCTTGTGCTTGCCTTCGGCGATCAGCATCTCGGCGCGATCCAGATCCGACAGCGCCTTCTTGCACTGCTCCATGAACGCCGCGCCCTGCTCCGTCACCACGATGCGCCGGGTGGACCGGTGCAGCAGCTTCACGCCGATGCGGGCTTCCAGCGCGTTGATGCGGCGGCCGATCATGACCGGCGTCACGTTCTGCGTGAGCGCTGCGGCGGCCATGCTGCCGTGTTCCACCACGGCGATGAATGCTTCGATTTGTTTGAGTTTGTCCATAACGCCTTTTGTCTCCTGCCGACACATTGTGAGGCATGGACGCCATGGTGCGCATCCCCGCACGGCGATGCCGTGCATCCGTCGCACGCCATGAACGGCGCTGAAGATGGCTCCCCGCTGGGCGCTGGAAGAACCGGATCCGGCCTAGCGGCCGAGCTTTTCGTTGATCTCCGCAGCCTCGCCCAGCACGTGGGCCAGGCGTCGCAGTGGCGTGCTGCATTGCAGTTGCGCGAACAGCGCCAGCGCGCCGCCGCCAACCAGCACCACGGCGTAGAGCGCCACCACCGAGCGGCCATGGCCCGGCGCCATGACCGCCAGCCCGTCGGCCAGCACGACGGCCGCCGGCACCAGCGCCAGGATCAGCGCCACCGTGCGCGCGCCCCCTTCCCACAGCCGCGCCTGCAGCAGGACGCGCCGCTGCCGCGCGCGCAGTTGCAGCACCGGAATCCGGCCCAGGCGCAGCAGCAGCGCATTCTCGACTTCGCTCTGGGCATCGACACGGCGGCTCAGCCACCGCAAGGGATGACGCAGTGCATCACGGCCGGCCAGCAGGCGCGACAGCCACGCGCCGGCATAGAACGCCCCGCTGATGGCCAGCAGCACGTGGAACGCCTGCGGCAGCCAGGCCGGCGGCGCCTGCGCCAGGACCTGGTGCCACCAGACCAGCGCCCCGCCGGCCACCAGCGTCGGCACCAGTGCCAGGACGAAGCCGGCCCACAGGACCATAGCCAGCCGGCCGTCGGGCGATTTTTCGGCCGGCGCCGTCTGCAACGCTTCCATCAGTTCGTAGGTGCTCGGCAGCCGCGTGTACATGGCGAAACAGGGCGATTCCAAACCCGCTATTTTGACCCGGGCCCGGTTGCCGCCGATAGGGGAAAACCGTCGCAAATCACCCCAACCCCACGTATCGGGGGGTGCCGTGTTGCGGCGCGAACGTGTATCTGAAAATGCACATTTGCGCGTCGGTTGCTGCGGCATTCCTTACGCCAGGTATCGAATCAACTGATCGCCCTTCTGTTTATCCACAGCCCTCTGCGGGCATAAAGTCAACGCCAGAACGAAATCCCAACCATTGCTTCTGAGCGTACTGGAGAGAGACATGCCGAAGATGAGAGCAGTCGACGCGGCCATTGCCGTGCTGGAAAAGGAAGGCATCACCACCGCGTTCGGCGTGCCCGGCGCCGCCATCAATCCGTTCTACTCGGCCATGCGCAAGGCTGGGTCGATCCGCCACCTGCTGGCCCGCCACGTGGAAGGCGCCTCGCACATGGCCGAGGGCTACACCCGTGCCGAGCCCGGCAACATCGGCGTCTGCGTCGGTACGTCGGGCCCCGCGGGCACCGACATGATCACGGGCCTGTACTCGGCCTGGGCCGATTCGATCCCTATCCTGTGCATCACCGGCCAGGCGCCGCGCGCCCGCCTGTACAAGGAAGACTTCCAGGCCGTCGATATCGAATCGATCGCCAAGCCGGTGACCAAGTGGGCCGTCACCGTGCGTGAGCCGGCGCTGGTGCCGCAGGTGTTCCAGCAGGCGTTCCATCTGATGCGCTCGGGCCGCCCGGGGCCGGTGCTGATTGACCTGCCGTTCGACGTGCAGGTGGCCGAGATCGAATTCGATCCGGAAACGTACCAGCCGCTGCAGCCGTACAAGCCGGCCGCCTCGCGCGCCCAGATCGAGAAAGCCATCTCGATGCTGAACCAGGCCGAGCGTCCGCTGATCGTCTGCGGCGGCGGTGTGATCAACGCCAACGCCGACGAGCTTCTGGTCGAGTTTGCCGAACTGGTCAACGTGCCGGTCGTGCCGACGCTGATGGGCTGGGGCGTGCTGGCCGACGACCATCCGCTGCAGGCCGGCATGGTGGGCCTGCAGACGTCGCACCGCTATGGCAACGCGACGCTGCTGGCTTCGGACTTCGTGATGGGCATCGGCAACCGCTGGGCCAACCGCCACACCGGCAGCATCGACGTGTACACGAAGGGCCGCAAGTTCGTGCACGTCGATATCGAGCCCACCCAGATCGGCCGCGTGTTCGGCCCGGACCTGGGCATCGTGTCCGACGCCAAGGCCGCGCTGGAGCTGTTCGTGGAAGTGGCACGCGAAATGAAGATGGCCGGCCGCCTGCCGTGCCGCAAGGCCTGGGTGGCCGACGTGCAGAAGCGCCGCCGCACCATGAAGCGCAAGAGCGACTTCGACAACGTGCCGGTCAAGCCGCAGCGCGTGTACCGCGAGATGAACCAGTACTTCCCGCGCGACGTGCGCTACGTGACGACGATCGGCCTGTCGCAGATCGCCGCCGCGCAGTTCCTGTCGGTGAACCAGCCGCGCCACTGGATCAACTGCGGCCAGGCCGGCCCGCTGGGCTGGACCATTCCGGCCGCCATCGGCGTGAAGACCGCGTCGCCGAACTCGGACATCGTGGCCATCTCCGGCGACTACGACTTCCAGTTCATGATCGAGGAACTGGCCGTGGCCGCGCAGTTCAAGGTGCCGTACATCCACGTGGTGGTGAACAACTCGTACCTTGGCCTGATCCGCCAGGCGCAGCGCAACTTCGAGATGGACTACTGCGTGCAGCTGGCCTTCGACAACGTCAACGCGCCCGAACTGGAAGGCTACGGCGTGGACCACGTCAAGGTCGTGGAAGGCCTGGGCTGCAAGGCGATCCGCGTGTTCAAGCCCGAGGACATCGCCCCGGCCTTTGCCGAAGCCCGCGACCTGATGGCCGAGTTCTCGGTGCCGGTCGTCGTCGAGGTGATCCTGGAGCGCGTGACCAACATCGCGATGGGCACCGAGATCGACAACATCAACGAGTTCGAGCCGATCGAAGACCTGGAAGACGCGGAAGAAGCGATCCTGGCCGAAGAGACCGTCACCGCGTAAGTCTCGCGCAGAAACCTGTCATACCTGCAGTACGTCCACCGCCCCGCTCCACCGGGGCGGCCGGGCCACCGTTTTTCCCAACACCGAGAGAGACATCACAATGCCAAAGCTCGCAGCCAACCTGACGATGCTGTTCAACGAAGTGGGCTTCCTGGACCGTTTCGAGGCCGCCGCCCGCGCCGGGTTCCGTGGCGTGGAGTTCCTGTTTCCGTACGCGTTCCACGCCGACCAGATCGCAGACCGCCTGAACCGCTTCCAGCTGGACCTGGTGCTGCACAACCTGCCGGCCGGCAAGTGGGATGCCGGCGAGCGGGGCATCGCCTGCCACCCGGACCGCGTGGGCGAGTTCCAGGACGGCGTGGGTGAAGCCATCAAGTACGCCAAGGTGCTGGGCGTGCGGCAGCTGAACTGCCTGGTGGGCATCCTGCCGCAGAACGTCAAGCGCGAGCAGGCCAACGAGACGCTGGTCGAGAACCTGCGCTTCGCCGCCAACGCGCTGGCCAGGGAACATATCGACCTGCTGGTCGAGCCGATCAACACGTTCGACATTCCCGGCTTCTTCCTGTCTCGCACGCAGCAGGCCGTCGACCTGATCGGCCAGGTCAACGCGCCCAACCTCTACGTGCAGTACGACATCTATCACATGCAGCGCATGGAGGGCGAGATCGCCAACACGATCCGCGCCAACCTGCCGAAGATCCGCCACGTGCAGCTGGCCGACAACCCCGGCCGCAACGAACCGGGCACCGGCGAACTGAACTACCCCTACCTGTTCCGCTTCCTCGACGAGATCGGCTACCAGGGCTGGATCGGCTGCGAGTACAAGCCGAAGACCACCACCGAAGCCGGCCTGGGCTGGCGCGCCGCGCACGGCGTCTGAAGTACGGAAAGTCCGCTCCCCTCTCCCGCTTTGCGGGAGAGGGGTTGGGGGAGAGGGCAACAGCGCCCTGCTTGCCGAGAGTGGCAATTCGAACGGCTGGCCCTCTCCCCCGCCTCTCTCCCATGAATGGGAGAGGGGAGAAACCCACTCAATCTGATCCAATGGAGACAAACATGGCAAACCAACGCAACGTCGGCTTTATCGGCCTGGGCATCATGGGCGCACCGATGGCGGGCCACCTGCGCGCCGCCGGCCACACGCTGTTCGTGCATGACGTGAACCCGGCCCCGCAGGCCCTGGTGGATGCCGGCGTCACCGTCTGCACCAGCGCCGAGGAAGTGGCCAAGCGCGCCGACATCGTGATCGTCATGGTGCCGGACACCCCGCACGTGGAAGCCGTGCTGTTCGCCGAAAAGGGCATCGCCGCCGCGTTCAAGGCCGCGGGCAAGGAAGCCACCTACGGCAAGATCGTGGTCGACATGAGCTCGATCTCGCCCATCGCCACCAAGGACTTCGCCGCGCGCATCAACAAGCTCGGCGCTTCGTACCTGGACGCCCCCGTGTCGGGCGGCGAAGTGGGTGCCAAGGCTGCCTCGCTGACGATCATGGTGGGCGGCCCGTCGGAAGCGTTCGACGAGGTGAAGCCGCTGTTCGAGCTGATGGGCAAGAACATCACGCTGGTGGGCGGCAACGGTGACGGCCAGACCACCAAGGTGGCCAACCAGATCATCGTGGCGCTGAACATCCAGGCCGTGTCCGAGGCGCTGCTGTTCGCCTCGAAGGCTGGCGCCGATCCGGCCAAGGTGCGCCAGGCGCTGATGGGCGGCTTTGCGGCATCGCGGATTCTTGAAGTTCACGGCGAGCGCATGGTCAAGCGTACGTTCGATCCGGGCTTCCGCATCGAACTGCACCAGAAGGACCTGAACCTGGCCCTGCAGGGCGCCAAGACGCTGGGCGTGTCGCTGCCGAACACGTCGGCCGCGCAGGAACTGTTCAACGCGTGCGCCGCCAATGGCTACGGCAAGCTCGACCACTCGGCGCTGTGCCGTGCGATCGAGATCATGTCGAATCACGAAATCGCCAAAGCCGCGAAGTAAATGCCATAGCAGTATTGCAATCGCCTTTGCGTGAAGGCGATTGCATCGTTTTTCCCAAGATTCCTCAGGATTCGCATGTTCGCCACCGACGCCAACGCCGCCCTGCTTTCGCCCCAGCGGCAGACCGACTATCGCAACCCTGCACAAGCCCGCGCCTTGCTGCGCGACCTGTTCGATACGGCAGTGGCCGCCGTGAGCGCCAGCCACTGCCTGCCGCCGCACCTGCCGCAGCCGCCGAAGGGTCGCACCGTGGTGATCGGGGCAGGCAAGGCCGCTGCGGCGATGGCGCAGACTGTGGACGCGCACTGGCAAGGCGAGCTGTCGGGGCTGGTGGTGACGCGCTACGACCATGGCGCCGATTGCCACCGTATCGAAGTGGTCGAGGCCGCCCATCCGGTGCCCGATGCCGCGGGCCAGCAGGCCGCGCAGCGCATGGTGGAACTGGTGCAGGGCCTGACAGCCGATGACCTCGTACTTTGCCTAATTTCCGGCGGCGGCTCGGCGCTGCTGGCCGCGCCCGCGCCCGGCATCACGCTGGCTGACAAGCAGGCGGTGAACAAGGCGCTGCTGCGCAGCGGCGCCAGCATCGGCGAGATGAACTGCGTGCGCAAGCACCTGTCCGCGCTCAAGGGGGGCCGCCTCGCCCTGGCCTGCGCACCGGCCCGTGTGGAGACGCTGCTGATTTCCGATATTCCCGGCGACGATCCGACGCTGATCGCCAGCGGCCCCACGCTGCCCGACGCCACCACGTGCGCCGACGCGCTCGCGGTCATCGCCAAGTACGACATCGACGTGCCGGCCAACGTGCGCGCGCACCTGGAGTCCGGCGCCGGTGAAACGCCCAAGCCCGGCGACGCCCGCTTCGAAGGCCACCGCAGCGTCACGCTGGCCAGCGCGCAGCAGTCGCTGGAAGCTGCCGCCGCCCGCGCCCGCGAACTGGGCCTGACCGCGCACATCCTGTCCGACAGCATCGAGGGCGAGGCCCGCGACGTGGCCGAAGTGCATGCCGCCATCGCCCGCCAGATCGTCGCCCATGGGCAGCCGTTCCAGAAACCGTGCGTGATCCTGTCCGGCGGCGAGACCACGGTCACCGTGCGCGGCAACGGCCGGGGCGGCCGCAACGCGGAATTCCTGCTGTCGCTGGCGGTGGCACTCGATGGCCTGCCCGGCGTGCACGCGATGGCGGCCGACACCGACGGCATCGACGGTTCCGAAGACAACGCCGGTGCGCTGCTGGGCCCCGACACGCTGACGCGCGCCACATCGCGCGGCCTGTCGGCCCGCGCACACCTGGACAACAACGACGGCTACGGCTTCTTTGCCGGGCTCGACGATCTGGTCGTGACCGGGCCCACCCGTACCAACGTCAACGATTTCCGCGCGATCCTGATCGTTTGAGATCGCGAGCTGCAGCATAAAAGAGGATGGAGAAGGAGACTTTCATGAGACGCCAGCGCAAAGCCAAGATCGTGGCCACCCTGGGCCCGGCCAGCTCGGACATCGCGGTGATCCGCCAGCTGTTCGATGCCGGAGCCGACGTGTTCCGCCTGAACTTCAGCCACGGCACGCACGATGATCACCGGGCCCGCTACGACGCCGTGCGGCGGGTGGAGGCCGAGACGGGCCGACCCATCGCGATCCTGGCCGACCTGCAGGGCCCCAAGCTGCGCATCGGCACGTTCGCCGTGGGCAAGGTGGCCGTGCGCGCCGGCGATACGTTCGTGCTGGACAGCGACCCGACCCCTGGCGACGCCACGCGCGTCTACCTGCCGCACCCCGAGCTGTTCCAGGCGGCCAAAGCGGGCCAGTCGCTGCTGATCGACGACGGCAAGGTCCGCCTGAACATCGAGGCGGTGGCCAGCGGCAGCATCACCACGCGGGTGGCCAACAACGGCACGCTGTCCGACCGCAAGGGCGTGAACGTGCCCGATGCCGTGATCCCGATTCCCGCGCTCACCGACAAGGACCGCCGCGACCTGGCATTTGCGCTGGAACTGGGCGCCGACTGGATCGCGCTGTCGTTCGTGCAGCGGCCGTCGGACATCGTCGAGGCGCGCGAGATCATCGGCACGCGTGCCGGCGTGCTGTCGAAGATCGAGAAGCCGGCTGCGCTGCAGCAGCTCGACGAGATCGTGCGCGTGTCCGATTCCGTCATGGTGGCCCGTGGCGACCTGGGCGTGGAACTGCCGCCCGAGCGCGTGCCCGGCGTACAGAAGCGCATCCTGCGCATCTGCCGCCAGCTGGGCAAGCCGGTGGTGATTGCCACGCAGATGCTGGAATCAATGATCGATTCGCCGGTGCCCACGCGCGCCGAAGCGTCGGACGTGGCCAGCGCGATCTACGACGGCGCCGATGCGGTGATGCTGTCGGCCGAGTCTGCCAATGGCCGCCATCCGGTGCCGGCCGTGTCGATGATGGATCGCATCATCACCGAGGTGGAGCGCGATCCGCTCTACCGCAACATGATCGACGCCCAGCACGAGGTGCCGCTTTCCACGCGCCAGGACGCGATCTGCGCTGCGCTGCGCGAGGTCACGCACATCATCGGCGCCAAGGCCACGGTGACGTACACGTCGTCGGGCGCCACCGCGCTGCGTGCCGCCCGCGAGCGGCCGTGCGCGCCGATCGTCAGCATCACGCCGAACCTGGATATCGCCCGCCGGCTGGCCATCACCTGGGGCGTGCATTCGACGGTGAGCCCGGACGTGCAAAGCGTGGACGAGATGGTGGAAGCCGCGGCCCGCGCCGCGCTGGTGGAAGGCTATGCCGCGCCGGGCGACCAGATCACGATTGCGGCCGGCATGCCGTTCGGCCAGGGCGGCACGACCAACCTGCTGCGCGTGGCGGAGGTTGGTACGGAAGTGGCCGCGCTGGATATCAGCAAGGCGCCCGCCACGGCCGCCGTCTGACGACTGCACCACACATCGCGCTTTCCCTTGCGTAGGACGGGCTGACCCCCCGTTCAGCCGCCGCCCACGCCAATCCACAGCCCGATTGGCGTGGGCGGCGCTCTTTTTGGCCATCGCGATGCGCAGGGCGTCCTTTGACAGAAACGCGATGTAGCCGCCCCTTCGCATCCCGGGCAGCTGGTGCTTACCGCTACTCGTCGGGGCCAGAGGGCGCCACCCGTTGTCGTGCGACACGGCAGGTTCGTCAGTTCGCCGCGTGGCTGCGGCCGCCCGGCGTGTGCGCGCAGGGGCGCCGGAGCCGGTGGCATAGCCGTTGCTATACTCCATTGGCATAACAGATCCCCGGAGCGTAACAACATGCGTCTCGATGACGAAGCCGAAAGCCAGAATGTGGAAGACCGCCGTGGTGGAGGTGGCGGATTCGGCATCGGCGGCAAATCGATCGGCATCGGCACGATCATCGTTGCGCTGGCCGCGTCGTACTTCTTCGGCATCGACCCCAGGCTGATCCTGCAGGGCGGCTCGGCGCTGCAGCAACAGCAGGAACAGGCCCCGCAATCGCAGTCGCACCGGCCGCCGGCCACCGACCAGCTCTCGGTGTTCACGCGCAAGGTCCTGGGCAATACCGAGCGTACATGGGAACACATCTTCGAGAGCGACCTGAACCGCCGCTATGCGCCGCCGACGCTGGTGATGTTCACGGGCGCCACGCCCACCGCGTGCGGCACGGGGCAGTCGGCCATGGGGCCGTTCTACTGTCCCGCCGACCAGAAGGTCTATATCGATCTGTCGTTCTACAACGAATTGCGCCAGCGGTTCGGCGCGGGCGGCGACTTCGCCCAGGCCTATGTGATCGCCCACGAAGTTGGCCATCACGTTCAGAACCTGCTGGGCGTGTCGAACAAGGTGGATGCCGCGCGGCGCCGCATGAGCGAGGCGCAGGCCAATCAGCTTTCGGTGCGCATGGAACTGCAGGCGGACTGCCTGGCCGGCGTGTGGGCCGCCACGGCGGGCAAGCTCAACCAGCAGCTGATCGAGCCCGGCGATATCGAACAGGGTCTGAAGGCCGCGGCCGCCATCGGCGACGACCGCCTGCAGAAGCAGTCGCAGGGCTATGTGGTGCCCGAGGCGTTCACGCACGGCACCAGCGAACAACGCGTGCGGTGGCTGCGCCAGGGCCTGACGACCGGCGACATCCGCAAGTGCGACACCTTCGCGCAGCGGCAGCTCTGACGGTACTTCGGAAAAATCAGGAAAGAACTACGGGAAAAAATGCGATAACGGCAGGCGGGGGAAAAATCACCTGCGCGACTTCAGAGAGAAGGAGGAGGTCGGCCGCGCAGGTGGGAGAGAAACCGGAAATCAGAATCGGCGGCCCGGGGGTGACCCGGGGCCGCCGATTTGCGTTCTGGCCGGCTGACAGGTCATCAGACCTTGTAGCCGTACAGATCGCCGTTGCGCGAGTTGTCCAGCGCGGAGCCGGAGATCTCGCCGCTGAAGCTGCGTGCGCCTTCGCCGAAACTGTCGAACTTGCCCTGGCGGGCGCCGTCCGTGTAGCTGTCGAACTTGCGTTGGCCGTCGGTGAAGAAATCGAACTTGCCGATCTTCGAGCCTTCACTGTACGTGTCGAACTTGCCTTGGCGCGCGGCATCGGCATACACGTCGAACTTGCCGACCTTCTTGGTCGAGGCGGGCGCGGCAAAAGCGGTCGACGCAGCAAACGTGGCGAGCACGAGAGCGCCGCCAAGGATACGTTTGGCGTTCATCTGGGACTCCTTCAACTGATTCACAACTTTTTTATGGATACAGCTGACTACTGCCCGGACGCGCTATCTGTGTAGCGATGCGAGCACGGACTGAAGGTTAGTGGCTAGCACTTCTACGAGAAACACCGCTGCGACGAATGGTGCGTTGCTCGCCGTGAAATGCCGGGTCTGTGGATGAACGGTAGGGGTTGGCGACCGAATGGCTGCCAGGAGGGGTATTCCGCTGTACGGAACAGGCCACCTACCCTGCGGTACGCGCACGGGCAGGTGGCGGGCGCCGCGGACGTCTTCCGTCACGCAGCGCGGCCGTGGTTCAGAGCGTGTACTGGCCGCTGGCCTCGGGCTGGAACGCGATGCTGACAATGGTCACGCGCTGCGCGCCGCCGTTAGGCAGGCGATAGTCGACGGTCTTGCCGGCGCGGGCACCCAGCAGGGCCTGACCGATCGGCGACAGCACCGACAGCCGGCCCGCCGCCAGGTCGGCATCGTCCGGATAAGCCAGTGTCCACTCACGCGGCGCGGCTTCGCCTTCCAGCGTGCAGACGACGCGCGAATTCATCGTCACGACATCCCTGGGAATGGCATCGGGCGACACGATGGCCGCGCGGGCCAGCAGTTCGTCGAGCATCTCGTCCAGCTCGGCGGTGCCGGCACGGCTGGCGATGCCCTCCAGGCGGGTCACGTCGAGTTCGGTCAGGTAGAGGGTCGGGTTCTTGGTCTTTGCCATGGCAGTGCCTCTCGCAAAAGCGGTGGCCGCGCGTCGGGACGAAACCCCGGCGCAGGCGGCAGCCGTTGAAATTCGGTCGGGCCGGCGCGCAACAGGCACCGGCGGCGTTACAGCGGAATAGCGTGGTGGCTCGGGCCCGGTTCGGCACCGGACCCTTGCTGCTCAGGAGTGGGGTCGGTCAGGCCGGGAACCGGGCAGGATCAAGCGGGGCGTTGATCCGGCGGGTGGCGGTGATGGGCTGCGCCACCATGCGCGCGCACGCCGGTCGCATGGTGCGAACCAGGACAAGGGCGGCGGACGGAAGGCGGCGAGACATCGTAGGAAATTTCTGAAAAAAAGCGCCTCTGGGACGCGAACGGCCATGCTAGCACAGCCATCGCCACACGGCCGATGAGAAACATCCCCGCTCTGGCGGGGACTCGGCTCGCGCGAACTGCCTGGCGGTTCAGTGTCGCGGCGGCTCCGGATGGCACTCGCAGCCAGCCCCTTCGGCAGCCTGCTGCAGGTTCTGGAGGATGCCGCACTCGCTGGCCGGATGCGGATTGGGGTTTTCGCAGGTATGGCGCAGCGTACGGAGCTGCCCTTCCAGCGCCTCAAGCGCCACACGTTGCGCGTGGATCTGCTCGATCTGGCGATCCAGCAACGTGTCGATATCGGCACACGCCAGCGACGGGTTGCGCTGGAAGTCGCGCAGCCGGCGGACATCGGCCAGGCTCATGCCCAGCGAGCGGCAGTGGCGCACGAAATTCAGCTGCACCAGGTGACCGTCGCCATAGCGGCGGTAGCCGTTGTCTTCGCGCTGGGGGGCGTCGAGCAGCCCTTCGCGTTCGTAATACCGGATGGTTTCCACGTCGCAGCCGCTATGGCGCGACAGTTCGCCGATGCGCATGGCCGAAGTCTCCGAACTGGGATCGATGATTCATCCCTGTAGTCATTACAGGGTTAGTCGATAGTGTAGACCTGTCCCGCCGGGCTTGCAGTAACGGCCGCGTCGGCACGGCAATCGGCTGCCCTGCGGCTGGCGCGTCATCCTGTAGAATCGACGCATCGTTTTTGTATTGTGCGTCACCCGCCCCCGTGCCTCCGCTTCGGCTCCTGATAATGATCGTGCTGCTTGCCTTCCTGCCCCTGCAGGCCTGGGCCGGCATCGGTACGTCCTTCGCAGCCCCAGGCATCCAGGCGCCGCACGTGGCCGCCATGGCGCAAGGCAACGTCGCGGTGGCCGCAGACCCCGCTGATGTATCCCAGCCGTCTGCCGCGCCGGTTTCGCCCGATTCCTCCCTGCCTGCCGATAGTGCCGAGCCGACGCCGCCCGGCGCCGACTTTGCCGAGCAGCTGCTGCCAGCGCCCCTGCCGCGTGTGGTGACATCGGCCGCGCGTGGCACCGTGCCGCGCTACGCGGCCGCCCCGCTGCCCGATCCCGACCTGCCCCGGCTGCCGCGCCCGCCGCGCGGCTGATCCCGCTTTCGCGCGGCCGAGATGTGCCGCGCCTACCCCTGTCGCGCGGCACGTCGGATGCGTGCCGTGCGCGCCTGCGGCCTGTCCGCGTTCTTACCTGCACTGCCCCACAACCATGAAACGCATTTTCCTGTTCCTGGCGACCAACATCGCCGTCATGCTCGTCCTCAGCATCACCGCCAGCCTGCTGGGCGTGAACCGCTTCCTGACGTCCAACGGCCTGAACCTCGGCATGCTGCTGGCCTTTGCCGCGCTGATGGGCTTTGGCGGGTCGTTCATCTCGCTGCTGATGTCCAAGACCATCGCCAAGTGGTCCACCGGTGCCCAGGTCATCACCCATCCGAGCACCAGCACCGAACTCTGGCTGGTGCAGACCGTCGAAAAGCTGGCCACGCGCGCCGGCCTGCCGATGCCCGAAGTGGCCATCTACGACGGCGAGCCCAACGCCTTTGCCACGGGCGCGTCGAAGAACAGTTCGCTGGTGGCCGTGTCCACGGGCCTGCTGCAATCGATGTCGCATGACGAGGTGGAGGCCGTGCTGGCGCACGAGGTGGCCCACATCGCCAACGGCGACATGGTCACCCTGACGCTGATCCAGGGCGTGGTGAACACGTTCGTGATCTTCATGGCACGCGTGGTCGGCTACTTTGTCGACTCGTGGCTGCGCCGCAATGACGAGGAATCGAGCGGCCCCGGCATCGGCTACATGATCACGGTGGTGGTCTGCGAGATCGTGTTCGGCATCCTGGCCAGCATCATCGTGGCGGCTTTCTCGCGGCATCGCGAGTACCGGGCCGATGCCGGCGCGGCGGGCCTGATGGGTACGCCCGTGCCGATGGTGGGCGCGCTGCGCCGCCTCGGTGGCCTGGACGCCGATGGCCTGCCGCAGAACATGCAGGCCATGGGCATCTCGGGCGGCAAGTCGTGGATGGCGCTGTTCTCCAGCCACCCGCCGATCGAATCGCGTATCGCCGCGCTGCAGAACGCCCGCTGATGCGGTACGGCCGGCGGCGTGGCCCGTACCGCTACGCCGCCAGGCCGTCTTCTCCCGCCTCCGCCGCGTCCGACCGGAACGCAGCCCGGTAGCGTTCGGGCGTGGTCTGCACATGACGCAGGAACGCCTGCCGCATGACATCGGCATTGCCGAATCCCGTGGTGCGGGCGATCGCTTCGAGCCGGCGGTCGCTGCCTTCCAGCAGCCGCCGCACGGCTTCCACGCGCAGCCGCTCCACATAGCGCGCTGGCGTTTCTCCTACCTGCTTGACGAAAACCCGAGCAAAGTTGCGGGGGCTCATGGCCGCCCGCTCCGCCAGCACGCCCACCGACAGGTCGCGGCCGAGGTTGTCGGCGATCCACGTCTGCAGCGCGCGCAACTCCGGGCTTTGCGCCGCTTGCGCGCGAAGCACGGTGGAAAACTGCGCCTGGCTGCCGGGGCGACGCAGGAACATCACCAGTTCCCGCGCCACTTCCAGCGACACCGCGTGGCCCAGGTCTTCCTCGACCAGCGCCAGCGACAGGTCCATGCCTGCCGTGACGCCGGCCGACGTGTAGAAGCGTCCGGCGCGAATCCAGATCGGATCGGCATCGACAGTCAGTTCGGGATGACGCTGCGCCAGCCGTTCGGCGTGGCGCCAATGCGTGGTCACGCGCTGGCCGTCGAGCAGGCCGGTGCGGCACAGCGCGAAGGCGCCCGTGCACACGGCACCCATGCGCCGCACCGTGCCGGCCTGCTCGCGCAGCCAGTCGATCAGCCGCGCGTCATCCGCGGCGGCGCGCGAGCCCGCGCCGCCGGAGATCAGCATCGTATCGATGGGCTTGCCGATCCGGCCGGCGATCTGGTGGTACGGCGCCTCGGCCAGCAGCCGCAGCCCGCATTCGGTATGCACGATCGCGTCGTCGCTGACGCTGGCCACGTGGACCTCGTACGCCGGCTGGTCGCGGCCGCAGAGCTTGCTTGCCGTGCTGAAGACTGCCGTGGGCCCCGTCACGTCAAGTTCCTGCGACGGATCTGGCGCGACGATCACCACGACGCGCGGCGGGTCTGGGACGAGGTGCATGATGTGTTGCGTGATGGGTGATTGACGCGCTGGCGCTTACGTTGCCACGATCATACTGCCGCAGCCACCGCCGCCGCCCGTTCCCGGCGCTGCCACGTCAGCGTCACCACCAGCGCGATGCCCAGCGCCGGCAGCACCGCCAGGTTCACGCCCTGCCAGCCCCAGACGGTCAGCACCTGACCTGCCGCCAGCGTGGCGGCCGCCGTCAGCACGGCCGACGAAAACTCGCTGGCCGACTGCGTGCGCGCCCGTTCGCTGGGCCGATAGCTGCCGGCCAGCAGCGTCGTGCCGCCCACCGACATGAAATTCCACCCCATGCCCAGGCACAGCAGCGCCACGTAGAACGCCACCAGCGACGTCGAGCACAGCGCCACCACGGCAGCCAGCGCGGATAGCGCGATGCCGGCCACCAGCATCACCGGGTTGCCGAACCGCTGCAGCAGCCACCCCGAGAAGAACGACGGTGCGTACATGCCCACCAAGTGCCATTCGATGATTTGCGCGCCCTGCGCGATCGTGTGGTTGCACGCGATGGCCGCAATCGGCGTGGCGGTCATCACGAACATCATCACGGCGTTGCCAATGCCGTTGTTGGCAAACGACGCCAGGAACACCGGCTGCCGGACGATCTCGGCCAGCGGGCGCGCCGGCCGGGTATCGGCGGCGGCGGCGGCCAGCGCGGCCGGCGATTCGCGGTACGCCAGCATCAGCAGCATCACGGTCAGCGCCCCGAAGGCCGCCACCACGGCGTAGGATCCGGCAAAGGGCGTCGGCAGCATCATGTCGGCACTCCACGCCGCAATGGCCGGGCCGCACACGGCGGCCACCACACCGCCGGTCAGTACCACCGAGATCACGCGCGGCTTTTCCGGCAGCGGCGCTGCGTCGGCGGCGGCCAGCCGGTAGAAGCGGGCGAACGACTGGAACACGCCGACCAGGGCCGTACCGGCGCAGAACAGCCAGAAGTCGTGGCGCCAGATCGCCGCCACCGACACCCATCCGCCCAGCATGCAGGCCACGCCGCCCAGGCAAAACGCGAAGCGGCGCCCGAACCGTTCGATCACGAACGGCACGCCCAGGGCCGTGGCCGCGCCCGCCACGGTAATCAGCGCGAACGGCAGCGTGGCCAACGCCTTGGCTGGCGCGAGCGTGTAGCCGACCAGCCCGGTCAGCGTCAGGTCGACAGATATGGCGGACGTGAACAGCGCCTGGCACAGCGCCAGCACGCGCGCCTGGCGCATCGCGGGGGAAGCCATCGGAGTCTCCGGATTCTGGAAAAAGGGATGGTTTCCAGCGTAAGGGCCCGGCCGGGCGGCCGACTGACAATGTTCAGCGGAATCCTGCCAAAGCCGTAGCGACCCTCCGATGCCACGTGGTTGTCAGTTGAACACGTCCTGCCGGTAGCGGCCCTGCGCCACCAGACCGGCGAACCAGTCCGATGCCGCGTCGGCCGTCATGCCGCCCTGCTGCGCGCCGATCTCGATCAGCACCTGCCGCACGGCGGGCGCCATGCGCCGTCCGTCGCCGCAGACATAGACCATCGCCCCAGCCTGCAGTTGGTCCCAGACCTGCGCGCGCCGCTGCCAGAGCAGATCCTGCACATAGCGCGCGGCGCCGGGCACCACCGAGTACGCGGTGTGGACCTCGGCGACGCCCGCGTCGGCCCAGGCCGCGATCTCGTCGTGGAACAGCCAGTCGTGCCGGGGATGGCGGCAGCCGAAGTACAGCTGCACCGGCGTGATGCTCTGCCCGGCCGCCTGCTGGGCGGCGCGCTCTTCCAGAAAGCCCCGGAACGGCGCGATGCCCGTACCGGGGCCGATCAGCAGCATCGGCACCGATGGATCGTCAGGCGGCGCGAACGGCGGATTCGGCGTGCGGATCGACGCCGATATGCGCGCCCCCGGCGGCAGGCCCTGCAGCCACGTGGACGCCACGCCGCGGAACTGGCCGCGCCCCGACAGCGCAGGCGCCCAGACTGTGCCCACCAGCAGCGTCGCGGCATCAGGCGAGACCCGTGGCGACGAAGCAATCGAATAGAAGCGCGGCCGCATCGGCACCGTGCAGGCCAGCAGTTGCGGGAGCGTCAGGGCGATGGCCGGGAAGCGGATCAGCACATCGAGCAGGTTCAGCCGCCGCGCGGCCACCTGCGCGGCGTAGCCGGTATCGGCATCGTCGGCGGCAAGCTGCTCCAGCGACTGGCGTGTGAACGGGCAGCGTGTGGCCTGCGCCAGCGCACGCAGCGTCTGGCGCGACACCACGTCCTGCAGTTCGACGAAGTGCGTCAGCAGTTGCCGCAGCGGCAGCGTTTCGCCAATCGGCAGCCCGCGCCCGGCGCCTTGGCGGGCCGACAGCGTGACCATGGCCTCGGCGTCAAGGTCTAGCCGCTCGCAGAGCGCCGCCACCAGTGCCGCGTCATTCTGTGGCCAGATCGCAACGTGATCGCCGGTCCGGTAGGTCGTACCGGGTGGCATTTGCAGCCGGATGTCGCGCGTCGATGTGCGCGGCGCTTCGATGGCGAAGTCCCATAGCCCGGCGGGATCGGCAACCAGTTCGGCATTGGCCAGCACCGTAAAGGCCTGCGTGCCGGCCGGCAGGGTGTCGGCGCGCATGGCTTCGACGCTGCGCCACTGCACGTCCACGCTGATGCCGCCCGCGCTGGCATCGTCGGCCTGCAGCGCCCGCCACAACTGCGCCAGCCAGCGTTCCGCCGCCTGGTCGAAATCGGCATTGCCATCGGCCTCGCCGCGCGGCAGCAACGGGACGGCGCCGGCGGCCGTGAAAAAGTCGAATACGCGGCGCGGAAAGGCCTGGTATGTCGCCCATTGCGCGTTGCCGCAGCCGAGCAGCGCCAGCCGCAAGCCCTCGGCGCGGTAGCCGCTGGCACCGCCGGCATCGAGCATCGCTTCGAACCGACGGCCGGAATCCGGCGCGCGGCCGTTGTAAGTGGCCGCCACCACCACCAGCAGGCCCGAGGTCGGCAGGGCATCGGCCACGTCGTCCAGATCGGCCAGGGTGGCATCGAAGCGCGCTGCCACGGCGCCGCCATGGATCTGCTCCGCCAGCTCGCGTGCCGTGCCCAGGCTCGACGCGCACAGCACGGTCATGGCGTGGCCGTTGCCCCGTACGTCGGCCTGCGCGGCATCGGCCACCCCCTCGTTGACGGCCTGCACGGCGATTCGCTCATGCGGACGCCGGCGCCTGGCGCGCAGCACGAAGTTGTCGGGCTTGATCGTCAGCGTTTCCTTGAGCCGGAACTGGTAGTCGTACGGATCGTGGAATGCGAAGTTGCGCAGCATCAGCGCCAGCGCCAGCTTGGCCTCGGTCAGCGCAAACTGGCGGCCGATACAGGCGCGTTCGCCATGGCCGAACGGCATATAGGCGTGCGCCGGCAGCGCCGCTTCGTTCTCGGGCAAGAAGCGGTCGATATCGAACCGCTCCGGGTGCGCCCACACCTTCGGATCGCGATGCAGCGCCGTCAGCACCACCGAGATGCGACGGTTCTGCCGCAACCGGTAGCGGCCGCCGATCACCACATCGTCGAACGGCGCCACCGCGAAGGCCGGCGCGGTCGGCCACAGGCGTAGTGTTTCCTTCAAAACACGATCCAGCACAGGCAGGCGCGCCAGGTCGGCATAGACCGGCGGCGCGTCGCCGGGCAGCACGGCATCGACCTCGGCATAGGCCTGCGCCAGTACGGCCGGGTTGCGCAGCAGTTCGTACAGCGTGAAGGTCAGCAGGCCGCTGGTGGTTTCGTGGCCGGCGATCAGGAATGTGATGACCTGGTTGCGGATATTGGCGTCGTCGAGCTGGCGGTCCGTCTCGGGGTCGCGCGCTTCGAGCATGAGGTTCAGCAGGTCCATGCCCGGCCGGGGCGCGGCCCGGCGCTGGCGGATCACGTCGTCCACGAGGTTGCGCATGTAGGCCACGTCGTCGGCGAACTGGCGGTGCGCGCGGCCCATGAAGCGGTCCTGGATCGGCAGGCGCGTGAGCTTGCGCATGGCCTCTTCCAGCGCGCCCACCATCGCCACGATAAACGGGTCAAGCTCTTCGCTGGCAAACGACGCGAAGTCGTAGCCGAAGCCGGACAGCGCGATGGTGTCGAGCGTCAGCCGCGTCATGTCGTCGGCCACGGCGATATCGGCATCGGGCCCCTTGCGGTCCCATTTGTCCACCAGCCGGTTGGCCACGCGCAGCATCACGTCGAAGTAGCCCTTCATCGCGCGCTGGCTGAAGGCCGGCATCAGGATGCGGTGCGCGCAGCCCCAGTTGGGCTCGTCGCTATGGGCGGTGAACAGGCCGTCGCCGGCCATGTCGCGCAGATACGACAGTGGCGGCCCGATGATCTTGCGAAAGCGCGCCGGGTCGCACACTTCGGCCGCCAGCGCCACCGACGACACGAACGGCACGCGCCGGCCAGCGAAATCAAGCTCGAAGATGCCGTCGTGATGACGGCTGCGCGCCAGCAGGTGCTGGCCGACTTCGCCGGGCGTGATCTGGAACAGGTTGCCGACGATGGGCCAGCCGGGATCGCGCGGAATCGGTTCCAGGGTAGCGGCGGACGTGACGGATGACATGGATGGGGGCGTTCCTTGTCGAAATCGGAAATGGCTGGGCGGCGCGATGCCAGAGCATGCCTGTCTATCGCCGCATTGTCCCGCCCGTTCTCCGTCCGTTTGAAATATTTGTTCGGCTTCCGAGGCGGCCCTCTAATCGACCACCCGCCCGCGCAGCGCCTTGATCTGGCCGCGCTGCACCTTGGCGTCGAGCCGGCGGACCTTCGACGCCCGGGTGGGCCGGGTGGCGCGCCGGATGCGCGGCGGCTGGGCCACGCTGCGTACCAGTTCATGCAGGCGCCGGATGGCTTCCTCGCGGTTCATTTCCAGGCTGCGGTGCTGCTGCGCCTTGATGACGATCACCCCGTCGCGCGTGATGCGGTGGTCGTGCAGCGCCAGCAGGCGTTCCTTGTGATCGGCGGCCAGCGACGACGTGCGCACGTCATAACGCAGGTGTACCGCATTGGACACCTTGTTGATGTTCTGCCCGCCCGCGCCCTGCGCGCGGATTGCGGTGATCTCGTACTCGTGGTGAGGGATGAACAGGTCGTCGGCCATGCGCCGCATCATAGCAACGCATGGCCGGGCGGTGTGCGGCGCCTCGTATCACGGCGCCGGCTTGATGTTCTGGTTCGAGCAGAACAGGTTCTGCGGATCGTACGTGCGCTTGGCCCGCGCCAGGCGGTCGTAGTTGTGGCCGTACGCCGCGTTGACGCGCGCGCCTTCGTCCTCGGTCATGAAATTCACATACACGCCGCCCGTGGCATAGGGCGCGGTGGCGTCGAAGAAGTCGCGCGCCCAGCCGATGCAGGCAGTGTCCTCGTCGGTACGGTCCCAGCGCGAATGCACGTTCATCACGTAGCGCGCGTCGCGGTGGTGGTATGCCGTGGCGTCGGGTGGCACGCGGTTGGCCACGCCGCCCACCTGTCCGATAAAGATCTCGGCATGGGCCGACGGCCCGCGGGCCGCGTAGTCGGTCATCAGGTCGATGGCCGCGTCGTCCAGCCGCGTGAAGTTGTGAGACTTCCAGTAATTGCGCGCACCCGGTGTCAGCAGCGGGTCGAACGCCTGCTGCCAGGCCGTGTAGGGCATCTGCCCGACATGCTCGCCAATGGCCTGGCCGAATCCGCGCAAGGGGTCGATCGCCCTGTCGGCCTTCCCCGGGTCGCCGTTATAGAAGACCGCCAGCACCACCACATTGGCGCCGTGTGCCGACGACGGCAGGAATGGCAGCGGGGGCGCCTTGCGCAGGACGACCCAGACGTTCATATCGTCAGGCATGGCCGATTCCGTAAAAGCGCGGTACTGGCGCAGCACCGACTTGCCTTCGACGGCCGGGAACACGATCAGCCCGGCCGTCACCAGCGGGCCCACCGCATGCAGCTTGAACTCGAACAGCGTGACCACGCCGAAATTGCCGCCGCCCCCGCGCAGGGCCCAGAACAGTTCCGGCTCGTGGTTGGCATCGGCCCAGCGTCGCTCGCCATCGGCCGTCACGACCTCGCAGCCCCGCAGGTTATCGACGGTCATGCCGTACTGGCGGGTCAGCCAGCCGAATCCGCCGCCAAGGGTCAGCCCCGCCACCCCCGTCGTCGAGTTGATGCCGAGCGGCGTGGCCAGGGCGAGGGCCTGTGCCTCGTGGTCAAAATCACCCAACGTGGCGCCTGGGCCCACCCACGCGACCTTGTCGCGCGGATCGATATGGACGGCGCGCAACCCTGACAGGTCGACAACCAGCCCGTCATGGCAGATGGCGCTGCCGGCAATGTTGTGGCCACCGCCGCGCACGGCGACCGGCAGGCCATGATCGCGCGCAAAGTTGACGGCCTGCATCACATCGGCCGTGCCCGTGCATTGGACGATGACCGCAGGCCGGCGGTCGACAGTGGCGTTCCAGACGGTGCGCGCCACGTCGTAACCGGCGTCGTGCGGCAGCAGCACCTTGCCGCGCACGGCCTTGCGCAGCATATCGATGTGGTCGGCGGCAAGCGTGGGCATGATGAACCCTCCCCTTTCTCAACAACGATCTTCTTGGGAAAGGCTACCGATGCAAGGCACGCGCCAGGCGCCGGCGATCGGCTTCGCAGCAACGGTTGCGGCGATGATGTGCCTGCTTATGACCGAGCGGTCCGCACAAACTGTTGCACTCTTGAGGCGACGTTGGCAAGACACCGCCATGCCAGGCAGATCTTGCGCAGAGGTCGGCATCTCGCGCTGTGAGGTCCAGCATTGAACGACGAATGACACGGAACGGCATCTGCCGGCCGCTCCGCCCCGCCTACCCCTTGACGCAGACCACCTGCCGCAGGGTGTGGACAACTTCCACCAGGCTGCTCTGGGCGGCCATGACAGCGTCGATGTCCTTGTAGGCCATCGGGATCTCGTCGATCACTGCCGCGTCCTTGCGGCATTCCACGTGCGCGGTGGCCTTGACGTGGTCCGCCACCGTATAGCGGCGCCTGGCCTCGCTGCGGCTCATGGTGCGGCCGGCGCCGTGACTGCAGGAGCAGAAGCTTTCGGCGTTCCCCAGCCCGCGCACGATGAAGCTCCTGGCGCCCATCGACCCCGGGATGATGCCGAGTTGTCCCTTCTGTGCCGAGACCGCGCCCTTGCGCGTCACGAAGACATCGGCGCCAAAGTGGCGCTCTTTCTGCACATAGTTGTGGTGGCAGTTCACCGCGTGCTCATCCACCGCGAATGGCTTGCCGATTGCGGCCCGCGCCGCCCCGACCACGGCGGCCATCATCACTTCGCGATTGCGGCGCGCGTATTCCTGCGCCCAGCCCACGGCCTCGACGTAGTCGTCGAAATGCGCGCTGCCTTCTTCGAAATACGCCAGGTCACGATCGGGCAGGTTGGCAATGTGGTGTCGCATGTCCTGCTGCGCCAGTTCGATGAACTGCGTGCCGATAGCATTGCCCACGCCGCGTGACCCGCTATGGAGCATGAACCAGACCGTGCCGCTTTCGTCGAGGCAGACTTCGATGAAGTGATTGCCCGTGCCGAGCGTCCCCAGGTGGACATGGTTGTTCGTCCGCGCGAGCCTGGGGTATTTCTGGCAGATTCGCTCGAAGCCCGGCACCAGCGTCTTCCACGCTTCGTCCACGGCGCGGGGCGGACGATCACCCCAGGCACCCGGATCGCGCCGTCCGGGCGCGCGGCCATGCGGCACCGCACGTTCGATAGCGCCGCGCAGTCCATGCAATGAATCGGGCAGGTCCGCCGCCTTGAGCGTCGTGCGCGCAGCCATCATGCCGCAGCCGATGTCGACGCCCACCGCCGCTGGGATGATGGCTCCTTGGGTAGGAATAACCGTGCCTATCGTCGATCCCTTGCCCAGATGTACATCCGGCATCACGGCCAGATGATGGAACACGAAGGGCATGCGCGCGGTGTTCTGTAACTGCCGCCGGGCATCAGCCTCGACGGGCACGCCAGCCGTCCACATCTTGACTGGCTTGCCGTTGGCCAGCGCCATCACCTGATAGTCGGTCTGTTCATTCATCTTGCATCCTGTCTCTCTGTCTCGATGCGCGGTGCATCGATTCACCTGTTCATTGGGCCTGCAGCGTGCCGGGCCGTTCCGCATCCGGGCCTTCCGCCCAATATCCAGCGCCCCCGCCCCGGTGCTAGAACGGAAACTCGGCGCCGACAGATTGAAGGGGATGCCATGAAACGCCTGCCACTGATCCTTGCCCTCTGGACGGCCCTGCTGCTTGGCGGCTGCTATTACGGCTATCCGCCCGCGCCCGGACCGGGACCGACCAGCTACGACCGCTCGTTCTACGCGGCGGCCGATGCCATGCGCGACCAGGGCGTGGCCGTGCAGACGCAGGAGCCGACCACCGGCAATATCACCGGCTACTACGGCAGCACCCCCGTGGCGGCCATGATCCGGCAGCAGTCGGATGGCAGCGTGCGCGTGGAATTCCAGGCGGCCGATTCCCGCGATCCGGGGCTGGTCAACCGGATCACGCAAAGCTATCAACGGCGGATGGGGCGATAACGCGGCGCGGCCGCGTGGCCGGGCCTCGGAGGCGCGATTTTCCGAATCTTTATCCCTCCCCATGAGGGATTTTCTCGGCACATCGAGATTCTTATTATGTCGGGCTTGAAGATTGCCAGTCGTGGCTTCACCCGGGTACTCAAAGAAGTGCCCTGAGAAAATAGAACATGAAATTCGGTCATCCTGTCGCGGAATCCTCCTCCTTTTCCCTTCTGCACGCGCCGCATCACGGCGCCGGCAAATGCCCGGCTGCACGTGATGGGGTCGCGCATCCTCATTCCAGCCACTGAAGACATGCAGATCCGGCCATCGCCGGACCTGCAATGCCCTTTGCATTCACGGTTTTACACGCGCCAAACGCACCGTTAAGTCAGTGAGGTGACTGACTTGAACGGTGCGTTGGCGTGCGGGCGGCTTCCCTTAGCACAGGTTCCCGCCCTCTACCCGGTAATCCAATGTCAGCCCAAGCATTATCAGATCAGCCGGCGAGTGTTGCCGGACAAAAGGCCCACGTCTGGGCGCTCGACTATCGGCCCGACATCGACGGAATGCGCGCACTGGCCATTCTGGCCGTGGTGGGCTTCCACGCCTTTCCAGACCTGATCCCAGGCGGCTTTGCCGGTGTGGACATTTTCTTCGTCATATCCGGGTACCTGATTACCCGGCACATTCTCAAGGACATCGAGGACGGCCGGTACAGCACCGCCCGGTTTTACGCCAAGCGCGTCAAGCGGATTTTTCCGGCCCTGATCTCGGTGCTGGCCGCATCCGCCGCGCTTGGATGGCTCGTCCTGACCCCCGAGGAATATGAGTCGCTGGGGCGGCACTTGATTTCCGGCGCGGGATTCTTTGCCAATATCCAGAACTGGAAGGAAGCCGGCTATTTCGATCGCGCGGCGGACACAAAGCCGTTACTGCACCTGTGGTCGCTGGGCGTGGAGGAGCAGTTTTATATTGCATGGCCGCTGATCCTGGCGGCGCTGTCCCGCAAACGCCGATGGCTGGGCAAAGGCATAGCCGTGTTGATCGTGCTGTCGTTCGCTTACAGCATGGCCACGGTATTCCGCGACATCACCGCCGATTTTTATTCCCCGGTCACGCGATTCTGGGAATTGGCCGTGGGCGCATGGCTGGGTCAGGTCACGCTGCACCGGCCCGCATTCGGCTCGGCACATCGGCGTCGCGCGGGCTGGATCGGCGCGGCGTTGATCCTTGCCGCTCTCGTCGGCCTGCGGCCGGCGTCGGCCTTTCCTGGCGCCTGGGCGCTGTTGCCGACGGTCGGCGCGGCTTTGCTGATCCTGGGCGGTGCGAGGGCACCGTTCAACCGGCGCATCCTGGCCGCGCCACCGCTGGTCTGGATCGGCCTGATCAGCTATCCGCTTTATCTCTGGCATTGGCCGCTGTTTGCCTTCGCGCGTATTCTGCGCGGCGAGACGCCCGCCGCCGAAGCGACGCTGTGTGCCATCGCAGCCAGCGTTGTGCTGGCCTGGGCAACTTATCGGTTTATCGAGCGGCCCATCCGGGACCGCCGCGGCAGCGCCGCGGACTGGGCAATCGGCGGCTTGTGCCTGGCCATGGCCGCGGTCATCGCGGTGGGTGTGGCAATCAAGAAACGGGACGGCTTTCCAGGGCGTCTGGATGACCTGGTGAATGGCGACCTGAAAACGCTGACCTTCGGGGCCGAATTTGGACATTATCGACACGAATGCGGCGTCTCTGCCGACCATGCAAGGCATTTGGCCTTCTGCCAGACAAGCGGGCAAGGCGCGCCGGCTTTCGCGGTGCTGGGCGATAGCAAGGCGCAGGCGCTTTATTTCGGCCTGGCGAATGAATTGGCGTCCGACGGAGCCGGCGTGCTGATGGGCTCCTTCGTCGCACCTGGCGCCGACAGTTCCGTGGCCGAAAACAAGAAGGCCGCCATACATGCCGCGCTGGAATCCGTCCTGGCGTCCCCGTCGATAAAGCTCGTCATCTGGGCGGTGGCGCTACGGCACACGCTCCCGGCGGATGAAAACGGCCATGTGCGTGGACATCCATCGATTGACCCACCGCTATCGGCCTATGGCGAAGTCATCCGGAAGGCGCATGCCGCGGGCAAGCGGGTGATTTTCGTCATCGATAATCCCACCCTCCCGGACCCAACCAGCTGCGTGTCCGGTGGGCTGACGTCGAGCCCGCTGCTGAACCGAATATTCTGGCGACATCAGAATCCGCGTTGTTCCGGCAGCTACGCCGGGCATTTGGCGGGCACCGCGCCGTACCGGCATTTCGTGGCCGAGCTGGGGCGGCAAAATCCCGGTCTTTTCGTCTACGATCCCACGCCGTTGCTTTGCGATTTGCAAAAGGACCGCTGCAACATCATGCGGGAAGGAAATTTCCTGTACAGCTATTCGGACCACCTCTCGTATTACTCGAGTTCCATGATTGCCCGGGACATGGCGTCCGACATCCGGAAGATGATCGGCGGCGCGGCCGCAATGCCAGACCGACAAGCGCATACCCCGGGACAGGGGCAACAGGCTATGTGACTGGAAACAGGCGGGAAGCAGTGGCCGGGCGCCGGGGATCGGCCGGCCCATTGTGGCTTGCTGAAAGCGGGAAAATTCTTGGCGCGCCCGGCTGGGATCGAACCAGCAACCCCTGCCTTCGGAGGGCAGTACTCTATCCATTGAGCTACGGGCGCGTTGTGAGCTGCATTGACAACGGCGAGTGCCGTCGTCGGAAAGTCGCATAGGATACCCGACTTGTCCGTGGCCGTCCATGCGGGATGCGCCGGGGGCCTGCCAACCCGGGTTTTCACAGGTCTCTGAGCCGTCGCTTTTGGCCCCCGGGGCCGGGTCTTGGGTCTATAATCGGCAGCTATTTGCGTCGTACCAGAGACGTAGCGGGGCAGGAGACGCCCCGGACGCGAAGACCGACAGATTCATCCCCGAAGACAGGGCCAGACAAGCAAGCCGCCCCCACGTGCTGTGCAATAGGTTTCCCGCAAAATCGAGAGTTCTGTATGAGTGACGTCCATCAAAACGACCACCACGAGTCGCCAATCAAGACCCCTAAGCAGCTTATCGCTGTTGTGATCGCCGCCTTCCTGGTGCCGATCATCGTCATCATCCTGCTGGTCAATTTTGTCGGACATGGCACCCGCGAGGGCGCCGGCTCCGCGCAGAGCGTGGAGGCGGTGAACAGCCGTATCGCGCCGGTCGCGTCACTCGAAATCAAGGATCCCAATGCCCCGCGCGTCTTCAAGACGGGCGAGCAGGTCTACAAGGAAGTTTGCGCCGCGTGCCACGCCACGGGCGCGGCCGGTGCGCCGAAGTACGGCACGGCCGGCGACTGGACGGCCCGGATCGGCCAGGGCTTCGATGGCCTGCTGAAGGCGGTGCTGAACGGCAAGGGCGCGATGCCCGCCCGCGCCGGCACGTCGCCGGACGATCTCAGCGATTACGAACTGGCCCGCGCCGTGGTCTACATGGCCGATGCCGGCGGCGCCAAGTTCCCCGAGCCGGCTGCCCCGGCCCAGGGTGCCACCGCCCAGGCTGCGGCCTCGGCGCCCGAGGCGGCTGCAGCACCGGCCGCCGCCGCGCCCGCACCTGCGGCAGCTCCTGCCCCGGCAGCCGCTGCACCGGCTGCACCCGCTGCTGCGCCGGCAGTGGCATCGGCAGACACGGGCAAGAAGGTCTACGAACAGGTTTGCGCCGCCTGCCACGCAGCCGGCGTGGCCGGTGCGCCGAAGTTCGGCGACAAGGCTGCCTGGGCCCCGCGTCTCAAGGAAGGCATGGACGTGGTTCACAACTACGCGCTCAAGGGCAAGGGTGTGATGCCGCCCAAGGGTGGCTATGCCGGTCCGGATGCGGACGTGATCGCCGCGTCCGATTACATGGCCAACGCAGCCAAATAAGCGTCCTACGCTTCAATCCAGGTCCGGGCAACCGGGCCTGCGCCCAGTAAAAAGCCCGCGAATGTGTCACGGGCTTTTTCGTTTCCGCCGTTGCCGCGACCGCTAGACAACGCGCGAATAGCGCACCAGCGGGATCACCTTGGCATCGTTGGCGGCGCTGGGCGCCGACTGCGGACGGGCGGCGTCGTCGCGCAGGTAGCGGTCGAACACCATGGCCACGCGGCGTACCAGCAGGCGTCCCAACTCGGTAATGTCGATGCGGGCCGCCGTGCGGCGTACCAGATTGTCCTCCGCCAGCCGGTCCAGGTCGGCCAGCTCGGCGTCGAAGGTGGCGGCGAAGTCGATGCCGCAGGTTTTTTCGACCTCGGCAATGTCCAGCGTGCCATTGCACATCAGCGCGCCGATGATGGCCTTGCGCAGGTGGTCGTCGGCGGACATCTCGAAGCCGCGCACCACCGGCAGCCGCCCGGCATCGATCGCGGCGTAGTAGTCGTCCGTGGTACGGGCGTTCTGCACATAGTGGCCGGCCACGGCGCCGATGGCCGATACGCCAAGACCGATCTGGTCGTAGCCGGCATGCGTGGCATAGCCCTGGAAATTGCGTTGCAGCCGGCCTTCACGCTGGGCTATCGCGAGGTCGTCGTCGGGCAGCGCAAAGTGATCCATGCCGATGTAGACATAGCCGGCGGCGGTCAGCCGTTCGATCGTCGAGACCAGGATATCGAGCTTCTCGGCGGCCGGCGGCAGTGTTGCGGCATCAATGCGGCGTTGCGGCTTGAACACGTGCGGCAGGTGGGCGTAGCTGTACACCGACAGCCGGTTTGGCCGCAACTCCAGTACCTTTTCGATCGTCTTGCCAAAGCGCGCGGTCGTCTGGTGCGGCAGGCCGTAGATCAGGTCCACGCTGACCGACTGGAATCCCAGGCGGCGCGCCGCCAGCACCACGGCGCGCGTTTCCTCGTACGACTGCACCCGGTGCACGGCCTCCTGCACCTCGGGATCGAAATCCTGCACGCCCAGGCTGATGCGGTTGAAACCCAGTTCCGCCAGCAGGTCCATGCGTGCGTCGGTGACGCGGCGCGGATCGATCTCGATCGAATGCTCACCCTCCGGCAGCAGCACGAAATGCTCGTGCAGCGCCGCCATCACCCGGCGCATTTCGTCGGGGTCGAGGAAGGTCGGCGTGCCGCCGCCCCAGTGCGACTGCATCACGGCGCGTCGCTCGCCCAGGCGCCCGGCGACCATCGCCATTTCGCGCGACAGGTAGTCCACATACTGCGCGCTACGGCTGTGATCCTTGGTGATGATCTTGTTGCAACCGCAGTAGTAGCAGATGTTCTCGCAGAACGGGATATGGAGATATAGCGACAGCGGCGCCGGCGAATCGGCGCGGCACGCCTGCAGCGCCGTCTGGTAGCCGGCGTCGCCCACTTCGTTGTGGAAGCGATCGGCGGTGGGATAGGAGGTATAGCGGGGACCGTTGCCGTCGATACGGCCGGCGAGGCTGCGGAAATCGGCAAGCGCGCGGCGGTCGAAAGCCGTGCCGGCGACGTCTGGAATGGGGGCGGACATGCGGAGACTCGTTTTGTGGGCGGAGTGACGATCGATGCTATGCCTCGCCCGGCGCAACAACCTTGATGCGCATCAAGAGCATGGCGATGCTCCGCCTGCCATCCCTGCCAATGGGGGGCCGCATGTCTGGCAAAAGTCACGGAAGCGTCATGAACGGCCGATAGTCTCGGGCCCGGCTCTCGAAGCCGCGCCTTTTCTTTCCGCAGCACATCCTGTCCATCCGACTCCCACTGCCATGCGCCCAGCCTTGCCGCAGTCGCCCCTCGCGTGTCCGCCCGCTTCAACGGGCCGCCGCCGCGCCTTGCAGATGCTAGGCGCCCTGACTTCCGCCGCTGTGCTGCCGGCGCTGGCACAGCCGGCCGGCCAGATTCTGCGCCGCCAGCTTGTCGTGGGCCACCTGGTGGACCGCGTGGGACCACAAGCCGATCAGGCGCGTGACTATCTGGCGGGCGCCAAGGTGATGTTTGATGCCTTCAACGCGTCGCCTGCCGGCAACGGTGGGCTGCGCATCGTTCACCTGGTGCGCGATGCGGACGCGTCGAACCCGCGCGCCGCCGCCGCACAGGCCCTGGCGCTGGCCGACAACGAACGTGCGGAGGTGCTGTTCGGGCCTGGCGACAGCCTCCTGCCCACGCTGGCCGGCTCGGCCGACCTGACGCGGCGCGGGGTGCAGATCGTCGCGCCGCTGTCGGGGCTGGCGCTGAGCGCCGACAACGTGTGGTTCACGCGCGCCGACTATCAGGCCGAACTCGATGCCGCCGTGCATCAGCTGCGCAGCTACGGGCTGACCGGCATCGCGCTGGCGGTGTCGCCCGATTTCGCGGCGGGCACGCTCGGAGTCGGCACGCCGTGGCTGGCCCGTCTGGAAAAGGACATCTCGACGCGCGCCGTGGGGCTGACGGGCAATTTCGACGACAGCGCCCGGCGCATTGCCGCGGCCCGGCCCGGCGCCGTGATCGTCGCTGGCGACACGCTGGCCTATGGCAGCCTGGGCCGCGCACTGGCGGCGCAAAACTGGTACGGCTTTCTGGTAGGGCTTTCGGCGGTCAGCCCGTCGTCGGCGCGCGAGATCCTGGGCGCTAGCTATGCGGGCGGCATGGTGGTGACACAGATCGCACCGGGACCGCAGGAGTCGACGCTGCGCGTAGTGAAGGAGCACGTGGCCCGCATGAAGCAGTACCTGGACGAGCCGCCCTCGCCTGCCACGCTGGCCGGCTATATCGGTGCGGCCTGGCTGGTGCGCGCGGCCGCCGGCATGAAAGCGCCGGGCACGGCGGAATTGCGGCGCGTGCTGCAGGCCCGCATCGACGTCGGCGATTTCACGCTGGACTTCACGCGTGGCCTGCGCGGGTCGCAGTATGTGCAGCTGGCGGCCATCGGCAAGAGCGGCCTGCCGCAGCGCGCCTGAGCCAGGCTTGATCGCTACGGTCAGGCGCGCGGCAGCGTGATGCTGACGCGCAGGCCACCCTCCGCCCGGTTGGTCAGCTTCAATTCGCCACCGTGGCGCGCCACGATATCGGCGGCAATCGACAGGCCCATGCCCACCCCGCCGGTGGCGCGGCTGCGCGACGACTCCACGCGATAGAACGGCTCCAGCACGCGCTGCAGTTCGGCCGGCGGAATGCCGGGACCGTTGTCGCAAACATCGATCGATACGCGCTCGGGGCTGTCGGTAAGGATGATGTGCGCGGCCCCGCCATAGCGGTGTGCGTTCTCCACCAGGTTCACCACGGCGCGCCGCAGTTCGGTCGGATAGGCCAGCAGCGGCGCCGCATCGCCGGACAGACGCACGTCTTGGCCGATTTCCTGGGCGTCGTCGACCACCGCCTGCAGCAGCGCCACCATGTCCACACGCTGGCGCGGGCCGGCGCCGTCGTCGCGTTCGCGCAGGTAATACAGCGTGGCGTCGATCAGGCCATTCATCTCGGCCAGATCCTGACGCAGGCGATAGCGCACGTCGTTGTTCTCGATGCGTTCGATACGCAGGCTCATGCGCGTCAGCGGCGTGCGCAGGTCATGCGACACCGCTGCCAGGAAGCGCGACTGCTGCGCCAGCTGGGTACGGATGCGCTGCTGCATCAGGTTCAGCGCGTGCGTGGCGTCGCGCGCTTCGGCGGGGCCGGTGTCTTCGTCCAGCGGTGGCGCGTGGACGTCCTGCGCCAGACGGTTCGCGCCGCTGGCCAGTTGCTGCACCGGCCGCGCCAGCAGGCGGGCGCCCACCCACGAAGCGATCAGGATGGCCGCAAGCTGGAAGATCAGACCCAGGTGCGGCGGCCAGATGCCGCGGATATGAAATCCCTTCGGCGCCCCGGATGGACGGTCGAATGGCCGGCGCTCGCCGAACGCCTCGGGGCGCAACGGCGGGCCGTCGAAATCGAACGGTTCATTGCCGCGCATGCCGGGCGGCGGGCCAGGCGGCCGGTCGGGCATGAAAACGCCTTCGAGCGGATGCGAAGGCGGGCCGCTCGGCACCAGCCGGCCCGCCGCCTCGGCATCGGAAGCGGCGCGGCGCATGCGCTCCATGTAGCGTTCCGACCCCGGGCGCGGAAACACGCTCTCGATCACGGTCACGCCCAGCACATGCACGGCCAGCATGATGGCGGTCATCACGAAGAACAACCGCATGAACATCGAATTGAACCGGCGGCGTCTGGCCGGTTCGGCGGCGCGCGGCTCGGGCCGCACTGCCGAAGCGCCGCCCGTGGACGGCGGAATCGCGGCAGCCATGCCTTCAGTGCTCCACGTTGCCGGTGAACACGTAACCTTCGCCACGCACGGTGCGGATCAGCGACGAGTCGCGCGGATCGTCGCGCAGCTTCTGGCGCAGCCGCGATACCAGCAGGTCGATGCTGCGGTCGAAGACGTCCAGGTCGCGGCCGCGCGCATTGTTGATCAGCATCTCGCGGTCAAGCACGCGGTTCGGATTCTCGATAAACGTCAGCAACAGGCGGAATTCGGCGTTGGACAGCGGCACCACGGTTTCTTCCGCATCGACCAGCTGGCGCAGCGTGGCATTCAGGCGCCAGCAGCCGAAGCGCATCTCGTGCCCGGCCGTGGCGGGCGTCGTGCGGCGTACGTCGCCCCGGCTGCGCCGCAGCACCGTGTGGATGCGCGCCACCAGCTCGCGCATCTCGAACGGCTTGGTCACGTAGTCGTCGGCGCCCACTTCCAGCCCCACCACGCGGTCGGCCAGTTCGGCACGCGCGGTCAGCATGATCACCGGCAGGTTGCTCTGCTCGCGAATCTCGCGGCACAGCGTCAGGCCGTTTTCGCCCGGCAGCGACAGGTCGAGGATCACCAGGTCGTATTCCTGGCGGCCCATCGCCGCGCGCATTGCCGCGCCGCCTTCCGCGCCCTCGGCCTCCATGCCGAACGTGGCCAGGTATTCGGCCAGCATGGAGCGGATCTGGGGATCGTCATCGACGATCAGCAGACGAATGGGCAGGTTGGGCGACAGGTCCATGGAGAAAATGTGAGAAATACGCGGGACATCCGATCGGCCAATGTACCAGTCGGGAGATTACAGGCGATGCCCGCTTTGTATCAGTTTTGATACGTGCCGCGCACGGCACATAGGCCGCGTTGGGGCGCCGGGAGGAGGTCGGCGCAGCGGGTACGGCCAGGAGAAAAATACGCCCCCGGTGCTGCCGCATCCGGGAGCGTTCAACAGGGAAGAAGCCGGGCTCGCATGCGCCCAGCCACACCGCAGCCGAAGGGCGGGCGCGGTGCGTCGCGGGAACGTCCGAGAGACGTTTCCACGCGCCGCCCATCGTAGTGAGCCCGCCCCCGGCAGTCTTGTCGGCCTTGTATCAAGTCAGCCCGCGACGGGCTTGTTGAGCAGCGCCTTCAGGCCGGCGAGCCGGTCCTTTGGACTCATCGCCGGGGTGGTGTCCTGCGGTGCCGGGGCTTCCTCCAGCTTCATCTCGGCGATAAAGCGCGACGGCTCGACCGAATAGGTCTCGCGCGCCCGCTTGCGCTTCTTGCACCAGCTGATCTGCAGGCTGCGCTGTGCACGCGTGATGCCCACATACATCAGCCGGCGCTCTTCCTCGATCTTCCCGTCGTCCAGGTCTTCGTCCTCGCGTGTGTGGGGCAGGATGCCCTCTTCCACGCCCACCAGGAACACGTGCGGATATTCCAGGCCTTTCGACGCGTGCAGGGTCGACAGCCGCACGGCGTCCGGATCTTCGTCGCGGCCTTCGAGCATGCTCATCAGCGCCACCGTCTGGGTCAGTTCGAGCAGGTTCTTGCCTTCGTTGCCGAAGCCGTCTGCCGTGTCGAACCCGGTGGCCTCGCCCTCGCCTTCGGTCTCCGGACGCGTGCCCTTGCGCTTGAGCCAGTCCAGGAATTCCAGCGTGTTGGTCCAGCGCGACTGCGCCTGCCGTTCGTCGAAGGTGTCGTACAGATAGGCCTCGTAGTGGATGCCTTCCATCAGGTCGTCCAGCACCACGGTGGCCGGGTCCCTGGCCGCGCGGTCGGCCAGGCGCACCATCGATTCGCAGAACGTTCGCAGCGGTTCCAGCTGGCGTGGCTGCAGCCTGGCCTCAATACCGCCCATCATCGCCGCCTCGAACAGCGACACCTTGGCCTGGCCGGCAAATGTGCCCAGCGCCTCGAGCGTGGTGTTGCCCACCCCACGGCGCGGCGTGGTGATGGCGCGGATGAATGCGGGGTCATCGTCCGGGTTGGCGATCAGGCGCAGGTAGGCGCAGATGTCCTTGATCTCGGCCTTGTCGAAGAAGCTCTGGCCGCCCGACAGCACGTACGGGATGCGTTCGCGCCGCAGGATCTGCTCGAACAGCCGCGCCTGGTGGTTGCCGCGATACAGGATGGCGTAATCGCGAAACTGCGCGCGGCGCTCGAACTTGTGCGCGGACAGGCGGAACACCACCGACTCGGCCTCGTGCTCCTCGTCGTTCATTGCGTGGATGGCAATCGGATCGCCCATGCCGTGTTCCGACCACAGCTTCTTGTCGAACAGCTTCGGGTTGTTGGCGATGACCGCGTTGGCCGCTTCGAGGATGCGCACGGTCGAGCGGTAGTTCTGCTCCAGCTTGACCACCTTCAGGTCAGGGAAATCGGACTGCAGCAGCCGCAGGTTGTCCAGCGTGGCGCCGCGCCAGCCGTAGATGGCCTGGTCGTCGTCGCCCACCGCCGTGAAAGCCGGCGCGCGCAGGTGCGAGCCGCCCGCCAGCAGCTTCAGCAACTGGTACTGGCACGCGTTGGTGTCCTGGTATTCGTCGACCAGGAAATAGCGCAGGCGGTTCTGCCACTTCAAACGCACGGCCTCGTCGCGGGCGAACAGTTCGGCCGGCAGGCGGATCAGGTCGTCGAAGTCCACCGCCTGGTACGCGTTCAGCGTGGCCACGTAGTTGCGATAGACCATCGCGGCCTGGTGCTCGTCGGCATTGGCGGCCTGCGCGAGCGCGGTCTCGGGATCGACCATGCCGTTCTTCCACAGCGAAATGGTGCCTTGCACGCTGCGGATCAGCTTCTTGTCGGTGGTCCCCAGTTGCTCCTGGACGAGCCCGAAGCAGTCGTCCGAATCCATGATCGAGAATTGCGGCTTCAACCCCACATGCTCGGCTTCCATGCGCAAGATTTGCACGCCCAGCGAGTGAAACGTACAAACCGTCAGCTGCTTGAGTGGAATGCGCTTCCCTTCGCGCGTGGTCTTGCCTTCCATCAGCTTGCCAATGCGCTCCTGCATCTCTTTCGCCGCCTTGTTCGTAAAGGTGACGGCGGCAATGTGACGCGGCTCGAACCCCTTGTCCTCGATCAGGTGGGCGATTTTCTGCGTGATCACGCGCGTCTTGCCCGACCCGGCGCCGGCCAGCACGAGGCAGGGGCCGTCCAGGTAGCGGACCGCTTCGGATTGCGCGGCATTGAGTCCGTGAGTCATGAGGCTGGGGAATGTGGCAGGCGGGATGGCTCATGGCGCACCTGCGGGGCGGCGCGCCGAAGGCGTCGATGTTAACACGCGCCGGAGGCAGGCACGGGCGTGTCGGGCGGCGTCCGACAAGAGGCGTTTCAGGCTGGTAACAATCGTAAAGCGGCGGATCCCGGGGCATGGACCTTGCCTCTTATCGGACAGGACCGCACGGGTCTTGCGCGCAGCGCGACCGGTTCGGGACACATCAACAAATCGGAAACGATGATCTCGATGACAACAAAGGAGCCAATCATGAAGACGCTTCGCACTCTTTCGAAAGTTGCCCTGATCGGCGTGACGCTGGTGGGCTTTGCCGGCTGTGCGGACATGACCCCGAAGCAGCGGAATACCGCCATTGGTGCGGGCGCCGGTGCGCTGGGCGGTGCCGTGCTGACCGACGGTAGCGCGCTGGGCACGCTGGGCGGCGCGGCCGTGGGCGGCGTGGTCGGCAACGTGGTGACGAAGGACCGTCGCTAACCGGCCCGCCGTGGATTTCAATCCCGGGGGCGGGGCCGCCGGCCGGCGTCGGGCGTACGTTTGACAAAGGCTGACCGGTCCCGTACATTCTCGCGCATCCGGCCGGGAGAGCGCGCATCGATTGCGCCGCCGAAGGGGAACCACCCACAAACTCTCAGGCACCATGGACCGACCGGATCGGCATGCAACATGCACACGATGCATGCCGCACTCTGGAGAGCGACATCCGCCGCTGCCTTCGCGCAGGGTGAGCATGTCCACCGAAGGGGCGCACGAAGTCCAGGCTTCGTAATCTCTCAGGTATCGAGGACAGAGGGGTCATCCGCCGCAGCGGATTGGATGCACATTGGTGCGCCCGATCGTTGCGGCGGATGACCCTTTTTTCGTTTTCGAACCGCCCCCGAGGATTTCCATGACGCTCCAGGCCACGCCCCTCAACGCTATCCACCGCGCCCTCGGCGCCCGCATGGTCGACTTTGGCGGCTGGGACATGCCGGTCAACTACGGTTCGCAGATCGAGGAACACAATGCCGTGCGTGCCGATGCCGGCATGTTCGACGTGTCGCACATGTGCGTGGTCGACCTGCATGGCGCCAGCACGCGCGCCTTCCTGCGCGGCCTGCTGGCCAACAACGTCGACAAGCTGCAGACGCCGGGCAAGGCGCTGTATTCATGCATGCTCGACGAGAAAGGCGGCGTCATCGACGACCTGATCGTCTACTTCTTTGCCGAGGACCACTTCCGCCTGGTGGTGAACGCCAGCACGGCCCTTGGCGACATCGAATGGATCCAGTCGCGCAATGCAGCCACCGGCAGCGGCGTGACGATCACGCCGCGCCGTGGCGACGTGGCACCGGCCGGCACCGGCAAGCTGGCCATCGTGGCCGTGCAGGGGCCCAACGCCCGCGCCAAGGTCTACCAGGCCTTCCCCTCCACCCAGCCCGCCGACGCGCTGAAGCCATTCAACGCGCTGGTCGTGCAAGACCCCGAGATGGGCGAACTGATGGTCGCCCGCACCGGTTACACCGGCGAAGACGGCTTCGAGCTGGTGGTGCCAGCCGAGAACGTCGCCGGCATCTGGGAAAAGCTGATTGCCGCGGGCGTTCGCCCGGCCGGCCTGGGCGCGCGCGACACCCTGCGCCTGGAGGCCGGCATGAACCTGTACGGCCAGGACATGGATATCAATACGTCGCCGCTGGACGCGGGCCTGGCCTGGACGGTCGACCTGCAGAGCGAACGGGACTTCATCGGCAAGCAGGCCCTGATGGCCGGCGGCCAGAAGCAGACGTTCGCGGGCCTGATCCTGCGCGACAAGGGCGGCGTGCTGCGTGCGCACCAGAAGGTCATCACGGCTGCCGGCGCCGGCGAAATCACCAGCGGTACGTTCAGCCCGAGCCTGCAGCTGTCGATCGCTTTCGCCCGCCTGCCAAAGGACGTGGCGCCGGGCACCGACGTCCAGGTCGAGATTCGTGACCGCAAACTGACCGCGACTGTGGTTAAACTGCCGTTTGTGCGTAATGGCAAGGCACTCGTGAGCTGAGGCATCGCCCGGCTTCACATCAAACGGTCGCCCTTCCGCCCGTCCGCTCGAGCCCAACCTGCTGCGGACCGGGTGAATGAAACAAGAAACGAACTGTATCCCGGAGAACCTCATGAACTTCCCCGCTGACCTGAAGTACACCGAGTCGCACGAGTGGGTGCGCGTCGAAGCCGACGGCACGCTGACCATCGGCATTACCGACCACGCCCAGGACGCCCTGGGCGACATCGTCTTCCTGGAACTGCCCGAAGTGGGCAAGTCGGTGGGTGCCGGCGACGCCCTGGCCGTGGTGGAGTCCGTGAAGGCAGCTTCCGACATCTACGCCCCGGTGGCTGGCGAAGTGATCGCCGTCAACGACGCCGCCTCGGCATCGCCGGAATCGGTCAACGCCAACGCCTTCGACGCCTGGCTGTTCAAACTGAAGCCGGCCAACGCCGACGACGTGAACGGCCTGATGAACGTCGACGCCTACAAGGCCAGCGTCGGCGCCTGATCGCGCTGACTGTTTGATGCCGCGCGCGGCGGACAGGCCGACCACCTGCCCGCCGCCCGCTCCCCCGAGATTCCTTGCCATGAACGCCCCGCTTCCCATGAATGCCGCCGCCCAAGGTACACGGCCCACGCTGGCCGAACTGGAGGCGCGCGACGCCTTCGCAGCCCGCCACATCGGCCCCGACAGCGCCGAACAGCAACACATGCTCAAGGTGCTTGGCTTTGACAGCCGCGCCGCGCTGATCGACGCCGTGGTGCCCGCCGCCATCCGCCGCCGCGACGGCATGTCGCTGGGCGAGTTCACCGCCCCGCTGACCGAGGAAGCCGCGCTGGCCCGCCTGCGCGGCCTGGCCGCCAAGAACCGCGTGCTGAAGAGCTTCATCGGGCAGGGCTACTACAACACGCTCACACCGGGCGTGGTGCTGCGCAACATCTTCGAAAACCCGGCCTGGTACACCGCCTACACCCCGTACCAGCCGGAAATCTCGCAGGGCCGCCTGGAGGCGATGCTGAACTTCCAGCAGATGATCACGGACCTGACGGGCCTGGACATCGCCAACGCATCGATGCTCGACGAAGGCACGGCCGCGGCCGAGGCCATGACGCTGCTGCAGCGCGTCCACAAGCATGCGTCGAACACGTTCTACGTGGCCGACGATGTGCTGCCGCAAACGCTGGAGGTGATACGCACCCGCGCGCTGCCGCTGGGCATCGAGGTAAAGGTCGGCCCCGCCACCGACGCCGCGCAATCCCACGCCTTCGGTGTGCTGCTGCAGTATCCGGGCGTGAATGGCGATGTGGCCGACTACCGCGCCATTGCCGACGCCGTGCATGCGGCCGGGGGCCGGGTGGTGGCTGCCGCCGACCTGCTGGCGCTGACGCTGATTGCCGCGCCGGGCGAATGGGGCGCCGACGTGGCCGTGGGCAACTCGCAGCGATTCGGCGTACCGCTCGGTTTTGGCGGTCCGCACGCGGGCTACATGGCCGTGAAGGATGAATTCAAGCGATCGATGCCGGGCCGCCTGGTCGGCGTCACGATCGACGCGCAGGGCAACAAGGCCTACCGCCTGGCGCTGCAGACGCGCGAGCAGCATATCCGCCGCGAGAAGGCCACCTCGAACATCTGCACCGCGCAGGTGCTCCTGGCCGTGATGGCGTCGATGTATGCGGTCTACCATGGCCCGCAGGGCCTGAAGCGCATCGCGCAACGCGTGCACCGCCTGACCGCCACGCTGGCCGCCGGCCTGAAGGCGCTGGGCCTGGCCCCGGTCAACGAGACGTTCTTCGACACGCTGACGCTGGAAACCGGCTTCAACACCGAGGCGTTCCACGCCACGGCCACGCAGCGCGGCATCAACCTGCGCCACGCCGGCGCGTCGCGCATCGGCATCTCGCTTGACGAAACCGCGTCGCGCGACGACGTGGTCACGCTGTGGGAGATCTTCGCGCACGGCAAGCCGGTGCCCGACTTCGACACGATCGAGGCATCGGTGGGCGACGGCTTCCCGGGCAACGTGGCGCGCCAGAGCGCCTACCTGACGCATCCGGTGTTCAACACGCACCATGCCGAACACGAGATGCTGCGCTATCTGCGCTCGCTGGCCGACAAGGACCTGGCGCTGGACCGCACGATGATTCCGCTGGGCTCCTGCACGATGAAGCTCAACGCCACCAGCGAGATGATTCCGGTGACGTGGCCCGAGTTCAGCAACATCCACCCGTTTGCTCCGCTGGACCAGACGGTCGGCTATCGCGAGATGATCGACCAGCTGGAGACCATGCTCTGCGCCGCCACCGGCTACGCCGCCGTGAGCCTGCAGCCCAACGCCGGCTCGCAGGGCGAATACGCCGGCCTGCTGATCATCCACGCGTACCACGCCAGCCGTGGCGAGAGCCATCGCGACATCTGCCTGATCCCGTCGTCGGCCCACGGCACCAACCCCGCGTCGGCGCAGATGGCCGGCATGAAGGTCGTGGTGGTGGCCTGCGACGACAACGGCAACGTCGACCTCGACGATCTGGCGAAGAAGGCCGAGCAGCACAGCAGGAACCTGGCGGCGATCATGATCACGTACCCGTCCACGCACGGCGTGTTCGAGCAGGGCGTGCAGCAGATCTGCGACATCGTGCACAAGCACGGCGGCCAGGTCTATGTCGACGGCGCCAACATGAACGCGATGGTCGGCGTGGCCGCGCCGGGCCAGTTCGGCGGCGACGTGTCGCACCTGAACCTGCACAAGACGTTCTGCATTCCGCACGGCGGCGGCGGCCCGGGCGTCGGTCCGGTAGCCGTGGGTGCGCACCTGGCCGACTTCCTGCCCAACCAGGACAGCGTCGGCTACCGTCGCGACGACAACGGTATCGGCGGCATCTCGGCCGCGCCGTTCGGCTCGGCCAGCATCCTGCCGATCTCGTGGATGTATATCGCGATGATGGGCTCGGCCGGCCTGACCGCCGCCACCGAGAACGCGATCCTGACCGCCAACTACGTGGCACGCCGGCTGTCGCCGCACTTCCCGGTGCTGTACACGGGCCAGCACGGCCTGGTGGCGCACGAGTGCATCCTCGACCTGCGCCCGCTGCAGAAGACCACGGGCATCACCAACGAGGACGTGGCCAAGCGCCTGATGGACTACGGCTTCCACGCCCCGACCATGAGCTTCCCGGTGCCGGGTACGCTGATGATCGAGCCGACCGAGAGCGAATCGCTGCACGAGCTGGACCGCTTCATCGACGCCATGATCGCCATCCGTGGCGAGATCGCGCGCGTGGAAGACGGCAGCTTCGACCGCGAGGACAACCCGCTGAAGCACGCGCCGCACACCGCGGCCGTGGTGGTCGGCAACGAGTGGACGCGCAAGTACACGCGCGAGGAAGCGGCCTACCCGCTGGCATCGCTGCGCACGCAGAAGTACTGGCCGCCGGTTGGCCGTGCCGACAACGTGTACGGCGACCGCAACCTGTTCTGCTCGTGCGTGCCGATGAGCGAGTACGCCGACGAGTGAGTACCGGGCCGTCAGGCGGCGTCCGATACACGCGGATGCCGCCGACGGACTATGCTCAGGGGAGCGGGCGCCGGTGTCCGGCGCCGTCCTTGAGCGGAGGCCTCATTCATGTGGAATCTCAGCGCGCCCTGGTGGGAATTCGTCCTGCGCGGACTGATCGTCTATGGCGCAATTCTGGTGCTGATGCGCGTTTCGGGCCGGCGGCAGATCGGCCAGCTCACGCCGTTCGACCTGGTGCTGCTGCTGATCATCTCGAACGCGGTCCAGAACGCGATGAACGCGGGCGACAACTCGGTGCTGGCCGGGCTGATCCTTGCGGGCACGTTGTTCGGGGCCGATGCGCTGCTCGGGTATGTCACGTGGCGTAGCCGGCCGCTGGAAATGCTGGTCGACGGCCGACCGCAGATCGTGATCCACCAGGGCGAGATTTACGAGGAAGTCATGCGCCGCGAACGCATCAGTACGCACGAATTGCACAAAGTGTTGCGCCGCAATGGCTGCGCCCGCGTGGAAGACGTGCATTTCGCGATTCTTGAAACCGACGGCTCCATCAGCGTGAAGATGAAGGAGCCGCCCCCGGACGCTTCCGGACCCGCCGTACCCGGGGCACTATGGCGTCATCCGGCACATTCCGATCAGGACAAGCCGGCCTAGCGGCCTTCCGGCCAACGGTCCCACGGACCGCGCCGGCAACCAATCTGGAGTTCAGCCGTGGCAGTCAGCGTCTTCGATCTATTCAAGGTGGGCATCGGCCCGTCGAGCTCCCACACCGTGGGCCCGATGCGGGCGGCCCTGATGTTTGCGCATGGCCTGGAACGCGACGGCCTCCTGCCTCGGGTGGCCAGCGTGCGCGCGGAGCTTTACGGATCGCTCGGCGCCACGGGCAAGGGGCACGGCACCGACAAGGGCGTGATCCTCGGGTTGATGGGGGAATCGCCCGATACAGTCGATCCCGAAGCGATCGACGGCAAGCTGGCGGCGCTGCGCGCCAGCAAGCAGCTGTCGCTGCTGGGCCAGCACACCGTGCCGTTCGTGGAACGCGAGCACATCGTCTTCTATCGGCGCGAAGCCATGGCCGAGCATCCCAATGGCATGAAATTCCACGCCTATGATGCCGATGGCGCGTCGCTGCGCGAGGCCCGCTACCTGTCGGTGGGCGGCGGCTTCGTCGTCACCGCCGGCGCGCCCAATACGCAGGTGCTGGCCGCCGCCAAGCAGTTGCCGCATCCATTCCGCACGGGTCGGGCGATGCTCGACATGGCCCATGCCAGCGGCAAGTCGATTGCCCGGCTCATGCTCGAGAACGAGCTGACATGGCGTCCGGAGAACGAGGTCACGGACGGTCTGCTGCATATCTGGGATGTCATGCAGCAGTGCGTGGCGCGCGGTTGCCGCACGGACGGCGAACTGCCCGGCCCGTTCAAGGTCAAGCGCCGGGCGCCGGAACTCCACCGGCATCTGACTTTGCGTGCCGAGCGCACGCTGTCCGACCCGCTGTCGGTCATGGACTGGGTCAATCTCTACGCCATCGCCGTCAACGAGGAGAACGCCGCCGGCGGCCGCGTGGTCACGGCGCCAACCAACGGCGCGGCCGGCATCATCCCTGCCGTGCTGCACTACTACGACCGCTTCGTGCCCGGCGCCAACGCCCAGGGCGTGGTCGACTTCCTGCTGACAGCCGGGGCCATCGGTTTGCTCTACAAGCTCAACGCGTCGATCTCGGGCGCGGAGGTGGGCTGCCAGGGCGAAGTTGGCGTGGCCTGTTCGATGGCAGCCGGGGCGCTGGCCGCCGTGCTGGGCGGCACGCCCGAACAGGTGGAGAACGCGGCAGAGATCGGCATGGAACACAACCTGGGCCTGACCTGCGATCCGGTCGGTGGCCTGGTGCAGATTCCCTGCATCGAGCGCAACGCCATGGCGTCGGTCAAGGCCGTCAACGCGGCCCGCATGGCCTTGCGGGGGGACGGCACGCACTATGTGTCGCTGGACTCGGTCATCAAGACCATGCGCGAAACCGGCGCCGACATGAAGACGAAGTACAAGGAAACCGCGCGCGGCGGCCTGGCCGTGAATATCGTCGAGTGCTGACGCACACGGCTTCCGTTGGCCGGCGCCGGCCGGCGACGTATCATGGAAGCACTTCCGGTTTGCCACAACAATACCGCCATGCAGACCTTTCACCAGTTGTTCGACGAGGCTTCGTCCACGTTCACTTACCTGCTGATCGACGCCGACACGCGGGAGGCCGTGCTGATCGACCCCGTCGACCGTCAGTACGCGCGCGACCTTGCGCTGCTAGAGCAGACCGGCGCCAAACTGGCCTGGGTAGTGGAGACCCACGCGCACGCCGATCACATCACGTCAGCCGGCCACCTTGCCCAGTTGACGGGCGCCAGCACCGCCGCGCCCTCGGGCTGCGACATCAAGCCCGCGCTGAAGCAACTGATCGATGGGGATACGATCCCGTTCGGTCGCCAGGTGCTGCGCGCGATCCACACCCCCGGCCATACCGCCGGCAGCATGAGCTACCTGTGGGAAGAGTCGTCGCCTGAAGGCACGACGCGGCGCATCTTCACCGGCGACGCGTTGCTGATCGACGGCTGCGGGCGTACCGATTTCCAGTCGGGCGACGCAGGCACGCTGTTCGACAGCCTGACGCAGAAGCTTTTCCGCCTGCCCGACGACACGCGCGTCTATCCCGCCCACGACTACAAGGGCCGGACCGAATCCACGATCGGCCACGAACGCGCCACCAACAGCCGGATAGCCGGCCGCACGCGCGACGAGTTCATCGTGATGATGCGCAACCTGAACCTGCCGCGGCCCAAGCTGATCGACGTCGCCGTCCCGGCCAACCAGCAGCTCGGGCTGGCCAGCGGCCGCGACGGGGACAGCGTGCCGCACGGCATCCAGGGCGGTTTTCGGAGTTGAGGGGGAGGGGCTTTCTGCGGGCTGGCCCCAGGATAGGCCCGGCCTCAGCCTGGGCCCGGGTAGTGCGTCAGGACTCCCACAATTCGCAGGTACGACGCACCGTGTCACGCAGGCTGTGCGCCTCGTCGTTTACCGTGCGCACCAGGCGTGCATCGTTGTCGCGTGCCGCCGCCTGCGCCCGGATATTGGCCAGCGCCTGGAGCGACCCCAGCGCTTCGGCGTGGGGCTCCAGCGCGTCGCAGATCGACAGGATATGGTCCGCGATCGGCATCCGGGTGAGTTCGTTCGGATGCACGTATTCGCCTTCCAGCCCGAAGCGGCAAGCCTGGAAGCGATTGAACGTGTACACCAGGTAGTCGTCTTCCTGCGGCATGAACGGCCGCGACAACAGCAGGTAGCGCGCCAGCGCCTGGATATAGGCGGCGATGTCGCAGGCCCGCTGCACGGTCAGCGGAGTGTCCATCACGCGCACCTCGATCGTGCCGAACTCCGGCTTGGGACGGATATCCCAATAGAAGTCCTTCATGCTCTCGATCACGCCGGTGGCGCGCATCTTGTTGAAATACGCCTCGAAGCCGTCCCACGTCAGCACATGCGGGGCACGGCCGCTCATCGGGAACGCCGCTACCGAATTCAGGCGCGCCGATGCGAAGCCCGTATCCACGCCCTGCACGTAGGGCGACGAAGCGGCCAACGCGATAAAGTGCGGCACGTATCGCCCGATGGCATGGAGCAGGAACAGCGACTCATCGGGGGTCGGACACCCGATGTGCACGTGCTGGCCAAACACAGTGAACTGCTTGGCCAGATAGCCATAGAGTTCGGAAATGTACTGGTAACGCGGCGAATTCGAGATCGTGCGCTCCGACCAGACCTGAAACGGATGCGTGCCGCCGCCGCAGATGCCAAGGTTCAGCCCGCGCGACGCATTGACCATCAGGTCGCGCATCACGGTCAGTTCCTCCAGCGCCTGGGCATAGTCATGGCAGATGCCGGTGCTGATCTCGATCATCGACGGGCTGATTTCCGGCTTGATGTCGCCGGCGTGCTGCGCGCCTTTGAGTGCGCGCAGCAGATCCGGGGCGAACGGCGCCAGGTCATAGTCGTGCCGGTTGACGAGCTGCAGTTCCAGCTCGACGCCGAAGGTCAGCGCCTCGGAATGCTTGAACGGTTCGAGCGACATCAGCGCCCTCCTCCATGGTCACGCGTCTCGCCGGCGAAGCGCAGCGCCCATGCCGCGATGATCGGCGCAAGCAGCTGCTCGATCGCGAGCGCGCACAGGATGATCGATGCGAGCGGCGCCCCTGTGCCCGGGTACAGGCGGGCCACGTCGCTCATCAAAAGATAAGCCAGCCCGGACATCGGCGCCAGCGCGAGCCCGAGCGCCGCGCACTGGCGCAGGCTCAGGCCCGAAAACGAACCCAGCGATACCACGCCGGCCAGCTTGGCTACGTGACGGAAGAACACCAGCGCCACCGCCAGCGACCCGCCCACCACCCAGTCCCTCGCGGTCAGCGGCAGGCCCAGCGACACCACCATCACGATGATCAGCAGGCTGCCCGCGCTGCCAAAGTGCGTGGGCCACACGTGCGGCTGGCGATCCTGGTGCTTGAACACCACGCCGGCCAGCATCAGCGTCAGCGGCATCGACAGCTTCAGCACCCGCGTCAGCGCCAGCGTGAACAGCACCAGCCCCACCAGTACCAGGAAGCTGTAGTGATCGTCGGCCGACATGCGCGCGTAGATCGCATGTCCGAACTTGCCGACCACCCACGCGAGCAGGCACGAGCCCACCAGCAGGTACAGCGGATGCAGCAGTGCCGCGCCCAGGTTGCCGTATTCGGAATGGAGCCAGCCGGTGGCCACCTGCACGATGGCCGCGGCGTAGATCGAATTGAGTGCCGACATCGCCATCAGGCGTTCGGTAACCTGGCCGTCCGCGCGCAGCTCGTTCTTGAGCTGCAGCACGATGGTGGGCGAAGTGCTGACCGCGATACCACCGGCCAGGATGGCCACGCCCGGCGAGGCCCCCATCCACTGCAGCACCGTGGACACCAGCCCCCAGGTCAGCAGGCTTTCCGCGGCGCTGGTGATCAGCAGCCAGGGATTGGCGCGCAGCCAGGACAGCGACAGCCGGTGGCCCAGCTCGAACAGCGCCAGCGCCAGCGCCATGTCGATCAGCACCCGGGTCTGCGCGATCATGTTGTCGTCGACAATGCTGCGCCCGAGCATGCCGGCGAACAGCCCTACCACCGCGTAGCCGACGATACGCGGACAGCCCAGCCAGCGGCGGCAGACTTCACCGGCCAGGCCCGCGCCAACCAGCGCAAGGCCCACCCAGAACAGTCCGCCCGGCGCCAGCGGCAGCGAGGGAAAAAGTTGGCTCAATCCGTTCATGCGCGACATGGTAACGGAAGGACACGTCGGGAAATGTAAGTGCTTGTCCGACACTTTCCCGAACGCGCGGCCAACTTTCGCGTTCTGCAATGAAAAAGCGCTATCGTCTTCGATAGCGCTTTTGTAGGACTTGCAAAATCAGAATCGTCTCTGGTGCGGTGGGTCACATTGTCCGGCCGGACACTCAGACGCCCCAGAGCTTCCATTTGGGCCGTGTGGCCTTCAGTGCCGTTTCCACCTTGGCGAACAGGCCACGGGTAGCGCCCTTTTCGGCATCGAGACCGCGCGCGCGCTCGAACCATCCCAACGCTGTTTCGCGCTGTCCCATGCCGAGGGCGGCCTGCACTGCGGCCAGCCAGGTCTGTGCGTCCCAGTCGTCGCGCGCCGCGAAGGCGATCTGGAAGTCGGTCAGCGCCTCGGGGTGACGCTCCAGGTCCACCAGCAGCCTGGCGCGCTGCACGCGAGCCGGCGCCTGCTGTCGCGCATCACCCTCGCCGAGTTGCACCGCCTGTTCGAGCAGCGGCATGGCGCGCTCGTTGTCACCGAGGTCGCGCCAGATCTGGCCGAAACGGCCCGACACCCAGGCATCCTCGATCAGCAGCGAGCGACGTTGCAGGGCTTCCAGCTCGGCGACGGCATCCGCCTTGTCGTGCTCGTCCATCGACGCCATGCCCGTCTGCAGCAGCGCGCCGTAATGGGCACGCGCGTGAGCCATCGCGTGGGCGCCTTCGGTGCGGGCTTCCACGGGCAATGCATCAAGCCGGGCATCCATATGCGCCAGCGCGGCACTGGCCGATTCAGTGGCTTCGCGCCCGCCGATCGCCGCCCAGGCCGCCACCAGACGGCTGAAGGCCCAGCTCACGCCGGCCGGATTGCGCTCCACCGGATAGCGGTTCAGCACCTCGCCGGCCATGTCGACGACCTGCTGGTGCTGGCCCGCCGACGCATAGGCGTCGAGCAGGTCGATCCAGTGGTCGATGAAATCGCTGGCCGCCATGCCCTTGCGGTGCAACGCGACCTTCTCGTCCAGGTGCGCCGCATCGGCCGGCAGCGTACGTCCCAGCAGGCGGCACAGCAGCGAATAGAGATGGGGGTCGGCATTGCCGCCGTGGCCCTGGGCATCGCCCTCGCCGGTCTCGAAATACGCCTCGAAGCACGAGAGACCCTTGCGGCACATAGCCTCCAGCGTCGGCTTGAGCGCCGCCTGCGAGGCGGGTACCTCATCCAGAAAGCTGCCCAGCGCAGTCGCCGCATGGAAATACAGCGCGCCATCGTCGGCATCCGCCGTCACGGCGAAACCGGTCCACGCCGGTTGCGCCGGAGCGTTGGCGCCAGCGGTTACATTGGCCTGGTGCCGCCACGTCAGGGCACGTACCTGCGCGAGCGGGTCGGGCCGCTGGCGCAGGTACGTCTCCAGATCGTCGAGCGCAGCGGCGGGTTCGGATCCCAGCCGCAGCGGCGCCCGCAGGCGCCGTGCCTCGGGGTGATCGGGCTGTTCGGCCAGCACGCGCTCGGCCTGGGCAGCGGCCAGCGCATCGCCTTGTGCAGGCGTCAGGTCGAGCAGTTCGGGGGAATCGAGCGCGATGCGCCCCAGGCAGATGCGCAGCAGCGGTTCGCCCAGCAGTTCGGCGGCATCGCTGCGCGCCACGTAATCCTGTACCAGCGGCAGGATGTCGCTGGCGCCCAGGTCGGGGGCACGGTACAGCAGGTCGTGCCAGTACCGCCCGGCCAGCGCGAAGTCGTTCAGCCGGAACGCGACAAAACCCGCATAGAAGTGCGCGGCCCATTCGCCGGTGGCCAGCCCATTGCGGCGCGCCGCCTCGTGCAGCCATGGCTGCGCCTCGGTGTCGCGGCCATCGCGCATCAGCAAGGTGCCATACATATGGACCAGCGCCCCGCGCGACGCCCAGCGGTGCATCGGCGCCAGCGACAGCTCGGGCAGGCGCGCCATGGCTTCGTCCAGCGCAGCCAGCGCGGCAGCCACGTCGCCACGGTCGGACTGGATCTGCGCCCGCAACGCGGCGTAATCCACTACTTCGGGGTGCGCCGCCCACAGCTGGTCGGCAACCTGCAACGCCTCGTCATGGCGCCCGGCATTGGCCAGCGCGATCGCGTGCTCGTAACGGACATCCTGCACGGTCCGCTCCTTCATCAGAATTCGGCAAAGGCGGAATTATGCGCCATTGCCGTGGCACGCTTGGGAGAGAACAGGGGCGGAAAGGGGTCTGATTTGGGTTGACGGGGGTGGGAAGTGGGTCTGCGGAGCGCGGGATCGTCGAAATGAGGGGCCGGAATGCTGCAGCTTGCGCCGTTGCACCAGCGAGCCCTCATCGACAGCAATCGTTCGGGCAGGCGGGAAGCAGGGACACCTCAACTCGCTTGCCATTGCTGACGTCGCCTGTTCGATATACGGCTGCCGATGTTTCCATCGGGATGCTGTTGAATCGAAGCTGGACAAGCAATCTTTCGACTTCCGAGGCCCTTCGGCGGGCAAGCGCGCGCGGGGCAGACTCGACTTCTTCCGCATAGCCGTCCAGGTAGATCGCCTGCTGATTCGGATAGTTTTTGCGTTGCTCCAGCGCCCAATCAGCTAATCTGCGAAATTCGGCCGCCGATATTTCGGCCGAGTCGAACGCAAAATAGATATCGACGTTCCGGCTTGGCACGCACGCAAACGCGATCTGGGTTGACAGCATGCCAACGAACCACGCCAAGTAGCATTTACCGCTCATAGATGACATACCCGGTAATGCTGTCCGCGTTTTGCGAAGCCAAATGAGGGTGTGTTCTGGCAAATCCCAAGCACTCTCGCATCGAATACTGCCAGTCGCGCGCTGAAAATGTGTCCTCGAAGTGCGTGAGTTCGTGGATCAATGTCGATGACCTGTATCAAATAGTATTGACGATTGGGACTCCAGCAGCGCTCGCCAAACAGGAGGCTGTAAGAGAAGCTGGCGGCCATGAGAAGGAATGGGATGAGTGGAAGGAAATACCACCGTTTCCGTTGAAGCCATTGGTAAAACAAGCGCTTAATTATCATTCGTGGCTACCGAACAGTCGCGCGTTCAATAACAGCGCTGAGCAAGATCACCGCTTCCAGCAGCCGTTGGCAAGGGCAAAACGGCCCCGTCCACCCCCCCGACAATTACGGCATCATCATCCCAAAACGGGCCGCCTGCCGGGTGAAGACTCCCATCCCAGCGATGTATCAGATTGCCGTATTTGTCGAATATAAGGATCCATCCGGTCTCAAAATCGGGCTCCGAGATGACGGCCGACGTCAAAGTCTGCCTACGCACCAAAAAGTACTCGCCGTTCGGACTCCAGCAGTTGCCGCCAAGCGGAACGCCCTGCCGACTGTTGTAGGCGACAACGCTTGCGCCAAGCAGTAAAGCCCCCAACAGCCAGCTGCGCTTACGCCAGAGGGACATGATTAATATGCGGCTCGATCCAGAGAATGTCTGAAAAGACATAGAAATCCCCACCCTCGTTTCTCGCTTGCTGCCAACGCCGAAAATCGACATTGCGCAGGGGCACAAAGCCAGGGAATCGCGCTGCTCTAAAAGGGGCGGGGGCGCTGACATAAGCCGCCATTTCTGCTTTAGACAAGCAGCGATCGCGACTCCACACACCAAGTCCGAAGGCGCTATCAACCCACCACTCCGCACCAAAGTCGTACGTGTCCCGGCAATAGATTCCGATCTTGTGGATTTCGAAAACTTCACGCCCCGTTATCGGTGATTCGGTAGTCTGACCTTTCAACGCCAGTTTGAACAAACCCTTGTTAATAGCACCAAATAGATCGTTAAATGTGTCCCGGTAAGCACCGAAGATGCTGTAGTTCACCTGACACGTCGTCTCCGCCTGCATTGCGTTGGTGACCCCATAACCTAGCTTGGTGCGGACGCCAGGTTTCCAGCCTGCGGCTTTTAACCGTTTCATCAATTCTCTCCGGCCACCGGCCGTGTCCCAAGCAGAACTTAGTTCATCAAACGCTGGGAGTACCGATTCGTGGCTCAGCAACCATTTCATGGTTATCAGTCGGTTATCCACACGCGATGCCGGGTGCTTCAAAACATCAGCCTCAACCCTATCTTCCGGCCCCATCACCCAAGCCGGCTTCGTTGCAAACCATCTGCGCATCAATGCGGCAGACACCCGCCAGCCCATCTTGTCCATGGCGCCAGGTATCTCGTCGAGATACATCTGGTCGACCTTCACTACCGCGCCTTGACGGTTGTCTTTCGGGCTGAGATTGGACGTAGCGATGCTCATGATCGAATCCCCATTTCCGTCTGCGCGATCCATGAGAGGGTGATTGGCTCGCGGTCGCAGCCGCAAATGGTGGCCGTCTTCCCGTCTGCGCCCGTGCAACCTTCGCGTGGCCCGTCCGGTGTATCGATGCCCCATGCGAAGCCCGCCAGTGGCCGGCCCGTGCGCAAGTCCGTCAGGACAAAGTGTTCGTCGTAGTCGTCGGGGTTTCCTGCGAGATTGGCTCGTGCCTCAGCCGTCTCCAAAACGGGACCGGAATCGGGAAGAATCATCGAGCTGCGGCCATAGACGGCAATAATGCGAGCCGGTGACTTGCACTTGCACATCACGAGATCACCGCCCAAGGCTTCCCGCGCTCCGCCTGCCACGAAATCCACCATCCTGTTGTGATATGGCGATCCAGGCGCCTCCACTATCAAGCCAACGCTCTTGCATGCATCGCACCATGCCCGGTGTCCGATTAGTGCGACCGGGCGGCTCCGACCATCCGGGCCTTCGATCGTGTTGTCCTGCGCGCCTTCGATAATTTGACTGTTGCCGCCCGTATCGAGCGGATCGCCCATCACTGCCGTATAGAAGATCACCATGCCGCCGCCCCCATGACGAAATGCCATCGCCCTCGACAGCATTGCGCAGCAGGCTAGCGACGCCGCTACCCGGAGCACAATCGCCGTACCCTTGAAATGGGTTGCGTCCCGCCCCAAAACAAAAAACGCCACCACGGGCCTGGCCCGGGTGACGTCAGTGCTACTGGTCGGCCACCGGCTAGCGCGGACTACAGTGGCTCACAGGCGTTGGGAAAGGTTGCCCGATACATGCAGAAACACGTCTTCGCGGCGCCGGTCGGTCCTGCTGCGGCAGGGAGGGACAGCGCGGTAGACTCGCCAATCCATAAGGCATCGTCTTTCCACGTCGGCCTGTTGTAGGTGAGGAAATCCCCATGCCAGTGATACAGCCAGCGCCCGTTCTGCTCGAACACCAAAATCCACCCAAAGCCCGTGCCGCGCGAATACAGTGCCGACGACAGCAGGCTTTCCACCTGTATCAAATAGTATTGACGATTGGGACTCCAGCATCGCTCGCCAAACAGGAGGCTGTAAGAGAAGTTGGCGGCCATGAGAAGGAATGGGATGACTGGAAGGAAATACCACCATTCACGTTGTAAAATCCGGCGCAGCGAACGTTTGGCGGTCATAGGGCTAATAGCAAATGCGATTTAAATCGCCTTCGCCTGCATCGGTGGGCAAGCGCAGACTAGCCTCCGGTTTGTTTAGGATCAGCACTTCGTTGCCCGTCCAGAATGGACCGCCTTGCGTGGTAAGGTCTCCGTCCCATCGATGCACAAGGTTGCCGTACTTGTCATAGACGAGAACCCAGCCTTCCTCGTAACCGAATTGAGAGAACATCGCAGACCACAAACTCTGTTTCCGGACCATGAAATATTCGTGATTCGGACTCCAGCAGTCGTCGTCGAACAAGATGCCGCGCTTCACAGCATAGCTGACGCCCCCAATGAAAATGGCCAGAAGCATCCACCACAAGCGTCGCTTAATCCAGTGGAACATGATCGATATGCGGCTGTACCCACAATATGTCGGAGAAAACGTAAAAATCGCCGCCTTCGTTTCGGGCTTTCTGCCAGCGCCGGAAGTCCACGTTTTTCGTTGGAACGAACCCCGGAAATCTGGCGGCTCTCAATGCGGGCGGTGATCCGATATATGCGGCCATTTCTGCTTTCGACAAACACCGGTCTCGACTCCACACCCCCAAGCCAATCGCCATATCTGTGTACCAACTCGCGTTGAAGTCGTACGTATCACGGCAATAGATGCCTACCTTGTCGATCTCGAAGATGTCACTGCCTGTGACGGGAGAGCGCATCGCCTGACCTTTGACAGCCAGCTTGAAGGTTCCCTTATTGACCGCTCCGAACAGGTCATTGAAGGTGTCGTTGTACGCGCCGAAAGGCTTGAGATTGACCTGGCATGTGGCATCCGCCATCACGGCGCTTCTCACGCCATACCCCAAGGTTGCATGTAAGCCGGGGGACCATCCGACGGCACGTAGCCGGTCCCGCAGCATATCGAGGCCCCTGGGAGTATTCCAGCCCTCGCGCAACGCCTCGAATGCCGGAAGCACCGATTCGAAGCCCAGTAACCATTTCATGGTCACTAATTGACTTTCAACGCGAGACGCTGAAAGCAGGGCCACATCGGTCCTTGTTCTTTCTTCCGGCCCCATCACCCAGGCCGGCTTCGTTGCAAACCATCTGCGCATCAATGCGGCAGACACCCGCCAGCCCATCTTGTCCATGGCGCCGGGTATTTCGTCGAGATACATCTGGTCGACCTTCACAACCGCGCCTTGACGGTTGTCTTTCGGGCTGAGATTGGACGTAGCGATGCTCATGATCGAATCCCCATTTCCGTTTGCGCGATTCATGAGAGGGTGTTTGGCTCGCGCCGTATAGAAGATCACCATGCCGCCGCCCCCATGACGAAATGCCATCGCCCTCGACAGCATTGCGCAGCAGGCTAGCGACGCCCCTACCCGGAGCACAATCGCCGTACCCTTGAAATGGGTTGCGCCCCGCCCCAAAACAAAAAACGCCACCACGGGCCAGGCCCGGGTGGCGTCAGTGCTACTGGTTCAGAACACCCCGTCCGTAGGAAAGCCGTCCGGTGTGCTGAGGTACTACAGGAAATGCATCAAAACTATGGCAGTCGGGGCGATTACTTGCCGCCGACCGTTTCCAGCACGGTCCACTTGCCGCCTTCGACCTTGTAGACGGTGATACCGCCGTCCTTCAGGTCGCCGCGTGCGTCGTAGGCCAGGGTCTTGGTCGTCACGCCCTGCATGTTCGTGGCGGCCAGCACCGGCAGGTAGCGCGCCGGATCGGCCGAGCCGGCCTTGATCATGGCGGTCATCATCGCGGTGGCGCCGTCATAGGCGTACGGCGAGTACGTCTGGACCTTCGAGCCAAAGCGCTTCTCGTACTTCTTTTCGTAGGCGGCGCCACCGGGCATCTGTTCCAGCGGCAGGCCGGCCAGCGACACCACGGTGCCTTCGGCTGCCGGGCCGGCCAGCTTCAGGAAGTTGTCGGTCTTGGACATCTCGCCCGACACGATCGGTGCCTTCATGCCCAGTTCCTTGACCTGCTTGGCCATCGGGGCCGACTGGGTCTCGGCGCCGCCATAGAAGATCACGTCCGGGTTGCTGCGCTTGATGTTGGTCAGCACGGCCTTGAAGTCCACGGCCTTGTCGTTCGTGAATTCGCGGCGGACGATCTTGCCGCCGGCGGCCTTGGCGGCCTTCTCGAACTCGTCGGCCAGGCCCTGCCCGTAGGCGGTGCGGTCGTCGACGATGGCGATGTTCTTCGCGCCCAGCTTCTTCACCACGAAGGCGCCGATCACCGAACCCTGCTGGGTGTCGGACGTCATCATGCGGAACGTGGTCTTGAAGCCCTGCTTGGTGTATTCAGGCGCCGTGGCCATGGCGATCTGCGGAATGCCGGCGCGGTTGTAGACCATCGACGCCGGGATGCTGGTGCCCGAGTTGAAGTGCCCGAGCATGCCCTGGATGCCGGCGTCCACCAGCTTCTGCGCCACCACCGAACCGGTCTTCGGGTCGGCCTGGTCGTCTTCGGAGATCAGGACGAACTTGACATCCTTGCCGCCGATCTTCGGCTTGGTGGCGTTCATGTCGTCGATGGCCAGGACGATGCCGTTCTGCATGTCCTTGCCGTACTGTGCCTGGCCGCCGGTCAGCGGGCCGGCGTAGCCCAGCTTGATTTCCTGCGCCTGGGCGAATGCGGCCGAGGCGGCGGTCAGGCCTGCAACGGCCATGGCAACGGTCATGGCCGTCTTGCGGAATGTCGAGCTCATCAGTTCTCCTTGGGTCCCATAGGGTGCCATATGGTGCCGGTGTCGGCATATTTGCGGATCGGCGTTGGCGGCACCGTTCCGTTCCTGGGTTGCGCGGCAGGGTCGGGATCGCCGGCCCCCGCCACACGCTTTGCTGACAATCCGCCAGGCCCCTGGCCTCAGCCGATCGTCATCAGACTTGCATTGCCGCCCGCCGCCGCCGTATTGACGGACAGCGAACGCTCGATCAACAAACGCTCCAGCGCGATATTCGGTTCACCCTGAGCCAGGCCCTGCACGCTGACGATGGGGCCGGGGCGCGTGGCCACCTGCTCGCAGACCGTGCGCAGCTGGTCGGAATCGCCGTGGTGCAGCACCGCGTCGAAGGCGATATCGGTACCCTGCCAGTCGGAAACCACGCGGACGCGCGATTGTACTGCGGCAGGCAGGCGCGCCAACAGGGTCTTTGCGACGGGTGTGTCAGTCCACAACGCTTCGGAGCCCACGGCCAGCACGGCCGCCAGTTGCAGCGCCAGATCCGATTCCTGCTGGGCCAGGCACAGCACCCGTTCGCGCGGCAGCAGCGAGTACGTATTACGCTCGCCCGTGGGGCCCGGCAGCGTCACCGACAGGCCCGAGGCCGAAGCTGCGGCGAAGCGCCCGCAGGCGTCCGCCACGTCCGGCAGGCTGGTCTTTGCCCAGGCCTGCAGGGCGGCCAGTGCGGTGTTTTCCGGCGCGGCCGGCGTGGCGCCGCCCATGTCGGACGTGCGCACGCCACGTACCACCGCATCCTGCGGGCACACCGACAGCAGGCGATGCAGGTACAGCGGGCCGCCGGCCTTCGGCCCGGTGCCCGACAGGCCTTCGCCGCCAAACGGCTGCACGCCCACCACGGCGCCCACGATATTGCGGTTCACATACAGGTTGCCCACGTGTGCGCGGTCAACGATATGCGCGATGGTTTCGTCGATCCGCGTATGGATGCCCAGCGTCAGGCCGTAGCCGGTGTCATTGATCTGGCCGATCATCGTGTCCAGCGCGGCGCGCGGGTAGCGCACCACGTGCAGCACCGGGCCGAACACCTCGCGCTTGAGTTCCCCGATCGAATCGAGTTCGATCAGCGTCGGCGGCACGAACGTGCCGTTGCGGCAGGCGGCCGAATCGGCGTCGGCCTGGTGCACGCGGCGGCCCTTGGCCCGCATGGCCTCGATATGGCGCACGATGTTGCCGCGCGCCTCGTCGTCGATCACCGGGCCGACGTCGGTGGACAGGCGATCCGGGTTGCCCAGCGTCAGTTCGCCCATCGCGCCCTTGAGCATTTCCAGGATGCGGTCGGCCACGTCTTCCTGCAGGCACAGCACACGCAGCGCCGAGCAACGCTGGCCGGCGGAATCGAACGCCGAATTCACGACGTCGCCCACCACCTGCTCGGCCAGCGCCGACGAATCGACGATCATCGCGTTCTGGCCGCCGGTTTCGGCGATCAGCGGGATCGGACGGCCCGCGGCGTCCAGGCGGCCCGCCACGTTACGCTGCAGCAGGCGCGCCACTTCGGTGGAGCCGGTGAACATCACGCCCTTCACGCGCGCATCGCCCACCAGCGCGGCGCCCACCGTTTCGCCACGGCCCGGCAGCAGTTGCACGGCGCCGGCCGGCACGCCGGCATCGCGCAGCAGGCGCACGGCGGCGGCGGCGATCAGCGGCGTCTGTTCCGCCGGCTTGGCCAGCACCGGGTTGCCGGCGGCCAGGGCGGCGGCCACCTGGCCGGTGAAGATCGCCAGCGGGAAGTTCCACGGGCTGATGCAGACCACCGGGCCCAGCGGACGATGCGTGTCGTTCGAGAACGTCTCGCGCACCTGCACGGCGTAGTAGCGCAGGAAGTCCACGGCTTCGCGCACTTCGGCGATGGCGTTCGAGAACGTCTTGCCGGCCTCGCGCATGATGATGCCCATCAGCGACTGCATCTGGGCTTCCATCAGGTCGGCGGCGCGTTCCAGCGCGGCGGCACGCACTTCCGGCGGCGTGGCCTGCCAGATCGGCGCCACGTTCACGGCGGCCGTCAACGCGGCTTCGATCTCGGCCGGCGTGGCTTCGCTGACGTGGCCCACCACGTCGCGGTGATCGGCGGGGTTCAGCACCGGTTCGGACTTGGCGTCGCCACGATCCACCTCGGCGCCCAGCAGCGGGTCGGCGCGCAGCACCTCGCTGGTACCGGCCAGCAGCGCCGATGACAGCGACGCCAGGCGATGCTCGTTCGACAGGTCGATACCGGCCGAATTGGCACGCGCCTTGCCGTACAGCGCGCGCGGCTGCGGGATGCGCGGGTGCGGCAGGCCCAGCGTGCCTTCGGTCTTGTGCATCTGCTCGACCACGGCCACCGGGTCGGCCACCAGTTCGTCGAGCGGAATCGAGTCATCGGCGATACGGTTCACGAACGACGTGTTCGCGCCGTTTTCCAGCAGGCGGCGCACCAGGTACGCCAGCAGGGTCTCGTGCGTACCCACGGGGGCGTAGATCCGGCACGGGCGGCCGAACTTGCCGTCGGCCTTGGCGCCCACCACCTGGTCGTACAGTGGCTCGCCCATGCCGTGCAGGCACTGGAACTCATACTGGCCCGGATAGTAGTTCTGGCCGGCGATCTGGTAGATGGCGGACAGCGTGTGCGCGTTGTGCGTGGCGAACTGCGGATAGATCGCGTCCGGCACCGACAGCAGCTTGCGCGCGCAGGCCACGTACGACACATCGGTATAGACCTTGCGCGTGTAGACCGGATAGCCCTCCAGGCCGTCCACCTGGCCGCGCTTGATTTCGCTGTCCCAGTAGGCGCCCTTGACCAGACGGATCATCAGGCGATGGCGGCTGCGGCGCGCCAGGTCGATCAGGTAGTCGATCACGAACGGGCAACGCTTCTGGTAGCCCTGCACCACGAAGCCGATACCGTTCCAGCCGGCCAGCTCGGGCTCGAAGCACAGGCGTTCCAGCAGGTCGAGCGAGATTTCCAGCCGGTCGGCTTCCTCGGCGTCGATGTTGATGCCGATGTCGTACTGGCGGGCCAGCATCGTCAGGCTCTTCAGGCGGCCATAGAGTTCGGTGATCACGCGCTCGTGCTGGGCGCGGCTGTAGCGCGGGTGCAGCGCCGACAGCTTGATCGAGATGCCCGGGCCTTCATAGATGCCCCGGCCGCGCGACGCCTGGCCGATGGCGTGGATAGCCTGCTCGTACGATGCCAGATACCGCTGGGCGTCGGCCTCGGTCATGGCCGCTTCGCCAAGCATGTCGTACGAATAGCGGAAGCCCTCGGCCTCGTACTTGCGCGCGTTGGCCAGCGCCTCGGAGATGGTTTCGCCGGTGACGAACTGTTCGCCCATCAGACGCATGGCCATGTCCACGCCCTTGCGGATCAGCGGCTCGCCGCCCTTGCCGATGATGCGCGTCAGCGCCTTCGACAGGCCTGCTTCGGTATGGGTGGCCACCAGCCGGCCGGTCAGCAGCAGGCCCCAGGTGGCGGCGTTGACGAACAGCGACGGGCTCTGGCCCAGGTGCGACTGCCAGTTCGCGCCGCTGATCTTGTCGCGGATCAGCGCATCGCGCGTGGCCTTGTCGGGGATGCGCAGCAGGGCTTCGGCCAGGCACATCAGCGCCACGCCTTCCTGTGACGACAGCGAGAATTCCTGGATCAGCCCCTGCACCAGGCCTTCGCGGCCGGTGCCAACCTTCTGCTCCCGCAGCTTCTGCGCCAGTGCCTTGGCCATCTTGATGGCGGCGTCAGCCTGCGCTTGGGGCAGGCGGGCCTGCTCCAGCAGCACCGGCACGCATTCGGTTTCGGGCCGGCGATAGGCCGACGTGATGGCGGCGCGCAGCACCGACTGCGGCTGGATGCTCTGGGCAAATTCAAGGAACGGCTGCGGCATGGCGTCGCCGTGCGCGGCATCGCCAGCGTCGGCAGCCTCCCCGTCGCCCAGCGCGGCCGAACCGGCCTCGTGCGGCAGATGGCCGCGCTCCACCTGTTCCAGATACGTGAAGATCGCCTGCTTGATCAGCCAGTGCGGCGTGCGGTCGATCGATTGGGCAACACGTTTGAGGCGTTCGCGCGAAGCATCGTCAAGCTTGACGCCAAGGGTGGTGGTGGCCATGCGGGGAGTTCTCCAGCGGATCTTGGTAAGACGGTGGGCAGTCCTGGCGACACGCGCAAGCGTACCGGGCCAGGCTACGGGGCTGGCGCGATCTTACTCTCGGAGATTTACTAGGTGCAACCTAGTGCAACCCCTTAGTGCCGCCATCACGAAAAGGTTGCACTGGCGCAACATTTCGGGTGTGACGGCGGGCCCTCAGATCCGCAGCGGATCGATTTCCAACTGCCAGCGCACACCCTTTACACGCGTGCCGACGCCTTCGAAAGTCGGCACCCACTCACTCACGAAACGTTGCAGGACGGGGCGCGAGCCCGCTTCCACCAGCATCTGGGCGCGCTCCTTGTTGAAAAGCCGCACCATCGACATCGGCACCGGGTCGTGCAGTTGCACCTCGGGCGCCAGCGGGCAGGCGTCGGCCTGTTCGCGCGCCGCCTGCAGAAACGCGAGGGCCCGCTCCAACTGGCCGTGCTCGGCCGTAATCAAGACCTGGTAGGCAAACGGGGGCAACCCGGCCTGCCGCCGCTCGCGCAGCTGGCTGGCCGCGAATCCATCATAGTCATGGCGCGCCAGCGCCTGCAATGCGGGGGCGTCCGGGTAACGCGTCTGGATCATGACTTCGCCGCCCAGCCCCGCCCTGCCCGCCCGGCCCGACACCTGCATCAGCGACGCGAAGAGATGCTCGGCCGCGCGGAAGTCGTGGCTGAACATCGCGGCATCGGGGTGGACGATACCGACCAGCGTCACGCGCTGGAAGTCGTGTCCTTTGGCCACCATCTGCGTGCCGACCAGGATATCGACCTCGCCCGCATGCACCTCGTCAAACATCGCCTGGGCGCTGCCCTTGCGGCGCGTGGAGTCGGCATCGATCCTGGCGATGCGCGCTTGCGGAAAGCGCGCGGCCAGCGCTTCCTCGATCCGCTGCGTACCGCGTCCGAGTGGCGCGATATCCACGTTGCCGCAGTCGGGGCAATGGTGCGGCACCGGCGATTCCAGGCCGCAGTGGTGGCAACGCAGGCGCCGCTCGGGACGATGCAGCACCAGGTACGCGGAACAACGCGGACAACCGGACAGCCATCCGCAACTGTCGCAAGCCAGCACGGGCGCATAGCCGCGCCGGTTCAGGAACAGCAGGCTCTGCTGGCCACGGTCCAGGCGCTGCTGGATGGCGTCGAGCAGCGGCACCGACAGCCCTTCGTACAGCGCCCGCTGCCGTTGACGTTCGTGGTTGAGATCGATCAGTCGCACAGCCGGCAGCGCCGCGTCGGCCTGGGCGCGCTCGCGCAGGACCAGCTTGCGATACGCGCCCTGCTCCGCCCGGTACCAGGTCTCCATCGAAGGCGTTGCGGACCCCAGCACCACGGGGATGCCAAGCTGGTTCGCGCGCCACACGGCGAGGTCGCGTGCCGAGTACCGCAGGCCTTCCTGCTGCTTGTAGGAAGTATCGTGCTCCTCATCGACCACGATCAGACGCAGGTGCGGCATCGACGCCATCACCGCCATGCGGGTGCCCAGGACGATGCGTGCCTCGCCACGATGGGCCGCCAGCCATTGCAGGCTGCGCTCCTGGTCGGCCAGGCCGCTGTGCAGCACCGCCAGCGGCAGATGGGGAAACCGTTCGGCGATGCGCGATTGCAGCTGCGGCGTGAGATTGATCTCAGGCACCAGCATCAGCACCTGCGCCGTGGGATCGGCCGCGAGCTGCTGGGCCATGGCATGAAGATAGACTTCGGTCTTGCCGCTTCCCGTTACGCCGTGCAGGAGGAAAGCCGCGTAGCCTTGCGCCGCCGCAATGGCCTCTACCGCCAGCTGCTGCTCGGCATGCAGGGAGGGCGCCACGGACGGCGCGCGGGTCGCATCCGTTTCCAGCAAGGGCCGGTCGACATGCATGCATTCGATCCAGCCGGCCGCGGTCCATTCGTCCAGACGTGCCGGCGCCGCCGCGCAAAGTTCGCGGGCGTCGGCCAGGCGTACCCAGTCCTGCGTATCGATCAGGGCATCGGCCAACGCGCGAACGGTGCGCGCGCGCGGGGGGGCTGCCTCACGCAGCGTTTCGGCCTGGCCTGCGCGTACCCGGTACTGCGTGGTGCGCGCACGCTGCCCAAGACGCTCCCAGGTGTCGGACTCCCGCAGCGACGGCGGGAGCGCAGGTAGCATCACTTCTCCGAGCCGGCGATGGTAGTAGCGGGCGGCGAAGCGGGCCAACGCGATCCATTCGGGGCTCAGCGGCGGCATCCAGTCGTTTCGCTGCACGAGGGGGCGAAGCTTGTCTTCCGGGACGTCGGAGTGATCTACACGCGCGACGGCCACCCCGACCGCCTGGCGCCGGCCAAACGGCACCACCACCAACTCGCCCGGCGCCACCGCGTCATCGGCCAGATAGTCGAAGCAATCGTCGGCGGGGGTATCCAATGCGACACGGACGATGGCGCCCGGGGACGACTGTGGGGAAGATGCCACAAACCGGGCCTCGGCGCCGTGATGGGCGGATTGGGCCATGTTGGAGGTCATACGCAGCCCCCTGCATGGTGCAGCCCGGGTGCGCTGATCTTGTGCACGCGCGGGATACCAGGGAGCGGGGCGAATGTCTGTGTGCGGCGCAACATCAACTTAAAGTAAAACTTCAAATGTGACCCTAAGTCGATGATCCACGGATGGTTTTCCACCCCTTCCATCGACCCTGTGGATAACTTTGTTGAAAAGTCGCACCGACTTCCCGGCAAGGCGCTTGACACAAGGCTTTCATCGCCCTTGCAACCACCTTTGCAGAACATTCAAAGCCTTATGAATCAAGGACTTGCAAACACCCCCCAACTGAGTTAAGGGGTTACCCGCTCGTGCAGTGCCGCAAACCTATCGGTGTGCATAAGTCAAGCCTTGACAGCAAGCCCCTGGCACCTTTTTGGCGAAATATCGCTAAATAGTTTACTTGACAGGACGCGCGCTGCGCCTGCCGCGACACTGCGGGGCAGATACGCATCACATCGTTGCGTAGCGAGGTAACCGCCTGGTCAGGCGGCAGGTGCAACCTCTGCGCTGCGCAGCTTGCGGCTGTAGCTGTGCACTTCGTCTACCAGCACGGAGACGTTTTCCGGTGGCGTGAACTGCGAAATGCCATGTCCGAGGTTGAAGACATGGCCATCGCTGCCGCCGGCTGCCGCGTAGCTGTCGAGCACGCCGCGCACCTGATCGCGGATTGCCGCTTCCGGCGCAAACAGTACGGTGGGATCGATGTTGCCCTGGAGCGCAACCTTGCCCTCTGTGCGACGGCGCGCCTGGGCCAGGTTGACCGTCCAGTCCAGCCCGATCGCATCGGGCCCGATCGCCGCGATCTGCTCCAGCCAGATGCCGCCGCCCTTCGTGAACACGATGACCGGAATCTGCTGGCCGTTGTGCTCCCGCTTCAGACCCTGCAATACACGCCGCATATAGGCGAGCGAGAAGGTCTGGTACATGCCGTCGGCCAGCGCGCCGCCCCAGGTGTCGAACACCATCACGGCCTGCGCGCCAGCGTCGATCTGGGCGTTCAGGTAGGCGGAAACGGCTTGCGCGTTGATTTCCAGGATCCGGTGCATCAGGTCGGGCCGACCGTACATCATGGCCTTGACGGTGCGGAAGTCGTCCGAACCGCCGCCTTCGACCATATAGCAGGCCAGCGTCCATGGGCTGCCCGAGAATCCGATCAGCGGCACGCGTTGGGCGCCATCCTGCACCAGGGCACGGCGGATTTCGCTGACCGCGTCGAAGACGTACTGCAGCGACGACATGTCCGGCACGGCCAGCTTGGCCACGTCGGCTTCGGTGCGCAGCGGGTGGGCAAAGCGCGGGCCCTCGCCCTGGGCAAATGACAGGCCCAGGCCCATGGCGTCTGGAACGGTCAGGATGTCCGAGAACAGGATCGCGGCATCGAGCGGATAACGGTCCAGCGGCTGCAGCGTGACTTCCGTGGCATACGCCGGGTTCTTCGCCAGCCCCAGGAAGCTTCCGGCGCGTGCACGCGTGGCGTTGTACTCGGGCAGATAGCGGCCAGCCTGACGCATCAGCCAGAGCGGCGTGTATTCGGTGGGTTGCCGGCGCAGCGCGCGCAGGAAGGTGTCGTTCTGCAGTACGGTCATGGTCATCCTCGTAAGACCGCCATTCTACGGGAACGCCGACCCCACCTGCCGCTCCGGGGACTGATGGCCGTCATATCCGCCGCAGCTTCCGGCACGCGTATCTCAGATTTCGTCGAACGCGGCGACAAAGGCCTGCGCCGCGCGCCGCATCCATTCGCGCGCTCGCGGCGCATCGGGCTGGAGCCGCGCGAAACCGTGCGTCATGCCGCTGGCCTCGATCGTGACTACGAGCGCATCGTGGCGCACCAGGAAATCGGCGTACGCCAGGCCATCGTCGCGCAGCACGTCGTTGGAAGCCACGATGACCACGCTGGCCGGCGGCAGATGGCGCGGCGGCGTGGCCATCAGGTGAATGCGCGGGTCGGTATGCGCGGCGCCAAGCGTCAGGGCATCGGCGCCGATGTACTGGGTCCAGAACCATGCCATTTCGTCGCGGGTCAGGCCTGGGCCATCGGCAAAGGCCCGGTAGCTCTCGGTCGTCAGCACAGGCGCGGCTACGGGGTAGATCAGCAACTGGGCGTTGACCACGTGACGGCCGGCAGCCTCGTTAAGATGCCGGGCCGCAACCGCGGCCAGGTGGCCTCCCGCGCTGTCACCGGCGACAGCCAGGAACTCCGGCGCGAAGCCCAGGCGTTCGCGTGCATCGGCAAGCCACTGGACCGCTGCGATGGCGTCGTCGCAGGGCTGGGGAAATGCATGCTCAGGCGCCAGCCGATAGTCGACGCTGGCCACTGCGCAGCCCGTATCGGCGGCCAGCAGTGCTGCCACCGTGTGGTGCGTGTCAGGCGAGCCGACGACCCAGCCGCCCCCGTGAAAATAGACGATCAGGCGTGGGCGGTCGGCATCCACGGGTCGGAACAGCCGCACGGGCAGCACCGCGCCGCCCACTGGCAGCCCGATCTCGGTGATCGCAAGCCCATCGGGGTCCGGCAGCTGCGAGCGCGCGGCCACGTCCTCGAAACGCGCACGGCGTTCGATGGGACTCTCGGCAACGGGTTGGCCGGCATACACTTCCGCCATCCGGCGGTAATAGTCTTGCAACTGGGGATCGATGGCCATGGCGGGGAAATCTAGGGGAATGACGAACGAGCGCCAGTGTAGCGGCAGCGACGCCTGCGCCGGGGTCTCTTTGATAGCGTCTGAATGTGCACTTGGAACCGTTTCGAATCGTAACGCTGAATGCGCCAGCGAACACAATTTTCACGGATGCATTTCGGACATCCCTCGAAAGTGGGGAACGTATTAAGCGTCAGCCGAAAAAACGTAATGCATTCAGTACACTACGCTCACAATGTCTTAACATTATCGACTAAAGAAATTGCCAGGCGGTGTCGTGAAAACGCTTTCAAAAACGAATAAAAGTGTTCAAAAAGCCGGATTTCTCGGTCGCGGGCTTTCATCTTCTTGCAAAAGGATACATTTTGTTACTGCCATCCCCAGAAGTTTCCCCCACAATGCATTGACAGACCTGAGCTTGGTGTGAGGCACCCCCGCCGCTAAAGCCTTGAAAAATAAGGGGTGTGGAAGAAAGCCTGAGCAGTTCCCCGATTTATCCGGACCAGCCGAGCAACATCGACTGATCCGGACACCAGGAAGACCTGTAGCGCGCGGCTTGAGGTTCCGATGATTGGAAACTCGCCGATGATGCGGACAAGAAGTTCGCTGCGCTTGTAAGTGAAACCTGGACCGAACCCGTTCCTTCGAATTGACCCCTCGAAGGGATTTTCCCGTCCGCGCGGAGCCTCCCCGGCCCGCGCGCTTTTTTTTGTGGTCCAGGCAACGAAATATAGCGTCCGGAAGAAGAAAAGGCAGCCGATTGGCTGCCTTTTTCATTTGCCACGCCGAAAAAACAACAGCGTGGCGACTGCAGGGAGTTGCTTACTTCTTACGACGCAGACGGGCGATAGCAGCCAGTTGTGCTGCAGCCACGGCCAGCTCGCTTTGGGCGCGAGCGAGGTCGAGATCGCTGCTCTGGTTCTGCATCAATTCCTCTGCGGCGCGCTTGGCTTCCTGCGCCTTGGCTTCGTCCAGGTCGCTGCCGCGGATGGCGGTGTCGGCCAGGACAGTCACGTGCTGAGGCTGCACTTCAAGAATGCCGCCAGCAACGAACACGAATTCCTCGCTGCCGTCTTCCTTCTCGATGCGCACCGCACCCGGCTGGATGCGGGTGATCAGCGGCGTGTGGCCCGGCAGAATACCCAGCTCACCCGTCTCGCCCGGCAGCGCCACGAATTTCGCCTGACCGGAGAAGATCGACGATTCCGCGCTGACGACGTCTACAAGAATGGTTGCCATATAAGATCCTTTCTCCAGAAAGCGTTGGCTTCCCGCAAATCAGGAAGCACGGTCTTCGCCTTCGCGCCGGCCGCGGCCGCGTGCCGGAGCACGGCGGCCACCTGTTGGCGCAAAGGCGAAAGACGCCGCTTACTGAAGCTTCTTGGCCTTCTCGAAGGCTTCGTCGATCGAACCGACCATGTAGAAGGCCTGTTCCGGCAGGTGATCGCACTCGCCATCCACCAGCATCTTGAAACCACGGATGGTTTCCTTCAGCGGCACGTACTTGCCCGGCGAACCCGTGAACACTTCGGCCACGTGGAACGGCTGCGACA
>Ga0102592_1000454_pt2:0-67500 | contig 68710 bp, 61 predicted proteins | sample AraplaCol_mMF_r2_FD_76861 | JGI IMG/M metagenome (GOLD analysis project Ga0102592, IMG submission 76861) | Arabidopsis root microbial communities from North Carolina, USA - plate scrape MF_Col_mMF_r2 (SPADES assembly) (version 2) | ecosystem: Host-associated > Plants > Roots > Endosphere...
CGGCGAGCAGAACCTTTGCGACGCCGTTCAGCTTCGCAGCGGCTTCCGCAGCAGCCTTGGCATTCTGGCCGGCAACGAGGACATGCACCTCACCACCGATTTCGGTGGCAGCGGTCAGCACCTTGTTGGTGGAGTCCTTCAGCGAGGCGTTGTCGTGATCAGCGAGAAGGAGAATAGCCATTAGAGCACCCCGGCTTCGGTCTTGAGCTTCGACACCAGTTCAGCGACGTCCTTGACTTTGACGCCGGCCTTACGGCCTGCCGGTTCGGAGGTCTTGACGATTTCGAGACGCGGCGCGACGTCGACGCCAAGCGCGTCGGCAGTCTTTTCATCGATCGGCTTCTTCTTCGCCTTCATGATGTTCGGCAGCGAGGCATAGCGCGGCTCGTTGAGGCGAAGATCGGTGGTGACGATCGCAGGCGACTTGATCTTCACGGTCTGCAGGCCGCCGTCGACTTCACGCGTCACGGTGACATCGTCGCCCTCGACCACGAGCTTGTTGGCGAAGGTCGCCTGTGCCCAGCCGAGCAGCGCGGCCAGCATCTGGCCGGTCTGGTTGGAATCGTCGTCGATCGCCTGCTTGCCGAGAATGACGAGACCCGGCTTCTCTTCTTCCGCGACCTTCTTGAGGATCTTGGCAACGGCGAGCGGCTCAACGGTGCCGTCGACCTTCACCAGGATGCCGCGATCGGCGCCCATGGCGAGACCGGTGCGCAGCGTCTCGGTGGCCTGCTGCGGTCCGATGGAGACGACGACAACTTCGGTCGCCTTGCCGGCTTCCTTGAGACGCAGGGCTTCCTCGACGGCGATTTCGTCGAACGGATTCATCGACATCTTCACGTTGGCGAGTTCGACGCCCGATCCGTCGCCCTTGACGCGAACCTTAACGTTGTAATCGACCACCCGCTTGACCGGTACCAGAACCTTCATCGATCCTCTTTCGGTTGAATTTTGATCTTGCGCAGCTTCTCAGCTGACTTGGCGCGGAACCTAGAGCCACCGCCCCACCGGGTCAACGCGCCAGACCTGAAAATCGAAGGTCTCTAGGCGCGGTATTTTTACCTGTTTGCTCCGGGTACCCAGAGCACGTCATTGGCGCCATTGCCGTTCTCCGAACGGCTGGCAACAAACAGGAAATCCGACAGCCGGTTCATATACTGGATACCAGCGTCGGAGACCGGTTCGTCAGGATTAGCTGCGAGTTCCACCATCATGCGTTCCGCGCGACGGCAAACCGTCCGCGCGACATGCAGATGGGCGGCGGCCGGGGTTCCACCGGGCAGGATGAAGGAGGTCAACTCAGCCAGCGGCGCATTCAGCGTGTCGATGTCGCGCTCCAGCCGTTCGACCTGGCTCGCCAGCAGCCGCAGCCGCTCCGCCTTGCCCTCGCGCTGGGGAACCGCGAGATCGGCGCCGAGATCGAACAGATCGTTCTGGATCAGGCCGAGCATGCGATCGAGCTCCGGTGCGTGCGCAAGATGCAGGCGGACCACGCCGATGGCGGCATTGGTTTCGTCCACCGTGCCATAGGCGGAGACGCGCAGATCGTATTTCGGCCGCCGCTCGCCGGTGCCGAGGGCGGTGGTGCCGTCATCGCCGGTGCGGGTGTAGATCTTGTTGAGAACGACCATCAGTGAATTCCGGTTCTATCGGCCGAGAAAGAACAGCGTCGCCATCGTCAACACGATGGCGACGAATTGCAGCAGCACGCGCCACCGCATCAATTGCTGCGAGCGGTTCGGCGAACCGCCGCGCATCATATTGGCGAGGCCAAGCAGCAGCACCAGCGCCACGGCACCAAGTGCGATCGGAAGGATGAATGTCTGAAGGAATGGTCCCATGGGTTGCTAGATAGCATTGCGGGTTGGGTCATGCCATCCCTGCAGAAACGACCGGATCTCACGCCTCCTTCCGGTAGCGCTCCAGATTGTCCTGCAGCATCGCCAACACGTTGTCCCGCATCGGATCGCGCGTGCCACGGATCCATGCGGCGGCCAGCGGCAGGCGGTTCATACCGGAGACCTTCAACGGCACATAACAGACGCCGCGCGCCGCCATGCGCTGCGTCCAGCGCGGCACGATGGCGATGCCGATCTCGGCGGCCACGAGATTGACGATGGTCTGCTTCTCATCGGCGATCTGCACGACATTGGCGTCGAACCCGGCTTCCGCGAACAGCTTCATGGTCAGGTCATGGCTATGCGGCCGCGAGCGCCGCTCCGGCACGATCAATGGCTCCTCCGCGATATCGGCAATCATCAGCCGCTTTCGCTGACTGAATGGATGCCGCTCCGACATTGCCACCACTGCGGTCTCGTGAAACAGCGGCATGAAGTCGATGCGCTTGTCCGCACTCACCGGCGGCCGCACGACAGCGAGATCGAGCCGGCCGGACAGCAACTGCGGCAGCAGGCGGATGGTCTTGTCCTCCACCAGTTTCACCGTGACGTCGGGATGGCGTTCGCGCAGATCATGCAGGAGCGCCGGGAGCAACCCCGCAGCAGCGCTGTCGATGGCACCGACACGGATGGTCGCAGCGCGGGCGCGCACGCGGTCACGAAATGACGTTGCGAGCCGATCGGCACGGTCGAGCAGATCGCGTGCCTGTTTCAGGAAAGTCGTGCCATCCTCGGTCAGCGCGACGCTGCGGGTGGTCCGTGTCAGCAGGCGCGTGCCGAGATCGTCCTCGAGCAGGCGGATATGCCGGCCGAGTGCCGACGGCATCATCTCCAGTCGCTGTGCCGCGCGGCCGAAATGCAGCTCGTCGGCGGCGGTGATGAAACAGCGGAGCTGGTGAAGGTCCATGAATGCCCACCGTAAATTTACGGGCTCTTATTATCTCATTTATTTGTATAATCCAATGCGATTGAGCCGAACGGGGACCGGCGGCAGGGTGGCCCATCCATCGTCCACCAGCAGAGACCCGACCATGCGTGAATATTCCATCGCGGCCATTCCGGCCGACGGGATTGGCCCCGAAGTGATCGCCTCCGGCACCCGCGTGCTGGAAGCCCTGCAGAAGCGCATCGGCGACATCGCTTTCAACGTCACCACCTTTGACTGGGGCTCGGACTACTACCGCAAGCACGGCGTGATGATGCCGGCCGACGGCCCGGCGCAGCTCAAGAAGTTCGATGCCATCTATTTCGGCGCCGTCGGCGCGCCCGACGTGCCCGATCACATCACGCTGTGGGGCCTGCGCCTGCCGATCTGCCAGGGCTTCGACCAATACGCCAATGTGCGCCCGACCAAGATCCTGCCGGGCATCACGTCGCCGCTGCGCGGCGTCGAGGCCGGCGATCTCGACTGGGTGATCGTGCGCGAAAACTCGGAAGGCGAATATGCAGGCTGCGGCGGCCGCGTGCATCGCGGATTGCCGGAAGAAGTCGGCACCGAAGTCTCGGTGTTCACCCGGGTCGGCGTCCAGCGCATCATGCGCTACGCCTTCAAGCTGGCGCAGTCGCGCCCGCGCAAACTGCTCACCGTCGTCACCAAGTCGAACGCCCAGCGCCACGGCATGGTGATGTGGGACGAGATCGCCGATGAGGTGTCGAAGGAATTCCCGGATGTGACCTGGGACAAGATGCTGGTGGACGCCATGACCGTACGCATGACGTTGAAGCCACAGAGCCTCGACACCATCGTCGCGACCAATCTCCACGCCGACATTCTCTCCGACCTCGCTGGCGCGCTCGCCGGGAGCCTCGGCGTCGCGCCCACCGCCAATATCGACCCGGAGCGCCGCTTCCCCTCGATGTTCGAGCCAATCCACGGCTCGGCCTTCGACATCACCGGCAAGGGCATCGCCAATCCCGTCGCCAGTTTCTGGACCGCAGCGCAGATGCTCGAACATCTCGGCGAGCCCGATGCGGCGGTGCGGCTGATGCGGGCGGTGGAGAAGGTCTGCGAAGCCGGCATCATCACGCCGGATGTCGGCGGCAAGGCTACGACCAAAGAAGTGACAGACGCTGTGATCGACGCGATCTACACTTCGAACGTCTGATTTATTCCGATCGCCCCGCCCCACCGGGGCGATCGCTCGTCATAAAACAAAACCAATAGTCCGGGAGGATGATATGAAAACCACCGCCACAGTTGCATTCGCGCTCACGATGGCGAGCACCGCCGCCTTCGCGCAGGGCTACCCCAACAAGCCCATCACCATGCTGGTGCCATTCGCGGCCGGCGGTCCCACCGACACCGTGGCGCGCGTGACCGCGCAAAGCATGGGCAAGGCGCTCGGCCAGACCATCATCGTGGAAAACGCCACCGGCGCCGGCGGCACCATCGCCACCGCGCGCGCAGCCCGTGCCGAGCCGGACGGCTACACGATCCTGATCCATCACATCGGCATTTCCACCGCGGCGACGCTGTATCGCAAGCTGCCTTACGACACCAAGACCGCTTTCGCGCCGATCGGCCTGATCACCAATGCGCCGATGACAATCATCTCAAGGAAGGACTTGCCACCGAACACGCTGGCGGAGCTGGTCACCTATATCAAGGCCAATGGCGACAAGATGACCTTCGGCAATGCCGGCCTCGGCGCTGCCTCGCATCTGTGCGGCATGCTGTTCATGACAGCGATGGACAAACAGGTTCAGACCATCCCCTACAAGGGCAACGGCCCTGTCATGAACGATCTGATGTCCGGCCAGATCGACCTCACCTGCGACCAGACCACCAACACCACCGGCCCGATCGGCAACAAGCTCGTGAAGGGCTATGCGGTGACCACCAAGGCGCGGCTGTCGTCGATGCCCGACCTGCCCACCGCGGATGAAGCCGGCCTCAAGGGCTTCGAGGTCGGTGCCTGGCACGGCATCTATGCGCCGAAGGGCACGCCGGACGAGGTCGTGCAGAAGCTCGCCAAGGCGCTGCAGGACTCGCTGCGCGATCCCGATCTCGTCAAGCGCTTCACCGACATTAATACCGATGTCGTCCCGCAGGATCAGGCGACCCCGGCCGCGCTGAAAGCGAAGCTCGACAGCGAGATCAATCGCTGGGCGCCGATCATCAAGGCCGCTGGGCAGTTCGCGGACTAGTGGCTGCCAGCTCATGGTTCGAGACGCGCGCCGACAGGCGCGCTCCTCACCATGAGGGACGGAGTGGGCGTCGCCACATACACTCCCCTCACCCTGAGGAGCTCGCCAAAGGCGAGCGTCTCGAAGGGTGGCCACACGTGACGTTCACGCACGGGTGTCATGACATTTCCGCATCGGGAAATTGATTTATAACATTCCCCGCGCGGCCGCTTCGGCCCGATCCTCCGGGGGACTTCCATGTCGATAACAACCACCTTCGCGCGCGTGGTCGCGCTGATCGGCGCAGGCGCGGTGCTGTGGCGCCGTGCCCAGGGCGAAACGCCGACGGCAGCCTGGGGCAGCGCGCCCGCCATCCCCGAAGCCAAGCCGCAAGGCGCCATCCCGACTTTGAAGATGCCCACCGCCCGCGGCTGGGATGCCGGCCAGAAGCCGACCACAGCGCCCGGCCTCAAGGTCAATGCCTTCGCCACCGGCCTCGAGCATCCGCGCTGGATCAACGTGCTGCCCAATGGCGACGTGCTGATTGCTGAATCCTCGCAGGTGGCGAGCCGCATCGGCAGCCTGTTCAGCTATGCCATGCAGGCGACCATGCGCCGCGCCAAGGCGCTGGGCGAAAGCGCCAACCGCATCACCCTGCTGCGCGACAGGGACGGCGACGGCGTCGCCGAGGTGCAGCAGCCGTTCATGGAAAATCTCAACCAGCCCTTCGGCATGGCGCTGGTCGGCGACACGTTTTACGTCGGCAACGTCGATGGCGTCGTTGCATTCCCCTATGTGCCGGGCGCCGACAGGATCACCGCACAGGGCAAGAAGCTCACGACATTCGGCACCGGCGGCCACTGGACCCGCAGCATCCTGCCGAGCCCGGATGGCACAAAACTCTATATTGGCGTCGGCTCGCTCTCCAACATTGCCGAAAGCGGCATGGAGATCGAGAAGGGCCGCGCAGCTGTTTACGAGCTCGACATAGCCAGCGGCGACTATCGCATCTTCGGTGCCGGCCTGCGCAACCCCGTCGGCCTCGCATGGGAGCCGACCACGAAAGCGCTGTGGACCGTGGTGAACGAGCGCGACGGCATCGGCGACGAGACGCCGCCGGACTATCTCACCTCGGTCAAGGACGGTGGCTTCTATGGCTGGCCGTATTGCTACTGGGGTCAGACCGTGGACGACCGCGTGCCGCAGGACGCGGCGCTGGTCGCCACCGCCATCAAGCCGGATTATGCGTTGGGCGGCCACACCGCATCGCTGGGCCTGTGCTGGATGCCTGCCGGCACCCTGCCCGGCTTCGGCGACGGCATGGTGATCGGCCAGCACGGCTCATGGAATCGCAGCAAGCTGTCCGGCTACAAGGTGGTGTTCATCCCGTTCGAGAACGGCCGGCCGTCAGGCCCGCCGCGCGATATTCTCTCGGGCTTCCTGGCGCCGGACGAGAAAGTCTCCTATGGCCGCCCGGTCGGCGTCACCATCGGCCCGGACAATTCGCTCCTGGTGGCCGACGATGTCGGCGACGTGATCTGGCGGGTGACGGGGGCGTAAGCGCGCCCACGTCCTTTTTCGCGAATTGTCCGATCTGGAGGCCATGGCGCCGATCTCGCTCGCCATCGCCCACGCGCCGAGATGGGAAACCGCCTCGGCACGAGCGTGCCGACCGCAAGGGCGTGCCGGCGCGGTGACCTGGTTCCTGCGGACTGCGAATTACTGCATGTAAACCGAAGCCGAAAAGCTCCAGACCCAGCGCTTTGCAGCCAGTTTGCAATCGCCGATCGGACGGTCGTCGGTGCAGCTGCCCTTTGGCGGCTCTTTCGCGAGCGAATAGACGACGCGCTTTTCATCCTTCGCGAAGACTTTCGTCGTGGCGAACGGGCCATCGGCATCATAGGCGCCGTCATGGGCCCAGCCCTTCAGTCCCTTCAGCGCGGCGTCGATCCTGCTCTCGGCCTTTTCGAACGGAACGGTCAGGCCGGTGGCGCTCGCACTCATCCGGCACGCCTTGCCGCGCAAGCCGTCGGGATAAGTCGGCGCATCCTGTTCGCTGCCATCGAGCTTCATACCGCTGGCCTTGCTGAGCAGCACCGCGAACTTCTGGCATTCGAACGGCGGCACCGGCTTGATGGCCGTCTCGGCCACTGCGGGTACGGCAAGAACGCTCAACAGGAAGCCGAAAAAGGGCGTGCGTGACCTCGACATGGCGACTTGCTCCGGTTGGATATCCGGGCACGGGCTAACGAGACTGTGTAAAGATACCGTAGCCCCCGTAACTGCAGCGACCTTATGCCGCCCGCACGCGCTGCAGGAACGCTCCCACTTCGACCTTCAGCCGCCCGCTGTCCCCTGACAGCGATTGCGCTGCGGACAACACATGACCTGACGCGGCACCCGTGTCGCTGGCGCTGCGCTCGACCTGCGCGATATTCGCACTGACCTCGATCACGGCCTGGGCGGCATGCTGGACATTGCGCGAAATCTCCTGCGTGGAGGCGCTCTGCTCTTCCACCGCCGAGGCGATCGACGAGGCGATTTCCGACATGCGGTTGATGGTGCCGCCGATCGCTGCAATGGCGCCTACGGAATCCTGCGTTGCCGACTGGATGTCGAAGATCTGCTTTGAGATCTCGTCGGTCGCCTTCGATGTCTGCGCCGCCAGCGCCTTCACCTCGGACGCCACCACCGCAAAGCCGCGGCCGGCGTCGCCCGCGCGCGCCGCTTCGATGGTGGCATTCAGCGCCAGCAAATTGGTCTGCGACGCGATGCTCGAGATGAACTGTACGACATTGCCGATCTTCGTGGCCGCGGCAGCCAGCAGCGCCACCCGATCGTCCATCATCCGCGCCTGCTCTACCGCCTCGCCGGCGATCTGCGACGAGGCCTGCACCTGGCGGCCGATCTCGACCACCGATGCGGCCATCTGCTCGCTGGCCGACGCCACCGACTGCACGCTGGACGAAGTCTCTTCCGACGCCTGCGCCACCTTCACTGACAGATCCTGCGCAGTGCTGGCGGTCTGCGACATCGAACCGGCTTCGGCTTCCAGTTCATGCGACGCCGTCGCCACCAGTTCGATGATACGGCCGACCTCGCGCTCGAATTGATCCGCGACTTGCTCCATGTCGGCGCGGCGGGTTTCGGCGGCATCAGCCACCTCGCGCATTTTGGTGCGGGTCTCCTCCTCGGCCTTCTCGCGCGCCACCAGCTTGAAATTCTCCACCGCCCGCGCCATGGCGCCGATCTCGTCGCCACGGTTGAGGCCGGGCAGCACCACCGTGAAATCACCCTTGGCAAGTTCCTGCATGGCGCGCGTCATGCCGGCCACGGCGTTGGCGATGCGCTGGCCGAAAATGGCGGCGAGCAGGCCGATCAACAGCGTCGCGCCGGCAATCGCCCAGGTCATCATCTGACGCACCTCGGCCGCGCGTGCGCCAGCCGTGGCGTAACGCTCATCCGCGGTTTTGATCAGTGCGTCGAGGCCCGGACGGTTACGCTGGAACACGGTGGCGAAATCGGCGATCTCGTCATTCAGCAGGCTCTGGGTCACCTGATAGCCGGCAAAACTCTGGCTATAGGCTTTCATCGCGGTTTCAATCTCGTCCTGCACGGTTTTCGGCAGCGCCGATTCAGGCAGCGCCTTGGCGAATTGCTCCTGCCGCTTGTCAAAGTCCTCGCCATACTTGTCGCCGCCGCGGAGCATGAAGTCCTTCTCGTGCCGACGCATCATCAGCATCAATTGAGTGAGGCGCGGCACATCATGTGCGGCGAGCTTCGTCTCTGCCTCATGCACGGCATTGCGTAGCCGGCCCTGCAGGCCCTCGCTCTCCTTCAGCCCGAGCTGGCGCTGCATGGAGACGATGTTGTTGAAACGCGTGCGATAGATGCTGAGACCCGACCGCAGCGCGCTGTCGCTCTTGGCGTCGTCGCCATCAACCGACTGCTTCATCACGGTTTCGATGCTGGCGAGGCCTGCCAGAAGCGTTTCCACGATCTGCTCGTGGCGCGCGACATTGCCCTCCTCCCGCGTGCGCATGAAGGCATTGGCAACCTGTCCGGCTTCGAGATAGCCCGTGGCAAGAGCCGCCACTTCATGACGCAGTTTCAGCGCATGATCGGACTCCGCTTGCGCTCGCGCATCGAAGTGGAGGCCCGCAAGACAGATCGCACCGATCGCAACCACGCTGAGCAATCCGAGCGACGCAATCTGCACGCGCAGACCGACGCGCGGCATCAAAGTGCGGAAGGATTTTCGAGGGGAAGTGATGTGTTTTGACATGCGATCCGATGCGTCGATTGGAATTTCGCGCACCGGATAATTCGTCGCTTCTAACAAGAGCTAAACATCCACGGCGCAATGCCATGGATGTGAGATGTTTATTTTCGTCGAATTCGGGGAGGTGACATCGCCGCGTCATCAACGCGTAACAAGCGACGTCAGGAGCGCTAGAGCTTCGCCATGGGTGGCACGCGCGTATGCCACTCGGTGGCGGCTTCATGGGCGCGGCCGATCCGCAATGCGAGAGCCTCCTGATACGGACGACAGACGATCTGCAGCGACGTTGGCAACGCCTTCGAGGTGAATCCGATCGGGATTGCAAGCCCGCAGAAACCGATCTGGTTGACAAAACGCGTCAGCGTCGCCGGCGTGGTGGCTTCATCCACCTCCGCGAGTGGCATCGGCGGCACCTGCGAGGTCGGCGCCAGCAATGCATCCGCCGCGCCGAACGCCTGCAGCATCGCCTGCCTGTCCGCCTGCGCACGCCAGCGGGCCTCGATATAGGCTTTCGCATCGATCTTGCCGGCGAGCACGCGGGTGCGCACGCCATCATCCATCGGTGACGACGGATCATCCGCCACCGCGCCATGGATCGCATAGGCTTCACCCATCATGATCTCCGCCGCGCGCGAAAACTCCGGCAGCGGCTTTGGCAGATCGATGGTGACAATGGTGGCGCCGAGCGAGCGATAGACCTCGATGGCCGCATCATAGGCCTTGAGGATCTCCGGATCGACCGCCTTGCGCTCGCGCGTATCGATGACCGCGAGCGTCAGGCCCTTCACGCCGTCTTCCAACTCGGCAAACGGATCGATGGGCGTGACATCCAGCGTGGTGGGGTCGCGGACATCAGGCCCCTGCATCGCCTGGAACAGCAGCGCCGCATCATGCACCGAGCGCGCCAGCGGCCCCACCGTGTCGAGCGAGGGCGACAGCGGCACGATGCCATGCAGGCTGATGCGCCCCGATGTCGTCTTTAGACCGAACAGATTGTTGAAGCCGGCCGGCCCGCGCACGGAGCCGCCGGTATCGGTGCCGATGGCGATGGTCGCCAGCCGCGCCGCCACGGCCGCCGCAGAGCCATTGCTGGAGCCGCCGGCCGTATGCGGCACCTCGGCATTCCACGGATTGCGGGGCGCACCGAGATGCTGATTGGTGCCCCAACCGCCGAGTGCGAATTCCACCGTATGCACCTTGCCGAGCACGATGGCGCCCCGCGCCTCGAGTTTCTTGACGATGGTCGCCGTCTGCTCGGCCACGCGGCCCTTTCGCGTCGCCGAGCCCGCGGTGCAGACCTTGCCCTCGATCTCGATCAGGTCCTTGACGCCGACAGGCACGCCATCAAGTGCGCCGAAGGGCTTGCCGTCCTTGTAGCGTTGCGTCGATTGCGCCGCGGCCGCGCGGGCCTCGTCGGCATAGACATCGATAAAGGCGTGAACCGCGCCGTTCAGCGCAGCAATGCGCGCGAGATGGGATTCGACCACGTCGCTCGGCGTGAAGGTGCCTGCCTTGTTTCCGCGACGAGCTCGCCGGAGTTGAGAAAGCTCAGTTGATCGCGATCCGACATGTCGTCATTCCCCATCTGTCTTGCGGCCCCATGCTGCCCCGATCTCGGCGTGGGTCAAGACCGCGCAGAGCGGACCCCGCATGACGGAATGCAGCCGCTGCGGTTGACGCCGGCCACCGTCCCCGACACAACCATCTGCATGAAGATGCCGGCCCGCGACCGGCAGAAAACCGACACAGAAGCGACCGAGGACACCGCCACCATGACCGAGCGAGCTCAGGCCATCGCCGCCAGGATCGAGACCTTCATCCGCAACGAGGTGATCCCATACGAGAAGGACCCGCGCTGCGGCAGCCACGGCCCGAGCGACGAACTGGTGCAGGAGCTGCGCGACAAGGCCCGAAAGGCCGGCGTGCTGACGCCGCATATCCTGCCGGACGGTTCGCATTTCACCCAGCGCGAGACGGCGATTGCGCTGATCAAGACCGGTCTGTCGCCGCTCGGCCCGCTCGCCTGCAACACCATGGCGCCCGACGAAGGCAACATGTATCTGCTCGGCAAGGTCGGCACCAAGGAGCAGAAGCAGCGCTTCCTCGACCAGCTCGTCTCCGGCGCCTCCCGTTCGGCCTTCTTCATGACCGAACCCGCCGGCGACAACGGCGCCGGCTCCGACCCGTCGATGATGCTGACCACCTGCAAGCTCGACGGCAATCACTGGGTCATCAATGGCCGCAAGACCTTCATCACGGGCGCGGATGGCGCCAAGGTCGGCATCGTGATGGCGAAGTCCGATGACGGCGCCTGCCTGTTCCTGGTCGACCTGCCCGATCCCGCCATCCGCATCGTCCGCGTGCTGGAGACCATCGACAGTTCGATGCCCGGCGGCCATGCCGAAATCGAGATCGACAATCTGCGCGTCCCGGCTGACCAGATGCTCGGCGCCTCCGGCGAGGGATTCAAATATGCGCAGATCCGGCTCTCGCCGGCGCGGCTGTCGCATTGCATGCGCTGGCTTGGCCTCTGCATGCGCGCCAACGAGATCGCGTCCGACTATGCCTGCCGCCGCAATGCCTTCGGCAAGCCGCTGGTGGACCACGAAGGCGTCGGCTTCATGCTGGCGGAGAATCTCATCGACATCAAGCAATGCGAGCTGATGATCGACTGGTGCGCCAGCGTGCTTGATGGCGGTTCGCTCGGCACCAATGAAAGCTCGATGGCCAAGGTCGCCGTCTCCGAAGCTCTGATGCGCATCGCCGATCGCTGCGTACAGGTGATGGGCGGCATGGGCGTGTCGGGCGACACCATCGTCGAACAGGCCTTCCGCGAAGTCCGTGCCTTCCGCATCTATGACGGCCCGACCGAAGTGCACAAATGGTCGCTGGCCAAGAAGATCAAGCGCGACTGGAAAGCCGCGCAGCACTGAGACGACACACGATGAGAAAGCCGCCGATTTCGGCGGCTTTCTTTTTCCTGCATGGGATCACATCACGCCTGCGATGCAGGCCGGGCGATGCGATGGGCCCAGGGCTGCACCTGCTCGATCTGCGCCGAGGCCTGCAGCACCAGATCTTCGCGCCCGAAGCGGCCGACGAACTGAATGGCGACTGGCAGGCCGCTCTCCGTCCACAGTGCAGGCAGGCTCGCCGCCGGCTGTCCGGTGGCGTTGAAGATCGCCGCAAACGTTCCGTAACGCGCGATCTTGCGCCGGAAATCGAGATAGGTGCCTTCCCGCATGCTGAGATAGCCGAGCTTGGGCGGCAGTTGCGTCAACGCCGGCGTCAGCAGCAGGTCGTAGTCCTGCATATAGGCGTCGAGGATGCGGCCCACGGCATGGAAGCGACCAACGGCGCCGATATATTGCGAGGTCGAGATCGTCTTCCCGTAATCGTAGCCGTTGCGCATCACCGGCTCGAGATCGTCGTCCTGCAGGGCCTTGCCGGTCAGGCCGAGACGCGTGTCGACGCTCACCACGATATTGGCCGACAGCATGTCCGCATGTGACTGCACCAGCGCATCGTAGTCCAGTTCCGGCGGCGCGCTGTCGATCAACTCATGGCCGGCGGCACGCAGCAGATTCACCGCATGATCGACTGCCGCAACGCATTCTGGCGCGACCGGAATGTCGGTCCATGCCTGACGCCACACCGCGATGCGCAGAGGTCCGGGCGCGCGCTTGATGAGATCGAGATACGAGTCCGGCGCAGGCGGCGCGGCATAAGGTGAACCCGGCTCATAGCCGCAGGTCGCATCAAGCGCTGCCGCCGTGTCGCGCACGCTGCGCGACAAGACGCCGTCGCTGGCGAGACCGCCCCAGCCTTCGCCGCGGAATGGCCCCATCGGCAGGCGCCCGCGCGAAACCTTCAGGCCATAGACGCCGCAGGCGGCAGCCGGAATACGGATCGAGCCGCCGCCATCGCTGCCATGCGCCACCGGCACGATGCCGCAGGCCACGGCCGCCGCCGCACCGCCGCTCGAGCCGCCGGGCGAGCGCGTGGGGTCCCACGGATTAAGCGTCGGCCCGCCATTGCACGCAGCCTCGGTGGTCGCGGCCATGCAGAATTCCGGCACGGTGGTGCGCGCGAATGGAATCAGACCAGCGCTCTCGAAGCGATCGGCCAGTGTAGCGTTGCGCGCATAAGTGGTGTCGCGGAGCAGTCGAGAGCCCGAACTCGTCGGCAGGCGCACATGCGCCACGGCCGTATCCTTGAGCAGGAACGGAATGCCACCGAACGGCCCGCGCGGGGTCCACGTCCTGGCGATGGCGAGCGATTCATCATAGCGCTCATAGCTGATTGCATTGAGGGCCGCGCCCCTGCTGCGGGCGAGATCGATGGCACACGTCATCAGTTCTGCGGAGCTGACTTCCTTCCGCGCCAGGAGGTCCGCCAGCGCGAGGCCATCAAGTTTCTCGTAGTCCACGTTACGCATTGCAGGTCTTTCACTGTTTGTCGGGCTCGTGCCCTCGCATGCATAAAGCCAATCGGGCTTGCGCCGCGCAATGGCGTGGCCGGAATGGAACCTCCCACAATTCCGAATGCCGCCGGTTGCAGCGCTTTGCAGGAGGAACGGATCACATCCTCACGGATTGCCTGCTTGTCTGGACAGTAAAGGCGCGTACCTGCACTCGCTGTCCGTAATGAGCGGGAACCAGCGAGGGTCGCATGCTTCCTGAAGAACAATCCGCTGGACACACACCATCAGAGGCCAAGACGCTGTCACTCGGCCTGCTGGTCTGGATCTTCTTCGGCGCGCTGGTCGTGCTGGCGTTGTTTGCCTATTTCCGGATGTAGCTCAAGATATCAATACATCGGCCACCGCATGAGGGAGCAAGCCATGCCTTACGCCCTGTTCGAAGACAAGACGAAGCTGAGCCGCGATTATCCGACCTATGAGGACGCGTGGCGCCACGCAGAAGAGGCTGGCCTCACCGACATGGTCGGCGACAAGCAGATCCTGGCGGATGGTTATGTGATCGAACCGTGCGCTGGCGAGAGTGCCGATACGCAGACGGCTTCGCAATGGACACTACCATCGCGCGTCAACTAGAGGCGGCGCAGCAACCTTTCCCGATGTCGCTTGTTGCAATCGTCTCAATCCCAGTGAGGACATTGCGATGGATACGTCGAAAATCAAGGAACATATGGACGTCATCTCGGCCGATCGGAAAACCGTCGGCAAGGTCGATCATCTCGAAGGCTCTGACCAGATCAAGCTGACGAAATCGAGTTCGCCGGATGGCGCGCATCATCACTTCATTCCGCTCGACTGGGTCGATCATGTCGATACCCACGTGCATCTCAACAAGCCTGCCGCGGAAGTGACCGCACATTGGGCCGGCTGATTGCGGATCGGCCGTCCGGCATTGCCGGACGGCCCTTCATCGAAGGAGCACATCATGCCCGACGATTACACGGACAAGCGCAACGGCGCATATGATGCAGTGACGCCAGTCGGAAAGGAGCCCTATTTCAGGGCCGACGAGGATGGTCATCTGCAACAGGTCTGGGAGAATCCGGTCCCTCTCCGGCTGGACCGCGAGGCAACGCCGCCGCTCAATCCGCGTACTGGACGCAGCCCGACGGGCTAGCATCGCGCGGAACCCGCCCGAAAACACAGCGTTGAGTGTTCCCGACTCTGTAGGGAACCGCGATGGGCAGCTCGAAGCATCACGACAGATCAGGCCCCGCCGACAGACTGTTCGGCAAGATCGCCAATGTCACATCGCAAGCCGCCGGTCGCGCGACGACTTTCATCATCGCTGCCGGCGTCGTCATTGTCTGGGCAATCACCGGCCCCATCTTCAACTACTCCGATACATGGCAACTGATCATCAATACCGGCACGACGATCGTGACCTTCCTGATGGTCTTCCTGATCCAGAATTCCCAGAACCGCGACAGTGCTGCAATTCAGGTGAAGCTGGATGAGCTGATCCGCACCAGCGCCGCCCGCAATTCGCTGGTCGGCATCGAGCATCTGACTGACGAAGAGCTGGAAGACATCCGCGCCAAATGCGAGCAGCGCGCCAAGGCCGAGAAAGCTGGCGACAAAAGTGTCGAGCGCATGGGCGACCGCGCCAGGACGGCTGCCGACAAGGCCGTGAGTTAAGCCGCCACACTGCGCCTCGCGATCGGAACGATGCAGGCAATCCCGGTTTGTGGACTATGTGCAGCTTGCTGCCGCCGATGCCAGTTATGCGACAGGCCAAGTCTACGGCGTACAAGGCGGCTCCGGCCAGCCGTGACACGCAGGTAAAAGACTTTCAGCCATCCGGAACCAGCTCCCGTCGCCAGAAAGGATCACAGCCATGATCATCGGAGATTTCTACCGATCGCTGAAAGCTGAATTACTCGGCCTGTCCGTGGACAAGACTGAACTGGACGAGAACGATGCATCACGGCCCGAGCCAAGTGCTGCATGGCCGCACGACGACCGCCGGTATCATCCGGATGAACCGCCGCCGTGTTCCTGGTCGTGATGGATTTTCTCCGGAACTGGGGGCGAGAAGTTGATCACGCCTTCCGATAAGGCGGAACAAGGCATCATGTCCTTTATTGAGCCCGCGTGCCCCCAACAGGAATCATGCATATGAACAAGCTTGTTATCGCAACTGCCATCGTCGCCCTTTCGGCCTCCGCTTCCTTTGCCCAGTCCGGCGCCAATCCGAGCGCTCCGCAGCCCGGCTCCACAGGCGCCGGCGTCAATCAGCCTGGTACCACGAGCACCGGTACTGCCGTTGATCGCCCGGATTCAGCGAAGATGAAGAAGGACAACAACATGATGAAGAGGGACGACATGATGAAAAAGGACGGCATGAAGAAGTAACCGTCGTCCTTTTCGTTGCTCTACATCAGACCGCGCGGCGCTCCAAACCCGCGCGGTCTGTCGCGTCAAGCAGTCGCCAGTCACCTCGCAAAGGGACCATTCATTGCCATGGACGACGTACAGATCTCCGCCCTGCTCGGACGGGCGGCATTGAAAATATGGCCGGATCTTCCGCCCAGCGCACAAGAGATGTTGTTCAAGGCTGCGATCGACGATGGCGTCATCGCCAACGCGCTCGCCACCTATCTGCACGATCGCCATCCGCGCACGGCGCATCCGCCCAAGCCGACCGCGGTCGCCTGATTGCCCGCATCACGATCGGCTCTCCTGCAGGTCGATGAGTGCGATGCCGAGATCGTCGCGCTTCCTGCGCCGCAGACATGCCGGCGTTTCGGTGAGGATGACCTCCAGCGTCGGCCGCACGATGCCCTTGACGAAATGCCCGCCACGCACCGATCCATCTGCCAGGCCAAGCACGGCATGCAGATGCAGGCTGGCCTTGCCGTCATCGCCCACGGCCACGTCGCCGAGCAGGCTCAGCACCTCGGATGCTTCGGCGACCGGAATATCCTTGTAGGACTTCGTCTCGTATTCATAGAACGCCACTGTCGCCTGCTTGAAGGCTCCGATCGCCGTAAGCGATGCAGCGGCGATCCCGGCGTCGTTGACATATCTGGTCAGCGTCTCGAATGCTTCCTCGTCGGTCTCCAGCACGACCACATGGGTCTTCACGCCATCATCCGCAGAAACGAGTTTGCCCTTCATCCATCCATCTCCGTTGTCATTCGCAGATGGTGAACGATGCGGACCTGGCGCCGTTCCGGGCCCGGACATCATGCCGCTTGGAGCGGAGAAAAGGTCGAACCAAACGGAAAAAGCCGCCGAAGACGGCGGCTTATCGAAACAGCTCATAACTGTCTGACGTGGAATGATCAGGAATGTTTGGTTGCGGGGATAGGATTTGAACCTATGACCTTCAGGTTATGAGTATGATTTCCACACTTTTCGGGCGTTATCTCAAGAGCTCTGGCTTTACCTAAACCATTTGCAGTACTAGACAATATTCGCCGCACCATGTCCCGGAGTTTCCGGACATTCCCTTGATGGTGGCGACTCGGTGGCGATTCTGGGAGCTGCACTTGCCAGTTATGAAGCTGACGAAACGAGCGATCGATGCATTAGGTCCGGTGGAGAAGCCAACCGTCTTTTACGATGGAGACCTGACAGGCTTCTGTCTCAAGGTCCTACCCTCTGGCGCCAAGCGCTGGTGCGTTGAGTACCGTAGCGGGGCGGGAGGCCGCAGCGTTGGCAAAACCCGCATGGTCCTGGGATCGACTTCCGCGATGACGCCGGATCAAGCCAGGTCGTCTGCAAAGTCGATCCTTGGTGCGGTCGCCTTGGGACAGGATCCTGCCCGGAAGCGCTCCGCCGAGCGATCCATGCCGACCTTTGCGGATTTCGGAGAGCGTTACCTCGCTGAGGAGGCAGAGGCCAAACTCAAGCCCCGCACCGTCGTTAATTATCGGATCTATCTCCGTAAGCATGCGACCCCACTCCTTGGAACTCGCAAGCTCGACGCTTTGGACAGCGCCGACGTGTCCAAGCTGCATCGCAAGATTGGCAAGACGACCCCAATGACCGCCAACCGCGTTGTCGAGTTCGTTGGCTCCGTTTTTCGATATGCCGCTGTTTGCGGTCTTGTCGCCAAGGGACACAATCCCGCAAGTCATGTCCAAGCGTTTCGCGAGCAGCGCCGTGAGCGTTTCCTGAGTTCAGCGGAACTCGGTCGCCTCGGCGATGCAATTCGCGAAGCCGAAACGGTGGGCATTCCTTGGGCGGTCGATGAAAACCAAATAAACGCGAAGCATATCCCGAAAAACGGCCGCACTAGGATTGGGCCCCATGTCGCTGCTGCGTTGAGGCTGCTGGTACTTACTGGCGCGCGACTGCGGGAAGTTCTTGAACTCAAGTGGGAGTATGTTGACCTCCAACGCGGACTGCTACTGTTGCCCGACAGCAAAACCGGGCAGAAGGCTATCGTTCTTAACGCTCCAGCTCTCGATATTCTAGGCAAGCTCCCAAAAGTCGATAGCTTTGTGATTGCGAGCGATATCGCGGGTCAGCCTCGACACGATCTTAACAAGCCGTGGAAGCTGATTAGCACACGATCGAAGTTGACCGGGGTGCGAATCCACGATCTTCGTCATACCCACGCCAGTTATGGCGCGGGCGCGGGGTTCGGCCTTCCCATTATTGGAAAATTGCTTGGGCACACGCAACCGGCAACAACCGCGCGATATGCACACCTCGACAATGACCCTCTGCGCCGTGCGTCTGAACATATCGCACAAACCATTGCGTCTGCGATGGGCGACCGTGCGCAAACCGCTGACCCGGCTCCTCGGGCGACGTAGGAAGGCAACGAATACACCATGGAAGACAGCGAGTTTCATTCGATGCAACCACCCTACTTCCAATTGGAGGAGGTTCTTGATTGGATCGAGTTCAGACATGTCAAAGACCAACAGAGTGACGCATGGCATTCAACTATCAACAGCATCCAGCAGCTCGAAAAGGCCTTAATCCAGGATAAGCTTGGCAGCTTCGGATGCCTCGACGCATCGCCTGTACAACCGATCCCTCCTTATATGTGGACGGAGTTCGAAATCCACCCTGCACTCTCGAATGGCGATATCGTCTCGAGAAAAGGTCAAGGAGATATTGCCAGCTTTGTTGTTCGCTCCTTCAAAGCTTATCGTGCGGCAACTTTGAATGACCTCAGCCAGCCGGCGAATGTATCTGTCCCGGGAAATGGACAGCCCGAACCCGGATACTACCGGGTTCTAAGCGACGTAATATTTCTCGAAAACGACGTCCGTAGAGTTTTTCCGACCTCAAACAAACCTGCCGCGATCGCGATGCCCAGGCTGGGCGAGTATGCCGCCGTCCTCCAGGAAGTGGAGGGCGGAAAATTTTTCCACAGTCCCGCCCCTCATACCCCCGCTCATATCGCCCGGATGGTTTGGGATCATCTCAAAAAACAAAAGAAAATAAAGACGCTCGCCACTGTCATCAAAGGCGTGTCTCGCCACTACAGTGCGCCCTACTTACCCTGACATACAGACATCTCTCGACATGTCTCTAGTTGTCGAGAGCGCTTCCACATTTTCTTAGCTAAGCAATCAAGGCCGATCGAGAGTCGGCGCTAGAAAATGGGGTATGCAATTGAACGTCGATCATAGCTTCGAACAATCACGATGGCTGACCAGGAAGGAAGCCGCAGGATACCTGCGGCTTGGGGAAAGCACGCTCGCGAAATTGTTTCTTTCTGGTGGGGGGCCGTCTGCGATTAAGATCGGGCGATCCGTTCGCTATTCGCTCGCTGATCTCGACAACTGGATGAATGATCGTCGTCGGCGATCGACTTCCGACGTCTGACAGCTCCCGCGTTCAAAATCGCCAAATTGCTCCGACCGACCTCCGGTCGAGCCGCGCTTCGAAATCCTCACCTAAAAGGCAAGTCATGCAACCGGGCAGTCCGAGCCAGCAAGCAGCTTGGAAGAAAATCGCCGATCAGATCGAAACGGACGACTCGCATCCTTTATCGATTTTCGAGAAGGAGGACGCCAAATGTCTCTCGACCCCCCTGCCCCCTGCATTAGAGGCAGGCGAGGAAGTCAGCACCCTCGCGAAATGTGCAGCACTCGACCATTCTGATACGGACAACGCGAAACGGCTAATGGAGTATTTTCCTGATCAACTCCTGATCATGCAAGCTTCAGGCGTCGCCGGCGGCGATAAACTGATTTGGTCTGGCCGGCACTGGGATCTAGATAACGGAGAGGCAGGAGCAGTTCTCCTCGCGCAGCAGGTGGGTGACTTTATTCAGAAGGAAGCGGATTTTGTCTCTTACAATGAGGCAGAGTTGACCGCAATCAATGCTGGTCTTGTGGCGGAAACGGAGATCGACAAGCTTCAGGCGGTCAATCCGTCTAGGTTGTCGTCCGACCAAACGACGCTCATCAGCCAGTATAAGCGGGCGCTTGCAGATGCAAGAGCGGCGAAGCGGTCAATGGCATCACGGCAACGGGCTCATCGAAAATTTGGCATTCTTTCGAAGAATGCGTCCCGCGTCAGGTCGATGCTCGAAAGCGCGTCACCCCACCTTCGTAAACCCATTGAAGCTTTTAACGCCTCAGCTTTGTCCGTTGCCACTTGGACGCACACCCTTACCTTCATCCAAGAAGGTAGAGCAAACGCGCAACAGAATGCGGTCCATCACTCCGCGAGAATTGAAGCAGTGCCCGGTCATCGTCCGTCAGACCTTATCACTGCCCTCATTCCGGTGACTTACGATCCGCAAGCCCTCGCACCCCGATTTCGTGCCTGGTTGGAGAGAATGATGCCTGATGTCGAAGCGCGAAGGACGCTTCAGCAATACACGGGTGTTTGCCTCCTCGGTGTCCCCTTGCAGCGCTTCATGTTCCATTATGGAGAGGGAGCAAATGGCAAGTCGGTCTTTCTCGAGCTTATTGTTCGCTTGCTCGGGAAGAGCTTTGCTGTCGGGCTGCCCACTGAGTCGATTGTTGGCGGAGGCGAGCGCAACGCCGGAAGCGCCTCACCTGATCTCATTCGGCTGTTCGGCAAACGTATGGTTCGCGTACTTGAGCTTCCTGAGGGTAAGCCGCTCCAGTCTGAACTTATCAAGAAGTTGACCGGCGGCGAAGAAATCCCGGTCCGTACTTTGTTCAAGGGCTTCATCGATTTCATGCCCCGCGCCAAGCCACACATGAGTGGCAATGGCCTGCCCAAAATTTCGGACACATCAAACGGGATTTGGCGACGAATGCTGTTCCTGCGATGGCCCGTTACCATTGAAGAATCACAAATGCGCGACCTCAAGGTAATGGTTAGCGAATTCCTCGAGGAATCTTCTGGCATTCTCAACTGGCTTTGCGAAGGCGCACTGGATTTCCTCAGCAACGGGCTATTCATTGCCTCAAGCGTTGCTGCCGATGTCAGGGATTATCGCAAGGAAATGGATATTGTCATGCAATTCGTTGAAGACTGTATCGAGCAGGCACCAGGCGAGTCCGTCCAGGCGCGTACTGCTTACAATGCATTTAAAGAATGGTGTGCGGCGAATTCAAAAGCAGCCATTTTTGAAACAAAATTCGGTCGCGATATGAAACGGCACTGCAAGCGAGAAGACTCCCGTGTTCGCCGTTATGTGAATGTACGTCTCCGAGCCGATCGCCCCCGGTTGTCGACGGTCCAGACCTCATCAAGCCAGATTTCCGAGGCTGACCAAGACGATGTCGTGCCCTTCCAATCTGATTAAGCTTGGCGAGGGTGCGAGAGACGATACCCACTTTTCCACCGCGGTGAGTACAGTGTCCATCCGTGATTTACATATGTAACGCAACAACCTTCTCTACCCTCGTAGAGGAGATGTTTCTGAAAATAGTTCTTTATTATGAACGACATAGAGAGCGAGGGATTTGTGACTTACTCTCACAAACCCTCGCAAACCCTCTGAAATGAATACAGTTGGCAACTATGTCTCGAAATGTTTTCGAGGATGTGCTGCGCTACGGTTTCTGTGTTTCAAATCAGCGCGAACTCAAACTGCGCTGGTCGGTGGCTGGATAAGGCGATTGCTCCTCTGTCAGTCTTCTCATCCGCCCCAGAGTAAAGGGTCCTCCCCATAGGGCGGCCCATGCGATGCCGCCGCAGCCCGGCATTTTTCCAGTTTGTCAGAGCAAAAATCACGGTTGACCAGGTTGACGCCACTCTGTCCGGGTTGACTGGATGATAGTGGATCTGTCCGAAAGCAAATGCGGAAGGTCACACGCATACGCCGACCTCGCTAGTCTCTTCGCAGGAGCCCTGGTTCCCTTCGATCAGTCGTCATTTCAATGCAGGAAGCGAGCGGACGACGCAACGCGCGGTCGTCCAGCTACCAAGACAGCCGTTCAACCGGTCGGGGGCTGCCTATTTTCTATGGAGACCGCCAAGCACATCAGCAAGCTCTCGGACGCGCCGCTCAATGTCCGCGACGCGATGGCCCACCAATAGCTCCCGGCGGTCCATCATGACGATCATCGCGTCCAGGACCTGATCGCAGTGGCGCGCCAAAATAAGAAGGTGCTCCCCATTGGGACCATAGGTTCCAGCGAACCAATTCTTTACCGTGCGTTCGTTTGCCCCGGTCCAACCAGCGACCGTCTTAATATGCACGGCGCTTTCGACGGATGCTCTGTTCAGGGCAAGAGCGATCTCCTGCGCAAAAGATCGCCCAACCGGAGGAAAGCCATCGCCCGCAGCACTTGGAAAGAACTTGCCCGTCTTCGGAAACGACATTCCGCACCTCGGCGCGTATTTTGGCATGAGGCAAAAGTGTCGTCGGGGGAGACACCGCAGATCGCCGCTCACAGGTGCCGCGTTCATGAGGCGAACCAATCGCTCCGTTGTCAGCACGAGCCCGTCTGATCGGCTGTCACCGGCAGCCGCCTATGTCAGAATGTCCACCGATCATCAAAAGTACTCAACGGAAAATCAACTCGAAACCATCCGCCGTTACGCAGACCAGCGCGGTTTCGAGATCACTCAAATTTATGAAGACTCCGGTCGAAGTGGCTTGCGGATCGATGGCCGCGAGGGTCTTCAGCATTTGATGAGGGATGTGCAATCCAACCAAGCCGCTTTTGAGGCGATCTTGGTCTATGACGTCAGCCGGTGGGGCCGATTTCAGGATGCTGACGAGGGAGCATATCACGAGCATCTCTGCTCGAGAGCCGGAATCCGGGTGCATTACTGCGGAGAGCAGTTCGACAACGACGGCAGTATCGGCTCAATTCTACTTAAAAACGTCAAGCGGGTTATGGCTGGAGAGTACAGCCGAGAGCTGTCCGTCAAGGTGTTCGCTGGACAATGCCGCTTAATCGAACATGGCTTCCGTCAGGGTGGCCCCGCGGGCTACGGACTGAGACGACTACTCGTCGATGAGAGTAGGACGCCGAAGGGCGAGCTGTCGTTCGGAGACCGCAAAAGTCTGCAGACAGATCGAGTGGTACTGACGCTCGGCCCCTCCACCGAGATCGAACAGGTTAACCGGATCTATTCGCTCTTCGTGCACGCATCGATGTCAGAACGCGAGATCGCTGCGCTGCTCAACAATGAAGGGCGCATGACCGATCGCGGCACGCCATGGACCCGTGCTTCCGTCCATCAGATCCTCACCAATGAAAAATACATCGGCAACAACGTCTTCAACCGCGTCTCATATAAACTGAAACAGCGCCGCGTCGTTAATCACCCCGACACCTGGGTCCGCGCCGATGGCGCATTTCCCGCGGTCGTTGACCTCGCACTCTTTGCTCGGGCCCGCGCAATCATCGACCAGCGAAGCCGCTTCTTTTCCGATGAGGAGCTCCTGTCGCTGCTGCGCCAAGTTCTTGCTGAAGAAGGAGCACTATCGGGCCTTGTGATCGACGAGCGCGATAACTTGCCCTCGTCGAGCACATATCGATATCGTTTTGGGAGCCTCGTTCGCGCCTACCAGCTGATCGGGTATGAACCCGAACGAGACTACCAATATATTGAGGTCAACCGGGCACTTCGCCAGCTCCAGCCGTCCATCTTGTCCGATATCGCAGCCGGCCTACGCCGCGCTGGCGCTTACGTCACGAGCGATCCAGTTACAGATCTCTTGAGCGTGAACGAGGAGTTCACAGCGTCCTTGATCGTCTCCCGTTCGATGCGCCGACCCAGCGGGTCTCTGCGCTGGCATATGCGCTTCGATACTGGATTGGCGCCCGATATCACCATTGCGGTCCGTATGGATGACGCCAACACAGCGCCGCTGGATTATTACCTGTTTCCAAGCATTGATCTGAGCGTGGATCGGCTTCGCTTGCAGGAAGACAACCCGCTGGCGCTTGATGCCTACCGATTTGAAACGCTCGACTTCTTGTATTCGATAGCCGCTCGCGGAGATTTCATGGAGGATGCTGCATGAACGACGTCACGCAAGATCTGGAAGGCAAAACCGTTAATGGCAGGTCGGTTCAGAACATTCCGATTGACCGTATCCGACTGCTCAATCCACGGGCGCGCAATCGACAGAATTTCCAGGACATCGTGCGCAGCATTGCCGCTGTCGGATTGAAGCGACCGATCACGGTCAGCCCGCGCCATTGCGACGACGATGATGCGCAATACGACCTGATCTGCGGACAGGGGCGGATCGAAGCCTTTAGGCAGCTCGGTCAAAGCGAAATACCAGCGATCATCACCGAAGCCGACGAGAGCGATTGTCTGGTGATGAGCCTGGTCGAGAATTGCGCTAGGCGGCAACATCGCGCGTTGGAACTTCTGGAGGATATCAGCACGCTCCGCGGGCGCGGCTATTCCGACCGCGAGATCGCCGGCAAGATCGGCGTCTCCACCGAATATGTCCATTCCATCGCGACCTTGCTCGCAGACGGGGAGGAACGGCTGGTGACCGCCGTGGAGAAGGGCATCCTGCCGCTTAATATGGCCATTGAAATCGCCAAATCCGACGATGGCGACGTGCAGCAAGCGCTTACCCAAGCCTATACCGAGAAGAAGCTCCGCGGACGCAAGCTCGTCGCCGTCCGCCGCTTACTCGAACAACGCCAGCGGCGCGGCAAGCAAATGCGCTCAAGCAGTTTTGGTCGACGAGACAAGACCAAACGACCATTGACCAGTGAAGCTGTGATCAGGGTGTATCGCCAGGAAGCCGATCGGCAAAAACTGCTGATCGCCAAAGCCGAGGTGACCCAGCATCGGTTGCTGTTTGTGGTGGAAGCGATCCGCTCGCTGCGAGGCGACAACAATTTTACGAACCTCCTGCGCGCCGAAAAACTCGATTCATTGCCCGCTTTTCTGCAGAATCGCCTAGTCGTCGAGCAACACGGATGAGATATGAACCAGAACCAGGTCCAATCGACACCGTGACCCAAGGGTTTGATGCGATCTGCGCAGTCATCCCCCTTAATGCTCTACTGCCCGTGCGGGCGATCAATCAGTCCGTACGCGCAAGCCACAAGTTCCGGCAAATTGCGGCCTCGATTGCCGAGATCGGCTTGGTGGAACCGCCGGTGGTGGTGCGTGATGGCCGCGACCCCAAGCTCTATCTCTTGCTGGACGGCCATCTGCGCGTCGAAGTCCTCCGCGACCTCGGTGTTGCCGAAGTCGAGTGTTTGATCTCGCGAGACGACGAGGCATTCACCTATAACAAGCGCGTCAACAGACTGTCGGCGGTTCAGGAGCAACGCATGATTGCCAAAGCGATCGAACGCCGTGTTCCCAAGGAGAAGATTGCTAAAGCGCTGGCCATCAATGTGCGCAGCATCGCGCGCAAACTGCAGCTGCTTGATGGCATCTGCGGCGAAGTGACGGTGCTTCTCAAGGACAAGTTTTGTCCGATGGCTGTGTTTGACATTCTGCGCAAAATGCGACCGCTGCGCCAGATTGAGGCCGCAGAATTGATGATCAATGCCAACAATTATGCGGTCAGTTATGCCTCGGCCATTCTCACGGCGACGCCGCAGAGCGAATTGGTCGATGCCAAGACGACCAAGCGACTGAAGGGCATGACGGCGGAGGCGATTGCGCGAATGGAGACGGAACTGGCGCGCCTACAAGCTGCCACGACCTCGATCCAGGACAGCTATGGCGAAGACCATCTGCATTTGACGGTGGCAAAGGCTTATCTCGGCAAGCTGATCGCCAATGAGCGCATCGCGCGATACCTCAACCAGCATCACTCCGAGCTGCTTGGCGAATTCCGCAAGATCGCCGAGATGACCTCGTCGCTGCCGAGTGAAGCGGCCTAAAGCTCGCGTCCGCACGGGGCCTGTCCGTGCGATTCGCGTATGCGATGTTACGGAACAAGTCGGCCAATGGCCTACTCAACGGACATCTAACCTAGTCATGTGCACAAAGCGATAGCGACAATTTAACGCTCGAAACGACCGGTCACCTCGTTCGCCTCGTCAGTCGATCGACGCCCCCCCCCCCCGCTTTCGCCCGGCTTATCCCCAAGGTCAAAATGCAATGCAGCAAAGTCGGATAGTCGATCCCGTCATACAACGCCGCCCTGGCAAATTCCTGGCTTTACAATCTCGGGACCAGTCGCCCCAACCACCGAGTATTCGCGGACGGCGCGGCCCAGATCAGGTCCCACCCCCGCAAAGCCAACACGCTACGCCCTACGCGGTTGATCGACGCACCGAAACATTGATCCACGCGGCAATGCCGTCGAACTTGAGTTGCAGAAAAGCTCCAAGGAACACCGGATACGTCAGTATGACATGTGCGACGACCGCCGCTGTTCTTACGCTTGATGTACCACATTGGATTAGACGCTCCCCCGCCATCCCTCACGACGGCGCTGCCTTACCCAAAACCAGCTCGTCGCTCGGCGAGCTGGTCCGATATTAAGCGTGCCGCCCGGTTGATCACACCGCACTCAGTGTCCTGGCTGCAGCAATCTTGTTCACGAGCAGCTGAAGATGCTCTTGCACAACATTCATCGGCTCCACGTAGGAGAAGCGTTGCGCATAGATCAGCTGGCCGTTGGCCTCAATGAACGGAATACCTTGGGTCTGCAGAACGCCTCTCACTTTTTCCAGCGCCTTTCGTTTGCGGTCGAAGATTTCGAACGACCAGCCCTGCGCCGACAATTTTGCGTCGATGGCGATCACGAAATCAGCCTCCATCGCAATATCATAGACAAGAATATCGAAAAGACTCTCGCTCTCCCGCCAAAATATCTGCCGAACGCCATCATGGGACGCGTCGATCATCGACGCCAACTCAGTGACACGGCTACGTAGTTCTATTTTGAATGCCTTGAGCTGGCCCATCAAAGCTTCGAGGTCACCGCCTTGCTGCGAGATAAAATTGATGAATGAGGGGTCCATTTGAGTGCCCTGCTCCAGATTTTCGAGTGTGTTCAGGAAATCGATAAAGAACATGAGGTAGCGCGAATCGGCCTTTGGCGTATGAAAACCAAGACGCGATCTCATCGCCTCGCGGAAATCGGCGTGCGAAACGGTCACAAATCCATGACCTGGACTTTCCCGCGGTGGGTATATCGCCAATAAGACTTTGAGTTGAGCGCGTTGCGCGCCATTATCGCGCATGTGATCCGCGTAATCCGAAAACGGATTTGATGCGCCAGCATAGATCTTGTTTTCGATCAGGATGAGATGACTGTCTGTCGATACGATCAGATCGATGCGATTACCCTGACCGGTCACAACCTCTCGTTCGGCTTTGACATTGGAAAGAATTGGCACCGGAACGCCGGGACACGCCACACTGAACAATGCGTCGAGACAGAGCGAACCGAGCCCGTGCACGCCAGACGGATCGAAATAGAACGCAAGAATATTAGAGCACACATTCTCGTAGTGCGGGTAACCAGACAACTCCAGAATAGTTGGCGATTTGGGACGGCTTAACGCGACTGATCTGAAATTCGTTAGAATTACATTCGCTCGGGCGACATCTAGGCTCATCTACAAAGCGCCTCCTGTATGTCGAAATGTGGCGTCAAAACAAATCCCATCACAGCGCTCCATTAATTTCGAACATCATTCAAGCCGATCCTTCCGGTGCAATCCGTACACGAACCTCTTCTCACCAAAAAGCACTTGGAATTGATCCTTCTTACATGAGCAAGTCGATAGCCCCCGATTCGCCGTCGATTTCGCGGGAACATGCATCAGCATGAGGCTGATTGCCTCGAGTAAAACAAACAGAAGACTCGGTCATGTGCCTCTACTTGCCGTCTTGGTTGATCGCTCTTAGGAATTCGACACTCTGCTTGCCACGCGATTTATCCTGTCGTTCTTCGATAGACCTAGCTTCGACGACTGCAGCATTTAAACAGCGTCTTTGACCGCCAACAGATAATCAATAATCGCAACAATGATAGCTTTTGCAGCTACCCCGCATTCGGCAGTGCTCAGACACTCCTGATCTGCTCCACACACACTCGCTGAGAACGCGCGTGTAAATGTTGGGCCGTCGTCGTCCCTCTCGCACTTTATCCGCTCTTCAAGACGGATATAAATGTCGGTGTCGTGCAGCGCCCATTTGAGCTTCAACGCGTCTTCTACGCGGGTCGTGTAACGAGGGACCGGCATTAGGTCATCCCAGAAGCCGGGTTGTTTGCCCTCCCAGTAATGAGTGACTTCGGCCTCATCGACCCAGCCGACCGATTCGTCGCGGCGCCACAACCATTGCGAATTCTGGATCTTGTGGTCCGACTGGCCTGGAACCTGATAAGTGAGCGATGCAGCGACCTCAATAAACTCGACCGAGGATCGCACAAACTCACTATGCAATGCGCGATCGACCTCCGGCTCTGACCCGTCGGAGAGCACACGCGCGCGCAATGACAACAGTTGAGATTTATCTGGAGACTGACGGGTCAATTCTTCGAACGTCTGCATTCGCGCAGCACCTACTGGATTTCTGTGCCGTCACCGATCTGTCGCTCGGCTTGCCCAGGTCATACAAAAAACGACTTCGAACGTGACACCCGGACAAGGGATGCTCAAGTCGAGTGTCCGAGGGTCAAAGCGGGGTCCAACTGCTGCGATAATGCGCATCGGACTGGACAATGTAAGGCTCGGACCCAAGTTGGAACGCACGAATGATCTCTGCAATCGTAGCGTGATCTTGCAGTCTTCTGTCAGCATAGACAACAAATCTTTGTTGCGCGCCGTCATAGACAACACGCCCTCTTGGAAAGTCCTCATATTCATTCGCTGTAAACACGTCCGGCAGCCCGCGTTGAGCGCGCTCCCGCCCACCGATCCGGCGCCACGCGTCCCACACCTCCGAATGTCCGCGCGCGTGGGTCAAGCAGTCTCCATAAGGTTCCGCCTCCGCAAGAGAACTGACATCTACGACGATCATTTTGCGCCCGTCCTCCTTCGCAATCCCCCAGAAGATCCCGACGCATGGCGTTCCCTTTGGCGCCTCAGTCTGTGTCTGCATCTTGGCCGACGCTCCCCTTACTACTGTGTTTCAAAAGACTTTAGTCGAGTGTCCAGCCGCCCTGGATGAACGCCTCGATCGTTGGAAACGCAACGGTTCGACCGCCGCGCTCAGTCACTTCAATGGTACCATTCGATTGGATGACCTCGATCTGCCCAAAACCTCCAGCAGCATTCTTGCAATGCAGCGCTAGCGCAGCAGTCCCAGGTATCTCGGCCATTAGGGCCTTCCTCGTTGCAGCATTGGCATCCGCAGACCAGCCATTATCCGTCATCTCATCTCCCTCTCATTGTCTCAATGGTTGAGTGCCAGCATTCCCCGGGACACCGGTCCATCGACCACTCACTTGCTCACCATCAGAACCTTATTCGCCTGTGAAGTTCAGCCGCGCCACGAGCTTTTTTTTGACGCGTGACTATCCTTGCGCGAGCATCGGCTATTCCGATATTTTTGTCTGGTGACCCGCACTTTGCCTGATCGTCGCGATCGTGCGCGTGATGGGGGCAACCGACAAATTGGTGGAAAATGGACTGGTTCGAACGACTGACGGGCTTTCGCGAGAAAAACTATGCGGACACCAAAGCAAAACTCGCCGTCGAGAGCGGCCATCTCCATAGTCTCGTGAACGGAAGACGCTATCGGATCGGAAATCTGGAACTGGTCTCCCTACATACCTTACGCGATCGGGTGATCGCCGTTCGTCCGCCTCTTGGGAAACTGAAGGTTAGCGCAATCCAGGGCGACGTTCGCCTCATGCATCGCGCGCCGGAGAACGCCGGCGCTCTTTTCCAAGTCGCCTCTCAGTTTAACCTTCTCGAGATGATCTCGCCGGACGTCACACCCGAGCATGGCGTGGGGCGCTACGAAAACGATCGCACGCAAGGCCCCGCCTGTGCCATTGCAGCCGGAGCCGCGACGATCTACCGGAACTATTTCGCACCGGTGGGCCCCACCATTGGGCAAACCGCCGACCAGCAACTTGATGGACTTGCCGAGATCGGCACGGCCCTGTCGACCACCCTGAATCTGCCGATCGATGCCTTGTGGACTATGCGCAATGGATACGCGCTGTGCACTGAGCGGGGTCTCGCACTTGTTGCGGAGCACCTCGATGCACTGTCCGTCGGTGAACGCGGCCTCCTACGTAATAAATTGGCGATCGGCATTCACAGCGATATTGAAGTGACCGATATGACCCGCGAGCCGCACCAGCTCGTTTCTCAAGCGTTCTGCTCTGCTCTTCCGGTTGCCTATACCCGCGTCGCATCGGGAAAATGGACAGCGTTTGCATCGCTCATTTTGCAAGCCGCCTATGAAGCGACGCTACTGGCCGCAGCTCTTAATTGCGCGCGTGGGCAGTCGAACATTGTCTTTCTGACCCATTTGGGCGGTGGCGCATTCGGCAACGACAAAGACTGGATCACCCAAGCAATCCGACGTGCCCTGACGGCAACATCGCAGTTCGATCTCGACGTCAGGATCGTCAGCTATGGAAATATCAGCACAGAAACCTCGGCGGTCGTCAACGATTTTCGCTGAGCCCCGTCAATCGCCCAATTTTGGATCAACCCGCAAAATGTCCTTCGCCAACGAAAAATCCGACGGTTTACCTTTGGCGATGATCTGGATCCCACTCTCCCGCAGCGCCTTAAGGCGCTTTGCCAACGCACCTTTCTTCTGATCGTCATCAAACCCGTAGACAAGGAGGTAGACATTTGGGTGGATTGTCAATTTGGCTTCGCCAGTTGCAACCCTGTTGATCAATTCGTCGCATTTCCGATGGGGATCCTGCTCACCGAGCGCAACCAGCGTCTTACAGACCTTGACGTAAGCACGAGCGAGCTCTTCGCGATTGCTCACACTGCGAATAAATGCCTGATACTTGTCGATCTGGGCGACAACCGAGATTTTCCGCTCTGACGCATCATCTTTCAAGACCTTGGTCTCCAAAGACCAAAGCTCTCGATTGTCGAAGCATTTTGCCTCGCAAAAGACAAGGCTAGCGCCTCCCTTGGCGTCTGGAACAAGTACCGCGATGTCCATACGCGGTGCCGATGGGCTTTCACTCTGACCAGTCGCCGTAAGAGCAACTTCGAGATCGACGATTTTTGGCTCTTTCAACGCGATGGTATGGACACCGGATTTCTCAGCGCCCGCAAATCGTGCTGCGGTTTTGATCAGATGCGGAAGTGTCAACTTCGATTGATACATCGTATGAACGATGTCGGCGGGGTCGATGGCGAACTGGGCACCATCAAAGGCAACATAAGGATCCTTTTCCAATGTCGGTTTGATCAGATATTTGTAGTGAATTGCTGGAAGCGGACGAACTGCGCCACTGTTTGTCTTCTCAAATTCAATTTTGAAGACGCTCTGCCCTTTTGCATAGGCGTTCAGATATCCATTTCGGACGGCAAGCAGCAACTCCTTGGCGCCCAAAACTTCCTTCCACCAATTATCGGTCGTGCTGCTAGCAAGCTTCTGCAACTCCAACATGGACTCGCGCGTTACACCTCGGCCGAACAGTGCCATTTTTATCTCTCATATCTTTTGGGGCGGCTGAAAAGCATAAGCCAGTTATGTCTGGCTCCGATGAGGCGATCTCGTAGAAGAGATCTTCCGAATCAGGCGTCGATCCATTCTCGTTCGTTGACCAGAGTGACATTGCTGAACAACTTCGGGAATTGCTCTCGCTCAAATGTGTGGATGGGAATGAGCTTCTTTGGCGCCACCGCCGCAGCCAGGCGCTTGAGATCTCCGGGGCTTGCATGGCCAGACGTGTGAATAGACTCGAAAGGAATAGAACGTGCTTCGCAGTCGGATTTCAGCGCGGCACCAGTTCCTCCAGCAGCCAAATAGCCATCCCATTGCGACCAGAAGACATGCGCACCGGAAAGCGCCTCCGCGCGCTCCAAATCACGCATCATCCATCCTCGGAACAATAAAACCGATCTCGGCGCGTGTTCAGCAAGCTGCTCTGGCCACAGGCGAAATCCCCGATAGCTGTCCACCAGCGACGCGATATTCTTCTTAACCAATTGGATGCGCTGTCCCTGCGGAATGAATACCGCCAGATTCGACCACCCCTCGATCGGCTTCGGGATGCTGTCCTGCCCCGTCGCTTTCAAGACCTCGGCAGCGTAGGCATCAACGATCATCGTCCGCCCGGTCCGTTTTGCAGCCCGGTACACGGTGACAACTCTGTCGATATTCTGCGCTGAACAAGCGACTAATGCCATTCCCGGCGTCTGTTTGAAACGCTCGACAAAGGTTTCTTCGAGCTTGGCCTCAGTCGGAAACGACTGATTGTCTGCTAAACGACCGAGGCTCGACCCCTCCATCAGCATCGTGTCGATGTCTTTTGGTGGATGGTTGACCAATGCTTCGAATAGCCCGGCTTTCCGGCCATGCGCTCTCAGATCGCCCGAGTAGAAGATCCGTTTCCCACCCGCTTGAATTTCCATCGCGTAAGCATCGAAACCCGAATGATCCACAAGGCGCGGCAGTATCGTGAATGGTCCGATTTGTGTGGCTATGCCGTGCACGAGGTGGTGCGCGGCACGTAAGGCGGTGGCATCGGGGACAAAATTCGCCGCTGCCCGAATGATGCTTTCCGTCCCTTTTCCCATGATCAATGGGACGGACGCGTCAACTTTAGGGATTAGGCCCCAATGGTCCCGATGCCCGTGCGATAACACAATTCCTAAGAGATTGGCATCCGGCCGCGCCAACCCATCGATATCTGGCAACGGCGTCAATGCCAGGTCGGTGGCATCTAGAGGCAACCCCAAATCCAACAGAATACGGGCACCTTCACTTTCCAGTTCGATACACGTGCCACCAATCTCGCGCGTTCCTCGATGAATCCGTAACTTCACGTCGTCTCCCTCAAAACGAATCCGGCCACCGAGCAGTTGCGGCAGCACGTTATGCAAAGGCCGTATGCGCAACAAGTAGTGCTTTCGACGAAGCCGTAGCCTGACGCGCGTTAGGCACATGGTCACCCCATCAACGGCATCTTCCCAAACATGCTTGATTGGTCGCGGAGAGATCGACCGACCGAGAGAGCTGTGATCTGGGCGAAGAACAGCGGTGGAAGCAGCAGTGACGCCGCTGATGACGCTGTTGAGAAAGCGTATGATCGCGCGTTAGACATGGGCTCCGCCTGCAGATGACAGAGTAAGCGCCAGTAGTCGAAGCGCCGATGCTCGTCGTCTGTCTCTGACTTTTGGCGGGTCTGTCGATGAGAAAGGGTCATTTGATATATTCAGTTTAGGCCTTGAGAAATTTACACATTATGGAACATTCTGAAGAACTTTTTGTCTAGCCTCGGAAATCGGTATGGCGCCAAGTCGCGAAAAGCATCGGATCTCGAATATGGACGACCATATCACTTTCGCCATTGGAGATGTTCACGGCTGTTTCGACAAGCTGCGCTCTCTCTTGTCGTCATGCGAACGACTTAGCGCGGGTCGGGTGGCTCACTATGTCTTGCTTGGCGACTATATTGATCGCGGCCCCGACAGCCGGAAGGTCGTTGAATTTCTTATGATGCAGCAGGCAGATTTTGGTGGTCGTTTTTCCTGCTTGCGAGGCAACCACGAGCAGATGCTGATTGACGCGGCTGCAAACGATCGCTCCGACCGGGCGCTGGTAAATTGGTTTGGCAATGGAGGTGAGGAGACGCTGGAAAGCTACGAAATTGATGACCCGAGCGAACTACCGCCATCGCATCTCAAATGGTTGACGGCGCTGCCGCTGACCGTGACTGAGCCAGACCGACTATTCGTTCACGCCGGCCTTCGACCCGGAATCGCGCTTGGCGAACAATTAAGCGCCGACTTGATCGATATTCGCGAACCATTTTTGTCCTGCGATGAGATCCACGACCTATTCGTTGTACATGGACATACACCGACCAAATCGCGCCGACCGGACCTGCGGATTAATCGGCTCAATCTCGACACGGGCGCATGCTTCGGCGGCCCCCTAACTGCCGCTGCATTTTCGTGTGACCGGGTGACCCCGCTGTTTTTTGCGAACAGCCATGGGGACGTATGGTAGAGGCGTAATCGAGATATTAGCTTTCAAGATAGATGTTGAACTTCCGCGCAGAAAGCTTTTGCACAACAACAACATGGCCTACTTCTGCGGCTGACGACTCGAAAAACTCACGCACCGCCCCTCGATTGCGAAACATCAACTTACTGCCGTCGATGTCAGTCTGAGTGGTGCTGCCGGGTTCGAACTTGACCTCGATCGGCACGCCCATTTCCGCCTTGTTGGGTCCGCCGATAGCGTCAGGCGGAAACATCTCCAAAATGCTTGATAGCCGCAAGTAATGATTGCGGATATTTCCTATTTGCAGCGTGATCCGGCCTTCGTCTTGCATCATAGAGAACCTCAATCGAGTTGCGCTGCCAATGCCGCAGGCACCGCTCCCGTAACAGGGGCGCCAAAGATTTGCTGGACCAAGGCGAGAAGCCGACATTCTACCGTTTGTAAATCGACAAGGGATATCGATGCGATATAGATTTTTGTCTTTTCTGTGCCTTGGACAGAAAGCGTACTGATTACCCCCTCCTCATCATCCGCGCCTTCTTCATGCGGATAGAGCAGTAAAAGACGATCACAGCGGTAAACATGGGCATAAGCTATCATTTGATAGATATCGGCCTGCCCAACGCCGCGCTTCGGATCTTCCAAAGCGCCTTTCAGCCGCTTCCATTTGGTATCCACGATAAGTGCGATTTTCCCCTCTCGGCGGACAACGATATCTGGCCTCGTCGCGAAGCGCCGATGTCCATTTTGATCACGCAGAACGAATTCTCGCGGTCCCTGGAGCTGCACCGTGAATTCCTCGTGGGACAGCGCAGCTCTCATGGTACGGCCAATATACTCTTCAAATAGAACGTTCATCTCGAACAAGAGCGAGAATCCACTATGGCTCCCAGCGCTGATCGTCTGAAAGTCCGAATTCAAAAAAAGCCGTGCTAAGCGCAGTAACGACGACCACGCAACATTCGTGCGATCGAGAACAACATTGTTCCACGGCAACGATTGTACAGGGATCGCGGTCACCTCAGCGAGTGCAAAGGAAAGCTCCGACAGTCGCCGTTGATTCTCTAAGCTCCGACTGAGGCGCGAAAGCCGGCCGACAGTGGCCTTCATCACTTGATTCAGTGGAATATCGGGATCGAGCTCCTCGTACCGACAAGCAAGCTTCTGTGGGGACACGGCAAGAACGGTGAATTGGCGCTTTATATCGATCCGACCTCGCATTGCCGGCAGATCGTTTTCTCGACGAATGTAACTGCGCGCTAAACCCTTCCGAATTGCCTCAAACAGGCCTTGGCAGAACGCACCGATAAAGACCTCTAAAAGGTCCTTCTTTTGAGTGTCGACCGCAATCCCCCCACCGGTCTCAACGTTTAAATCGAAGACTCGGGCAAGCATATGAACCAAATTGGTTCTCGTGGCACTTGTCTCGAGCGTATCGATCTTTGGGAGAATCTCGAGCGTGGCCTGGCGGGACACAAGCATGCCGACGACCTGCTGGGCACGCAGCCGCTTGTGCCCGTTAATTAGGATATTTTGCCCCTCTTCTCCTCCTAACGGTGAGGCAACTGCCGCAGCAATGAGTCCATTTGCTACATCACGGGCGACAGTTTCAGCGCCCCCTGCCTCACCGATCTTGAGGTATTCCCACTCCCTTAAACTAAGATGCATCATGCCATGAGCTGCTCATATGCAGACACGGTGAAAGTGTCGCGCACCGAGTATCGCCAGCGCATGTCTGCCTGATCGTGGTCGCGATGTGTTTTCGGGGCGAGAAGCTGGGTACGTATGATGAACCCGCCACTGTCAGACGATTCCGCCAACACCGACCTCACCTTTTCCCAGTCTTCATAGAAATATTCAGCTAGCAGAGGGATAACCTTGTTGCGCATGACGCCGTTTAACTCTGCAAAAGAAGCGCATCCGATAAAAAATGCGTGGCCAATTTGATGCTCTCGGTCAAATAGATATTCGATACGCTCGTTAAGTCTGCCGAGAACTTTACTGAGATCAATGCCAACTCGGACGCTCACGTCATCAAGAACCGTCAGATCGGGTAGCAGTTCGATGAAATCGAAGCGGCGCCGTAACGCTGTATCGAGCAAAGCAATCGATCGATCCGCAGTGTTCATTGTTCCGACAATGTGAAGATTGGACGGAACACCAAAGGAGTCTTGCGAATAAGGCAGTGTGACTTCCAAGCCATTTTCTTGATCGACACGCTTGTCAGGCTCAATAAGCGTGATCAGCTCGCCAAAGACTTTCGAAACATTTGCCCGGTTGATCTCATCGATAATCAGGACGTACGGCTCCGCCCTGCCTTCGTTCTTCCGGATTTCTCCTCCGCCTGTCATTAATTGCTCGAGAGCAGGCCACTGAATTTGATCGGGATCTAACTGATAGAGAGCCGATTGCGTAAAGGGCCGACCGTAGATCAATGATGACGGGCGTCCTTGATCGTTGGTCCAAAGCCACTTGACGGCACGTCGGTGATTGTATTCGTGAGATTCGGACAGCACAAACTCATAAGGGCCGACAAACGCTCCTACCGCCCTGAACTTTGAATTTCCATCGGCAACGATAATCAGATCTCCGGCCTGAATCTTGTTCCGAAAAAGGTTCGTCTGCAGAATGTTAGAGTCCGAATCGGGCGCATCTGGATGGTCTTCACGCCATTGCCGGCGGATTGCCTCAAGATCAGAGAATTTCTCCTCGGACCAGTCCACGTCTCCGCCCCATCCTAAAACGGTGTATCCGCCATCGATCGCGGAGCGATAGAGTGTCGTGCTCTCGTCCTGTCCTCTGCGTCCAAGAGACATTTTGTAAACGCGTCGTTTGTCATTGAAGCCAGGTACCTGGTCAAGCGGGCCACGATTGTCACGAGCAAGCTCGGCAATCCGCCGAAAAATTCCAGCATACGGCTTGAGCGTGAAGCCCCCAGATCGCGTTTCGTCCAGATCTTCTTCGCTAGGCGTTTCGGGCCGAAGTCCCTCCACAAAATCCTCGTAAGAATAGGATTGGTGGAATGTCACAAAACCAATGCGTTTGCGGGAAACGAGCTCACGATAGCGCTTCATCAGGTCATCACGGCTCTTTCCATTAATAGGGCCGTCACACAGCTCGACGGCTCGTGCCGCGGTGATGAATGTTTTTCCTGTCCCGGGCGGACCATAGTAAATGACATTCGTCGCGCGCGGTGGCCATGCCGGCAATGCCATCATGATCTCATCCTCCTCGCTGTTGATTTCGTCCGGGGCGCCAATATCCGGCTTGCATGTTGCGGCAATGAACCCCTGGACGTCCCATAGGTCGCGCGGCGCCCAATTCCATCGATCGCGCATCACAACGAATAGCCGTTCGGCGAGATCCGCGACCTCGCGATACTGCTCTGCCGTCAGGGGGGTATTTGCCAACAGCGATCGGCTTAGGAGAGCCTTCCCGGCATTGTAAATTACGCCATGCCGAACAGCGATCGCCTCTGACGGGCGCACGAATGCCGCAAGGAACGTCGGGATTGATCGGATGTCTTGATACGGAAGATTGCCTTCATGTCCTGCTGCGAGGAGCGGCCAGACCTTCTCGACAAACGCCTCAATTCTCTCGGCAACAGGCGCATTGCCACGAAGCAAAAGAGCGGTTGCGACAGTGAGCTCTTCGGTATGAGCGTTGCGAGTCTCCACAAGGCGCTTTCGCGTGCTGGATGGCATCACTTTTTGCGGAATTTTAGCCGCAATATCGATCGCGCGGCTTCCAAATTCGCTATCTGACAATCCACCGCCGCTTTCGACCAGCTTGTGAAACTGGTCGATCAAGACTTGTTTCGCTTCTCGTTGATCGCGCCAATAGGCTCCGGTGCTCGCGGCAAACGTGAGGCTCGAAAAATCCGAATATTGTTGTAGGAACAGCGCTTTTAAACGTTCCAGGTCGGCGGGGTTCAAGCCATTCACCGCTGCCTCGGCAGACAGCCGTCCGTTCTGGCGCTCGTAATCTCTAAATTTGACAAAGTAATTCAGTGTCGCGCGATAACCTGCCAGGTTTGAATAGAGATCTCCATCAATTTGGAACTTAGATGGATTGGGCCGACTCGCTCGCTCGTCCTCTTTCGAGTATTCAAATTCTGCCCTTATCTCCTCCAACCCGTCGCGGTCGAATGCGGCGTCAAGGTCGCCATAGTCTTTTTCTAGACGATTTGCCTGCGTCCACTGGGTGACGCGTGTCCTCTCAGTGTAACCTTCCAAGTTCAACCATTGCCTAAAAGCTTCTCTCACGTTCCCCACCTAATCTCCGGGTGACTTCAACTTTAGACTGAGCCGCGCACCTGGAGCTCGCCGAATCGAATCCCAGCAATTATTACAACCTATAATTTCGACCGACGAAACTAGATCGATTTTCCAAAGAGACGCTCGAATGACGGCGTTATCGAAAAATCAGCTGACCGCCTATCGTCAATGCCACCGGAAGCTCTGGCTCGAATTGCGTCAGCCGGAATTGAAATCTGATACGGCGAAAGCGCAGAGTGCTTTCAAGAGTGGCCGGGACGTCGGTGACGTTGCACGGTTGATCTACGATCCTGAGATGCAAGGTATCGTTATCGAGATCAGGGATGGCGGTGTCGATGCTGCAATACGTCGGACAAGCGACGCCTTGCACAAAAGAAGACCTATATTTGGGGGCGGCTTTCAGGCTGAGGAAGCGATCGCTTTTGCAGATATTCTGTTACCCGTTGAAGATGCCGATGGCTTTGCTTGGCGTCTAGTCGCCATCAAGTCCGCCACAAGCGTCAAAGAGCATTATGGGGACGATATCGCGATTCAGGCCTTTGCCGCACGTGAAGCAGGAATTCATCTCACCTCGGTCTCTGTGGGACTTATCGACAATTCCTTCGTCTATCCTGGCGACGGCGACTATCGCGGCGTTCTGTTTGAGAGCGACCTGTCCAACGATGCATCCGAACGCCAAAGCGAGATCACGCTTTGGATCAAGGAAGCACAGAATGTTCTAGCGTTGAGCGACGAGCCCAACATCTCAACCGGAGCACATTGCAATGCCCCCTATGCTTGCGGCTTTCACGAACACTGTAGTGCGATGGAACATAAAGCAAAATACCCCGCATCCCTGTTACCTCGCATACAATCGAAGGCTTTAAAGCAGTTTCTAGGGACGAGGCCCGTTGTAGAGCTGGCTGACATCCCAGACGAGTTGCTGAATGCGCGTCAGCTCCGCGTCAAACATCAAACGTTGTCCGATCGTTGCTTTTTCGATTCGGTTTCAGCGGCAGCTGAGCTCGCCGCACATTCGCTCCCAGCCTATTTCCTCGACTTCGAAACGATTCAGTTCTCAATCCCTATCTGGAAAGGCACACGTCCCTTCCAGCAAATTCCGTTTCAGTTCAGCCTCCACAAGCTCTCCGATGCCGGCATTCTCGAGCACCACGACTTTCTCGATCTAAGCGGAAACGATCCTTCGCAAGAGTTTGCAGCCACGCTTGTATCTCAGTGCGGGGATAGCGGACCGGTGTTCGTCTACAATGCAGGATTCGAGGCAACACGAATCCGAGAACTCGCTGATCGTTTCCCTGAATTAAGCGCACCTTTGCTGGCCATTATCGATCGGATTGTGGATCTGCTACGGATTGCCGAGCGTCATTACTATCACCCAGCACAGCGCGGCAGCTGGAGTATTAAGGCCGTGCTCCCGACCATAGCGCCGGAGCTTCGCTACGACATGCTGGACGGTGTTCAAAATGGCGGGATGGCGATGGATGCGTTCATGGAAGCACAGGCCAGCGCGACAACCGCCGACCGTAAAAACATCATTGACCGACAGCTTCGAAATTACTGCAAGCTAGATACGTATGCTTTGGTCCGCATATGGCAGGAATTTAGCGGAAACTCTCGACTTCAGCTCTGAACGATCATGTCAGAAGAAGCCGCAACGCACAATCGATCGAAATTAGGAATGACTATCATATGAACGCTATCGTGAGTCTCAACGGACAATTTTACCCGGCGTACAAGGTGGCAAACAACTCTTTTAGCCCGGAGACCTTCCAGTGCGCAGAAGAGACCGTTCAAGCTCTTCTAGAATCCAAAACGTCCTCGGATCACCCTGGGATGCTTCTAGGAAAAGTCCAAAGCGGAAAAACGCGCACCTTCATCAGTGTTTTGGCGCTGGCGTTCGACAACGGCTTCGACATTGCGATCATTTTAAGCAAAAACTCACGAGCGCTAATTGAACAGACCTGCAAACGCGTCAGGAGTGAGTTCGCTCCATTTGTCAGCGACGGCGAGCTCGAAATTTACGACATCATGCACGCGCCCGAACGCTTCAGTCGCTTTGAATTGGACTCCAAGCTGATTTTCGTGGCCAAAAAGCAAACGGATAATCTCGATCGCTTGATTGCGCTTTTCGACAACAGCCCAGAAATGGCTTGTAAAAAGGTTTTGATCGTTGACGACGAGGCAGATAGCGCCTCGATCGGCTATGCGAAGAAATCCGGTGTAATCGAAGCTCGCACGGTGGCAATCAAGATCAGCGAATTGAGGACAATCATTCCGCAAGCCTCCTTCCTTCAAGTCACCGCAACGCCCTACTCATTATATCTTCAGCCAACAGATATTGAAGTTGCGAACGTTCTGACATTTAAGCCGACCCGGCCCTCATTTACGAAGCTTGTCCCGGTTCCTAGCGATTACGTGGGCGGGGAGACGTATTTCGGCGACGCTGCGAGAAGCGAGGACGATAACCTCCAGAGCCTGATCCATCATACTGTTGACCATAACGAATTTGCCCGTCTCAAGAAGCAGGATGGGCGGACGTTTAACCCTGACGACGTTCTGACAACAGACAAGCTGATCGGCTTCAGAACAGCGATTGTCAACTTCATCGTCGGCGGAGCAATCCAACGTATGAATGGCCGAGCAGCTGGCGCAAAAAACAAGAAGCTACGCTATTCATTTCTCTTGCATTCGGAAGCTGGTCGCGAAGCGCACACTTGGCAAGAAACCATCACTCGTCGCCTTGTCGAAAAGTTGCAGCTAGCGGCTGCTGCAGGAGATTCTATCTTTGCGACATTGGTAAGCGCCGCCCACAACGATCTGAAGCGCTCGCTTGAACTGGACAATAAGCCCGTGCCGCCCCTCTCGCAGGTACTGACTGAAGCAGCCACCGCGCTGAATGAAGAACACGTGTCCATTATCAAAGTAAACTCCGATGATGATGTTGCGACTTTGCTGGATGATTCGGGCCAACTGAAGTTGAGAAGCCCATTGAACGTCTTCCTCGGCGGTCAAGTTTTGGATCGCGGGGTGACCCTGGCAAACCTAATCGGGTTCTACTACGGCAGACGACCAGGAAAATTCCAACAAGACACTGTGCTTCAGCACTCACGCATGTATGGGTATCGACGACCCGATCTCGCCGTCACTCGGTTTTATACCTCTAGCGCAATTCGATATGCGATGGAGCAAATGGAAGAGTTTGACTCTTCACTGCGGTCGACCGTCGAAGCTGGTGGCGATAAAGCAGTCCAGTTCATTCGTAAAGCTACCAACGGCACCATCGTGCCATGCAGTCCGAATAAGATATTGGTGGCGACAACGCAGACATTGAGGCCGAACAAACGCATTCTGCCAATCGGCTTCAAGAGCGGCTTCCGAACGGGTGAGAACGGTATCGGGAGTGCTATTCAGGAATTGGACGCCAAAGTGAAAAAGCTCTGTGGCTTTGAAGCAGGCAAGCCAGTCCTAGTCGATCTAAAAGATGCGCTGGATCTGTTAGACCACATCGAGCCCACCCTGGAGTTTGAGGATGACGAAGCGCCAGATTTCGACTGGGACGGTGCTCGCGCCGCCCTTACCCATCTGTCGCACCAGGCCACCAATTCAAAGGATCGAGGCAAAGTCTGGCTTTGGGCCGCAAATAATCGAAACTCGTCCCGCCTCGCAAGCGCCAGCTCTCACGCGACCTTCATCGAAACACCAGATTCGGAAAAGACTGAAGGTCAGATGGCGAAACGATACGCCATCGAGCAACCGATCCTATTCCTGCTGCGTCAGAATGGCGCGAAAGCGAAAGGCTGGCGTGACACGCCTTTTTATTGGCCGGTCATACGAGCACAACAAAAAACGCCGACTGCAATTTACACGGCGCAGACGATAGCGGACGACTAGCGAGGGGTTGCGTAAAAAGATTGCAGCGCAGCTCTTCTTAGAGGTTTCGCATACCAGATGTTATGGAAAGGGTCGGTCACTGACCGACGTTCTGCCTAGTGATCAAGCTCCCTGCACCCAAGCCATCGCAGAAATATCAGGTAATTTTGTCCTCGAATAACTGCGTCATTTATTCATCGCCAACAGGCGCTCTGGTCCCAGATTCGCCAGGTCAATGGCGGGATGCCAGTGGCGCGGCTTGGGTAATCATTACGCCTTAATGCTGAATGACGGTAACGTTCCGAGATGTCGAAGCGAACAATGCAGAAGAAGTCAAAAAGCTGTAGCCTCGCCTCAATTTGCAGCCGGACCGTCATCGCCGACTCGGTCGAAATCTTGCCTCGATAACGCAGTGCGAATAAAGAACAAATCGGGGCACTTTCGCTCGTTTCCACCATGGATTTGAAGCCCGCTTTATTTTAGGCACAAGCCTGGATCCTGCCGCTTTCGTGTGCGGCCCCGAAGGGCCGTGATGAAAGTTGACGGCTTCAGTAGCGTCGCCGCTAAATTCGACTCGTCGCCCGACTTGACTAAGTTAGACAGGTTACCTTGCATGGCAAAACTAACCCTTGAGAAGCTCGAACGGCATCTGTTTGCGGCAGCGGATATCCTTCGCGGCAAAATGGATGCTTCGGAATTCAAGGAATACATCTTCGGCATCCTCTTCCTTAAGCGATGCTCTGACGTGTTCGGGCAACAGCGCGACAGGATCATCAAGGAGCAGCGCGCGCAGGGCCGGACGAACGAGGAAGCGCTCCAAAGAGCTGATCATCCCTCGTCTTACGAAAAGACGTTCTTCGTTCCGACCGTCGCCCGATGGGGGCGGCTGCTGAACGACGTCCATGCAAATGTCGCCAATGAGCTGAACAAGGCTCTCGCGGGCCTGGAAAACTCGAATCATCAAGCGCTGTCGGGTGTTTTGGGTCATATCAATTTCGCCCGCAAGGTCGGCGAGTCTGAAATCCCTGATGAGAAGCTGCGGCGGCTCGTCAGTCACTTCAACAAGTATCGACTTTTGAATGAGGATTTCGAGTTTCCGGACCTGCTCGGCGCTGCCTACGAGTATCTGATCAGCGAATTTGCTGATTCTGCCGGCAAGAAGGCCGGGGAGTTCTACACCCCAAGAGGGGTCGTGCAGCTTATGGTGCAGATCCTCGCCCCGCAGGGTGGCACATCGCTATACGACCCGACCTGTGGCAGTGGCGGCATGCTGAATCAGGGGAACGAGCATGCCCTCCAGCACGGAGGGCCGCGGTTGCGCCTCTATGGACAGGAGGACAACGGGGCGGTCTGGGCAATTTGCCGAATGAACCTGTTGCTGCATGGCGTTCCGGACGCCGACATCCGGAATGGCGACACACTGCTCGAACCGAAGCACATCGAGGATGGCCGCCTGATGCGCTTTGACCAGGTTATTGCCAATCCGCCTTTCAGCCAGAACTACACCAAGCGCGGCATCCAGTTCGCCGACCGCTTTCGCTTCGGGTGGTGCCCGACGACGGGCAAGAAGGCCGACCTGATGTTCGCGCAGCACATGCTGGCGAGCCTGAAGCAGAACGGAAAGATGGCGGTCGTGATGCCGCACGGCGTGCTGTTCCGCGGCGGGGAAGAAAAGAAGATCAGAATCGCGCTTCTCAAGGACGACTGCATCGAGGCAGTCATCGGCCTGCCCCAAAATCTCTTCTACGGCACCGGCATCCCGGCGTGTGTCCTGGTGATGCGCCATCCGGGCGGCAAACCCGATGCGCGCAAGGGCAAGGTGCTTTTTATCAATGCCGACCGCGAGTATCGCGAAGGCCGTGCGCAGAACTTCATCGATCCGGAGCACATCGAGAAGATTGTCAGCGCCTATGATGCCTTCGCCGATGTGCCAGGCTTCGCGGCCGTGGTCGACAACAAGGCCATCATCGAGGACGAAGCCGGAAACCTGAACATCCGTCGCTACGCCGATAGCAGCCCGCCGCCAGAGCCCCACGACGTTAGCGCGCACCTTCATGGCGGCGTGCCGAAGCGCGAGATCGAAGCTATCCGCCCGCAGGCGATCGCGCAGGGCTTCGACGTTGGCGCGCTGTTCTCCGACCGCGATTTCGCCTATGCCGAATTCGCCCCTGCCGTGGCAAAATGGGCCGACATCCGTGCATTGGTGGCAACCGATGCTGGCGTCGCCGCCAGGGCCGGAGAGATGCTGGGAGCCTTCGATGCCTGGTGGGCTTCGGCCCAGACCGGGCTGGCTGAACTGCCAAACACTAAGCGCCTCATGCCGCTGCGCCGGGAGCTGCTCGACAGTTTCGAGCCGGCGATGCTGCCGGTCGGCTGCGTCGATCGCTATGCGCTGATGGGCGCCATCGCGGGCTGGTGGAACGAAATCCGCTACGAGCTGCGCGTCATCGTCGAGAACGGTTTCGCCGAGCTTGTCGACGGATGGGTCGAAACCCTGCGTTCCGCGCTCGAAGACGAAGAGGCCGACGACGACGAGGATAGCGACGTCAAGAAGACCGTGAAGGTGACGCTAGAGGAGCTGCTCGCGCATCCCTTCGTGCGGCACCGGATGGCCGACTATGTCACGCAGCTGTCGGCGGCGCAGGCCGAGGTGGAACGCATAAAGGCCGAGAAGGACGCTTGGGAAACCGGCGACGGTGTCGATGGCGCCGAGGACTGGATGGATGGGGTCGAGGAGGGCGCCACGCTGCCCAAGGTGCTGGAGAAGCGCCGCAAGGACCTGCGCGCCGAGATGGGCGAGGATGACAAGCGCCGCAAAGAGCTGGTGAAGACCACACCCGCCGGAAAGCCGTCTAAGGGCTCCATCGACTGGATGCGGGCGCAGGGCATGAATGTCGGGCAAGTCGAGGCCGAACTTGCCGACCTCAATCGCCGCCTCGCGCCGCTGATCGAGGAGGCGGAGTCTATCGACGCCATGCTCGCCCCCTATGAGGCGATCAAGGAGGAACTGAAGGCAGCGCGCGCAACGCTGCGGCGGCTCAAGGCGGCGTTCGCCGAGCGGCTGACCGCGGCGCGGGCCGAACTCGACGACGAAGATTGCGGCGAGCTGGTGCTCGCCATCGACCGCGAGCGGCTGTTCGACCGGCTCGAGCGTGCCCGAGCGCGTCGTGTCGGGACCCTGGTATCCGAGCTCGAGCGCCTCTGGGAAAAGTATCGGGTCAGCCTCAAGCACATCGAGGGGCGAAGGATTGACGCAACTTCGCGGCTCGGCAGCTACCTGAAGGAACTCAGGTATGCCTGAAGATCGCACTACGACTTCGCTCAGCCGATACTGTGATGCTAACGTCCAGAGCCTTGGGCGAGAGACGCCGACTGATTTCCGGTTTCGATACGTCGACTTAAGCAGCGTCAACCTAGGCAACATCGACTGGCAGAAGACGAGAGCGCTCACTTATGCTGGCAGCCCGAGCCGAGCGCGAAGAGTCGTGAAGCCGGGCGACGTGCTGTTTTCGACCGTCCGACCAAGCTTAATGGGTCATGGAATGGTTCGTGCGACGGCCGACCTTCCAGTGATTGCCTCCACGGGCTTTGCCGTGCTCTCGCCAAAGGATGGCGTGGACGGACGTTTTCTGTTCCATGCGCTGTTTCTTGATGAATTCAAGCGGCAGGTCGCCCAGTTCGAAGTCGGTTCGAACTATCCGGCGATTAACGAGTCAGACCTGCTTCGAGTGAAGTTGGGGAAACTGGACGGACCGCGCCAGCTTTTCATCGCTGATGTCCTCGATGCGCTCGACGACGCCATCCTCGAAGCCGATTCACTGTTCGAGAAATTGCGGACAGTCCGCGTCGGCATGATCGACGACTTGCTTACGCGCGGCATGGCAGATGATGGCTCACCCCGCGCATCATCTGCGCTGGTTGAGACAGTGGTTGGCCTGCGCCCGGCGACATGGAAAGTCGCGAACCTGGGACGCTTTGTCATCAGCGCGGAGTATGGCACCAACCTGTCCTTGGGGGACAGCAGCAGCGGCATCCCCGTTCTGAGGATGAATAATATCCAGGACGGTGAGTTTGACTTGTCCGATTTGAAATATGCGCCGGCGCAGGCGGTCGAGCGTTTCCGGGTGCAGCGCGACGATGTGCTGTTCAACCGCACCAATAGCTGGGAGCATGTCGGCAAGGCAGCGATCTGGCGGCACGACGAACCCGGTCCCGCTTTCGCGTCCTATCTCGTGCGGCTTCACTGTGGCGACGAATTGCTGCCCGAGTTCCTCCATCTCTGGCTGAACTGGGCTCCAGTCCAGCGCGCGATCCGGCAGTTCGCGACGCCGGGCGTCCAGCAAGTCAACATCAATCCGACGAACCTCCGGCGGGCAATGATCGCCGTGCCGGACACCTTGGACGAACAACGCGCCATCATTGAACGCGTGAACGGTGTTTCTGCTGTGATCGAGGATCAACGTCGCGAGCGCGCCAAGCTAGCGGCGCTTCGCGAAGGGTTGCGCGATGATCTCCTCAGTGGCCGCAAGCCCGTCGCTGCCATTCGGGAGGCGGCCGAGTGAGCCAGCTGGACCGCCTGGATGAACTGAACGTCGTTGAGCGCCCGCTGCTGCGCCAGCTGGGCGCGATGGGCTGGCGCCATGTCGATGGTGCTGACGAGGACCCGGCCAGTGGCCGCAAGGACTACCATCTGCTGGGCCGCACCGATTTTCAGCAGATGCTGCTGCGCGACCGGCTTGAGACCGCGCTGCGCCGCCTGAACCGCAACGAGGATGAATCCGAATGGCTGGACGATCGCCGTATCGAACAGGCGATCTCGCAGCTCGAACGCCCGACCGCGAGGGACTTCATCGCGATCAACGAGGAACTGCACGACAAGATCGTGCGCGGCGTCAATGTCTCTGGCCCTGACGGCGAGCATGAGCGGCGCGTGCGGTTCGTCGGCTTCGAGCCGGACGACGAGAACGAGTTCGTCGCCGTGAACCAGTTCCGTGTGGATCCGCCTGGCGCAAGCGGCGTTTCTGGGTTCATCGTGCCGGATGTCGTGCTGTTCGTGAACGGCCTGCCGCTCGTGGTTATTGAGGCCAAGAGCCCCGCCGTCACCGACCCCATCGCCACCGCCATCGACCAGATGCGCCGCTACGCCAATCGTCGCGTACCCGAGAAGAATGAGGGCGCGGAGCGGCTATTCTGGACAAACCAGCTTCTGGTCGCCACCGACTATTACGACGCGCGTGTCGGATCCGTCACGGCCCGGCCTGACGATTTCCTGCCGTGGCGCTCGGTCAAGCCCGTCGGCTTCGAGCATACGCGCGCCGCCAATGACGAGGTGTGCCGAGAGATCAGCAAGGCGCCCGGCATGGAATTGGTGCAGCAGGAAGTGCTCGCCGCGGGCCTTTTGCGGCCGGCGTATCTGCTCGACGCGATGCGCTCGTTCACCGTCTTCATGACGACGGACGATGGTGTTCGGATCAAGGTCGTGCCCCGCTATCAGCAGTTCCGGTCGGTCTATATCGCGCTCAATCGGCTGCGCGCGGGCAAGACGCGCCGCCAGGATAGCATGACGGATCGCCGTGGTGGCATTATCTGGCACACCCAAGGGTCGGGCAAGAGCTTGACCATGGTGTTCCTGGTCAAGAAGCTGCGGACACTCCCGGAGCTTCGGCGGTTCAAGGTAGTCGTGGTCACGGACCGGACCGATCTCGAGGACCAGTTGTCGAAGACGGCGAAGCTCGCCGGTCAGGTTATGCGAGTGGCGCGTAATGCCGATGGCGCGAAAGCGCATCTGGGCCGCCAGGAACCTGACCTGGTGTTCGTGATGATCCAGAAGCTGCAAGAGCGGAACGGCGGCGGCGACGAGCAGGAAATCGTGTTCGCTGCCGAGAATGACGAGCGTCAGGCTTCGGAGAGTGATGCGCTTCTCCCCGCCAACTCCGATCAGCGGCGTTCGGGCAAGCTGGTTGCAAAGATCGGCGAGCGACAGGCGTTCCCCGTCTTGAACGAGAGCGAGGACGTTCTGGTGCTCATCGATGAAGCACACCGGTCGCACACAAGCGGGCTTCACCAGAACCTACTGGACGCCCTGCCGAATGCTGCGCGGATCGGCTTCACCGGAACCCCGATCGAGGAGAAGAGCAAGAAGAAGACGCGGGAGATCTTCGGCACCTATATCGACCGTTACCTGCTTCGCGATGCCGAGGCCGACGGCGCGATCGTGAAGATCCTCTATGAGGGGCGCGAACTGATAGCCGATGTGACCGACAAGGGCACGCTGGATGGACTGTTCGATGCGACCTTCGCCGGGAAGTCGACCGAGGAGCGGGAGGCGATCAAGGATCGCTATGCGACGCGCGCGCGCGTTCTGAATGCCGCCGACCCGCTGAAGGCCAAGGCGATAGACGTGCTCCGGCACTACATCGTCAACATTCTCCCCAATGATCTGAAGGCGCAGCTTGTCGCTGCGAGCAGGGAATTGGCGGTCCAGTATGTCGATGCGCTGAACGACGCCCGCAACGAGATCGTCGCCGCCATTGAGGGCGCTGCGGACATCTTGAAGGATATCGCGCCCGAGGATGCGCAGAATGCCGGTGGAGATGTGGCGTTCCTGGCTACCGCATTGCCCTACCTTGGTACGATCAGGGCCCTGGAGTTTGCGGCTGTCATCTCGGTCGATCACAACGATCTGCCGCACCTGAAAGCATGGGGTGGCGCGACCGAGACCAAGCATCGGATCGAACGCTTCAAGAAGCCGCTTTCACGTGATGGGCTCGCGATCCTCGTTGTGAAAAGCAAGCTTCTCACGGGCTTCGACGCGAAGGTCGAACAAGCGATGTATCTTGACCGTGCCATGGCGGGCGCTGAGCTGTTGCAAGCCATAGCCCGCACCAACCGCACGGCCGGCGAAGCCAAACGGTTTGGGATTGTCGTCGACTACTATGGGGTCGGAAAGAATCTGGCCGACGCGCTGGCGCTCTATGACGCCGAAGACCAAAGCGATCTGACAGGCGGAATCGGCAAACCTGAAGAGCTGTTGCCTGAGCTACGCCAAGCCCGGGATGCAGTGGTGAAGCAGTTTGCCGACGTTGGAATAACCCTTAGCACTGATCTGCAGGCCTACGTCGATGCATGCGTCGGGAAACTCAAGGAGCAAAAGTTCCGGGCCCGGTTTCTTGTACTGGTGAAGCGCCTCATCGGCTTGTTCGATACGCTGATGCCGCGCCCCGAAGCGAGATCGTTCGTCAAAGACGTCAAGATTTTTTCGTTTATCGCAAAGGCTGCAGCAAACCTCTATCGAGACGGCACGCTGGATGTGCGGGGGGTGGCGCACAAGGTCCAAGCAATGCTCGATGCTTTCATTGAGGCGCATGGCATTGACCCCAAGATTCCGCCCATCGAGATCTTCGATCCGAACTTCGCCGCAGAGGTTTCGCGCAAGAGGACCGATCGTGCCAAGGCGGCCGACATGGAGAACGCTCTCCGTCACCACATTTCGATTTCGTTCGAAAAAGACCCGGCGAAGTTCAAGAGTCTGAGTGAGAAGCTTGAAGGGATACTGACAAGTCATCAGGAAGACTGGAACGAGATCGCTAGGCAGCTTCAGACGCTCGTCGATGAGGCCTTGACGGCGTCATCGGCCTCAACCGCATATCATGGCCTCGATCCTTACACAGAGGGACCGATCTTCGGCATTTTGCGGATGCGATACAGGGATGGCGACCGGGACGCCGAGCTTGCGGAACTGGCCTCGGAAATCGTTCGGCATCTGCGGCAGGAGACCGCTGTAACAGGTTTTTGGGACAATCCAGTCGGGCAAGAGGAGGCGAGGCGTTGGGTTTTTCGTCAACTCGACAGCTGCAACCTATTCACATTTTCTGAGTTGGACGCGATTGCGGCTGATTGCATGGGTGTCGCTCGTGCAAACCGAGCGGGATTCGCCGCATGAACGAAACCATCCGCGTTGATGACCTCACATTTCTCGTCAAGCGTAGCGAGCGTCGGAAAAACATCGGTCTCACAATCGAACGCGACGCATCACTTGTCGCGCACCTACCGAAAGATGCCAACTTAGCCCAAGTCGGCGAACTGATAAGGACAAGGCTCGTCTGGATCCACCAGAAGCTCATAACCCAAAAACGCATTGTTCGCGACACCGTATTTCGACGACCAGAATTTGTTGATGGGGAAGGTTTTCACTTTTTAGGCAAGCACTACCGTTTAAAGCTCATAGATGTTGATCCGACCGGGCCAGCCACTCCAACCGTTCAATTCAAGGGAGATCAGCTTTTGTTTCGTCGGGAGCAGGTAAAAGCCGGCGAGAAGCGTATAGCCGATCACTATACGCGAGCAGCACATCTTCATCTGAACGAGAGCGTCAATAAGTGGAAGAAAATCGTAGGTGTTGAACCTTCAAAGTATGTGCAGATCCGGGACTTAGGTTTCAGATGGGGCTCGTGCAGCCCCGATGGTACACTCAATTTTCACTGGAGGGTAATGCAGTTACCTCCAGAGATAATTGATTATATTGCCGTCCATGAACTGACCCATCTAAAAATTCCGAACCATTCAGAGAAGTTTTGGCGAGAAGTGTGCCGTGTACTTCCTCAATCAAATGCGTCACGACGTTGGCTGCGGGAAAAGGGCGGCGAGCTGTAGGCGTTTGGAACTGATGCACGTTTGTTCTGCGCGTCTTTTCGCAGCGTCGCGATGTAACAGTACAAAGGGCAACGTAGCCACTCTGTCCCGAAGCGCTCGATCGAACCAAGTGGGCTTTTCTATTAAAAAACAAGATTTTGCGTGTGAAGCACCCTAACCGGTCCAGCCCCCCTCAAACCTCTAGACTTTTAGCCCCCCCGACGCTCATCGCAGAGCGCGGAGGCGAGCCTCATACACCACATCGCTAAGCTTCTCGTCGCTCAGCTTTCCCTGTCGCTCGAGCTTTGTGAGATAGGACCGCTGATTGACACTCATATCTCCCAGGATAATCCAACCATCGCCGGCACCAAGCTGATCCGAGAATGGCAGGGCATCGAGCACTGCGTAACGGTTCGCCAGGACGACTTCGAATATCTCGGCCGGCCGTTTAAGTCGCTGTCCTCGATTGCCAATGAGATCACTGGGACCAAGTGGAACGGCTGGGTCTTCTTCGGCCTCAAGAGCCAATAGATAACCGCCATGCTGAAAACAGCTCGCGCAAAGTCGCCGCCCAGGACCGCCGACAACTTCGCCCGACATTCGACTGCCCCGGTCAAGCTGACCCGCAAACTGCGCTGCGCGATATACACGCGCAATCGAGTGAGGAAGGTCTGGACATGGACTTCAACTCGCTCGACGCCCAGAGGGAGTCCTGCGAAGCATATATTTCGAGCCAGAAAGCCGAGGGTTGGCTAACGGTTGCCGACGACTCTGACGATGGCGGCTTTTCCGGCGGCACCCTTGAGCGTCCAGCATTGAAGCGCCTTCTTGCAGACGTTACCGCACGCAAAATCGATGTCATCATCGTCTATAAAATCGACCGGCTTTCCCGCTCGATGCTCGATTTCCTCAATTTGGTTGAGCTGTTCGAACGGCATGGGGTGACATTTGTATCCGTCACCCAGTCGTTCAACATCAAGGATGCCATGGGCCGCATGGCACTCAACATCTTGGTGACTTTCGCTCAGTTTGAGCGGGAGCTGATCGGCGAACGCATCCGCGATAAGGTGGCAGCATCTCGCAAGCGCGGAAGGTGGATGGGCGGGTGGACCCCTCTCGGATATGAGGTCCGCGACCGAAAGCTCTGGATCCACGAACCTGATGCGGAGCGGGTCCGGGCTATCTTCCGTCGGTTCGTCCAGCTCAAGTCGGCGACACTCCTGGCACGCGAGCTAATTGCTGCGAACGAACGCAACCGATACGGTCATCTGCTCGACAAGGGCGTTCTCTACAAACTGCTCAATAACCGCGGCTATATCGGAGAGGCCGTCCATAAAGGTACTGCCTATCCGGGCGAGCACGAACCTATCATCGACAAGAAGATGTGGGATGATGCGCACACGATCCTAAAAAGCAGTCCGCGAACGCGCGCCGGTCAAGCCCGCGCGCAGACCCCTGCGCTCCTCCGAGGCAAGCTGTTCGGTCCCGACGGCGCTGCAATGTCACCTACACATACGCGTAAGGCCGGCAGGCTTTACCGATATTACGTCAGTCAGACGGCTATGAAACGCGGTGCATCAGATTGCTCGGTCAAGCAAGTACCGGCCGCCGAGATCGAACAGATCGTCATCGGTCAGATCCGCGCGTTGTTGCAGACCCCGGAAGTGATCATTCAGACTTGGCGCGCGGTGCGCAAGGTGCGAAGCGAACTCTCCGAAGGCGACGTTCGCGGCGCCCTTATCGGATTTGACGAGTTATGGGCAGAGCTGTTCCCAGCTGAGCAAGCGCGCATCGTCGAGTTGTTGGTCGATCGCATCGATCTGCATCCCAATCGGCTCGATCTTGCTCTGAGGGTCGAAGGCCTTACTTCGCTCTGCACCGAACTCGGTGCCGCTCTCACAATTCAACAGGCTGCCGAATGAAGACGCCCTCCGACATCAAGGCCGGGCCGCTTGGCCGTCGCCGGCTGAGCCGGGACGGAAAGATTTTGATGGTCAGCATTACGATCGCGTTGACGCGCCAAGGTGGACAAAAGCGGGTAGTTACGCCCAATGCCGAGCCCTGGACTCCCTCTGGGCGCGCCGACAGCACTATTGTCAAAGCTCTGGTCCGCGCGCATCGTTGGCGCAGCATGCTCGAATCCAAGAAATTCTCGACCGTGCGGGAGCTAGCCAAAGCCGAGAAGATCAACGACTCTTATCTCTGCCGAACGCTGCGGCTCACTCTGCTGTCTCCGGCGCTGACCAACGCTCTGCTGGATGGGCGGCAACCGGCTAAACTGACTCTTGATCATTTGCTCAAGGGATTGCCTTCGGTCTGGAACGAGCAGGACGCTGCCTTAGCACAATAGTTCAGCCCAAGCGCCGATCCACGCATTGGGTCTTATGGAACTCGCTCACCCCTATCTCGCGCGTGAAAGGCTTATCTCTCGGGACTCCACCTAATGAAAATATCTCAAATACCAGTCTTTCTGATCGACTGGCACGCGCATGCAACAGCTGGCTCTTTTGCAAAAGACACTGATCAAGAGACCAAGTGGCTCATGTTAACGGAAGCCGCCCTGACCATCCCGCTTGACCACAGCGATACGACCGAGAATCATGTCTTCCTTGAACGAATACAATACTGCTGCGTGCTGTTTTCTGAATCCGAGCAGAGATTTAAGTGCGATTGCCAGCGCAAGTTTCTGGCCATCGGGTGAAAGCTGCCCAGACTCGATCTCGCACTTCTTAATGTTCACAGCCGACCTTACGGAAGGCAAGATCGCATTCCAACGCTCATGCGCATCGGTGGCACGACGACGGCCAGACAAAAGCTCCTCAACGGGCTTAAGCCGTCGTGATTCGTCCGATAGATATTGAAAATGAACGGAAAGCCCCAGTAGAGCACATGTTTTCAGATCGTCTGGATGCGTCGACGCGCCACTCCATTGACATAGCTTGGCCTCGATCGGGGTGCAGAACTTTCCATACGCAGACCGCACACCCTCGCCTTCGAGGAACATGGCATTTGACACGCTGCTCGAGACTATGTGCTCTGCCAATGCCTTCTTACCGCTGACTGAAGACGTCCGAAGTTCACTCGGCAGCACACGCTTGCCGGTCATCGAGCAGGTCTGCAGAATATCAGGCGCAACAATCCTACCGGTCTTGGCGCAACGTTCGGCCTCACCGGAAAGCAGAGTACGTTTTGTTTCCTGGCAACGCACGAATTCCCGCGTATGGCCACGCTTCCCGGAGACAACTGACGACGTCTCTTGGTCGATCCTGTACAGTTTCGCCGATACTTCGCTGGTGCCGAGATGCTCGCTGAGCACATCCGCGCTTGTAAAGCCACATTGTCCAAAATAGGAGGGCTCGCCCTTCTTGCCGGTAATGGCACATGTCTTGAGTAAGGTCCGGTCTACGATTGCGTTCGTGATGTCCGACATGCCCGCCTCATCGACGAGGATCGATTTGCCTGACAATGAGCAACGGAGTAGATGTTCAGGCATGGCGTAGCGTGTGCTGACCTCCGATCGCACCAGCAGATGCTTCAACGCGCGAACGCTGGAGAGAACACAGCTCTCAAGGCAATCCGAGGGGACGTCGACCCGGGTGAGCGCGCACGTTTCCAGCGGTGGCGCAGCGTCTACGCGCCCATGGGACGGCGTGAGGGTAAGATTGCTTTCGTATAATGCGGCATCGATCCGGTAGCGCACGCGAAGAGTGACCCGCTGGCTGACCTCTCCATCCAGTGCGACAAGCGTCGTATCGATCTGTGGCGTGAATTCATCTTCGAGCTTCTTGCGCTTTCTTGCATCCTTGCCGGCTGCGTTAAGTTCAGCATCACGGCGCTCTAGGTAAAATCGGTTGAACTCAACTATGTTGGGTTCGCGATTGGCCTCCTCTACAATGCGACTTGAAACAATCCCGGCTGCGGCCGGATGCTGGAGCAGATCGGGCATGGCTTCCAGCGTTGTGACGGGCTGTGCATGGTCAGATGCCTTGCAAGGCACACTTACAATGCGTTCGTAACTGTCGTGCGCCGTAGTTGCTCGCACACGTGCGATCGCGTTGCCTTCAAAACAGCGATGTGCAGCCTGAACGGAAACATCAGAAACGGTTCCCTTGAACCCAGATACCCACTGGCTGGCGAGCTCGTTGATCCGACGCTGTGTTTTGCCGTCTGCATCCTGGATTTGGTGGAGGCCGGAAGATGTCACGCGATCGATCAGACGAAGGAAAGCAGGGCTGCCTGGCTGATAGAGCGGCACTTTTGCGTAATCGGGACCAGCATCTTCTGTGAGCCGCGCGATTTCCGGAGCGCCCTTGCCGGTGATGCGTAAGACCCCCGGTGCCACGTCGTTGACGGTGCCGCCCAGACCTGCAAAGGCTGCACGCAAGAACGGCTCGAATTCCATCGAACGCTCAGCCCTTGCAAGGGTCGGCGTCTGCGGCCCGACATATCCATAGCCGTCCTGTGAGCCGAGGGTTTTTTCGATACTCTCCTTCTCCTCCTCCAGCGTCTTCTTAGCCGAATCAATGCTGCGAGCTATCCTCTCGGCGGAGGCTTTCATATCCCGGCCGGCAAGCGCTGCAACGACGAGCTCTCGGATCTTTTCATCAAAGCCTGCGCCTTCCTCGCCGTCGCCCACGCCTGAGGCTTCGAGCAGGGACTCGATATCGCCGATGGCATCGGTCGCCATCTGCAGCTTGGTCATCAAACGCCCGACGATATATTCTTCGAACGTGCCTGCGAGCATCACATTGTAGATAACTACGTTTTTATGCACTGAGCCCAAGCGCTGAACTCGGCCGATACGCTGCTCGACGATCATCGGATTCCAGGGCAGATCGAAATTGATCAGCACGTTGGCGATCTGAAGATTGACGCCTTCCGAACCTGCCTCGGTCGAGACAATCGCACGGATCTCCGGCGGGTCGGCCCGAAACCGCTCGATCGTTTCTTGGTTGCGCGGGCCAGACGAGCCATTGATGATGCCGACCTTAAGTCCGAGGCCCTCAAGAAAGGCCTGGATCGTGGTTTGGGTCTCGCGCCGTCCTGTGAAGACGACCATACGCCAGCTGTCCGGATTTTTCTTTTTCAGCATCGACATCAGCTGATGCAGGCCGTCGAGCTTGGCGCTCGTCTTCATGGGGATGACGATGGCTTTGACTTCCTCAAAAAGCGCCACCGGTACCGTCCCGTTCCGGGCCATGGACTTAAGATGAGACATCAGCGCATGGGGGCTGCTTGTAAGCGCCTGCAGAATGCCGATCTGGGCGAGCCGGTTAAGCTTTTGAATCGGCCCAGCGATCACATCAATAAGCGCAAGCTCTTCCCTTGAGGGATTGACTTTATGAAGTTGGATCTTTCGTTCGGGAAAATCGAGGTTAGCATCGCCGCGCCGAACGCGCGACATATAGCCATAGACAATCTTCCGGAATTCTTCGCGCGCCTCGGGCTTCAGCACGCGTGCAGTTTCCCGCTTGTCGTCGATGAAGCGACGCGCAAACAGGCCTTCGTTGCCGAAGGGGTTTTCATGGCCGCGCGCCACCGTAAGTAAATCGACCAGCGAATAGAGGTCCCACAGCCGGTTCTGGATGGGTGTCGCCGTCAGCATAAGCACGTAGCGAAAGCGGCGCTGCTGCAGTGCGCGCTGGAAGACCTTCGCGACCTGCGGGGCGGCATCGGTGCCATACAGATTGCGAAGCTTGTGGGCTTCATCGAGCACCAGCATGTCGAAACGGTCATCTGGAATTTTTTCCAGATGCGTTCGTGCCGATTGATATGTCGTAATTACGGCACCGACGTCTTCGGGATCGGCTGAAATAAGTTTGCTTCCAGTAACGACCTCGCCAGGGATATCAAATTTTGTCCCAAGCTCGTCCTTCCATTGAGGCCCAAGCAGCTTCGGTGCGACGATCAGAATTTTAGCGACGCGGTTGCGAGCAATAAGCTCGCTAGCTACTAGCCCAGCGGAGATTGTTTTACCGAGACCGACGTCGTCGGCGAGCAGGGTAACCGGAAGACGACGGCAGAATGTGATTAGGTTCTGGACCTGATGGTGAAACGGCTCAAGGCGATCCTTCCAGCGAAATTCGGATTTGAAATCGTCGCGGCTCTCGATCACAATTGGATCGGTCAGCCCCCATTCGAGCGCCGCGCGGTAAACCGCATAGTCTTCGGGCGATTTTGCTCGCCGCAAGATTTTTGTCTGCAATACTCGCGCCGACACCATAATACATATGCCCCCTGTTGCACCACAGTGACGTTTCCCGTCCACTCCTGCAAGCTTTTCGTCGGCGTTACTTTTTTACGGACGGGGCAAAGGCGGCTCATATGTCCGTAGTTCGATAGAGCGTAACTTGTCGTCCGTGAGGTAGATTTCCGCGGTTGGACCGACGCTTAAGCAGCGTCGACTTCCCTTATAACACTTGGGTTCAGCCGTAGAGGGTGCAAAAGCGGATTAGGGCTCGGAGGAGTACGAATGCTGGACGAACTGATAGTCGCCGGAGAAGCCAGCTATTCGACGACAGGCGAAACGATGACCGCCCTTAGGGCTGTCAATTTCATCTTCGGAACTAACGGATCCGGAAAGACGACGGTCTCGCGGGTGATCGCCGAACCTGCGCCCCGTCCTTCGAGCACCCTGAAATGGCACCGGGGTCAGGCCCTAGCGTCATACGTTTACAACAGTGATTTTGTCACCCGTAATTTCTCGGCTCAAATGCCAGGCATTTTCACGCTGGGCAAGACGGCCACCGACACCTTGGACAAGATCGCAGCCGCCAAGCGCAAGGTTGGCGACCTGAGAGACGCAATCGCACAGCTCAAAGGAACGCTCGGACCGGAGGACGCTTCGGCCGGCAAACGCGCCGAGCTTCGCCAACTTCGCACCGCCTTTGAGGCAGAATGCTGGAGAATCAAAAGCCGGAATGACGCGCATTTCAAGGAGGCATTCACCGGAGTCCGCGGCTCGCAATCGAAGTTCTGCGACAAGCTTCTCAGCGAACTTGTCGAGAATGCTGCGGCCTCGCACTCAGCCGAAGAGCTCAAGCGCAAGGCAGCTACGCTTTTTGACGAGGGGCTTCATCGCTACAATCCGCTTCCCACGATCAACCTCGCCGACCTGATTACAATCGAAGCAACGCCCGTTCTTGCCAAACGCGTGATCGGCAAAGAAGACGTCGATGTTGCTGCGCTTATTCGTCGACTGGGCAACAGCGACTGGGTTAAGCAAGGCCTTTCTTATCTTAGAGACTCTTCACAGTGCCCATTCTGCCAACAGGGCGTCACTGCAGATCTTACATCGCGCCTGAACGAATACTTCGATGAAACATACGTGAACGACCTCGGTAGCATCACGAATGTATTTGAAAAACACGAAGTCTATAGCGCTGCCGTGCAAGAGTGGATCTCTGAAATTCTGACGCTGAACACTCGCTTTCTTGATCGGGATGCGTTTCGCGCAGAGGCGGATCGGTTAACTGCACGACTTGAAGTGAACAATCGATTGCTGGCATCTAAGAAACGCGAGCCGAGTACACCAATCAGGCTGGAGGCTACAGAAGACGTGGCGGGGCCCGTCATCGATAGGATCGCCTCGGCAAACGCCGAGATTGTCAAGCATAATGGGCTCTTCGACAATCTAACAGTCGAGAGGCGAGCGCTTGTAACGCAAATTTGGCGCTGCATTCTGGACGAAAACAAAACGGCCATAGAGAAGTACGAAAAAGATCGAACCGCACTGGACAAGGCAATTCTAGGGCTCACAAACGGGATCGCGGGCAAGGAGGCATTGCTTCGTGCCGCCCAAATTGAGGTGAGAGATCTTGAGCAAACCGTTACGAGCGTGCAGCCGACGGTCAGCCTAATTAACGGCCTGCTCGCCTCGTTTGGCTATTCGGGCTTCAAGCTCAAAACCTCAGGCGACCAGAACCACTTGTATGAGCTCGTGCGGGACGATGGGGCCAACGCCGCGACGACGCTCAGCGAAGGCGAGAAGAGCTTTGTGTGCTTTCTATATTTCTATCATCTTCTTCGAGGAAGCATCTCAGAGGCAGACGTGACATCAGACCGAATTGTCGTCTTTGATGATCCAATATCGAGCCTGGATAGCGACGTCTTATTTATCGTCAGCGCTCTCATCAAACGCGTGCTCAATGAGGCGCGTGATAGATCCGGCCAGATTAAGCAGGTCTTCGTGCTGACGCACAACATCTATTTTCATAAGGAGGTCTCGTTCGACCCCAAGCGTCGTGAAGGACGCCAATCGCACGAAACTTTCTGGATCGTGACGAAGATAGATGGCATCTCTAGGATCGAAGGATACCCATATAACCCGATTAAGACGTCCTACGAACTACTCTGGAGCGAAGTGCGGAATCCAAATCGGTCAAACTTGACGATCCAGAACACTTTGCGTCGCATTATCGAGAACTATTTCAAAATCCTTGGCAACATTGACGTAGATCACATCATCGCAAAGTTCGATGGCAGGGATCAGCAGGTTTGCGCGTCACTCTTTTCTTGGGTGAATGACGGCTCCCACAGCGCGCACGATGATCTCTACATTTCGGCGGACGAAAGCGTTGTTGCGCGCTACCTCGCCGTTTTTCGAGAGGCCTTCAGTAAGACCGGGCATATTGAGCATTACAAGATGATGATGGGCCCAGAGCCAGTAGAGCTCGCGTCGAGCACCGCAATCGTGGCAACATCCTCTGTACAATCGCCGACTTAGGTTGGCGGCGTATAAGCGAGAATTGATGCCTCGGTCAGCCGGGAGGGTGATCGCGCCCGGTCTCCCATCATAATCTCAGCAAAAACGAGAATTTCGCGGCCGTCGGCCGGAGACCTTAGGGACATTGGTGGCTTTTGGTAACCGATTCGCCATCCAGAGACTTTCCGGAATGCTGGAAAGCCCGCCAAAATAGGGACCGTTCTTGGCTGATTGGCCGCTCTGTTTAAGCGCTTGGGCTGCCTGCCTGACTTGGGAGAATTCGCACCTCAAGATGTCGTTTACGACATGGGGCTTTGGGAGGGGGAGATGGATTCGAAATGGCTTCCTATCAAAGGGTTGAAAATGCTCTGCTTTTCGAAACCGTACCGCTGGCGAGGGTACGAAGGTTTTAGAGAATTTGGGCTTCTCTAGGCCCAGAGGTGTGCCAGAATACGGGCCGACGGCATTCTCTTTAGCGATATGTACCGAAAATACTGCGGGATTTTGGGCCTCTCTAGAGGCGGCGCTACCATCGGGTAGCGCAAACTGGCGGAGCAAGAGGGATTCGAAATCAAACTCCGATTTCGGAGCAAACGCCGTTTGTTCTGCTGAAGCTGCGACCAGCCCTCAAGTCGAAACGCAAGGGGCCACTCGTATCAGTGGGGACAGAGTTTTTGGCCACTGCCTGGAGCAAGGTGTGCGTTGTTGTCATATGCGTGAAGTGTTTGGCCCGTGGCGACCAGGTGGCGATTCCACAAAATGAAAAAGCCGCCTCGCAAGGCGGCTTTTTCATTTTACCTAGTAAAATCAACGAGAAGATTGGTTGCGGGGACAGGATTTGAACCTGTGACCTTCAGGTTATGAGCCTGACGAGCTACCGGGCTGCTCCACCCCGCGCCAAACCTTTCGGGAACATGATCCGGATGCCAACGCCGGAGGCGCGAGCGATCCCAGACCGGAAGTTCCTGAGAAGACAACCGGGCCAGTGCCGCGGCGTGAGGGGTATCTATCAATGCCTGCCGGCTTTGGGAAGGGGCTGGAGGCATCTTTTTGCGTTTTTATGACGGGACGGGAAAAGACCGCATCCCCGCCACCCGGATCGGACGGAGCGCCATCCGGGCTGCGCGCGTCAGCTCAGCAGGAAACCGCCATCCACGGTCACCGTGCTGCCCGTCATGTAACGCGATGCGCCGGAGGCCAGCAGCAGCATGGCGCCGTCGAGATCGCTTTCGTGCCCGACCCGGCGCTGCGCGATCCGTTTGACCAGCTTCTCGCCCACCGGCGTGTCCCAGGCAGCGTGGTTGATGTCGGTGTCGATATAGCCCGGCGCCAGCGCATTGACGCGAATGCGATGGGCGGCGAGTTCCAGCGCCAGCGCCTTCGTCGCCTGCACGATGCCGGCCTTGGAGATCGCGTAGGGCGACACAGCCTTGGTGAGGCCGAAGCCGAGCACCGAGGCGATATTGACGATATTTCCCTCCACCTTGTGCGCGATCATGCGGCGTGCCGCTTCGGTCGCCGCGAAATAGGCGCCCTTGAGATTCGCACCGATCACGGAATCCCAATCGGCTTCGGTCTGGTCGATGGCCATCTTCTCGACGGCGATGCCGGCATTGTTGATCAGCACGGTGACCGGCCCCAACGCCTTCTCCGCCGCGTCGAATGCTTTCGCGATCGACGCATTGTCGGTGACATCCATCGAGACAGCGAAAGCGCGACCGCCCTTATCGGTGATCTCCTTCTGCAGGGCCTCGAGCTTGCCGGTCTGCCGCGCCGCCAGAACAACGGCCGCGCCATGCGCCGACAGCACGCGCGCAAACTGGCGGCCAAGCCCCTGTGATGCGCCGGTGATGAGGATGACTTCCTTGGAGACGTCGAATATAGCGGACATGGTCGTTCCCTGACGTGTCTGTTCTGTTGATCCCTGTGATACAGGGCCCGGCAGCGATCGCAAACCACCGGCCGCTGCCGATTCTTCCCTGCGGAATTGCCGCGCCATGCGAGGGACGATGAACAGTTTTGATATCGTCGTCTATGCAGCCCTCGTTGTGGCCGTCATTCTCGGCTTTCGCGCCGGCCTGCTGCGCAGCGCGGTCACCATTCTCGGTTATCTCGTGGCCGCGCCGATCGCCATCTGGGTCACCGGCCTCGTCCTGCCACAGGCGGCAGCCACCTCCCCGGCGCAGAATTCACTGATCTTCTTCGCCATCTTTCTGGTTGCCGGCCTCGTGCTCGGCTCGTTGCTGCGCCTTGCCGTCAATGATCTGATCGGCGCCCATATCGGCATCGGCGACAGGCTCGGCGGTGCCGTGCTCGGCGCCATTCGTGTTGGCCTGATCGCCGTGACGCTGGTGCTGATCTTCGACCAGCTGGTGCCGGCCCATCTGCAGCCGTCCTATCTCACCGGCTCGCATCTGCGTCCGCTGCTGTCGCGGCTCGGCCAGACCGGCATCCGCGCGCTGCCGCCGGATGTGGTCGCGACCTTCGATCGGCTGAAGCGCGTGAAACGGCCGTAGGACGCGTCCTCCGCTTTGTCGCATATCGACCCGGCTTACCTCGCATAACGGGAACCGCTAGAGTGCGCGCCATCTGTAAGCCAGAACGTTGAGGGAGTGACATCATGGATCTTGGAATTAAAGGCCGCCGCGCATTGGTTTGCGCATCGAGCAAGGGCCTCGGCCTTGGCTGCGCCGCAGCGCTTGCCGCCGAAGGCGTGCATGTCACCATGACTGCACGCGGCGGCGAAGTTCTGGCTGCTGCTGCGGCCGAAGTTCGCAAGGCCAATCCGGGCGTCGAGGTCATCGAGGTCGTGGGCGACATCACCACGCCGGAGGGCCGCGAGGCTGCGCTGAAGGCCGCGGGTCAGATCGACATTCTCGTCAACAATGCCGGCGGCCCGCCGCCCGGCGATTTCCGCAACTGGACGCGCGACGACTGGATCAAGGCCGTCGATGCCAACATGCTGACGCCGATCGAGCTGATCAAGGCAACGGTGGATGGCATGATGGAGCGCAAGTTCGGCCGCATCGTCAACATCACCTCGGCCGCCGTGAAGGCACCGATCGACGTGCTCGGCCTGTCGAATGGTGCCCGCTCGGGCCTCACCGGCTTTGTTGCCGGCCTGTCGCGCAAGACCGTGCGCAACAATGTCACCATCAACGGCCTGCTCCCCGGCCCGTTCAACACCGACCGCATCCGCGGTGTCGCCGCCGGTCAGGCGAAGAACAGCGGCAAGTCGGTGGAGGAAATCCTGAAGCAGCGCGCCAGCGAGAATCCGGCCGGTCGTTTCGGTGAAGCGGACGAGTTCGGTCAGGCCTGCGCCTGGTTGTGCAGCGCCAAGGCCGGCTTCATCACCGGGCAGAACATCCTGCTCGACGGTGGTTCGTTCCCGGGCACGATGTAAGCCATCGCATCCGATGCAAGAAGAGCGGTCGGTGTGAACCGACCGCTCTTCTGTTTTTAGAAATTAATTGACCGGGGTCGTGCGCTCGCCCGACCAGTCGATTCCGAACTCTTCCAGGCCTTCGGCCAGCAGATCGCCGAGCAAGGGCTCGCCCAGCAGATAGCGGGCGGTTCGGCCGTTATTGCCTTCCGCGGCCTCGCGGCGCAGATCCGACCATTCGTCGATCGTCCCATCGCCACGGCCGAGCCGCATCAAGGCGACGAGATCGGCCTTTTCGTCCTCACTAAGCGCGGCGATGAAACCGGAGATTTCCCGGACCACGGGATCGCTGCCGTCGTCTTCCAGCACGTCAATCATCTTGTCGTCGGCACCGTTCGAGCCCTCATCGGTATCAACCTCGATATCCTTGGCGTCGAACTGACGGGCTTTTTCGATCAGGAAGCCGACCTTGTCGGATGAAATTGCGAGTTCTGGCATGATGCGCTCCTCGAAAACCTGTTGTGCCCATGCCAACGCGCAGCAATGCGAGATGATCCATTGCGCCCGCAGCGCAAAATCCGCATCCTCCTGCCCCAATAAGAACACGGGAGTGAACGTCGCATGCAGTGGACGATAGGCAAGGTCAGGATCACCCAAATCCTCGAAAGCCGGATGACGGGCAGCACGCGCTTCATCCTTCCCCAAGCTGGCCCGGATGAAGTGAAGGCCCTGCCCTGGCTGATCCCGGATTTCGCCAATGACGAGGGCCGGCTGAAAATGTCGATCCATGCGCTGGTGGTGGAAACGCCCACGCGGCGTATCATCGTCGACACCTGCCTCGGCAATGACAAGGAAGGCCGCTCGGTACCGACCTGGAATCATCTCAACACGCCATTCCTGCGTCATCTCGCCGATGCCGGCTTTGCGCCCGACAGCATCGACACCGTGCTCTGCACGCATCTGCACGTGGATCATGTCGGATGGAATACGCGGCTGGTGGAAGGGCAATGGGTGCCGACCTTTCCGAATGCGCGCTACCTGTTCGGCAAGACGGAGTATGACTACTGGAAGACCCATAGCGAACGGCCCGACCACATTGCCGTCTTCAATGACTCCATCAAACCGGTGGTCCATGCCGGACTGGTCGACCTGATCGCCGCCGACGCCGATATTGCCAATGAAATCTCGCTGATCCCCACGCCCGGTCACAGCCCCGGTCACATGAGCGTGCACATCAGGTCCGGCGGCGAGGAAGCCTTGCTGACCGGTGACGCCGCACATCACCCCGTGCAGATGGCGCATCCCGATTGGGCCTCAACGGCCGATTCCGATCCCGCGCAATCGACGCGCTCGCGCATTGAGCTGTTCACGCGTTTTGCCGACACACCGACGCTGGTGATCGGCGGCCACTACGGCGCCGGGCACATCAAGCGCGAAGGCGATACTTGGCGTTTTGATGCGCTGCCGTAGGGCGGATGAGCCGAAGGCGTAATCCGCCGGCCGAGTCCAAGACTGACACTCCGCGGCGGATAACGCTTCGCTCATCCGCCCTACCAGAGCCCAAGCCAGGTTGAATTTCGCCCCGCGGTGTTCCACAACTTCACTCGCCAAACAAAGGCTCCAGGGAGACGACAATGAAACTCGTAAGATACGGCGCGTTCGGCAGCGAAAAGCCCGGACTGATCGACAACAATGGCAAGCTGCGCGACCTCTCCGGCAAGATCAAGGATCTGGCGGATGACGCTTTCTCGCCGGACAATCTTGCCAAGCTCAAGGCCATCGATCCCGCCTCGCTTCCCGAAGTCTCCGGCAACCAGCGCTTTGGCTCGCCCGTCGGCGGCAAGCCGAAATTCATTGCCATCGGCCTAAACTATGCGGATCACGCCGCCGAATCCAACATGCCGATCCCGTCCGAGCCGATCGTTTTCATGAAGGCGCTGAACTCGCTGTGCGGCCCGAATGACGATGTCGAGAAGCCGCGCGGCTCCACCAAGCTCGATTGGGAAGTCGAACTCGCCATCATCATCGGCACCAGGGCCAAGTATGTGTCCGAAGCCGATGCGCTGAAGCATGTCGCCGGCTATGCCGTCTGCAACGACGTCTCCGAACGCTTCTTCCAGATCGAGCGCGGCGGCCAGTGGACCAAGGGCAAGTCGCATGACACGTTCGGCCCGCTCGGTCCGTGGATCGCTACCACGGATGAAGTGGCCGACGTGCACAAGCTTAGCATGTGGCTCGACGTCAACGGCAAGCGCTGCCAGACCGGCTCGACTGCCACCATGATCTTCAACGTGCCGCAGATTGTCTCCTATCTCTCTGGCATGATGACCCTGATGCCCGGCGACATCATCACCACGGGCACTCCGCCCGGTGTCGGCCTCGGCATGAAGCCGCCGAAATTCCTTGAAGTCGGCGACGTCATGACGCTCGGCATCGAAGGTCTCGGCGAGCAGAAGCAGAAGGTCGTGGCGGCTTAACAGGCATGCAAAAATCAGCGCAGGCGTCATCACGCCTGCGCTTTTCTCTCGAAGAAAGACATCGAACCATGAAGCTGACTTTCTCTCCGACCTCGCCTTTCGCCCGCAAGGTGCGCATCGCCGCCATCGAGCTCGGACTGCTCGACAAGATCGAACTGGTGGCCACCAGCGTATCGCCGACGCAGGCCAATGAGGCCTATGCGCATGACGTGAACCCGCTGCGCAAACTGCCGGCGCTGATCCTCGATGATGGCCTGGTGATCGTCGACAGCTACAACATCACCGAATATCTCGACGAGCTCGCCGGCGGCGGCAAACTGGTCCCGGCTTCAGGTGCTGCGCGCTGGAAGGTGAAGAGCGAGCATACGATGATCCAGGGCATGACCGACGCCATGCTGCTGTGCCGCTATGAATCCGCCGTTCGGCCGAAGGAGTTTTTCTGGAAGGGCTGGTACGACGATCAGTGGGATCGCGCGTGGCAGGGTTTTGCGCGTTTCGAGAATTCGGACATCCTCAGCCGCCCGCTGGACGCCGCGCAGATCGCGCTGGTGTGCGCGCTGGGCTATGCGGACTTCCGCTTCGCTGATTGCGGATGGCGCAAGGCCTTTCCGAAGCTCGATGCGTTCCATGAACGCATGCTGCAGCGCGAGTCGGTGAAGGTCTCGGTGCCGCCGACGGCGTGAGCGGCTAATCAAACAGCGAGGGCGTGTAGTTCACATACGCGCCCTCGATCGCCAGCATCTTGAGCTTGGTTTCGACACCGCCATTGGCCGAGAACCCGCCCGGCTTGCCGCCCGCCGCCAGCACGCGATGGCACGGCACGATGATCGGACATGGATTCTGCCCCATCGCCTGCCCTACATTGCGTGACAGTTCCACCCCGCCGAGACGTTTGGCGATGTCACCATAGGTCAGGGTTTTGCCGGGAGGGATTGCGCGGGCGATGGCATAGACCTCGCGATTGAAATCGGGACTGTCGCTGAGATCGAGATCAATATCCGCGAGGTCGATCGGCTCGCCGTCCATCAATGCAACCATGCGGGTGATCGCCACCTGCACATGCGCTGGCGGGACGGCCTCCGTAAGCGCCTGATATCGCTGCTTCAATCGCCCGCGCGTCTGTGCCTCGCTCGGCAGCGGCAACTGGATCGCGACGATCCCGCGCTCGGCCCATGCGATCCCGCAACGGCCGATGGCGGTGTCGAACAGTGCAAATTGGATGTCGGCCATGACGGCCTCCTCACACCGATGGAAACATCAATGTGCGCCTCTGCCTGCGGATTTGCCACCCGTTTCCGGAGTTCGCCTTTTGACAATTATCCCTGCGGCTCACGCGATGGCATGGACGCGGCCTTATGGGTGAAAGCCTGGCCCAGGGTTTCGAGAATTTCCTTGGTCGCGACGAACATATACGGCCCGTCCTCGGTCTCGAAGGCGATGCCGACCACGGTGGGGTCGGGCTGATAGTCCATCAGGCTGTAGCCCTTGAGCGGCAGAGCGGGGCGGTCTTGTGGCTTGCTGGACATGTCGATCTTCCGCGTCAGTGAAATGATGCGAAGGGCTTAGACAGGTTTGGCGAAGACGCCAAGCGAGAACTTCGCTCGGCGTGTGCGGGTTCAAACACCAACGGCGCCGCATGGCAGCGGCGCCGTGAAGACCTTCGACGATCTGAGGACGACTGCTTATTCGTCCTGTATCGCAGCGGTGAGCTTGTCGTAATACTTCGTCACCACGTCGATATTGCCCTTGTTCTCGACCGCCGGCAGCGGCTGTTTCAGCGCGCCATTGAGTTCGTCGAGGGCCGCCTTCTTGTCCTTGGCGGGAATCTTCTTGTCGGCCTGCACGGCGGCAATCTGCTGCTTGATCACCGCTTCGGGGCCCACATAGGCCTTGGTCTTCGGATCGAAGCCACCAAG